>Ga0307509_10004782_pt1 | contig 19271 bp, 16 predicted proteins | sample 10_EM_MG_FD_202245 | JGI IMG/M metagenome (GOLD analysis project Ga0307509, IMG submission 202245) | Populus trichocarpa ectomycorrhiza microbial communities from riparian zone in the Pacific Northwest, United States - 10_EM | ecosystem: Host-associated > Plants > Roots > Unclassified | place...
TAGTTAGATGGTTGTTGTTGAGTGTCGTGGATGCGAGAGACTGTTGTTGTTGTTAGTGAAGAGATTTTTCCCCCTTTCCTGTGTGCGATCGTTTAGGTGTGAGTTCCTTGGCGTTTACCATTTCGTTTCGTCGTCGCCATACTGTCGTCGCCGTCGATCCTAGTTTAATACTCAGGACCAAATGTATCCCGCAAATATTAAATATCCGGTTTATTCCGGCGTACCAGCTGATCTAAGGCCCAACCTCAACCGCGATTGTTTGACACGGAGCTTCAATGAACCTCTACGCCTATCATAAATACATTCACCAAAGTGAATTCCCAGCTTGGATGACAACTCGCCCTGTATGTATTCGGGGCGAACTGGTGACACCACGACCTGGAGGGGAGGTGAGCAGGGAGTGGGGGGCCGGGCGATTTATTCACAACGCATCACTCGAAGATGCAAGACATGCGGGTGGCGGAGGTCGGCGGTGGGGTATGGCCGGCACAGTAGTACCGCAAATCAAGTCTAGGACATCCGAGATCTGTGTGGAGGGTTTCCCCCGGAGACGCAGGTGAGAATGATTTTGGGTTGTTTTTTTTTTGTTCTGAGGGGCCGAGTCGCAGATGGGATGATTCGGGGCTAAGTAATGCAGCTGTTGTTGTTCGGAATGAATTACTAAACTTGCCATCCCTGCCTCTTTTTTTCCTTTTCGGCTTTCTCACATGTGTCACCGTGGGATGGTGAAGGTGCTGCATTGTATTACATACCGAATCGAACGGAGGGAGGGGGGGGGCTCCCTGAGTCTTAGGGCCTCTGTGTAACATTGAGGCAAGGCATTGCACCAAACAATGCGAGTGTCGGACCATGGGAAGGGGTCCAAGGATTTACAGGATTTTTATCTTTGTTTGACCCAATGCTTTATGCGAAGTCAGATTTAACACCGGGATACCGTTCCTGGGAGCTCCAATGGATTTCCAAACAACCTCAAGCGGGGATGATCGGTTACTTTCGTCGACGGATTTGTCCAATCAAAATCTGGATGATTTTTCTCTCTCCCTGTATTGGAAGATTGAACTTGGTTTCGATTACCTTGGGTTTTCGGTCGCGCTTTGCACGAGGGTATGACTGCTGAATGCTATGGAAAAACGAGGTACGCTCCGGTGAGTGTGTAGCTATCGCTATTTCGTTACTCTCGACCTTTGCTGGTGTGCTGGTTTTTTTTTCGCGCTCTGTTCTCCCCCGAAGGGGTTATTGAAAACCGGAAAAAGTAATCGTCCGGATACTCCGCCAGGACACGGGACCACATCAAAAGTTGGGGACTAAAGGTCTTTTTGGAGGCCATAGCAACTGGGAGCAGGTAATAGCAAATGGAACACGCATCAGAATCCGAAATAACCCAATTTTATGCGAGCTCGTTGCAATAGTGTAGATTCTCTCTGAGCCTTGGGTACTCGCTCATTCAATTGTGTGTAACATCGAAGCGACTAGCCTAGGGGTTTGACATTTGTAACGTATCCCCTTCCAGGCAGCATCATCGTCCCTTAGATAATCCCTACATCACGACCCTCTAGTTTCCGGGTTCTAATGGCCTCGCCGAGTGCGAACAGAGGTGGTTCAAACTGGTCGCCCCCTTTCTTTCGATGGGTCCTGGGCCCTCCGCATACAGTAGTCCCGGATGAATCCGCCGCATCAGCTAGCCTTATATCCAGACGCACTCCGTGGGTCTGTATGACGGATATGCCCGGGATCCCGCTTAGCATGTGGGCGCATTATAAACCTCTACCCCTTACCAGTATCTTGGTGGCGAAGGATTACGCCCGCATACGAGAGCCTCATGGACAGGCCAGGTGTGCTGGCGGGGTGAGTTCGAACCTTTTTCTAGGCCCATAAGGTAAGAAATCGCAGTTAGTTACAAGAAAGATTGCGAGATCATCAGGTATCGACAGATACCCCGTTATTATTGCAGTTGTCATCGTCAGTCCCACCCTCCTTCAACAAACTCCTGTCTGCATCTGTTTATGATTGTCGGGGTATTTTCATAAGTTACCCGCAGCCGGCCCGTCAGCTGGGACTATAATTACACCGAATCTCACTCGGCGACAGAGTAAGTCCGTTTGAGAGGTAATCTGGATTGTGGTGGCGGAATATCAATTGGTTGTCTTGCCTATGGAAGCAACGACGAACACGACACGACCGTCATGGAACCTCCTTGTAGTACCATCGGAGGAGAAGGGGTTTTTATCTTGGTGCTTGGACTATTGGTGGACTCTTATGACTAGAACTCAGGCGAGTGACAAGGAAGGGGGTGCTAGATTCGCACATCGCAGCAATCTCACCCTTCTTGTCACCCTACCGGTAATGGAATACCTGTCTCATTCAACTGGCTCCCACCTAAGCAAAGGGCATTGAACCGAGTAAGGGGTGGACAAGGGTTTGGCTAGCCTCACTAGAAACTGATCATGATGGGGTACCGTAATAGTGGAAAATAGTGCTGTCTGTAGGCAGAACGAAGGAAAAGAAGGAGATGAAACCAAAGAGAAAGTGGAGAAGAGAAAACGTGTACAGCAATGGAACGAATGCAAAGATAGTATATTCAAAAATAAATAAATCGAAAAGAGCGGCCGTGATCCCAATCCCTTGATATACTTCCGATCAGTACTACGATTAAAAGCTTTTGCAAAGCTGTTACCGTCACATTTGTGGTCAAGGTGCTTGAGAGAGTGATTAGTCCCTTTTGGTAGGGGTAGTAGACACTCTGGCATGGAATAGTAGTAATTCTTGGAGAACTAGGTTATTCTACGAGCTGAGGTGTACATCCACCCATTATTGCTATATAGGAGCAATTGTATATGTAGGGGGGTAAGTTAGCTACTGATATAAGTTTATGGCAGAGTTTCTACGGCCAAATTGGAGCTTAAGGGGCCTGCGGATAGTCGATAGATCCTGATTCTATTAAAGAACGTAATGCGCGATTCTGCTCGTTGGATTCTTACGAGATTGTTAGGTATGATATGTATCATATGATAGAAGTAAACTTGTGGTAAAAAGCTGAGTCAAGAACATGTAGTTGCCAAGGTGGGCGGGCTCAGAGTTATAAAATCTGTTAAGAGATAGTAGTTACTGGACTAGACTATAGTTTTTATACTGAGTAGATGTATTAAGGGTTGTTAGTATTATTTTAGCTCTAGGTATCATTTTCGGTCAATACCAATATAACTTGAACTATGTATGTTGCTACATCAGGATATCATAGTACGGTGTTTTTTTTACCTAGATTAGGACTGAGCTTAGAAAGCTTGCTGACTGAATAGGCAATACCTTGGCTTATGTTAGTGGCAAGATATATATATAGGAATTGAGTATTATATAGATTGGTATCGTACTTGGTCTGTCTTCGGGGACTCACACAAGTATGATATGATAGCAGAAAATCCTAGTTTAAATTTAGAAAACATTGAGACCCATAGATCATTTAGGTAGAGAAAAATGATCCTCGAGTCACAAAAGCGTCTCGACTGATGATTACCCCCATCTTTATTAATATTGCTTGATGAAGATACTTCTGTTATAAACTTTAGGATATGTATCATACTGGCAACTATTATTATAGATGTATTTCAGCTTGTTTTTTTTTTAATCCCCCTACTGGCACTAAGAAAGCCTAAAAAGCGTAGCCATGCTATCCCCATGTAGGGCAGGTATTCTATAATGCTGGTTGGTGAGTCAAAGATTAGGGTTATTCTGGGGCAGCTGAAGACTGATATCATAGAATTTAATATACTAGTATGCTAATATCAACTATAGAAAGCGTTCCTCACTATCTGAGGGTCATACAGCGACAGCAGCGACAACGCCGAGGAGACAGGAGGCCGCGGGACTGCTAACACCGACTTGTGGAGGGCAAATTTCCTGGACGACTGCGGGCCTTCGCCATGACCACTGGGCCCAACACACCATGTCTTTTTCAGTACAGTTACAGACACTGGACAGCCACAGTCCTGGCAGACGTCGGGAAGGATAGCGTGATGCCGTGGATTGTGTGTGAGACTACGGGGGGTATCGTAAAACTGAAATCGTCCCCCTACCTAAATCCACCCTAGGCCGTCCGCAGAGTGGAAAAAGGACGGATCATCAGTGGGAGCCAGTCAGTTCCGAACACTGGTTATAGACCTTCCTTCGGACCATAGATAGCTCTTATCAACTCGAGAATAATACTTTGAGCGCTAGCCTTGGGGACTGTCGCCCGAGCCACTACACGCTTGCTGGAATCTCCATGATAGCAAAACCTAGTAGCATATTAAGTAATACTATGAAAACCTGTAAATGTTTAATACCCCCACCTATCCAGTGCCGCAAGGGCCAGTATCACCTAGACATTAGTTATCAGTCCAACCAGGTAGTGATTTTCACAGAACCTCTGCATAAGCAAGGCATAGATCATAGCAGTTCCAATCCCGGCGCGGTGGTCCAAGTCAGTTATATCCACATTTCTTAACTAAGGTTCAATCAATCTCTTCCCCGAGCACAACCAACGGCATTGTGTCAAACCTGGAGGAAGGAGTGGATATCGCGGGGCCACTGATTATAGTTCAGGTGGTTCAACTTTCTAGTCTCGCAATATTTACAACAATAAACACCCTTCTCACAGAGGGGAAGAGCAGTAGAGAGTGGGGAACACAAATCACACAGCTTCGAGGTTCTGATGTGGCATTGATTACCAGTGAAGCAGGAAATAAAGTAACATTTTTCCTTTCAAGTTTGATCAATCGCCTGACCGAAAGGCAAAGGTGGGAGGTGGGCTTTTTATTGTTCAATTGCCCTCGGTGAACGGGGTTCACGACGGAGGGGATGGCGGAGAACACAACCATTGTATATAACCCCCCTCAGAGTGCTATAGGAAGTGAAGAGTTTTCGACACCATGCACCAACCATTGGTGGACACATGTCTAGGACTATAGATAGCGATTAGGAAGGCGAATCTAGGCTAGTAGATGGCAACACCGCATTTTTTCGTTCATAGACTGTGTCGACAATGCCCGCAGGTCTCCCATTTCTTGAATCCTGTTTGGTCTCGTTGTCTAATTTTGTGGTGGTTTCTTTGTTTCTTTTTGTACGGACGAGGAGGAGGAGGAGGAGGATGGTAACTGTTAAATTTTGATGCTGGTTTCTCAAGGAAATCGTTCTTTGGCTACTTTGTGGAATCCATCTGATCTGCAGATCGGTGGATCATTGAGAGAGAGCGAGTGAGTGAGTGATCGGTGATGACGAAAGGGCAGGGTTAGGGGTTCCAGGGAAGTGGAAGCTGTGAGGGGGGGATATTCGCCAGGATTTTTGCCCCGGCCCGGGAACCTTTTGTCATGTAACGTTTGGCTCACCCGGGCTAAGACTGTATTTTCTTTCGCAGACAAGAGCATAACCTCTAATCTTGACTTTCGAGGTCAAACCCGTGCTTAAACCGTCGAGGAAAGGCTCTTCATCAAACTATCCTACCATGCCATCAGAGTATGATGTCGTATCATTCCTTCCCCTTCACCTATTATTTACAAATCCCCATTTGATACCTACATGATTAAGGATTGACGAAAGCCCCCATCTAAACCCAGGCATGTTCAGTAAACCCCAAAAATCCAAAGTCTACTATAGACTTTCAAGTCTTTGGACTTTGCCCTTTCAACTCCAGACTTATGAAACAATCCAAACCCTAGCCTAGTCCGGGCGCGCCGAGCAATGCCTTGGCGGCCGGGGCTGCTTGATGGCATTGCACGCGAAATCACTCGGCACTTTTACCAGAGCATGAGTTGAGGGAACGAAGGAATTTCTGGCTGTGCACTAGGCGCCCATTAGTGGATTCTTGAGGGTGAAAAAAAAGCAAAAGAGGAAATGGGCTAGGAACTGCGATATATGGAAACAAGGCCAGGGGAAGAAGAGCGAGAAAGGGTCGGAAGGATGGTGGTGGGTATCGGGGGGACTGGAAATGGTGGGAAATGGCATGACTAATTGGATCAGATACAATCTTGAACTTGAGGGAATGGTGGATGATGGATGGGTGGATGAGAAAGAGCCCGGAGAGGACTAATGATAGAAAGAGCAACGATGGGGAGACCAGGATAAAGGGAGGAAAAGGGCTAACTAGTCTATTCCGTAGTTAAACACTGAGCTTAACGAGCTTAACAACGCCCATCTCAAGGAGCCGGTGGTAGAAGTCCTATGGAGGCCATCAAGCTAGCCCTTTGAGATAGATGTCCCATGGCTCTACTCGTTTGGTACTTGCCATACACTACAGTACGTTTTTTTTGGGGGGATTTCCTGAGCTTTCACGTGTCATATAATACATACAGTAACCTCCATGAGAGTTTGTAAATCATCCAGAGACAGCAAGAAACGACGGTGGCTTCAAGATTCCCCCAACAACTTATGCTAGAGGATACCATAGCAGGCCTCTAATCCCACCTCTTCTCAGCAGTGCATCAGTTTGTCTCACTGGTGTTTCACAGCGTCCCTGTTAGAAACGGAAGCTCAAACGCCTTGGCAAAGTGTATTCGTAACTTAGAGCATCAAACCATGGGCGAACAGGAAAAGACTATTACTCGAGAGCGTGCCACCATCGCAAGGATCTAAGTTGCGGGGTACCCAATATGTATTGCCGGTCCAGAACTCTGTATGGGCTTTTGATCTAACCGCCCAGATGTATTAGGGATTGAGCCCTTTTGTATTGCCAGTAGATCTTATGAGGTGATGAGAGAAAAGGAAGGCGCCGGGTGGATTTTTTTCCTCATAGGACTGCCAGATCTTGTTGAGCTATGAAGTTCGCTCTCCCATCTACCTATCTACTTTTACTTACTGTAGAAAAGCACAACAATCGAACAGCCCCCCCCCACGTCCCCAGAACTCCCTCTTTCTCTGATGATATCTTGTGCCATTCAGTTATTAATGGCAAACTGCTCACCTCCAGCCGTGTCACCTGTTTCCAGAGCACTCGTAGGGATTTTCGACCTCCCGGCATGCGACTCCTATCACTCGGGTTTCCAAGGCGCAGACAAGAAATACAGTATAGTAGCGCGGAGACATGTCACCCATCCGGTTGCGTATACCGGGGGGTTGTGCTAATAGCTCAGCAAACGAATACCAACAACACCCAATGACCGCCGAGATATCCGTTGCCCTTACTCCCGATGGTGTGGTACGGTAGATGACTGGGGGGGGGGGCAAACAAAGTAAAGTTACCGCATAATTCGGAAAAGGCGCTAGAGCAATCAAAGGAGATACTGGTACAGTAGTACCGGTACACTCCCGTTCGCAAAGTTTTCGCGGAGAGAGAGGTACTGTGGCGGTGTCTTGGCGGCGATGGAGGTACTGCTACAAGAATTTGTGTGTAATTTGCACAGTACCTTTGTTGCCACCAAGACTTTGCCACAAGTACCAGTCCTTCCGCGAAAACTTTGCGAACGGGAGTGTACTATAGAAGCCCTCGGGGAGAGACAGCCGCCCGGCAATTATAGTCAGGGTCTAAACCTGGGGCGGAACTTTCCTGCTATGATATGATAAATCACGTTATTTGACGATCAGGGAGGTATCCAGGATTAGTCATCCCCGGAGAAAGAGAGTATGATAGATAGTCTACAGAGAAACAGGTTGCCGTAGTGGCTTAGGTTCTCCAGAGGAGCAAATAGTGTTTGCCAATGTTTGACCTTTCGCAGCGAAATACCAGTAGTCATATACCGTAAGAACCGAAATAATTGGGCATCACGCTAAGACGTTGGAGTTGCCTCTCCTAGTATGGTCTGTTGTCTCAGGTGACGACTGAAGGAGGGTCTTTGCGGTGTGTTTTCCCCCCCTAATCCAAAGGGGAAATTCTTGACGTCCTAGCGCCATGCCCAATTATTTCGGTTTTTACGGTATGTACTGGACAGTTTATCTCAGAATACGATCTAAAAAGTAAGATCTGATAAGAACTGTGCTTTCTTAGTGCTGACACCTACCACCCTCAGTGTTTTTGATCACACACATGTGATGCAACCCACAAATGCATGTGATGCAACCTACTAATCATAAGTTACTTGCTTGCTGGGGAGGGGACCCCCCCGCCCGGCAGAGACAAGGCATCCCCAGAAAGCCGGGCGGAACTCAAGCAAGAAGGAAAGGAAAAAAAAATAGAAAAGAAAAAAAAGAGTAAAGAGTAAATATACCGGGATCCAGGCTTGACCGGCGGTCGAGGGGAGATGCTAGTCTTTCTTATATGTACTACGCAGTTTAATCTCAAAAAACGATCCATCTGATAAAAAAACTTAGCACATGGCATGTCACTCACATCTGGGTCCTTGGCAGATTTCTTGGTGCTGCTGTGTACCACCCAGAGTATTTGTGGTCACATCTAGGGGGGCAACCCACAATGCAACCCACAAATCCAGAGACCCCGCCCAATATGAAAACTTTCTCCTATTTGTTACCACGGTTATCCTTCGCTCGACACTTACGTTCCCCACTAACCTCACCTCTGGGACACCTTCTCTTTCACTCAATATTCCTTCCCTCTCTAACCTCAATCACCTTTGGCTACCAACTCATATCACAGCACCTATCGGAAACCCGTATTATATTCATTCCTCTTCCACCTCATATAGCAAACAGGGAAATCCGTGAGCAGTTGTGGCGCCTCTCGCCGGAATGATTGTCACTCTACCAATCCTCATCACAAATTCACCTGGTGTAGTGATCATTGCTGGAGCAGCTGGACTTCTCCGTTCACAGGCAAATCAATGGATAGCCCCCTTGTCGGATCAAGAAAATGGCTGAAGCCAGACCCAGTGCCCACAGCAGGTAAGCCCATTGTCCACACTGTACTATATGAACCTTCTTTAATTTTGCTAACAAACATCGAGTAGCTGCCGTAGCTGCCCGTATCAACGCCCATATCCAAGCAAACTGCGGTATACAAATGTCAATGTACTGTGTATCTGTTCTGTGTGGAAATTTCCTCCATAGCTACAGTTTTTGTTTGCTAATTTTAATTCAGCGCCTGATAACCCTCTAACCTGCCTACCCTGGTAGTATTCCATATCCAGTCTCTGCAAGCGAACGTTTCCTGATCTGGCTAACTAACATTGAGTAGTAATTGCCGCGCTGGTATCTATTGCTAGATCTAAGTAAAGCCTGTATATGACATGAAGATGTACGACCAATCCCTTCTATGAAGTAATTTCTTTAACAGCTGCAGTTTAAGTTTACTAATTTTTAGAGTGTACCGGAAAATCTTCTAGCCCCCCTAAAACAAAACTATTCAATCAGGATACCCACATCGCAGATGGTAACTGTATCAAAGAGACCGAGGTTAATGACCTTGGCAATCATACAATCTGACGAATCTGCCACACTGAAAATGGTAAACATCGATCCCTTCCATGGTTGCGTACTTTATTAACTACCGCCTGTGGTTTTGATTTATCAGGTGCATAGGATGAGCCTGTAACGAGGCAGGAGGGATGCGAGAATTCTCATTGAGATTCAGGATGGTTCTCAAAGTTGATGCCGGAATTGGCAGGTTTGACTACTCTGCACCCATGAGGATTGAGAAGGAGGCTAATAGTGTACTTGAAATTATAGCTTTGGCTTTCGACAATCAAGTGATGGTAGAAGTGCCATGCTGCTGGTGCAGTTTGAAATATGTGAAGCCCATTGTTGTCACAGGTAAGAAGGTCAAAAAATATCTCTCAAGGCTATCATCACTGAATTAGTTGCCTCTGAAAAGGATATTGGTAGTAGTAACCTATCAGAACCTGGTTCCTGCAATTCAATAGTTCAATTGAAGTTCTGATCCCGAAGATCAAGTATGCAATGGTAGACAAAAAAGCGTAGGAGTCAATTGGGAGATGAATGCTGAGGCTAATGATATTGGCCTGGCGGTGTTGATGAAGGCATTAGATTTCCGAATTCCCTTCCGCATATTATACAGAATTAACTAGCCTGGTGTTGATTTGAATGAGAAGATGAACAGAACTACCAGCTTGAATTGATACTCTTGATTGACCAGTGGGACAGACATTTTACCAGAGGGCAGTGTTTACAACAAGGGCAGGGTAACAATAGGCTCAAATCGCTAAGGGCTGAGAAGTACCTTTTATCTTGCAGGCAAGAAGTCATCGAATCAGTCGCGGAGAAGTTACTCGTGTTTTCTGAAACCTGATGTTGCGACTTCAATGGGTGCAGCTCATGGTTTGAGTAGCCTAGCAAACTGGGCGAAGCCAACCTACAAGAGTGAACAACCATAAAAGCACTGACATAGCGCCAAGCATTGTGTGGATAGAACACCTACCGGAAATAGGCACGGTGGAGAATGCCTACCAGCTCGCAGAGAAATGGCAGAGAAACTGCAAGACTATTGAGCACCCCTAGACGTCTGCAGGCAGGAGATCATCTGTTTTGAAGTGAGTTTCTCTGACACTACAGCAATGTTCAATCCAGGGAAAGGAAAAACTTATAACTGACGCACACCTGAAAGCACACCCTCGAGTGAATGGAAGACTGCTTTGACAAATTTGGTCAAGTCTACAGGATAGAGATGCGCAAACACCCAATGAGGAAAAGGCAAGGCGTGCAGTGGCCACTCTCACATGGGTCTGTCATTCAGAATGGCGAATAAAACTTGGATGGGCTGTGCCACCCGCTTGCAGTCGAGATAGGAGAAGCCGGCTTTGATCACAGAAATGTTCCATCAATCTTCACACTTCTGGACTACTGTCAAGGCCTCATCGTAACTGATGCAGAGGCCTCTTCAGTGCAGTTAATCCACTATATGGTCAAAGAGTTATCCAAGTCTCTTCCTCAACCCTTACTCTGTCCCCGTGGAAACCTGCTTAACATATCTGAACTCGCAACAAGTTAAGAACCTCATATCACATTCTCTCCCTGACTGTCGAACCATGCCATTTCTCAAATACTCTTCGAGATAGTGGAGAATACAAGCAAACAAAGAGCTCTCTGACGATCCCAGGATGCTCACGTTAGAACTCTTGAAACAATACAAACACCACATATTACCGGTATCACTTCTAGGATAGGTACTACCACCTCACTATTTCCCCGCACTTCTCCCGCCTACAGGGCCCATGTTTCTTTGGAATTGTTCAACCTGTCACAGGCTTGATAAACTCTGAAGATTACATGGTCAACCAACAAGATTGCGGAGGTCATATGCCACTCGCATAGGCGGCGATAAATGGGCATGAGGAAGCAGTCATAATACTGCTAGAGCAGAAGAATGTGGGCCTCAATCGCTCAGGTACGTATGATCAAACGCCACTTGTATGGGCTGCTGGCGAGGGACACGGAGGAGTGGTCAAGTTATTGCTGGAATGGTGGAATGTGGACCCCAACCACCCAGATTTGCATGATGAAGGGCCACTTTCGTGGTGTACAATCTGCTGAAACAAATGTCTGGTCAAGTTATTGCTCGAACGCGGGAATGCCGACCCCAATTTCCCAGATAAGGAAGACCAAACACCGTTTGGGTGTGCTGCGCTTGAGGAACATGACAGGGTGGTCAAGCTATTGGTGGGACGGGAAGAGATCGACCTCGATCATCCTGATAAGGGCCATCACACACCAGGAGCGTTGGCTGCGATCCAGGAACACAAAGGAGTGGTCAAGTTATTGCTGGAACAGGGAGATGTCGACATCAATCGCACGGATAAAAATGGTCTAACACCATTTGAGTTGCCTACCCTTGAGGGATGGATGTGAAGGCATTGTCAATCTTTTGTGGGAGGGGGAAGATGCCGACCCCAATCACCCAGATAAAAACAGTCTAAAACCACTTCGATGGGCTGCGATCAAGCGACACAAAGGGGTGGTCAAGGTATTACTGGAACGGGAAGACGTTGACCCCAATGACTTAGATAATCATGATTGAACACCACTCGCAAGGGCTGCTATCAGTGGACATGAAGTAATTGTTAACTTATTGCAGAAAAGGGACATTGGTGTGCCTAACCATAGCTGCGCATGGTTGAATCCAGCCTCTGGTGGGCTACTACTTGCCTATATGAAAGAACTATTGATGGGACATAACTGCATAGACCCCATGATCCCGATATACATGCCTGTAGACCACGCCTTCACTCTTTGAGGAGGAGACAAGAACAAGTAGTGAGCTCCGGTGTCTGTGCAACCTCCAATGCCCAGCGGCCCATCTCCTCTTAAAGACTTCTCTGAAGTACCGTCGTGGGATACTTAATTGGCTGCCTTGACATTGTATGAGGTCCGTTCTTCTCCAGTCCATGCCTAGCTCACCCTCTTGGAGCCTTGTATGGACCATTACAATAATCATCATCTTCCCTTGGTCCTTTCATTGCCCATATTACATGACCTTGGATTCCCCACCACTGCCATTATCCAGTATACCACACACATGTAGACATGCCCCTCTAAGACCTTCCGATATTTACTAAGGTTTAGAAATAGAAACTCTTGACGTGTTCCCTACATCAACCTTGGAAGTATTTCACTTTTTTGGCTAGCAAACCCCCCAGCATGAGGACGAGCCGTAGGCACGGGGGACGCTAGTCTTATATGTACTGCACAGTTTTATCAAAATGCGATCTCCATGCCTGATCTGATAAGCTCTTGGTGATGGTGCGTGCAGGACTGGGTATTTGTTGTCACAGCATGGGTGGCAACCCACAATGCAACCCACAAATCTCAGGTGCCCCACCTAATTAATTTGTCCCTTGGCACACTCTTCCTTCACTCAAAACTAACGTTCACTCACGTCAACCTCCACCCACCTCCACCTCCATACACCTCCATCTCCATATACCTCCACTTCCATACATCTTCATCTCCACACACCTTTACCTCAACACACATCCACTTCCACAGACCTCTACCTCCACATAACTTTACATTGCATACACCACAACAATCTCGTGCCAGCTAAGAGTTTGCCTTTCATCTACTCACCACCAATGTAAGGTGTGCTTCCACACTGATGCTACCACCAGAATTTTGAGCCTGGGTTCAATGACAAAATTCCTTCCACTACTAAGGTTTGCCTCTGCTAATGCTAATAGAGTATATGAAGATTGTCTACCCATCCAGCTTAACAACCCTCTTCCTGTTCTGTGCGAGACTTTCTCTGATACATTTTGTCTAAGTGGGCTAATTTTAATAGAGCACCTGAAAGTTTTCTACTTACCCTCAGACTGCAGCCATCTTCTTGTTTTGTGAGAACATGCTATTAATAGCTAACTTTTAGGTCTACTGCTATTAATAGGGCATTGGGAAATCTTCTAAGTCGCTATGGAACTGAATGTTCAATTCACCCCCTTGCCCTTCTCTGAGTATTCTTTGATTGTGTTTGCTAATTTTACTTACTTGTATCCAGTCAATACTCAGATTTACTCGGTTTCCTAATTTTACTAATTGGTATCCAGTTAATACTGAAATAGACTCTGTTTGCTAATGTTACTAACTGCTATCCGGTGAATACTCAGATTGACTGTGTTTGCTGAATAGAAATACAGAATTTCAAAATTTGCGCACTCTGGATTCTTTCTCATGGCATTAATCAGTTCTTTTCATCAACAAGATATGTACAGCTTCTGTTAGTTTCTGATTCTTTCTGCTGCCTCCTCATGCTACTCCTCTTCCCCTTACCCTTTGTCATTATGACACCCTCTCCTCAATTCCCTATTATTCTACATCACTCATTGAAAGCACAATTCTAGCCTTCTGATAGTGTAGTGGTTTAAAGTAAGATAGGCACAGAACTTGAAATTCAGTGAGGGATGAGGCATTGTCTGGGAAAGATATGGTTTAGACTGTTTGCTGAGTTTACTCTCTATCACAAACTCCTAATAGTATGTTCTACAGCTCCTTCTGAGCATATAGATAGTCTTTCCCAAGTATAAGGGAACTCTTAAGTTGTCGGAGCATAAAGACAAACTCTCCTAAATTCCTGGTGGCTCTTTTCATAGTTCAATGAAAAAACCAAATCTTCTCTCCCTTCCGCCTCTCTCGCTTAACAATTCCATTCTATTTTCAACTGTGAGTGGGAAAAGATAATAGTAGCTAACAGATAGATACATAGGAATAAAATATTTTATCAATTAGAGAGAATTGATATGAGGATTACCAGTGTAATTAGGAAGCAATACAGGTGAATTGATTAACTAAATATTAAAGGATTTATTTGGATCCCATAGTGATACTCTTTTTTATAGTATAATCAAATTTAAACCATCTGTCTTCTTCAAACCCACTATGATTAGGTATATAGATTATTAAATATATTTATGTCCCTACTACAGTATTTATTAACACCTCTGATCTCACCATTGGCAAAAATAGTAAGCTGTAAATTCTGTTGATTTATCATATTATGTAGCATGCGAACAGTTTTTTGATTCCAGCCGGAAATGAGTCTGAAAAAGTAGAGATTTGAAGCTATTGGGTGAAGATTTTTACTTTTGCTCTCTTGATACATCCTGTTTGTCTCACACTTACCCCTATCTTATTTTATCTCAAATGTTCACAACCTCGGTCACAATATACCATTATCCAGTTAGATAATAATTGGATTCTCTGAGTTTTCGGAAGTTGTTGGAGGTGTCAAAAGATCCACTGGCAATCTGTTCCCTCGTGATACTACAATGTTCAAGGCATCGGAGAGACCAACCTTGAACTGGGTTTGATGTTAATTCTGCACGTGCAGTCCATCATACTTACGGTCGGTGTTTGGTAAGTGAGAGGATTTTATCTTGCTCTATATCTAATACTGGTATAGTGTTAGAATTTGTTGGTTTAAATAGATAGGAAAATGCACAAACAAGATGAAGAATACAAAGGGCAAACAACAGACCAGCAGGAGCTAGGTATGAGGTTGTACAAGGAATAGAAATTGAAGGTAAATTGATTGTTTTAATAGTTCTGGATTCCTTGCTAACAGGAATAAACGATCAGGGAACAGTGCCAGGAGTCAATGGAATGTGCATAGTATAGTACAAGTGGCAGAGATAGAAAGCATAATTCCAATCCCCCTATATGAAAGGTATAAATTCTGACAATAGGAAAAGTAGGTGGCAATCAAGCAGTTGGGGAAGGAGAGGCTGTGGTATCCGAGAGGATCATGGCAGTAAGAGAAGCTTGAGTCGTGCCAAGGGAGGTGTTTAAAGGTATCATTCCAATCACCCAATCACCGTATTTTAAAGTATTCAATTTTCACAAGTTGGATAGCAGCGGGTAATCCAGCAGGAAAGCAAGGAGCAAATGTTCCCCAGGAGGAGATAGAGGCAGTGGGAGGACTTGAGGTAGTGTTAGGGCAAGAGTTAGAAGGTATAATTATAATAGCACCATTTCAAGGAAATGAGTTCTAACAAGAAGAAACTAGCTGGGAAATGGGCCGCAGGGGAAGGACAGAGTGTTGTGTAGAATTAGATTACAACAGCTAAGATTGCCTGAAATGTTTATATAGAAGATGTACTATTAGTTGATGGCATGATCCGTCTGCTACTACAGATCAAGCTTACCACTACAGATGAGAATCTTCCTTTAATCCTGGAACACACTCAGTTCCCAGTCAGTCTATGCTTTGCCATGACACTTTACAAATCCCAATGGCAGTCCCAAGGTCATGTTGGTGTAGATCTACGTACCCATGCCTTCACTCATGGGCAAGTGTATGTCCCTCTCTCAAGAGTTATATCATAAGAGGGACTAAGACTCCTTACCTCAAAGCAATTGTCTAACCATACCAATAGCATATTATATCAGGAAGTACTTCTTTAATCTTCCTCTAATATGTGTACTTCCTTCCTCCCACTATTTTACTTGTATTAATCATATTACTAACCCATTATCGTGAATACTCACCTTCTGGAAACCTCATTCCCCAGTATCTCTCCTCTCTCGAAGGTCTCATCATTCCTCTCTCTGCTTATCTACTGGTAAGTCAGCTTGGTTCCGCCGCCAACTAATATAACTAATCTCACTTCAGCCCGATTACTGCACCCCTGTTCTGGTAGGCATTTCAATATTCCCTTCTGGTATGTATTTCCACTTCCCCTTCCTGTCTTACCTACACTAACTAAGCTCATAAACATTTCATCTTACTAGCCCACTTCTTAGCTGCTAATTTTATTTTCTCCCTTCAGTTCATACTTTCTGTAATTTAACCATCTCTTAATTCCAAATAACTATGCCCAACTTTGCTTTAGAAACCTGCATCAACTGTGAAAAAAATGCTATATTTGGAGATCTCTTTCACAACTTGTACTTGAATATGGAGATAACGACGAGCCGTAGGCACGGGGCTGCTAGTCTTATATGTACTGCATAGTTTTATCAAAATGCGATCTTAATGCCTGATCTGATAAGCTCTTGGTGATGGTGCGTGCAGGACTGGGTATTTGTGGTCACAGCATGGGTGGCAACCCACAATGCAACCCACAAATCCAAGGTGCCACACCGAATAAGAAAACATTCTCCCTTTGTTACTCACCTGTCCTTCCCTCAACACAAACCTCCCATCTCACCTCCATGTTCCATACACCTCACCACTCCATACACATCAACATTCTATGCACCTTAATACTCCGGTACCCCTGAGAGATGCCTTCCCTCAACTCTCCAACAAACAGGGAACCGCCCCTACACTCACACCTTCATTGGAATACTTGGGTTCTGTTGAGTTAGGAAATTCCTTCCATAGCGGAGGTTTGCATCTGCTAATTTTAATAAAGTCCTTGCAAACTGCCCCTCTATCTAGCATCACAAACGTCCCTCCCTCCTGGAAGATAATTTCCTTTATAACCGAGGTTTACTTCTCAAAATTTTAATAGACCACTGGACAATATTCTAGCCTGTCTAGCACCACAGCTGTGTCACTGGTCTGTGAGAAAATTCCTTCTGAAGCTTACATTTGGGTCTGCTAATTTTGCTAGAGGGCTATAATATCTTCTAATCCATTTGGCACCACAACCATCTCTCTGTCTTGTATAAAAATTCTTTGGATAGTTAACCGTTTAGTCAGCTAATTTTGGTAGAGTGCCAGAAGAAGGTTTGACCTCGCCGACGAACTCAATATTCGATACATCTGCTCTTACTTCTGTGAGTGAGTTACTTTGATTGTAAAGCGTTGTGTTTGCTAATTTTACTAACTGCGAGCAATTGGAAACTGAGTTGGACTACAGTCTCAGTAGGGACACAGACTTTTGAAATTCACTATATCTTGATTCTTTGAGCATGAATGGTTAGGTTCCTTTGCTTCTCAAGGTATGCACCTTCTGTTAGTTTGCGATTCTTTCCGTTGCCACACTCTTCCTACAACTCTTCCCCTTATCCTCCGTCATTCTGACACTCTCTCCTCAATTCCCTACCTATCTACTTTACTCATTGACAGCACTATACTATCCTCCTGATAGTGTGGTGGTTTAAAGTAAGATGGGCACTGAACTTAAAATTCAGTGAGGGATGAGGCATCTTCTGTTAAAGATACGGTTTAGACTCTTGGTTGAGTTTACTCTCTATCTCAAACTCCCCGTAGAGCGTTCTACGGCTCCTTCTGAGCATAATAGAAACTCTTTTCCGAGTATAAGGAGGCTCTCAAGTTGTCGGAGCATAAAGACAAACTCTCCTAACTTCCTGGAGGCTCTTTTCAGAGTTTAATGAAAACTGTTTTCCGAGAATACGGGGGCTCTCAAGTTGTCGGAGCATAAAGACAAACTCTCCTAAATTGCTGGGGGCTCTTTTCCGAGGATAACTGTATTCATATCTACTCTCCACTCCTCTCGCCTCGCTTCCCACTTCCATTCTATTTTTACCAGTGAATGAAAAAAGAAAATAGTAGCTAACAGAATGGTCCGTAGGTTTAGAGGATTTCAAGGAATTTGGGATGATTAATATGTGTATTATTAGAGTAATAGGAGAACAATACAAATCAATTAATTCACCCAATAGCAAAGGTTCTATTCATGCACAATATTTGTATAGAACCCACTAAAGTCCTATCATATTTGATTAAGAAAACTGATTTGTTCTATTATTCATTATCCGAATCCTATACAAGTACTGTTTTGAATAATGTGATCTAATTTATATTCTTATTATCCTATTTATTTATAATAATATGTACGATTCTGAGAATCTGTGATTACAACTTATAATGAGGTTCAAAATGCCAAGCCAGCATAGGAAAATTTTCACTTGTTGCTTGGTTACTAGCCCCAGTTAGCCTCTCGAACTCTCCTCTTCTATTATATTTGACTATTGAAACTTGTGTCAAAACACCCCATCATCCAGCCTTCTGATAATTGGATTGCAGTACCCTCTACACCTGTCGGAGCTGTCAACAAAACCAATTTAGAACCAGTTCCCATAAAATGCCCCGATGTCCACAATGTCGGAAGGATAAAGAGGCAACTGATTTCGATCTGGATCCTGGAGGGTTTTTACGTCGCGCTTGCAGCTTGTGTTTGGTATGTATAAGGATTTCATGTTACTCTCTATCGCATACTGGTATATTGTGCTAATATATTGAATGAAAAACATAGGAAAAGGCACGAACAAGGCGAAGAGTTCAAAGGGAAAGGAACAGGGCTATAGGGGCAGGACAAGAGCTTGCCCAAGGGATAGGCATAGAAGGTACTATTATGGTTTGAATGGTTCAGGATTTCTTGCTAACAGAAATAAAAGATGCAGGTGCAGTCGGGGGAGTGGGAGGACTTGGGGTAGTGCCACGAAGGGAGCTAGCAGGTATGATTGGAATCAGTATATATCAAGGCAATCAATTCTAATAACAGGACAGTCGCTGGTGATCATGATGCAGGGGGAGGAGAGAGTGTTATTCGGGAGGAGATTATGGCAGGTAGGATTGGCTGTAATATGTATTCTGAATAACTACTAATAGAAATAGAGGCTTCGGGAAATGTGGGACAGAGGAGAACTTGTGGACGATGTAGGCAGGAGCGGGAAGTAGGAGATTTTGATCGGACAGGAGTAGGACGGCTGATGTTGACCTGCAGGTTGTGCCTGGTAAGCTATCCATGATTGTCATTCTTATCATGGATGTGTATTAGATAGAAACTAAAAACAGGGAAAAATATAGACAGCAGCACGAGCAGCTGCAAATTTTGAGCTTGTTCCCCTGGCTCAAGCACAGGAGGTACAGCTGGCACAGTCACGGGTGCCTTTGTCCTTCGAGTGCCAGAGAGCCAGGTGGACAGCTCATGATCTAGGTGGGTTGGATATAAGGTGCACCGGGTGCAATGCACTACACTGGAAAGATGAGTCATCGG
>Ga0307509_10004783_pt1 | contig 19267 bp, 16 predicted proteins | sample 10_EM_MG_FD_202245 | JGI IMG/M metagenome (GOLD analysis project Ga0307509, IMG submission 202245) | Populus trichocarpa ectomycorrhiza microbial communities from riparian zone in the Pacific Northwest, United States - 10_EM | ecosystem: Host-associated > Plants > Roots > Unclassified | place...
TGGACGAGGTCCCGAAGGGATTGACGGATATCTTCATCTCTACTCTTAGTCGCCTCTTTGAGAGAGATGAGATCGGTGGCATTGTCTTTAGAACGGCGAGAAAGATTTGTCATCTCCCTCTGGAGACTGTTGGCTATCGACGTGAGCCCGGAGAGCTGTGATGTGATCGTCTCAAGTTCCTGAAGTGACAACTTAGGCCCATCATCCCTTTCCCTATCCCGGCTCCGTGATTCCCAGTCACTCTGCCCCCCATCTCGATCACGAGGAAGAGGAGGAAGGCTATAGTCCTTAAAATCTTTGAATTCCTTAAAATCTTTGAAGTCCTTAGTGGTAGCAAGTGCGCTAGAAGGGATTGTAGCCGACATTGATTCGTGAGATTTAAGGTTACGCAGTGGTGGAAGGAGATTTGGCAGGCGATCAAGGTCTAGGGAGCCGCGATAACCGGGCGGAGGTGCGGGTGGAGGCGCTTGTTCCCTAGCCGGAAAACTAGTACTGCTCCCAAACAATTCCTTGGGTGTAGGTGTCCCGCTTTTGCTAGGCGAACTCGACCCTCCACTCAAGATGAGGTTACCCATCTCACGAACCGTTGGAGATGGTTGCATGGAATTCATCCGCCTGTGAGAAGCCATTACTTGCTGAGCCCTAGTTGGCGATATATTCGGCCCCGAAGGTGATCCCTCTCGATGGGGTGGGGCCTGGGGCGGTCTGCGAGTTGGTGATATCTCTCTTGAAACCGGTGTTGGCGATGCTCTATCTGCCGCAATGAATGGATTCTGCAGCGTTCCAACTGCGCGAGGCGAGTTCGGAGCTCCCGGATGAGGGTTTAAAGGGAGGGGTGGGGGGTGCCTAGCAGGATCCGACGAGTCCCACCTATTTCCAGAATGCATTAGGATTAATAATTAATAAGAACAAGAGAGCTTATTTTCAAGAGAGTTGGCTAATGGAAAAGAATTCAGAAGAGAGCAAACACTAACATTGGTGGGATGTGGGTGAGAGCTTGGGAGTTGGAAGCGGACGAAGCCGAAGAGGGGGTTTTGGGGGCAGCAGGTGCTGCTGGCGGCATATTTGTTTAATGTTGTTTTGTTTATTCCACCTAATTACAGAATACCACGTCAGTTAGCGGGATAATGCAAGGGATTAAAGTGGAATGGAGCTGAAAGGAATTGAAGCTCACGACGAAGGTACCTCCCTATGCAAACAAGTATTTAGGGAACGAGAGGAAGAGCGGAATATCAAAAGCAAGAGGCGTGATATCGATGAAGAGAGATGTGGGAGATGAAAAGAGAGGCAGAGATTGAAATCAAGGGGAACAGGGGAGGTTATGTTTGCTTCGATGCAGAATTGGTCATGGCTTGATGAGCTGCAGTATTCGTACAACAAACGTGTGCGTATGGCGAGAGGGCATGAATCGGTGCCTGATTAGCCAGCCAACCAAGACACAAACTCAGCTCTTGGGTGCAGGGTAAACACTAAACACCGGGCCTCGTGAGGATTAGATCGTTGCTATGGAAACGATAACCGCTTGTTAATTATGTGTGGCTTGTGCAGAACTGCCGTCGCTAGAGGCAGGAAAAGTGGCGCAGCCCAACATCCCGGCAAACCTTTGCCCACCAAGGAGGGCAGAAAAAGCTAGTGGCGATTGTGACTGCCCTGCAATAATTCTCCCCACAAATCACACCTATTGAAGTTTGGCTTATTGAAAACGCACCCATCGCCAAACTACGACTACCGCGACAACAACAATTCACAACACCCCAAGACAAACCTCCCTTCTCCCATTGTCTCACCTCGGTAGGCTTACGAAATGAAATGTACGTACCACCCTCCCGCTACCTTTTTTTCTTCCGCCCTGGAAGCCTGGCCAGGTCCTTTTTCTTGTTAGGTGGTGGTTAGGTACTTGAGGGAAATGCTGGCTGCCTTCAAGAGGAGGGGGACTGGGAGGAAAAGAAGGAAAGAGAAAAAAAGTGGATTAGGAGCAGAGGAGGACGTTCGGGGGCTATGGGTTATCTGGCTAGCTCGGGATATGCCTTTCCAACAGAGCTGATATCTTGGTATCTTTAGTCCTTAAAAACGGTAGAGTTGCTATCATCACCCGGGGCAGGTACGCCGGTAAGAAGGTAAGAAGAACGAGATATCTTAGCTTCTGAGATTGTCCGAATGCTAATCAGAAGTTCAGGTTGTCATTGTCAAGGGTCAGTCCGTGCGACTTCCCATACAACTAAGCGATTTTCTAACCCATGGGGAACCACAGTAATGGATGATGGCAGCAAATCCCATCCCTTCGGTCATGCTCTCGTTGCTGGAATGGAGAGATATCCGGCCAAGGTTACCCGCTCCATGTCGAAGAAGAGAGCGGCCAAGCGCTCGAAGGTCAAGCCCTTCATCAAGATTGTCAACTACAATCACCTTATGCCTACTCGCTACACTATCGAAATTGAGACTTTGAAGGGGGTCATTTCCCAGGACACCTTCAAGGAGCCTTCGCAGAGAGAGGAGGCTAAGAAGACCGTTAAGAAGGCGTTCGAGGAAAAGTACCAGACTGGCAAGAACAAATGGTTCTTCACTCGTAAGTCATCCCGATAGAAACAAACTTCAGCAGCCCAGATTTACTAATTCCCTATTGCACAGCTCTACGGTTTTAAGTGTTTTCTTTGTTCCCTCTTTTTTTCCTCTTCGTGGTTGGTTCATGTGGGTAAAAAATAAATAAAATCACGCACCAATTTGGGACGTTCATTGCCGGATATTTCTGTACTTGGGGATACATAGCTGCTCAGGGGCATGCTTCCTTCATCGCATGGTGGCCGTAGGATTCCCACTGAATAGCCCACCAAAATGTCCAATTTATCCCTTCCCAAATCCTGACCCAATGCGGTACCGTAGGAGCGACCAATGCCTCTAAATGCGTGAATAGTAGATGCTTTGTGGCTATGCGCGAAACCTAAAAGTGGCGCGAGATGCTTGATCGCACTGTGCTAATACCGTCACCGAAGAGCTTCCCAGACTTGCTATGTTCACTGTACGAATAGAAGGGCCATCGAAGCCAGTTCCGAAATCTTATCACCGGGTACCGGTACGTGAGCACTGACCTAAGCCGTAAGTAGCGACCTGAGACTCCAACAATGTCAGATGTGATACCAGACCCTGTAAGCGCCGGGGCTGAGAAGAAATCGCCTAAACACATGCCAAACTCAAAAGCATTTTTCTCTCCCTGAATAGGAATTTTGATATCCTATCACATTCCATTATCTCATTCCTCCTTTCTTTTGTCCCTTCCTCTCAGGATCGTCCCTTCTACCTTTCTACTCTCTTGATCACCTTGTTCCGCCAGCCTGTAGACCCGGTGTCCGCAGAGTAACTCCTCTTCTTCCTCTCCTTCTAACGTACAACCGTATACTCTTATTCAATAATCCTTAATAAGCATACGTACTCAACATCAAGATGTCAGGTCCACCAAGCTTAAGTTCTTTTCAAAGCGACAAACCGCTTCTAGACCACCTGACTAGTAATCCCTCCCTCGTCCTCTCTAGCAACGGCCAAGCAGCTAACAAGGACCAGTCGACCTCATCCTCGCAATCCTCAACCATACCTTCCTGAATCCCATTTTTGCCTGGCTAATACCTCTCGCCTACCGTGCCCAAACCTTCCAATACCACCATCCGCCATTCTACTTATCTGCCGCCTACGCCGCCTTTGTAACGGTCCTGTGGATATCCAAGCAGGTCAACCGCCGTCTAGCCTATGGCGCCAAACGCGAATTTGACTGGATGGAGGAGGTGGTAGTCATCACTGGCGGTGCCAGTGGTCTAGGGCTCTTGATCGCAGAGGTATACGGTATGAGGGGCGTTACTGTTGCGGTGCTCGACGTGAGAGAGCCAGAGGGCGGCGAGGCGCGGAATGTAGAGTTTTATAAGTGTGATGTTGGCGACAGAAAGCAAATTGAGGCCGTTGCTAAAGATATTGAGCGGGATTTGGGGACACCGACGGTGCTGATCAATAATGCTGCAATTGTCAATGGGAAGAAGATCTTGGATCTCTCAGCAGAGGAGTTTGAGACGTATGCCCCCCCCATCCCTCCTATTCTCCCCCTATCCTCCGCCGTTTCAAAAGCTGGCAGTCGGGCAATAATTGTGTATGGCAAATAACTAACATGTTGCCTACACCCAGAAACTTCAAAACGAACCTCCTCTCATCGTTCTACACAATCAAGCAATTCCTTCCAGGCATGCTGAAATTAAACCGCGGCTCAATTATCACAATCTCATCTGTCCTCTCCTCAATCGCCCCAGCCCAACTCTCTGACTACGCCGCTTCCAAGGCAGCCCTCAAATCACTCCACTCCTCCCTCACCGCCGAACTCGCCGACCAACCGAGAATCAAGACGCTCCTTGTCACCCCCGGACAGCTCTCGACCCCCCTATTTTACGGTGTTGAGACTCCCAGTAATTTCTTCGCCCCAGTGTTAGAGCCCGTTGACGTTGCCAAGGAGATTATCGCTGCGATTGATGGAGGATTAGGTGGACATATTTCTATGCCGGTATACTCGAGGTGGATCGGGGTCATGGAGGTTTTACCGGCCAGTGTTCAGAAGTTCTTAAGGTGGGCTAGTGGTGTGGATAGGGCCATGGCGGGGTTCAAGGGACGGAAGGCATTGGATCAGGAGGGGAACGAGACTTGGTAGAGCTTGTGATATAGTCGTTTTACTACGAATTTTGTTGTGAAATGAGTACCATTTTTCTGGGGGGATGACCGGATTTCTTCAAATTTGCAAAGCATGTTTTGCACCGAGGTTAGGCCCAAATACATAGAGAAATAAAATAACTTTCATGAACAAATCAATTTTACATTCGAGAGTGTAATTATATCCGTAGGACAAACAAGTCCATCAACCGGTAAAACTTCTATTTGTCTAATCGACAACCCTCAATCCAGCATAGATGCCTGGTTGGTATAAAGCACCTCAACCACATCCGACAGCTTTTTAATAGTCTCCAACGCAGCATCGTAGCTCTTATCCCTCCCGACCTCGTCAAACACAATCAAGCAACCACTCCCTTGGTCCAACACCCCGGAGAAGACCTTATCTAGGATCATCTGGCTCAACTTGGCTTCCACATGTGGAGTGCCAAGGCCGACCAACTTGGCAACATGCTCGATCTCCACGCGTGAGAAGGGCTCAATGACCCTGACCAAGTTCTGTTCCAGAAGGGTATCATATAGCGCGGTGAAGTGAGATCTGATGAATGGGTCTGACCCCAACTCCTGTTTGAAGTCCTCGAGAGCCTTTTCGAACTCGGCCAGGGAGCGGTTCGAATGAGCTCTCGCTACTGCCTTCATAGCCTCGATGTCGCGACCGGCGTACTTGATGGCGAGCTTACCAGTCATTATCTGATGGACGTCGTCGGTGAGGTTCAACATGATCTTTGAAAGGAGCATGTATTTCAGAGCCGCGATGGCCTTCTTCGTCTCGTCCTGAGCGGAGTACCCGTCCAGCGCCTCGATAAAGTACGAAAAGGCCGTGTTGTAGTCCTTGTCCTCTGCGTGGAGAATCCCAGACTGAGTATCCAAACCGGCCTGCATGAGCGGAGGACAGTAAACGGCATTGGCGGATGTGCGTGCAGAGGTCAAGGAAGCGCGGGATTTGGGGATGTTTCGAAGAGCATGGTAAGCCCGCGACTCTAGAAGTTGAACTTCTACCAGTACCATCTTGTCGTCGAGGCGTTTTAGTTCTTTGAGGAGGGAGTTTATGAGTGAGAGGGCTTCGGCGTAGGAGTGTTTCTGTAGGTAGAGTCCTACTAGACGGGTTTCGAGGTTTTGACGAAGGAAAGAACGTCTCTCTTGGATGGCCCATTCGATGCAAGATTTTGTAACGGATATTTGGATGTCGAGGGTATCAGGAATAGTGGTAAAAAGGTCGATTAGCTGACGGACTAGGGTAGAAATAACCTTTAGCTAAGTTACAAGGTTAGAAAGGAAGGGGAATAAAGTCATCCCTACCAATCTTTGCAGTCTTCGCTTTCGCAAATGAAGACATTATAGATCGACTGGCCTCAATCAACTCTGCAAGTTCTCCCGTTCGTCTTCAAGCAATTAGCACTCGATCAGATTGAAATTCAAGCCTAGAATCATCCCCCCACGCGGCCCCACCATCCGTATCTCCAAAACTAACCTAGCATCCCTATAGATCCCACCCAACGCAACCAACGCAAGTTCGTAGTCCCTCAGCTCGGCATCGCTCATCCCCGGTGGTTTCGAAATCATCTCCTTATAGATGGCCTCTGCCTGAGCAGGATCCTTCTTCTGGATTTCTTGAGCTTCCTCCAGCCGGCCCATAGCGAAAGATTTCTAATTTCGTTATCTGAGGAGTGTAGGGGATAAGTTGGGGATGGATGGATTGGCGCGTTGAAGGATGGAGATAGTTGTTTGGTTGATGCTGAGTCGCTCGTGTGACTTTTGGTCTTGGTGGCTCTGGTGTCGAAATGCCGCCAAGACTGCCTTAGTAATCGTTCCAAGTCAATGAGAGGGGCAACGGGAAAGCACTCTATCCTGATGGAGTTGTGTGGGGGGCGAGGGGAAACCCTTTCACGACGGGTGCTAGGAAGCCCTTACAGGCAGTGGTACGAACACCCTTGTCCCCTGTGAGAAGTTCTCAGCTATGGAACGCAGGAGGACCCCCATGCTCCCCATCTGCCATTGCTAAGGCATGAGACTATCATACTAAGATCAATATTTAATAGATTGCTTGAGCGATGACGAATGTTTAAGACTTCCACACTGTTGGCACCGCTCCTATGATACCAAGCACCCGGAATGAGAAAGTAAAGCCACCATCAAAATTATATCGGCCATATACTGCCCAGAGTCCCTCCCTGTGGTATTCTCAAGCAATCTCTCGCTCCGGTACTGATCCCGGACTTCGCTCCGCAGCCCACTGGTCGGATACGAGCACTCGACCCCAAGCCTAGACCTAAATCAAGAAGAAGAAAAAATTACATCCTACGTGGATACCCTCCGGACCACAAACAATCTTGGGGCAAACGCCGTATTCTACAGCTGTCTCTCGCCGCACAAATTCCATAATTATCGCCAAAAGTAAACAGATGTCCCAAATGAGGAATCGTCCACTTCTCGTAAATATCAGCAAACAAAAGTTTAACTCTACGAGCGGGTGCAGATATTATGTTGTTCACTAAGCTTTTTTTCTTTCCCCTTTTTCCAAGCAATCTATTCTCCGCTGTTCCACCAAGTCATCCCTGCGCCGAGCGCTGGGCCCTAGGGAAGCCTTATCAATATCCGTACGATATCATATCATGCCGCCGTTTACCAAGCCACTCTTCTGAACTTGTAACCCAAAACCCTTAGACCCCTCGAGTCCATAGGATACCCAAATTCCCCGTGCATATCCATCGGGGGGAATCAATTACGAGGACTCAACCTCAAAGCGGTTACTAAAATACTCTCTCACCGGAGCACGGACAAAGAGGAGTCGGCGCCTTGCCCGAGCCTAGCTGCGCGATGCCCCGCCATCTGAAATCCACCTTGTGTGCCTTGGGGCCCACGCCGAAGTGATGGAAATCCCAGCGCACAAGACACTTGAATACTGTTATTCATAGCCTATATTTTAGACAGTGACCCTAGAACCTTTAGTATTGCCTTACGGGAGAAATTTTAAAATGGGAGATAATCCTAGCATCAATAGATAACTGGATGGGAGGAGCTTAGTTAGAAAAATGAACTATTGGAATTGCTGACTGTGCCACCTTTAGCTCTATCATGATTTAGGTCCAAAATAATATCATGTTGGGTATTTGGGGGGAGCTTTTAAAATCAATAGACGGATGTAAAGAATTTTCTACCCCGCTTTCTCACGGTATCAATAGCTATAATCATTATTATTATAATATTATATAACTTTAGCTTTCACAATATTCCACCAGTTTTTCATGAGGATCCATTACAATTTCATATGCTTGCATGTGTATTAAGCACAGTACGCCATCCTAGTTATGATATATGGAAACCCCCTCAGGAATGAAAGAGCCAAACAATTTTATCCCAACTCGTGTCGCTTTTCAAACGACCAAGCCGAACCTTTCGTGATCTATGCATTGACCAGGGTAAGCTAAGCCGATCTCAAAGGCTCTTCTACAACACTCTTCTCGAGTATCTTCAAAACCAACCCATCAACTTCCGTAAGGTAGCATCTTCCTTTATAGCGCCTGATTTTTTGATCCAAGACCTGTTCACGTAACAAACCCTCTGTCCCCCCCGCCCCAGCTATAGTACAAAATCAATCATCGGCATACCGCAGCCTCTAGCCCGCTTACCCCCACATATCAAACACTAAAAAGCTTTTCTCAGTAAGACACAACAAAAGAAATATAGACTACCGTGCACAGCGCCTCACGAGGAGACTCAACCGCAACGCCCTCCGGTAGCACATTTATCCTCCCTTCGAGTTTTTACGGCACCGCACCTAAAACAACCCTTTCTGCAAGCCAGACCGCGATGAAACATAGGAGCCCGTAATACTGAGAGTCCACCGTACCGGTACTCGAGCGCTCGAGCATCACTTGCTGGCGTTCGTACTGCACTCGCGTAGGGGCATCGGCCCCCGAGCCTCCTCCCCTACATAGAAAAACAAAAGAAAAAAAGAAAAAGAATCCGTCGACTCAAAAGACGGGCATGCATAAAAAAATACTCGACTTCACAGGCACAGCAAGTACCGTAGTCTAACGCTGTTAAACCACCTACCGTAGTACGGTGCTGAATCCCGCTACCGATGCTAGAATAGTAACATCACATCAGGTCACATGACGTAGCGCCCGCATTCTCGGCCTCCGAAAGTGCAAATGGTTATTTGTATCGTAGCAACTAGCGTATTGGACCGGGAAAAGTGAATCGAATCGGACGGGGATGTGCATCAGCCAAAGCACACCAAAAGGAAATTCTCAGTGAGTGCACAATACCAAGAATAAGTTAAGATTCAGAAAGGCAGGAGATATCCGATACAAAGCACATCATTTTAGATTTGCCTATTAGCGTATTGATCTGAATTCGGAGGTTTTACTCCATTTTGCCGCTCAGCAAGGATTTTCGCAAAATTCACATACTATCATACTGTACAAACCAATTTCACTTTCTAGTCTAATCCACCCCCCCCGGCCTAATAAAGTCAAGTTGCGTTTGGCCCTCCCCCATCCATCCAGCCAACCAAACCAAACCTCGCCAAGACTCACACAATCTCACTCGCCTATTGCCATGATTGGAGGTGGAACTTTGGGGTTACACAAGCAGACCGGTACGACATGCGAGATGCTGCTTTTTTTGTGTGGCGATGCAGTGAATGACCTCGTATTCATGAGATTGACGGTGATTTGGTGGCTCGATTTTTGAGTCGCATGAGGGGGAGAAGTACCCGTGCTCGAGTACCGGTATCATGAGAAGAATGGGGGCTGGATCTTCGGTTGATCGTCGCGAGGCTGACTGGATGACTATTGGAGCTATTACCAAGAAAAATGTGCTACGGCAGTACGTTAGAATTTCCCTTCTCAACAAACCCAAGGGGAAAAAACACCCGCGAAATCAGCCTAGCCAAGACAAGGCAAAAAGGAAATATGAACGGGGATTTTACTGGGAGGGTAGGTAATTGCAACGTCCCAGTGGGTTTTTTCTTTTCTGCAGTATTCGAGTTTTTACGGTATGGTGGGTAACTTAACTATCCTGTGGGAATGGGTGGGGGTTATTCCTACCGCAAGTTTTTACCCGCCTTCCTAGTCCGGGCGAAAAAAGCCCATTGGATTTTGTCTAATAAAATCATGAGATATCAAGTGTTTCACTTCTTCGAGGAAAAAGTTGCCCAACCACAGCCCCGAGTTACCGTGCACGGGGGGATCTGCGCATATCACATCAGTCCATGAGATAAGTCAGTGGTATGACAGCGCCCCATGGTGGTAGCATTTAAAGATCGCTTGGGGGGATGGGGATGGGGATATAAAACTATCGCGAATCCCAGGACTGATGGTCGGTTTTTTTCCACTCACTCACTCACTCAAGGATTCACAATACAATACAATAATACAATACCACCTACTATCAATCAATACTTAAGACTTTATATTTAATTTTCCACCCAAACCAACCAACCAACAAAAATGGATCTCCAACCTCCCGCCACAAAAACCTACCAAATCCACACGCACGAAGCAAAGGCCGCGGAATACCAATTCACCTCGTCCGACCCGGTCAATCCGATAACCCACTACTACATCCTCGCCTCGCCGAAATACCAGCCGGACGAGGGCCACAGGAAATGGCGAGGGATAATCCACTCGGGAGGGGATCCGAAGACCCACACGCTAGCCGAGTCGCCGATAACGGGGCGGGTGACGCGGGAGAGGTGGTGGAAGAAGATATACATCGAGACGGGCGGCAGGATCCAGCGCGAGGTGAAGGCGGACGAGAAGGCCATCAGGGTGAAGAAACTGAATAGGTCGAACAAGGTGCGCAAGGCATTCTGCCTGGGCCCGAAGCCACTGAAGTGGACGGTCGAGGATGAGAACGCGCTGCAAGGTGTCGGGGAGGAGGGGGAGAGGGAGGGGGAGGATGGGGAGAGGGAGCGTCTGGTCATGGTTCATACAGGACATAGGAAATACAAATTCGAGGTTGCCGGGGTGAAATACCGGTGGACCGGGACGAAGTTGCATTCTGGATGGCTGGTGAGAGGGACTAAACTCAAAGGGTTTGCCTACAGCGTTAAGGTATTTATTCCTACGGCAGTTAAGTGAGATTATTGATGGTGATTTATGCTAATGAAATATCAGCTTGTCCGGCTGGAAGACAAGAAACTCATCGCATCTTATCAGAAAAGGTATCGTATGTGCGAGAACCCGACCGGGTTCCTGCATTTCTACACGGACGAGAAGAGTGAGATACTCCCCGAGACGGTGATCGTGCACACTGCCTTCGGGATGATACGTGCTGAGAAGGTAAAGAGAGACACCGTGTGGGAGATTTTGCGGGAGATTGGAGAGAATGCGGGGGGTTGAGCCTTTTTTTTTTTTGGATGCCTTTTCTGGTGCGGATTCAAAAGTGCGGATGGGTGCTGAGTGCTGATTTTGGCTTTTGTATGTTGTGATCGAGGATTGGGTTGTTGTGGCGGTTTCCTTCCAATGACGGCATGAGTTTGTTTTTACTTTTTTTATATTTTTACTTGGATCTGCCTTTTTGTTTTGGGCAGAGATCAGATGCACTGTTCTTTTTCTAGCTGTGTTTAGTGTGGCTTGTACGGTAGTGGTTGATTTGGGGCTTACAGTACATTTGCCTTTACCGCTTGCCAATAAGGGGACCATATTTGTCTTAGTGGGTATTTCGATCGCACTCGGTGCTGGGGATTAATTTCTATCGTTGAAAGCTCAGGAATTTCCCGGCTCTTGGTTATTCTCTTGGATAATATACTGCACTTAAAGCAATCTTCCAAAACTTGTAATATCAGGGGAGCACCTGGTAGTGTGTTCGGAGCTGTCAGTGGTGGTGGCGGTTTAGGCTTCTAAATCTCATCTTCTATGATATGTCGGGTTAGAGTCTTATGTTTTGTGTCGCGCATTATAACAAGCGAAGCGGCTCCCAAAAAGCTTACATTATTCAGGTGTCCCGCTCATTCCCACGGCAGGGACTTGTAGCATATCATAGGGATCTTTTGTAAGAAAAGTCGGTAGTATAACGCTCATATTCTATATTACTAAAGTACAAACGCTGTTGAGTCCGCCGGACAGGCTGGCTGGCAGCAGCCGAAGACAACACAGAAACGCATGACAACATGCAGTAGAAGTATTAGTAGGCACATAAATTCATGTAAAATTTTCTGTTCGTGCGCAACGCCACGCTATGATCAACAAAACATCAAACCCAGAAGCAAGCCTAACACCGTTTCTCGAACCCAACATGATCATCACATGTAGCCATATACAGCACCATACACACACAAACATTGCAAATGCCCCTCTAGGCTACTATATGGCGCCGATCTAATCCTCCTCCTCCTTTATCATAGCCGTGACATCCTCTCCGGGGTTCTCAAATCTAATCCTCCTCTCGGCCCTAGGGGTTATAGAGGCGTGCCACTTATGCGCCGCCCCTAGCACAGCCCCCCCGGGGCCCATCTTGTTGCTGCGTTCTGGAGTGCACAAGTTGCGGATGGCCTCGTCTCGTACTTTTGTCATAGGGCCGCCTATCGGGGTCGATGGCAAGGAGGAGTCCTCTGGAGTGCTTTGTAGCGTGGGCTCATTCTTCCGCCCTACAGATACAGTATACACCCGCGGGGTTTGCTCAACAAACACCGTCCCAGAACTGTCCTCCCCGCTTCCGAAATTCACCTCTCCATCCGGTGCCACAGTACCTGTAGACACAGGTGATACTTTAGCTTCCGGCCTCTGGGCAGTCAAGTCGCAACGGCTGTTGCTACATCTTCGGCCAATTACCACGTCCGCGAATGCCTCCATCATTTGTGCTGCCGCGAAAGATCCACGTTCAAGTTTGTCTAAGAGGGTGAATAACACCTTTTGATTGCTGAAGTCGGGTATGGTGCCCTCTTCCTCGGGAGTCCCAGCTGGGGTTTCGGAATGTCGGGAAGGAGGCGGGGACATGAAGGTTCGCGAAAACATGGGTGAAGAAGGTACTGGCGATGTTGTTTTGCGGGACACCTTGGATCGTTTCCTTGGAGTCTCTAGCCGAGCCTCCTCCCTCTTCCATTCCGTAATTCCGCCACGACCGCTACCGCCGCCACAACCATCCAGAACTATCCCATATAGGCCCCGTATGAACAATCCAAATTCCTCCACCCCCCTCTCCCCCTCGAATGGGAAATATGGGCTGTTAGCCAATTTCCCGCTCTTAAACCCTCCACCACCGAATGTCGTTGGTTCAAGAATCCCTGCTTCGTAATTAACCGCCCAGTGGTTCTCCTCATTTTTCTCCTTCTGGTCCAGCTTGCCCACTCCTCCACTGACCAGCCGTTCAACGGTAAGAAATATCTTCTGTAAGGTGAGCTCGATCTCCGCGGGGCGCCCACAGTTGCGGCACGGAGCTCTCAGAGGAGTGAATTCGCGAGACTGGTAAACTCTGATCGTTGCTAGGGGTAAGAGGGAAAGCGGATAGCAATAAGGAGCGGTTGAGTATGAGGGGGAATGAGAAATGTGTGGGGTGTACTTTTTGGTGGGATAGTATGTGGTGAAGGATTTCGTTCTTGAGAGGCAATGTCGTTTTGGTGGCGGTGAATCAGACATTTTGGCATTGGTAGTGGGAAGGGAGGATAGGGAAATGGGTCTGATAGAAGGGTTAGGCTCCGTTTAACTTGATGGCTGGTCGTCTGACTTGAACTGGTGTTCGCGGCTGTGATCGACACGGGTAAGATCGCGCAAGGATCCTTGGCACAAAGTGTGGTTCAGCACGGGCGCCTAATCGGTAGGCCTGAGGTGCGGGTGCGGGGGCGGGTTCCTTAAATCATTCGTGGCTGGCGGCTCAACTTATTCCCCGACCTTCCGTTATCATCCCCGTTGCCATAATATAAGCTTAAATTTTAATAGTATCATATTCCACATCAAAGAGAGTCCACGATAACAAGGATGCTCACTCGTAATTGCCTACCGTACTCGAGTACATTATAATACCGGTATTTGCGGGCATCCTTGCTTTAGGGCGTTCTTGCTCACTACAGGTAGGCAGTAGTTTATGTCAGAACAGCGTAGGTTTTTGGTATCTTGGATCCCCCACCCGGGCTACTCGGATAAATTACCAAGGTTGATAAGCGAACATTCAATGGATCCTCGGGCAATTCTCTCTGATACGTAGCTAGGGCTGATTACTTGTAATCGCAAAAAATTATAGTTATTTCTTTTGTTTGTCAGCAGGGGTATGACGTTGAATGATCGACTCTTCAACCCGAGGACTGGTACTCGTGCTAGTACTGTACTCGAGTACTCGAGTACCGGTACTTGCATATCCCGCAGGCGGTCCTCAACCCAAGTGTCAAGTTAAGCCACTTGCCATCACGAAGCTCGGCCGGAATGCTGTGCGCGGGCTCCTCACGAAGGGGTATGTGCACACTGATTCGAAAATTAGAGCGATTCTGCTCTCTTTCACCTGGCTACTGTTTGAGGTGCTGGACTTGTTGTGCCCCTCTCTGGGTGGTCGGCTGGATTTGCACATTTTGTAGGTGGGGTCTCTTTTGTCGCCGGGTTCATATATACTGCCCGCCCTCTACGTCAGAAGTGCATACCGTAATGACGTTGGTGAGGGGTCGGCCGTGGATGAATTTAAGTATTATCCTACTCGTAGGTCGTCTGTAGCCCCGAGTAAAGGATAGTCTAAACAAAGATATAAAATTGGTAATGCCTTTTTTATTCTCCTGAACACTGGTCGGCTAGTGGGTGGATGAAGTTATGATAGCTGGAATGGTGGCCGTGTGGAAATCGCCTGCGAATCGCCCGTCTTGACAATATTTTGGGGTTCTTTCTCCAGGACCCAGGACCCAGGACCCCAGCACTCCGAGATCTTGACCTTCAATTACCGGTACATGAACCCTCGCGTCAAATTGCGCTGCCCAAAGAAAAACCACTGGACTTTTTTCCTCATGGTGGCGACGAGTGTTCAAGTACCGTACTTGTACTGTACTCGTACTGGGGCATCGAGAATGGGCTTTTGTGTGAAGTCGCCTGGGGGGCTCCCGCTAGTTTCTTTTGTCGCCCAGCTCATGCACGTTTGGTTGTGCTGTGCTCGAGCAACTCGAGGAGAGTCAGTAGACCTACGGGTACCGGTGTTTTTTTATGTAAAAACAACCAACCACCCACCCCCTTTTGCATCCAACATTTACACTTTTATTTCTTGTTAAATCCGCCGTTTATTCGCAGTCCAACATCTACGCACTGCGCATGTACAAGTATTATAAGTACCCGAGAATATGTTTTCCCACAGTTAATTCAGGTTAACTTGGGAAATAATCCCTATCTTGTGCGAAAACACATTCCCGGGCAGGTACTTATATGATGTAATTGTGGCAGCACTTACCGGTACTTGTGTGAATTCTCTCAAATGAGGGAGGAGAGAGTCCTGTCCCGCTTTTTATTTGTTTTATGCAGTTAGGCGGGCACCGGAAACACCGACCCCCGAAAAAGGAGCTCACACCCTGTGCAGTAAAGTACAGTACAGGAATAGACCAACAGACTACCTTTTTCTTTTATTCAAGCTTCCCCCGCTTGTTGAATCCTCACTTTAAGACCAGAACTTCAAGATCACTGGATACCCAACCCCATCGCACAACCGCCGCCCCCATTAGGTCGCTTAGCTCACAAATCCCCGGATGTCTTTTCTAGATTTACCCAACGAAATTATCCTCCTCGTAGCCAGAGAGCAGAGCCCATGCGAATTGAACTCTCTTCTCAGAGTGAGCCGATTTCTCGCAGCCCTTCTTGCCCCTGCACTCCTTGATTCTGTGTTCCTCGGTCGCCTCAGCGGATACGGGAAGAAGGCGTTGTATTCGGCGGCGAAATACAGAGACAACGCTAAGGTCCAGCATCTCCTGAGCCGAGGAATTCTCGATTTTGTCGGAGATGGGGCGCTCCTGCACAGCGCGGTAAGAACGGAAAGCGCAGATGCTATCGTCACTTTATTACAGTGCGGTATAGATCCGGTGGCTCGGAACCACCAAGGCCAGACGGCATTATCTTCTGCAGCCTTGTATGGAAGAGTGGAGAATGTTCGTGTATTGCTTGATGATGGTAGAGTGGACATCAATTCGGAAGACGTTCGGGGCTCCACAGCTTTGCGAGAGGCGGTGAGCAATAGGCAGGTGGGCGTGGTCCAACTCCTGCTCGACCGGGGAGCCAACATTGATTCAAGGCCTCACCATATCCCCCTCCTAGCCCTGGCTGTCAAATCTCAAAGCCAGCCCGTTGTCCGTCTTCTGCTCAACGATTCTCGAGTCAAAGTTGATGAATCAGGTCCTACCCAACGAACACCGTTACACACGGCGGCCAGCCTTAGGGACCCTCTTTTATCAAAGATCCTCTTAGAGGAGGGAAAAGCCGACATCAATGTTCGTGACTTTGAGTACAATACGCCTCTGCATGTGGCTTGTTTATCCAGGGCACCGGCAGTGGTAGCCCTTCTACTAGATAACCCGAGGGTGAATATCAACGCGCCCAACATTCAGCGGCTGACACCACTGCATCACGCGATCCGGGGGGGAGACGAAGAGACAACACGGCTTCTCTTGAGCGACATGAGAATTGACCTTACCCCGACCGACCGACGCAGGGCATGGCCGCACATACACAACGCAATCCGCAGCGGAAGCCAGAAGATAGTGCAGATGCTACTGCGCCACGGAGTTGACCCCAACCTAAAGGAACCACTCTCGGGATTGAGTGCCTTGTCTCTTGCCATCCTCCGGAAAGAGACTCAAATCTTCCGCGATCTCCTGGCAGACTACAGAATCAACGTAAATCAGCCAGACCGCGGGGGGAACGCCCCGTTGCACCAAGCCGTGAGCCTAAACCGCAAGACAATGCTCACCTACCTGGTACAAGAGCCCCGGGTGCACATCAACCAATTCAACACGGCGCGTGAAACAGCACTACATATCGCATGTAAAAATGGCGCACTGGAACTCGTTGAGATCCTCCTGGGGCACGCGACAATCGATGTCAACCTCGGTGGGCCCTCCGGGAAGACACCCCTGCATATGGCCGTCAGCGAGGGCCATGCAATGACCGTGTGCACCCTGCTGAAACATCATCTAATCAATCGCTCCTGCAAGGATAATAAATCCCGAACACCCCTATCGATAGCGATATTGTCGGGCAACAGAGAAATCATTCAGATGCTCGGACCGCACTCGCCACGACCAACGCGATTCTTATGCCAGTACGATGACCTTTTGGATTTGACTAAGACGCGTTGGCCGTCGCCGGAGGTGGATATTGCCCTCCAGTCGCCGGAGCTCCAGTTGCAGGCTGGTTCTACTCCGCTTGAAGATCCTCGCTTGACGGACCTCCTTTCGTCGGATGTCCTAACGCGTTGGCCATCTCCGGAACCGGATGCGTTCACGGCGGAACTAGGAGAGAGTTCCACCCTTTCCGACGAACTAATCCATGAGGGCCCGTCATGGTGGCAACAGGCGCTTCCAGACCTAATCTTTGATTCAGGATTGTGAGCGAGATGAGATGGTCGCCCTGTCCGCACCAGCTTTTTTCGCACACAACCTAGACCCGGAACTCACAATTATAGCCATTCTTGTGGTTTTAGAGGCGAAAAAGGGCTATTTTCGGCCAAATCATCGAGGTGCGGGCAGGTTGACGAGTCTACATCACTAGGTGGCATTAATAGTACGAATTCGCTGGTTATGGAGTCTGCTAGACTTATCCACCTTGTTGGTTGGTCTGGGGGCTCTTTGGACTGTGATTAGTGTTGGTGAGAGGGCAGAGAATGTCCAAGGGGAAGTGGATACGTGGGCTAGAAGGGAAGTGGTAGGAATTAGGCAGGAAGAGTGGGGTTTCTTTGTTCGGGGGGTTTTTGCTGATTTCGTCTCGGCCTTTTTTTTCCCTCTTCATTTTTTTAATTTTATCAATTTCTCCTATATTTTTATACCCTTCCCTCTGCAACGGGGCGTATCATGTCGGAAGTATTACTTAGGTGTGGCGGAGGCTTATTTAGCTCGGAACGGGTACTCGTATCATTATTCACGAATGACCTACGACTATCAGTATGGTTGTCCTTAGCGCATGTATGCAGCAAGAAAGAGATATATATAAAAAATCACACTCTTTACCGCCATCCCATATCATACCTCCCTACATTTTTCCATATTCCTCTGCCTTTTACTTTCTCTCCAATCTCTCACCCCGCGCGCGCGGGACCTCCACATAACTTCCCAGCCCATAACAGGCGATCTCTTGCCGACCTAGACAGATAACAACTGCCGACCTCTTCTGCGGCAAAGGGCTGGTCGCCATGTAAGACTTATCGCCGGATGCTTCGAGTGTGAGCTTGCCAATACCGTATAAAAAGCTGCAATAATTGGACCTCACGTTAAGACGTCTAGAATCCCCTCCCTCCCTCCCTCCCTCCCTCCTTTGGATTAGGGGAAAGAAAGAGAGAAAGAAAAAACACAGTGAAAAAACTGTCTTTCAGCACCCTCCTCAACCGAGATAAATAAAAAGGGGGAAGAAAAAGAAGAAAAAGACCGAGCTTATGTTACTAGGAGAGAGGCAACCCCCCAACGCCCTAATTAGTGTGGGGTGCAATTGTTATTCTCGTCTTCACGGTATATATAACTGACAACAACGCTCTGTCCACCATAGCATGGAAGGGTTCATAACGGGGAGTAAGTGGTCGACGCATCGTACCGGGTAATTTTATATATGAAGGACTTACTATAATAATTATAATGCCGCATCGTGGGGGTTGATTATTTCAATTTATGATATCATTCTGTTCGAATTTTGTACTGTAGGTTAGATCTGGGATTTGGATTTGTGTCACATGTGCCGCGAGTGATCACCGGTGACCCGAGGGAATTAGTTAGGGGAGGAAGGAAGGAAAAGGGTGTGCGTTCCAATGCAATAGAAGTTCATAATGTTAATAATGTAAATAAAATAAAATAAATAAAATCTCTGATAGTATAAGCGAGTATTGCCGGTAGAACATGGTTCGATTATTTGAGACTATACGGTTGGGTAGTGAATGTGTGGCATTGGCTTCGCAGCGGGGTGTATGAATAACTTATAGTATTTATTACTCTCTACAAGTAAAAAAACAAAACATATCCACTCGCTCTACCGATCCGCTTCCTCCAAATCAAAGACGTAGAAAATTAAACAAAGAAAGAGATAAAATAAAAAAAAGCAAGATATATATTACATACAACTATTAGAAAGTCCCGACACTCCTATTGTGCCAATTGGCAAGTAAATGAAACCCACTACATAGAACTCAATCAGACTGGCTTTGTTTTTCTGTAGGCTCGACCTAGAAGTTCCTTACTATAAAGCAAGGAACGACCGGAGAAGAGTTTTTCAGTATTGTTTAAGCGTATCATCATATGAGTTCAAGATCCCTCAGTACCCACATATCTCCTCCTCTTTGGCCATTTCTCTACTCAATCTATTCTTCCCCTCCATCTATTCCTCCCCGGACGAGGGGGGAGGCTCTCAACCCGGACGAGGGGGGAGGTGGAGGAGGGGAGGCTCAACCCGGACGAGGGGGAAGGCAGATG
>Ga0307509_10004784_pt1 | contig 19257 bp, 24 predicted proteins | sample 10_EM_MG_FD_202245 | JGI IMG/M metagenome (GOLD analysis project Ga0307509, IMG submission 202245) | Populus trichocarpa ectomycorrhiza microbial communities from riparian zone in the Pacific Northwest, United States - 10_EM | ecosystem: Host-associated > Plants > Roots > Unclassified | place...
TCGGCCGAAACAATGGTCTCTCTCCAAACCTCCAGTACCAGCAGTACCAGCGGCCCCCAGTTTTCGTGTTTCCGCCCTTCGTAGGCAGAGCTCCCCGAAAGTTCACCTCGATTTCACCCCTTCCTGCTCGAACGACTGGTTTCCACAAGAGATTCTTGCCCCGCACGAAGAAGACGGTCGGATTTCTATCCTGCCTATCCCCGGGAGCGGGAGTTCGTCTTTGTACGACGATGTCGTGGTAATTGGGCCGGAACAGGTGAGCATCATTCTTTCTTTCCCCACGGTCCCGCTTATCCTAACTCCGTCGAAGCCTCCCATCAAGCTCAAACCGACTCCCAGTCCGGCCCTGCCTCCACTGCCGACAAACGATGCTCCCTCCCCAATTGACCCAGGACACGATGTATGCCGCCTTTTGTTTCACGCTAAGCGTCAGCATATTGACTCGAACACTCCCATCATCACCATTCAAGGCCACCACTCCACCTCTGTCACGGAAGCCTGCACCGGCACCAATTAAGATCCCCAACCTCCCATCAAAGGTCCAGATACAACGTTCGGCGTCCACGAACCATTCCAGCCTCAGGGAAACCAGTGCGCTGTTTCCGGCCCCTCCCCACGAGCCGTCAAGTACTTTGCAGCCTGGAACTACTAATCCCTCCTCAGCTATCTCACAAACCGACGAGTCGTCAGCCATTTCTGGGACCACCCTCGCCCGAGCACTGATCGCCAACTCCTTCATTCTATCCAACGACAACCCTGGTAGAAACCGGTACAGGAGCGGCAATACTCTACCGCGGCAGGACTCAGCGACCCTCCCGGGTGCAAACGACGCCGGGCTCCTGATATCGCCGTATTGGAGGGATAGGAGGATAAGCGGTGGAGAAGTCGTCCATTCTCCCGAGTCTGGGATCGATTCACGAGTTCCTCCGGTCCCACCGCTACCCCCCAGTTTGTCTTCTGCTCTGTCGCAGACCCGCCATCTGTCGACGGAGGTGCCTCGAAAGGCCCCATCCAGGAGCCAATCTCTGCGGGTGAACCGGTCATCCAACCGAGCATCGAAAATGTCTGAGCCACCACTTCCTTTGCCGAGCGTTACCGCTGGTCCATCTGACGATCTCGTTCCTACCCTCACCCAGACCCCTGCGTCTGATGGTGCTTCCAAACCACCCTTACCCCAACCCCAACCTAATCAACCTACACCATCTCATGATAATTTACCCAATCACTCGTTAGATAATCCATCCACCCCCCCTCCTAAATCTTCCCTCGATCCCACCGCGACCCCTTCCGATCCGGAATCCGTCAGCGTCCGTCACAGCCAGTTATCCCCTTCTCTCAGCCTCCCATCTCCGCCCACAGTTACGAGTGGAGAAAGTGGTTCAAGACACCGTCCAACGCCGAGCGATAATCAAGATGAACCCCAACAGAGCGGTGCCAGTTTCGGCACCATGCGGACGGAAAACACTTTGGGCTCCGCCACCTCCGGTGAAGACATCACCAAGGTGCTGAAAGCTTATCAATCCGTATCTCCGTTGAAATCGGCATTCCCAGTTCAGATGCACGGATCCCCGGACCCGTCAACGCCCTCTTCGTCTCCATGGTCCGACGGTTCAAGATCCCACAGGACTGACCAGAGTAGTACCACGTCTTCCACGTCTCTTCCTCAAACGCCAGACTCTGGGACTAAGCGGTCTCGGAACGGTGGGTCTCTTTCGTGTTGCCCGGAATACCACGAGCTTGACGCTTTTGAACCCCAGGTCTCAGCGTGTTGGACATGAAGCGCGTCTTCACAGACCAGACCGGGCCTGGCCAGAGGCAAAGCGGCTCCTCGCGACCTGGTCTCCTTCCGATCGGCAACGATCGCCCGCGTTCCCTGCAGGTCCCTTCATCACCTTTTTCGCGCAGGTCCGACGAATCTCGTCGGTCAACGGATGACGTCAGTCTCGCTGCATCGGACCCACGCTCGTCTGGGGTCTCTTCTCCTGATATCCTCGATTTCATGTTTATTCCCTCTGCCCCTTCACTCACATCGCGGCCGCATCCCATCAGGGTCGTTCGCGAGAGCATGGACACCTTTGAGGGTATCTCGGACGGATCCCCAACCACCGCCGAAGCGCTTCGCCAAACATTCCCCGAAACTCCTCAAGCCTTCAGTCCCCTGTTTTCTGCCAACGTCGGCACAACTGGGGTCACCCCTTTACCCTCTTCGACTGTGGGGACCCCAGGGACTCCACTAAGCGCTGCACAGATGAGATGGAAGCCAAGGAGGGGTTTACCGAACCCTGCAGCGCAACGTTCTGCGAGTCTATACACTCGAAAGACGCCGTCCAACACGAATCGGACCCGCATGAGCCCAATTCCCTCGGCGCCAGGAACGCCCCAAACCCCAGAGGTCCGCAGGGCCAATGACGCACCAATGAACTCCCGGTTCGAGGCGCAACAGTTGCAGGCTGCCGCGAACTTGTTAGCGACGTCCCTCGTCGTTCCCGGGGGGATCCCGTCGCCTGTCCCTCTATCTTCAAGACGGAGTTCTGATCCCACTGGAAGCACCGCGGGAGATATCGAAACGCTCGCCAGCCGGGTTGAGTTGTTGGAGGAGGTTTCCCGTCTTGAGGTGGGAGGGCCTGAGACCGAGCCCCCGGAGGAGGCATCCTCCCAGTGGTTGGCTCCTATGCCCCTGGAGAAGGGTCCGAACCCGAGCGGTCGTAGTCTGGGTACTGCAGAGGTTGACCGGCAGGTTTCCACCGCTGATCCCCAAGGTAAAGATGGTGACAATGTCGGCGTCGGCTCGGCATCTGGACTTTGCGCCCAAGGACTCACACAACCGAAACACAAAGTGCGGGATCCCGCCACAAAACAGCGCCCTCGACCCCTGGATCTTCCCGTTATCGGCTCTGACAACGAATCAAAAGGGGAGATTAGACCCGTCACGAAACAATCAGGGATGCGTCAGGAGGCAAACACCACTCCAAAGACTGGCGCCGTTCCGGCAGACAAGACCACAACAGTAGCCATACCCGCTCAATCCTCCCCTGCTACATCCATTCGTTCGCCAAATGTCCCCGAGCAGCCGGCGCCGCACACAGCTGCCCTTCCATCCCCAGACCCATCCTCCACCCACGCGTCGCCCAACCCTTCCCCTCAGACAACCCCTGGTACCTCTGATACTTCATCACCCCTTCCCTCCTCCCAAAGGTCACCCGCGCGATCGCTGCCAAGCCTGAACGGTACCCCCACCTCTTCAACATCAACACCACAAGTCCAAGTCACATCTCCAGCTCTTCCGTCATCGGCTATCGTCTCCCCCGTCCAATTCGACCAATCGAGGTCACTCGGCGTTCCGTCATTCGCGGCATTCCTGCGCCAGTCGTATGGGGATCTGGCCGCTGTTCACCCTCCACCCCCGTATCAAACTGCCATCCTCAGCAAAGCTCTTCCATTGAACGGGGGAACGGAGCCTTCAGTTGGATCGGGCCCGTCTACCCTCCCTTCCTACATTCATGCCACCCCAATGCCACAGGACGGCGGGCTGCGAGCAGCACAACCTACTCAACCTCCCCAAGCACAAGCCCAGCGGAGCACCGCTAATGTTGCCTCCGTCGGCGAGGGGGTTACACGTGAACGCTCTGATTCAGTTGGTGATGCAAGGACGCCAAGGAACCGGCCATTAGGCCCCCGAAACAGGAGCGGTAGCCAAGGACCCAACAAGGTTTCCTCCCTGGGAGCTCTCAGATCACGACAAGGCTCAATCTCTTCGGTCTACCCTCATCCCTTACGATCTGAAGTTTCACTTGGAGCTTCGCAGACCTCCAGGAAACTTTCTACCACAAGCAGCCGCGCAAGGTCCGGACCGAGATTCCCAACAGTGCCCGTTAAGTGGAGGGGGTACACTTTGGACGTTGCGAGGTGGACATTCACCTCACAACAGTTGCAGGAGATTTCTTCGAGAGCGATCCAGGCTTCTGCGGAATCTTACTATGTACGGTTGTTGAAGTTGGAAACCTTGGATATGGAGTTGCCCGAGGAGCTGCACCGGTTGGAACTATTGATGACAGACCTGAAGACGAGGCTCCGAGCGACCGCGGCGGCAAGGAGGGAACTACTGGATGCTTTGACCGCTTACTCGGGTACTGGGACGCTGGACCCTCACAACCTCGAGGGGATTGTGGAAGACCTGGGCGAAGTCACACAGTTGGCCGAGGAATTGAACGACGAGCTCTATACCGTTGCGGATCAGATCGCCCAGCTGAAGAGGTTGAGGGATGTCCACTCCAGCAGCGCGTTGGCCGTGTCGCTGAGGAAGTTGAACACGAGCTTCTTGAGACAGGGCGCGGAGAACCAGTTCCTCCGGGAGCGTGTGTCTGCCCTAGAAACTGAGCGAGACATCGCATGGACACAGGCCGAAAACGTCGCACGAGAGTTTGATGACCTCACAGCCAAGCTGGAACTGGAACTCCGCTCTGATTCCACGCCCTCGAGTACAAACGGTAGCCGTAGGGCTAGTCGCATCTCTGCTGTCAGGAAATCGAGCATCAGGGCTTCGAAATCCGGTCTGAGGCATTCCATAATCGGGAAGGTGGCTCTCGGAACGCCGGTGCGTTCACCCAGTGTTGGATCTGCCATGAAACCTTCAGAAGGTATTCCACCCGTCCCTCCACTCCCAGACACACGAGATTTTGGGGGTTCTACCAACCAACTGCCTCGTCACCGGCCTCCGTTAATCCAGATGGTGGACTCCCCTGCCCAGCTTACACCAGGTAAGCTCCCTTCCTTTTAACGTGACTATCTCAGCCTAACGAGGTTCATAGCAGGTGTCCTGTACTCTGAGATGACCCCGACCACCGAATCCCGCGCAATGGCTCAAGCGCAACGAGAACTCTGTGAAATGCTGGGGATCGGTGTCGCGGACCTCAATACACTCAAACCTCGTCCACGGTCGATGTCTGGGATCTCCCGTTACAGTGGACCCCTTGCGAACGGGTTAGGTCGATCCAGCTCGGACGCGAAATCGGTCACCCCAAAGAGGTACAGCCAACCGTGTCGGGATTATTTGCTATCTCCGTATGACGTGAGCCCTCGTTCCCCACATATTTCGCTCAACATATGCTCACACCTCGTCGCAGCGGGAAATCACCTTGGCCAACTTTACTCTGGTGGATTGAATCGCGTAACTTAATTCCTCTCTGCTCAACCCTGCTTGTTCGTTTATCATCTGTTTATTTGTCGTATTGATTTGCGATGCGCATCCCATGTAATTTACTCAATGTACTTATCCACGGACATAATATATCCGCGCATCTTCGGACATAGAGAGCGACCCGCCGATTCGAATATGGGAGAAGCGGACCGAGGGCCGGGAAGGAACGTGTCTATTAGATAAATTGAAAGCAAATCCGGACAACATAGAAAACATGTGGACTGAAAACTGTACAGAAGCAATCGCAATACACCGCGCGTGACCCACCACAAAGAGTAGGTCAAGCCCTCAGTCGTTTCCGACGAACGACCACCTCTACAACAGATTCCTGTGTCTGTTCTGGGGCAGGAGACGGCGCGGGCTCGATGTCCTCCATCTCGACGTCCTCATCTCCTCCTGGAGACCCCTTCGAGGGACTGGGGCTGGACGCAGCTCGCGGGGCTCCCTTGTTTCGTAACGGTCCGGTCCTCCGTGTGGCTTTTGGTGTTTCAGGTTCAACTTGCTCAATCTCGTCACCACCCTCCTTCTCCATTTTCTCTTCCTCATCCTCGATGTCCGTTAGTTTATCTGAGGACACATCGGTTTCAATTCCTTCGTGGTCTGTAGATAGGGCGGGTTCTGGTTCGGGTGCGAGACGTTTGGACTTGCGCTGAGGTTGCGGCCGTGGTTTCTTGGACGTTGGAGGCTCTGGCTCACTTTCCACTTCTTCAGCCCCGCTGCTGGCCCCAGCGTCCTTCCGCTTGCCTCTCCGACCCTTGGCTGGTGCGAAGGCTGGTGAGAAGTCAGCTGGCTGGATACGCTCTCGAGGGGAGGGATCAATACCTTTGTCTTTGGACATCGCAGTGGCGAGGCGCTTCTCGTACGCACGTTGGGCATCCCAGATCTTGGACGCCGGGGTAATCTTGACCTTCGCCTGGGCCAGTACCTGCTCCATGTGCGCTTTTCTGGAAACCGAGACGGTTATGGACTGCGTTATACACCAACGGACTGGAAAACCCACATTTTCAGGGCGTCCCGACTTTCGATGCTAGAGAGTAGTGGAAGCAGGACTTTGAAGAAGCTAGCAGCGATATTACGCTGCTTGTTGTTCCCGCTCTTCTCATACGTCGTGATGTACTGTCCAATCCAAGTGAGCAACGTGGTATGGATGTTCACGACCGTTTTGGGATCGATCTTGCCGACGACGGATAGTTGGGCACCCCGGATGATGAAACACGTAGCGAGGAGTTTTGCCAACGCGATAGACGGTTCTTTCGAACTCTCTTCACCCTCTAACAGGAGTTTATACGCCTGCGATATTTATTAGAGGGGAGAACAAGGGAGGGGTAGGGGCACTCACATCTTGAAGCGCAGCGATTATCACCTGGCAGACTTCCTCACTGCGTTCCGCGAGGATTGCCTCATTTCGGAGGATCTCGGCGATGGTCTTTGAGCATATGTCGAAGGGTTCTATTAGCCTTGCGTAGTTGGCCAGGAATGGGACAGAGTGCTTGTAATCCACTGCTCCGGCGTGAATGGCTCTCAAGAATGCGAGCATGACACGAATGAAGACGTGCTCGCGCTGGAGATCGGTTGCCGTTTTCGGCACTTCACCCTGAGAATTAGCGGAGGATAGTTTTGTAGTTCTGAGAGTACCCACGCTTGCGTCTATCCACATCCACGGCCTTGGGTTTGGCCTTCTTGCTCTTCTTGGCATGCTCCCCATCTGACTCCTCCACACCACTACCGTCGGTTTCGTCCCCCTTCGCTTGCGGGTACGACTCCTGAATGTGATCCTTGAACCGGTTGATCTCCTTCTGCACAAACTCGGAACAGCGGAACTGGACTTCTTCATCTAGGTGTATCGAGAGGGATGGCGCACCAGCTTCCACACCATCTTCTGGCTTCTGAGAAAATAAGATATGAAGATCCATTAAATTCAGGAAGGCCTACAAACGCAGACTTTCAGATGGTGTACAATTTAGTGAGATCGAGGGTAGGGCTCACCACTCGCTTCACCGCTTCAGCAGTGTTTGATTGAGTGCCAACAGCAAACTCGATCGACTTCTGGACCAGTGCCGTGCGCTGCTCTAGGAGAGTTTGGAGAGCCTTCTTGTGATCTGCTGTGCGGCTTGCTTGGGGAGGGAGGGACTTCGTTTTCCAGATTATATGCATCGTTAACAGGTTCAACGTTTCCGAAACCATCTGAAATCATACGTCAGTGGGCGCGACGCACGTTTGGAAGTGACACACCGTCTCCTCTTCCCTGTAACCAAGCTTGCCACGGTCGGCGAGGGCAGTAAGAATATCGTATGCACTACTCTGCATCCCCCCTTCGTCCTCCTCAAGACATGGGACGAGGTTCCGAACCTTTGCCAAAACGGCGAAGCGGGCGCAGATGTGTCCCAGAGCAAGTGACTCGTCCTCGGGAAATGTGGCGATACCCAGTTCTTCCCTTCCACCGATAATTTCCCGCAGCGAAGTGGAGAGCTCTTCCTCGAGTTCGGCCATCTTCTTGTGGTTCGTGTTAGACAGGGAAGTTACGGTCATGAATTTCTGGATCGCCGCCACAGCAGGCACAAGGACGGTCTGAGAGGAATGTGTGGTGAGTTGCTTTGTAACGTCACCCCAGAGGTGTTCGTAAGCCTGAAGAGGGGGGGTAAGACGCAGGACATTAGCGAGAACGCGAGTTGCTTACCGTTATCATCCGCATCTCCAGATATGTTTCGAGATTCATGAACGAGGGCAGCAGCAAAACATCCGCGATGCGACTCTCATCCCCTTGGTGTTTGAGGAAGAGACGAGGGAGACCCTTGATCAGGGCCCTCGTGATGTCAGATACAATCTGTTCTTCTCCCTGTGAACGAGGTCAAATCAGAATTACCGACGTCCAGGGCCCAGGAGACGACAAACCTTCTTCGCAGCATTAGCTTCGTTGATTGCCTTTCGAATTGAACCGGTGAAGAGTTCGAGTGTGATTGCCTCTTCCGCTTCGCTCAGACGCCACGCGACATCCACAACGGTCCGACCGTTGGGACTACTCGGGGACGAAGGAGTCTCATCCGTTTCCTCAACAGAAGCAGAGTGATCAACCAACAACAGGTCGAGCAGTCCCTCCCAGTCGTTAATTGGATCGATCTCGTCCCAGAGGGCTTCAACCGCGAGGGCGGTCCTACCCTTCTTCTCTGGATTCATAACGGATGCAACTCCTCCCATCTTCTGGGAAGGGGTCTCCTCGTCCTCGGAACCATCCTCTCGAATCGTCAGCTTGTCCAGAGCCTTACCCCATTTGACCAGGAGCGAGGCAAGGGACTTTACTTCCGCCTGTCGCTTCTCCCCATCTGATAACCTCCTCTCAGCCAAACGCTCAGAAACGTCATCCTCCCAAACCCCCTTGACAAAGCCGCTTACGCCCTTTCGTATCCTTGAATCCTCGTCAAAGATCAACAAACAGAGTTTCCCCCTCTGGTCATCCTCCAATAAGCCGTGGCGGTCGATCGACCTCAGAACTTGGATCACGGAAACCCGAACGGAGACATCAACGTCAGAGGTGGCCATTTGGATGATCCGCGTCTTGAACCTGCTCGTGAAACTCTGAAGAGAGCTGATATACTCCCCCTGTTCGTAGGCGTCTTCTAGGGCTCTGACGGCTTCGAGCCTGACATGCATGTTTTCATCAGAAAACACCCAGCCAATATAGCGAAGGTACGTGGCATCCAGGAAGTGACTGGGGTACTTCTGGAACCAGTTCCCCAAGGCGTGGACGCATTCCATACGAATTGCCCAATCGGTGTCTCGATATCTCAGCATGAACACCCTGGCGACCGCGAGTGAGCGATAACCGGGTGGGAATTCGACGTACATACCCATCCACGAAATCTTTCAGATATTCGGCGATTTTGGTTCGCCTCTCCCGTATCATGTTCGCCTTGGCCTCTAGCTCCTTGCTTCCACCACCAGCGCCTCCTTTTCGTTTCCGCTCTCCTTTCCGTTGGCGTGAAACAACTTCAGCCTCTTTCTCAACAGAGGCGGCAACGTCCGCCAGCGCGGTCTCGATCAGGAGGGCGATGATTGTTGATGTATGCCGGAAACCACGAATTTGGGAGGAAGACATAGGAGTGACCCAGTATTGTATGCATCGCATTAGTTCGGTATTGTAGAGCTGGTCGGATTCCGCAGACGAGAAGATGATCCGTTCGAAAAACTCCGTGAGGGATTTGCGGAATTTCTTGAACATGGGGAGTTTGGATGAAATAGGATACACCACCGAGCTGTCATCCTATCCACAACAAAATAGTCAGGTTAATCCGGGTGCAAACTTGAATTACTAACATTTTTCAGGGCCTCCGTCACGTCCTCCAGGACATCGACAATTCCATCGTAATCTGTGACCTGATCTGAGTTTACGGTATCGCTACAACCGCAACACCGTAGTATGCAGTTGATTAATTCCGCAAGAGTGTGTTCTGGAGATTGTGAGAGTGATTCCAGGAAATCTTCGATCGTGCTCTGAAGGTTCGCAGAAGAGTTCACAATGGCATCTGGGTGATAGGAGTTAGTACTACTCAGGTTAACAGGGGCTCCCACATACTGAAGAGCGGGTTGTCACCGCTAATGTGTGTGTCCTTTGCCAACTTCTCGGCATCGAACGGTTCTCCGGTATCCCCACCCTTTGGTTTACGTGTTCGCTTGGTGGCCTTGGGCCCAGTCTTCGTAGATGTGGCCTTAGGTATCCGCGGTTTCTTCTGTGGGGGACCCTTCGATTTGGCTGCTTTTGGCTTGGCGGATGCCGCCTTGCGTTTTGGTTTGGCTTTCCGGGGCTCCTCGTCCTCTTCCTCGCCTTCCGCGTCCTGATTATCCGAATCAGACGCAGGCTCAGGGGTGTCGCTATCGGACTCCTCGGCTCGCTTTCGCTTCTTCGTGTTGTCTGGTGGATCCAGAACACTGAGATACCATCACATGAGGGACGCGACAGGGGGTTCGCACCTGAGCCAAACCTCTCAACTTGTTTCTTGCCTCTCTGAGAGCGACGCGGCGGAATTGAGGCCACCCCTGCGTCGGACATGATGGTGGCAGTCTGAGCTTGTGGACGCGTTTGATGAATTTTAATCCCGCACCAGCCGCGGCTTGCTCCTCGTCTCGGTCACGTGAACATCGCGCTACGGTGTTGCCTTGGGTGGCGCTCACCCTGACGGAGGTCGGACGACCAACGTCGTCTGCAGACGATTAAAATTGTACAAATGGATGAAATCGCCACACATAGGTTTATTTAAAATGGATTGAACGGGGGGGACGCCGTATTAGGGAGCGGAATAAAGTATACACAACACCCAAAAATGTATCCCGGTCCGACGGCCTCCGCCCTCACCTCGAGGCATAGGATTTTCAAGAACTGTCTACACAGTATCGACTATAATTACAATACTTATTGGGTATCTAAGGTCCGTGGTGTGTACATAACCCCAAAAAGAGCTAACTGGGCCGGGTAGTCATAATCATACAAACTCAGACGAGTTTCCAGTCCTCGCTCAACAAATCCTGGACCTGGGGGTAGGTTGAGAGGTCGAAACCCTCCTCCACCATCAATCTTCCGAGGTCAATAAAGGAGCGCTCAAATCGTGCGGATAGTCGATAATTCTGAGTGGGATTCAAGGCGGTGCTCTGGCCAACCTTCCCCTTCGGAACGTCCTGAGGGACGGTCTCCGGTTCTTTCTCTTCTGTATCCTGATGAGCGCCTTGGGCGATGTCGGGGGCAGACTTTACTGTTTCTTCCTCGTCGATTGGTTCGTCGGGGTTTTCCAGAGGGTGTGAAAGTGCCAAAGCCGGGGTATCAAAGACGTCGTACCCCTTGTTCGTGATCTTTTGGGAACAGTCGGAGAATGCTAAAATGATTTCAACTCAAATGCCGTTCTCGCATGAACGTGGATAAAAAACCCACGGGCTGTGAATTGTCCCTTCTTGATCTTATGCCAACGCCTGATCGTGCTGGGGTGTACAGTGTGGGTACCTGGGGTGGGGATATGGGTAATTTTCACTCACAAGACTTCAAAATAAATGTGTCTACGGACAGTCTGATCGTTGAGGCGATTGTTTGGATTTGTTAAGAGCAGCTGTCGTGGAATGGTTCAAAAGTCTGTGGGAAAAGGGGGCTTATAGTCTCACCTCCGTCACAAAGTTGCGGAATTCTGTGGGGCCGTTTAGGAGGTTCCACGCGTGAACAGGACCCCTGCGGATCATCTGGACAGCCGCAGTTCGGTCCGGGGTGGGTGGCATGAGGTGCTACTCAAAGGCATTAGGGAACGAATCAAACCCTGAGGACCTGAAACACCTTTCCAGTTGAAAGGAAGAAAAGTGTGGCGCCAAGGCTATACCAGTCTACGCCTGTACAGAAGTGGTAAGCAAACGGTAATACCATGCTGAGAGGGTACGTACTTTCGTCGTAATAAGCAACACCGTGAGCATCGTACATGAACATTTCTGGCGCACAGTACTCGATGTCAGCGATCAGGTCTTGCTCTCGCTGGTGACGGGAGAGCCTCTGCCCCGTATGGAGGAATTGAGAACCCCCAAAGTCGCCAATCCGAATGTGGCCGTCGTTGCTAACGAACACGTTGTCTGGCTTGATGTCGTGGTGGACAATGCCTAATGAATGGAGTGCAAGTAACCCTGCGGTCTGGAAAGGGGTGAGGGGATGAATGTAATCGTGACGAGGCACGCACTAGCTCTACTGCCACTAACTTCATCCTATTCTCTCCTAGATGAGTTGCCCAAGCAGTAAGGTCGCCCATCTCACAAAAGTCCTGTAATAGCTGTTTAGGCGAAGGAATAAATATTCCAGAGGGGGACTACGTACCGTGACATGGTAGAGTGCCTTTTCGTCTTTCCAAGCCCAGAGATCTACTTCCTTAGATGGTCCCTGCAAATACGGTGTCCTCTTCCTCCTCTCCCGCCTCAACACTTCCATGACCTTCCATTCGTTGAGCAGAAACGTGGCGTGCTTGAGATTCGCGCGGGTGCCCCGTCTCGTGGCCTTGATTATGTGAAGAGTACCAGTAGGTCGATAGTACGCTGGAATGATACACGTCCTTTGGTTATGATGGAAAACCGACGGTACGAGCAGACGCCAGCTATCGGTGGCTTGGGCGCTGGGCCGAAGGATGACCTCATCGGACTTCGTGGTGTGTTTGGCCCTGCAGGGCCGTTTTCCTAGAAGTAGTGGGGCGTGGGGCGACGCCGACTCCCCCAGTAATTTTGACTTTATGGTGGAAAACCAAGATTCTGGTTTCCCGGTGATGGGATGGACTGGTTTCTTCCGTTTAAGCTCGATGTCGGCAATGTACTCGTCACATGGGGCGTTGTACGAAGTTTCCATTCCAGAATAACCTCGTTGTGGTGGATAGCGAGGTACACTAGCTTCAGGAATCGGGTCCATGGAATGAGCACGAGGTCGTGATATAACACAGGACATCGCATCAGAGCCAGAAATCGGTGGAAGGACCTTTGGGACGACGGGAGCCAAGTTAGGCATGTGCGCATGAGCGCGATCCACACTGAATCGGTGTAGCATTGCGCTGGGCCCAGTTCCTATCTGCTGTTGGTGGTTAATAAGCAACTCTCAATCGAGGGCGCGGTCACGAACGGGGTAGGGTGTCTGATCGGGCGTGAAGCTCGTCGGCACAAAGGGGCTACTCTCAGGGAATGGCACCCCCATGGTCTTCCTGAAGCTGTAGAGCGGAGAAAGTTTCGTTTCGCACTGGGAGCGACGTTTAATCATCTGCAATCGCGGATCGATCATGGGTGCCCTGTCGATACTGGGGCGGGAGAGAAGCGTGGACAACCCGAGGATCCTGGAATTGGCCTCGGATGGAAGAGGGTCTTCATACGATTCCGGAGATGCCGTGAGTGGTGTCGAATCTGGGAAGCGAACACCCCTGGGTTTAACTTCCGATGAGATCGGTGGCAAGGAAACGGTGGGATTCATCCTCTGGAGAGTCGCGGTGGCGGGGGACGGGAAGAGAGAGAGAGGGGGGGACTAAGGGTATACACCGCCGAGGTCAAGGGTTATATATACTCGGAGGGAACATTGCGCACGCCTTCCGGCAGCTGACCTCAATCAAACAGGCACCCGAGAGTGGTAAAGCATAGTAGGGTCGTGTTCATGTGGCGGTGGCGGCACATGCGTGGCCCGTGCACCGGACTTGCTGGTTGTGATATCGAGAGCAGACAGCCGTGTTCAGAACAAAAAGGAAGGGGCAGGTTCAAGGAGTGAAAGGCGATATACCTCGCCACACATTGCATCCGAGTGTCTGGTAGTCGTGGGTCGTGAGAAAAACAGTTACCACTGAACGCTGCGACCAACCAACACGAATCTGGCCCTCACACCCTTGTCCCCGACCTCATTCAGCTGAAGGGGGCGATGATAGATGGCGTTCGCCTATAGCATCCTTGCAACAGCCTTTGTCTTAATCTGCGCCGCCGTTCAATCCCTTGCGACTCTATCACGTAGGGAGCTACGCACAGCCCCGGATCCTCACGACAAATACCCTCTCATCCCTCCCCTCGGAAGTCAGCATTATGGCGGCCAAGGTTCTGACGGCTTAGAATCCCTCAACATTGTACTGCTGGCATCCGTGGACGGCAACCTACATGCACTCAACCGATCGACGGGCACCATCCTCTGGTCCATGTCCTCCAACTCCCAAAATTCTCCATCCGCCCTCGGCCCACTCGTACGCACACAGCAGGCAATAATCCTCGACGACGAAAGTGACGACTCCCAGCAAGAATACTACGTTATAGAACCACAATCCGGCGACATATATGTCATGTCATCCAAGTCGGAACCGCTGCAACGGCTTCCGTTTTCGATGGCTACCCTCGTCGACATGTCCCCATTCAGTTTTGCAGGCGAGGAAGATTCCAAAGTCTTCGTAGGAAGGAAGGAGACCTCTCTATTGCTGATCGAGCTGGGAACTGGTCGAATCAAACAAACAATCAGCTCCGAATGCCCATGGAACGAATACGAGGACCCCTTTGAGGATTTGAAGGAAGCGGAGGAGGAACTCGATTTTGACGAGCAGGATGGCGCCAGACCCCGCAAACCCCGCAAACCAATGGAGGTTTTCGTCGGGCGGACAGGTGAGCCTGCCAGATCTCATCAGCTCTGTTTCTGACGTCCAGTAGACTACCACATCTCCATTTACACCAGAAAGCTCCCGGGTTCCTCCTCCCGGCCACCTGTACAAAACCTGTCGTTCTCTACCTACGGCCCCAACAACCGGGACAACAGTATTCAGATACTCTATCGCAAGACTCCAGACGACATGTATATCCAACCTTCCTCTAACGGGATGGTCATGTCCTTCAAAATCCCACCGAATGAGCACGAATCCCCAAAGCAGACGACATGGATGTGGGGAATGTCTTTTTCAAAGCCCATGTGGGTCGTTGCTTTCCATTGAAGATCCACCCGCTAACCTTATTCACAGCGTCACTGTCCTAGACGTGGTGAAAACTTCTGGTCGACAAAACCCTATGGTATTGCTCCAACCCAGTCCCCGCCTCCAGGACGTCTTCCCTTCTATGGATCTCTCCAACACAGCAAAGCTCAACCACCAACTTCCAAACCTCGATTCTGCGTACGTGGGAATTTTGGAAGAAACTGGCTCTCTCTTTGCGATGAGTTCGGACCGCTTCCCGCTTGTGGCATTTGGCGACGCCAATCCCAACTCTGCGCATCCGCTGATCGACCCACCCCCTGGCACCCCTATCCCTACCGGAACTATCCCGAAGTCAACTATTGACGAAATCATCAAGGCGAGAAAGCTCCGAGAGCTTTGCGATAAAGGCGTCTTCAATCCTCGTTGCTTAACTGGAATTAGAAAGCTGGAATCATCTGGTCGATCCCGGTTGAGCCGACTGCTTGATGCCGCTCCAGTTGCACAGGCACCACAGTCAACCACGAAAGCCTTCCCCACACCCTCCAGCATACAAGGTCCGGGAGATAATCGATCCCTCGTGAACATACTGTCGCCCTGGCCCCCTGGCCAGGCGCCCGGGCAAAACTTGCAGTCTACCCTTCCATTATGGTTGCTTGTTTTGTTAAGCACCATCCTGGGATGGGTTGTGGTCGGCCGTCGGAGATGGAGATCATTCAAGCTTCAGATTCCTGCACAACCTTTTGATGTCCATCATGAGGTCGAACCGAAATACGCCGAACGAACATCATTCATCGATGCCATTGCCTCGGGACAACCTCCCGATCGTTTGGAACCGCCCCAGGCGAACGAGCCCATAGTTGACAACGAGGCGACCCCCCAGGAAACTGCGCCTGTGGAAGAAACTGGGGAATCGGAGAAGGAAGATCCAATTGCCACATCTCCACGGAAGAAGCCGTTGCGGAGACGTAGGGGGAAGAAGAAGAAGGGCCCAAATCTCACCGTTCCCGTTGACGATGACGAACCCGAAGGCGATTTTGAAACAGACGTCGCTCCCGATACCGCTGAGGAGGGGTCGGGCAAGATCCAACTCATCCTTCCAACCCCAGTTTCTGCGACCACCCCGTCTGTTCCCGCACTAAGAGTCAGCGAAAAAATTCTCGGTATGTCCTGGTTTATGCGCTCCAATCCAGTTCCTGATCGCTAGTCAAGGTTTCGGTTCCCACGGAACTGTAGTTTTCGAGGGCTCGCTACAGGGCCGTGCTGTCGCCGTCAAACGCCTCCTTCAGGATTTTGTCACCCTGGCCACCCGTGAAGTCAGCATCCTCGAGGAATCTGACGACCATCCCAACGTCATCCGGTACTTCTATCAAGAAGCGCAGTCGAATTTCCTTTATATTGCCATCGAACTCTGCCCTGCATCCCTCGCCGACATTATTGAACGCCCGGATGACTTCGTTGACATCGCGGTCACGTTTGACCCTAAACGTGCACTGCGCCAGATTACATCCGGCCTCAGACATCTCCATGCGCTCAAGATCATCCATCGAGATATCAAGCCACAGAACATATTGGTCTCCAGCGCGAAGAACGGAAAGGCTCACAGGATGCTGATATCGGACTTCGGGCTGTGTAAGCGACTAGAGGTTGATCAGACGAGCTTTATGCCAACAGCTTGCGGAGCGATGGCCGCCGGAACGGTTGGTTGGAGAGCCCCTGAAATCCTACGGGGAGAAGTCAGGTTGGACGACTCGGACGCATCACAGTCATCGCGCGGTAGTGTTGCGACCTTGAACGGTGGCAGTGTTTCCCCCAGCAGTGGAAAGCCTATGAAACTAACAAAGGCGGTGGACATCTTTGCTCTCGGGTGTCTCTTCTACTACTGCCTTACTGGGGGCAACCATCCGTACGGCGATCGGTTTGAGAGGGAGGTCAACATCATGAAAGATCTTAAGAGTTTGGGGGGCCTCAGTCACTTTGGCGAGGAGGGTACCGAGGCGACGGATTTGATCGAGCAAATGCTGAACGCTCAAGCACCCCTACGGTGTGTGGAACAGTAATTCCCGTGGATTGATTCTGACCGTATTTCCAGACCGGACACCACCTCGTGCTTGATCCACCCCTACTTCTGGGATGCAGAACGACGATTGGCATTCTTACAAGACGCTTCCGACCGGTTCGAGATCATGTGTCGGGAACCCCGAGAGAAGACCCTCGTCGCGCTTGAGGCAAACGCTTCGAACGTGGTTGGTAAGGATTGGCGGACGCGACTGGACAAGTCATTCCAAGAGAACCTTGGAAAGTTCAGGAAGTATGACGGCAAATCGGTGCAGGATCTCCTCAGGGCCTTGCGGAACAAAGTAGGCGGACCGTGATATTATTCGCATAACGAGGGTTTAACAAATTCTGCAGAAACACCATTATCAGGACCTGCCCGAGAATCTCCGGAGGCAATTACATCCAATGCCCGAAGGATATCTCGCGTACTTCACGCGCCGTTTCCCACTGCTGTTCATGCACATTCACGATGTCATCGAGCCTTCCGCTTTACGACATGAGCCAATGTTCAGGTCTTATTTTGACTTGAACGACCATTGATCTATCTGATTTGTGTCTCCGCATTTTCCTTGGTATCCTCCGTGTTTTCCTACTCTTGCTTTCGGTTTAGATGTCATTCATATTTAACGTTACATCCATGTATCGCATACACCTTCACTCTTTATATCCCTAGCACAATTCACCTCCTGGGCATGTTTGACCCACCACCTTGAGTTGTACCTATTGATGGAGTTGATCCGCTATCACTGAGTGTCGAGCCCCGGATCAGTACTATCGGTACGGAGCATATGAAACTTGGCGCCTGAACTCTCCACAACCCACCACCTTCCACGACAAGTGGCCAGAAACCAATTATGCTCGCCTCCCGAGTTCTCTTGCGTGGCAAGACCACCTCTTCACGGCACTTATCCACCAGGGCTGCCACCATTCTGAATGCCTTGGACTTGCCGACAAACGTTGAGATTCCAGGAGTTTACGACGGAGCCTGGGGAGGTACGGGGGATCTGCTTGAAAGTAAATGCCCCACTACTGGTGAAGTGCTGGGTAGAGTGAAGACGGTGCGTCGGGATCTATGACCGAAGGACGAGGCCCAAGGCTAATTGGTGTCTAACTCCTGTAGGCATCCCCCAAAGAGCTGCACGAGGCCCTCGATAGGACGAGAGAGGCTTACCGTTACATTCGCAGCGTCCCCGCACCAAGGCGGGGCGAGATCCTCAGGCAGGTTCGCGAAGCGCTTGCGGCCAAGGTACTTGCGTATATGCGCTCGGTTCTTGTTTGGCCCCCTACTAACAACGACCCTCCCCAAAAATACACGTAGCGAGATGAGCTCGGCGCGCTCGTCTCTTTAGAGATGGGAAAAATCAAGACGGAGGGCCAGGGTGAAGTGCAAGAGTTCGTTGATATTGTAAGTTATAACCCACATCCGCCCTATTTGACCACGGCACGTCCGCTCACTTACGGAACACTGTATACTCAGTGTGACTACGGTGTTGGTTTATCGAGAATGATGAACGGGAGGGTCGTTGCGTCGGAACGACCCGGTCATACGATCTTAGAAGGTATGTCGGTCGCGATCAACCGTAAAACATAATGACCCACAACTGGTACTCTTTCAAGCCGCAAACCCTCTTGGAGTTGTCTCGGTTTTGACCGCGTTCAACTTCCCAGTAGCCGTCTACGGGTGGAACTTTGCACTGTCCCTGGCTGCTGGGAACGCGACTATTTGGAAGCCTTCGGAAACTACCCCACTGTGTGCCGTGGCTGTGACGAAAATTATCACACAGGTGCTGGAAAAAAATGGAGTCCCTGGTGCGGTATCAGCCCTTGTGACGGGTGACAAGTACACGGGAGAGGCCATCACGGAGAGCAGGGATGTGGATTTGGGTCAGTACCTCGATGCGTTACTCCGAAATTCCAACCTAAAACTCGGTTCTAGTCTCATTCACCGGTAGCGAACACGTGGGTCGCATCGTCGGCAAGACTGTTCAGTCCCGTTTTGGAAAAATTCTCCTTGAGCTTGGTGGAAACAATGGTACAGATTGCCCTTGACGTTCCTCGTCGCTCCCATCCTCACGTGTTTGCCACAGCCTCCATCGTCATGCCCGACGCCGACATGAGCCTGGCGCTCCCTGCTGTATTCTTTGGCGCGGTTGGCACAGCCGGCCAGCGTTGCACTTCCACACGTCGATTGTATCTTCACAGGTCAATCGCTGACGAGTTCTTGACTAAACTCCAGAAACTCTATTCTTCCGTCCGCGTTGGTGACCCCTTGACCGCCAGCACACTCCTCGGGCCCCTTCACACTTCCAAGGCTGTTTCGACATACGGCGCCGCTATCAATCACCTCCGCTCCATTGGGGCCGATATCCTTACTGGCGGTGAGAGGTACCTGGATTCGCCACTGGACATGGGAAACTTTGTGCAGCCTACGCTGTCCATTCCGAAATCTGTCAACACGGCAGACAAGATCTGGCGAACGGAGACTTTCGCTCCCATACTGAACGTCGGAATCTTCGACGAGCTCGAACAGGCTATCGAATGGAACAACAATGTACCACAGGGCCTGTCGAGCAGCCTGTGGACGAG
>Ga0307509_10004785_pt1 | contig 19252 bp, 19 predicted proteins | sample 10_EM_MG_FD_202245 | JGI IMG/M metagenome (GOLD analysis project Ga0307509, IMG submission 202245) | Populus trichocarpa ectomycorrhiza microbial communities from riparian zone in the Pacific Northwest, United States - 10_EM | ecosystem: Host-associated > Plants > Roots > Unclassified | place...
AAGGAGAAATTAAAAAAAGAAGCCCAGATCACACCACCGCCAAAAAGAGTCTTTATTTTTTTCAAATTCAACAAATCAAAGTACCACAACGCTAGTAGTTCTGCTTCTCCTGTCCTAAAAGTTATGAGACCAGGTGTATTGAAGGTTGAAAGCAATGAAAGTCTTTTTTTGCTGGTGCATGATAGTGGGTTGTTGAGAGGAGAGCGAGGAACTACTTTTTTATATATTAAAAGTTTTTTGATACGTGTACGGTACAGATTAGCGTAGATTCGCCGAGTAGCTGCGGAAAGAATGAAAAAAGAAAACGCGGTTACATGCAGAGTAATTTCTAAATTCTTCAACCAGGGAGTAACGAAAACTAGCGGGTAGTAAACAGGGTTATTTGGCGGGCAAACAAAGAAGTCATCTTGGTTGGGTTTGTGGAAAACTACCGTCTCCTCTAGCGTCGCGAGATTCTGGAGTCGCGAGAGTGGCTGCATAAAAACAGGGATAGAAACAAATATACGGAAGCGTGCATGTGTCCGACGCACGACATAGCTTGAAATAGAAAGTGTTCTCAGGATAAATAGTGAAAGCAAACAGAGGTCTACAGTACCATGTAGCTTGGAATGAATTTTGGCAACTGATATTATGTCACTCTCGTGACTCGAGAATCTCGCGACGCTGGAGGAGACTAATATTTAGTGATAGAAATGTTTGCCTAACCATGATCAAGTATAGTCGCTTAAGCTCACCTGGCTGCTCACTTTCCAGGTATTCTCAATGTAGGTAAAGATTGTACAGCCTCCTAGAGGGTCGCAAGATTCTCCAGTTTTGAGAGTTTTGTCTTAAAAACGGATACATGCCTGCACTTTAGACAAGGCTTAGCCCAAAAGAGAAACCTCAATACAAAGAGCAAACAAGAAAAGTGTCGCAGAAATTTAAAAGCATGGTTCACCATACTGTGGAATGGGGAAAATACATGCTAAGAGTAGTGATGGGCACGATCATGTTCGAGCAGAAAATTTAGCCCATGCTCGAGCATAAATCGTGCTCGAGCACACCAAAATTTTATGATCGAGCATGATGGTGCCCATCACTAGCTAAGAGGCCAAGGGGCCGCCACTCTCGCAACTGGAGAATCTCGCGACCCTATAAGTGGCTGTGCTTGTAATTGATCCCTGCTCACCCGGGGGTTTCCACCACGCCCTGGTTGAACAATCTACCGAAAAACAAGAAACCGTTATCCAGTCTCTTCCAGTATCATGAGATCCTCGAGCCGCGAGAATAAGCCCTGTTTTGGTAGTTTGATTGGTCGAGGTTTGTTTGTGATGCCTATTTTCTGTGCGAGTACTGAACGTGCAGTGCGAGAATCTCTCTGTGGTGGAATACTCGTAATCTCCTGACGTTTGAGAAAACGACTGCTATTGCATTGCATATGGGAAGGGCTTGAGGCTCCGGGCAAATTTTAGCCCACATGCAATGGCGGTGGCTTTTACAAACGTCAGGAAATTACGAGTAGACTAGACAGACGGTTATGCGATCTACTTTCTGAAGCAGAGGAAACCACTCGAGCACAGTAAAGCAGGGCAGACTAGGCGAGTAGCTGCAGAAAAAAAGAAGAAACAAGACGGTTACATACATAGTAATTTCTACCAATAGACTAAACTTCGACAAACTTAGGCCTATAGCCTCCAACCAGGGCTTGATGAAAACCAGCGGGTGGCGGACAGGGTATTTGGTGGGCAAACAAAGATTTCAAGGCTGGAGTTGCGGAAAATTACTTGTAACTGATCCCTTTTCGGTTTACCTGCTGAGTTTCGCCATGCACTGGTTAGAGACTGGGCTCGAGTACAGCCTAGTACTCGTCCCAACAAAGAAGTACTACAGTCACCCACGGCGAAGCGAGTCCACGGTGAGGCTAGAACGCCCATAGCACTTTTATAGGGCAGGGATTATTTGTATGGGCATTCTCGTTATGCCGTGGAATACCGGTACTGTACTGTAGTACAGTAAACTCGTGACGGGGGCTATGTCGGTTCCTGTGTAATTTCGGGAAGAGGCATACGCAGTGACTGTCAGAATAAGAATTAACGTTTGACGTCACTCTGGGTATTCGAGTCTGTACCGAGCGCTGAAGTATACTTCTTTTGCGTATCTGTGTTCCCTACATAACCCGGAACCGACATACCTCCTCCATGAGTTTAAACTACCAGTATCTAGACTAGAATATGTAATGTAGATTCACACCCGGCTACTAAACTAGGTTCGTATTCAATACTTCGATTGGGGGCCCGCAATATCTCAGCTAGCGGGAGGATAGAAAATGTGTAAACTAACCAGGATTGGTGGCCATCCTCATTCCAGTCCACATTAAATTTACCAAATGCCCATCCACCCTCTTGCGGCATTGGGCAGATGGGTTTGGATGGGTTGAAGTTGAGATTGAATTACAAATTTCCATCAAGAATCGACCGAGGCCTGAGGACCCTATACCACATCTTTCCCTGGTTGCCAGCACACAGAAAAGCCAGGAGGCAGCTCCCATCTTCACCATACTGTTATCGTTAACAAAATGGGCGGGTGATGAACAGGAATTGATTACCCGTAATTGTTGTAACCGTATCTTGACGATTGCTTTTTTCCTCACCTAACACCCCTGCTCGTCACCCTCCCAGTTTCGTCGCGACGACAGTGAAGACCGGACAGTCTCCTATAGGGTCGCGAGATTCTCAAGTTGCGAGAGTGGCGACCCCCTTGGCCTCTTAGCATGTATTTTCCCGAATCCACAGTATGTTGAACCATGCTTTTAAATTTCTGCAATACTTTTCTTGTTTGCTCCCGGTATCGAGGTTTCTCTTTTGAGATAAATCTTGTCTCAAATCAAGGCATGTATCCGTTTTTAGGCCACAACTGTCGCAACTCGAGAATCTCGCGACCCTGTTGGAGGCTGTATTCTGTTTTTACCTTGAGTCTAACGCCGATAGGCTGGGGGACTAGAAACTCTCTCAATAACATGGCTTCAGGAAGCAGGGACTTTAAGCGATGTTGAGATGGTGGGTCTCGGTTCAGCTTAAGTTATCGCAGGAGCGTCATCACATTTATGGTGCATATCTGATGGGTGGATGTGACTTTGTAAGGGCAAGAAAAAAGGATTCAATTTGTGTACCTAGCTGAATTATCTAGAAAAGATTCTAAGTACAATACCTTTCTTATTGGTGCTCTCACGGTATTCTAACCCTGATACTATGAAGCAAAAGAATCATGACACAAATCAGGGGGGTGAGCGGTACCTTTGTTTTTAGATCAGCAGCAGCAAAGAAAAAAATCAGAAAGCGTGACTAAGGTAGATACTATGAAGCAAAAGAATCATGACACAAATAAGGGGGGTGAGAGGTACCTCTGTTTTTAGATCAGCAGCAGCAAAGAAAAAAATCAGAAAGCGTGACTAAGATAGATACTATGAAGCAAAAGAATCATGACACAAATCAAGGGGGAGAGAGGTGCTTTCAATCATTCTGTCCAGCCTCACTAGTTTTAGGGTTCAAGCTGATGGGCTTCCACTGCTTTGAATCGTCTTTCGATTTCACTCTTCCCGACTCCTTCTTGGAGTAATCATCACACTCTCTTGCATTCTTGCAAATCCACAAGCGAAACTCCGCTCTAGCCTCAGATTCATGCCATGCATTTTTTGGGAAACACGTTTTTGTTGTAGCAATTATCAGAATATCAACAGGGAACGGGCCTTCATCGTCAGAGATTGTTTTGCTATTCAGAACCCCGACTAAGGATTTGGGGACAATTCCGCAAAGGCTGCTCTCATTTTGCCTCCACTGTAGCCAATCGAACCCCAAGCTTAGTTCGAAGGTGGTATGGGGCAAGAGTTCAGCGAAGGGCGTATGAGGGTCATAAAGACCAGGAGTGATTACTAAGTCGGCTCCAGGGAATGTGTAAGTTTGATGGTAGGGGATCACAATATGGCGGGGCTTCAGGCGAAAACGAATATATTTCTCATCGAATCGAAACTGAAATTGTAGAACTTGGTTCCCCTGGTTATCCGATCTATCCATAGGCTTGTCCGATAAGTCCATACTTCTGGTCATGCATGCACTCCAGGTCCCCAAAAGCCTTAGAACATCATCATCCGTCCAAGAATGTTGGCCATATCTCCCACTAAACATCCTAAACATATCCCCAAGAAATGTAGTGCGAGCATAGCCGCATCTATAGGAGCTTTTTTGAAAGGTGCTTGCACTGGCGAGCGGGCTAGAATTCTTTGCAGAATTCACAACATCTTCGGCACATGCCTTGTAGATACTGGTCCATTGAACAATCTCCAGTGCATCGACTGGTTCAACATTTTTCCATGAAGTAGCCAGTGTAAGTGGTGTTGCCGCTGTATCAAAGAAAATTGTGTTTTTGTCCCTATCTTCCATCGACATCAGGTCGGTTGGCAAATAGTTGGATAACTATATCAAGAGTTAGCAGAAATGTCAGCAAAGTGGGGAAGAGAATCTTACAACGGACAGAGAAAGGTGGCGTGCGGCACTTAAGTTGATTGCATTCATAGATGTTATATCCTCGGGAATGGGAAAGTGTCTTGTGGATACACTGGAGGGGTCTTGCCCTGTACGTGAAGATAGAATCGGGGAAGAGGTGGGTTTTGTAGAGGAAAGTGTCGGGAGAATTGCATCTTTTAGGCTGGCACCGACAGTGTTCTCGGGGTATAGTTTGTATGTTAGAGCATCGGGTAACTGGTCTTTGACAGTAGTCACAACACAGTACAGAAGCTTGGCTTCCAAGGAATTATCGAGGATCGTGTTAGGATCCTTATATTTAAGGGCGGTTGTAAAAGCATCCGGGAGCTTGGCAATTAGCGAGGTTGTAAGACAATTTGGCAGTTCTTTGTTCAGAAGTTCACTCAGGCTGCGATTCAGCTCATCGTTCAGACTGGTCGTGAGCGAGCTAAGCAGTTTGTCCTGAAGAGACTCATCAGAAGCGTCAGGCTCTTGGTATTGCAAAGCCGTATTGAAGCATTCCTGGAACTTTTCCCTTATTGTTCTGGTAAGGTAAGAAGGTAGTTTTTCTTGGAGAGTATTGAGGGTGAGATTGAGCTGTCCTTCAAGACAAGTCCTTACACATAGAATAAGTTTATCTTCAAGACAGGGCTCAATTGAGTTAGGAAGCTTCAGTTTTAATGCAGTTGCCAGTGATTCCATCAAGTTTTCTTTCAGAACTGACGTAAGAGCTGTGGGGAGTTTGGCATTGAGAGATTCCAGCAGTTTTTGATCCATGGATGTGTCAATGGCTGCCTGAATGGTCTCCGTGATTTTTTGGCTTGGATTTTCGATCTGTCCCAGCTCAACGACTCCAGCCCCTCCAGCGTCAACACTTCTTTCCTCTTTTTTCCACAAAAAACTCTTCGCGACAAGAAATATCCCGTAAACAATGCACCCAGCTATCCAGATCATAGCATAATGAATACTATGGTTCACCAATGGCTTCATTATGTTCGGAATCCCGACAACCTTAAAGTCTTCGAAAGTCCAACCACCACACACCAATTGAAAGGCCCAGTGAGCCCCTGTATTCATTATTTTTAGAAAAACTTTGAAGTTTTTATTATTCCACCACTTGAATTTAAGTTGAAATGTCAGTATCAGTGAATAGTAAAGGATTCAATGGATAGGACATACATTTGCTTGTTCTGGTTCAGCATCTTTTTTAAGCGTGAGCTTAGCCTTGCAAGATGGGCATTCAAGGCCCACTTTGTTGGACATTCTGGCCAATTGATGGATGAAAGTTGTTCGATTTCGATATTGGGGATGATGAGGAAGGCGGAAGTGGAATAACCACCAGAAGAATGAGGAGGAGGGAGAAAAGAGAACGGGAAAGGCAAGTGACAGGACTCCGCCGATGAGAGATGATGGGGCAGCACCAGAGAGTGCGAGTTTGTTGATCGGAAGTTTGGCAGGTTGGTCCAGCTGAGCGGATCTTGAAACAAGGCGGTCAGAAATCCAGAATCTCGCGTTAAGAACACTTCAGGTTTCAAGTTGCCAACTTCAATCTTGAAATCACTATTCAACCCACCAGTCCTCCCATTCCTATAAGAGGCCTTACGTCCCGCCCCAACAAATCCAAACCCCATTCTTGGCCGCAATCTCATCACGCCGCTACGCGAGCCGAACATTACAAATAATTCTTTACTTCCCTCCAGCGAAACCTCACGCTACATCTCCAACATGAACAACCCTCCAAAACACCCTCACGGACCTGGCCTCCTCCCCCCACCTGCCCAAATCCCGATCCAGAAAATGGCGAAACAAGGCCATATTATTGTCAAACAAAAAGCGAAGGTAAAGGCAAAAGCAAAGGTTAAGGCCAAAGCTAAGGCGCGCAGGTACCGCCCTGGGGAGCGGGCACTTCGGGAAATCCGCTTGATGCAACGCACCATTAAGCCGGCAATCCCTAACGCCCCTTTTTATCGCCTGGTAGGTTGATTTTTTCTGTGCACTTATTCCTAATATTTTAATTAATTCAGGACGTGCAAGGGCTAATGTTTGGTGTTGACAATAGATCCGAGAGTTAGCTCAGGAGAGGGTCTCCATGCTGGCGGGGGGGTTCGATTACAGGTGGCAGTCTACGGCCTTGGGGGCGTTGAAGGAGGCTACAGAGGCTTTTTTGGTGCATTTGCTTGAGGATAGTGATCTTTGCGCCATCCATGCGAAGAGGGTTACAATCATGATAAAAGATATGCAGCTGGCGCGGAGGATCAGGGGACATTGGGGTGGGCTTGGTTAACTATGGAAAATTGAGGTGATTGTAGCTGAGTAGAGTAGGAGAAGGGTGTTAAATTTGTGGAAACCATACTTGAATGCACCAGCATATGTGAAACAATAACCTTTTCTCATTTTGGTGCAGAAACTCGCCCAATTATTTAGCAGAGTGACCAGCCATGATTCAAGATGCTCCGCTCGATCATGATCTGATCGTGACTATCATTAACTCTAACCTAAATGAGAAGGAACGAATTAACGAATACACCACCGTGCGATCCTAATGGTTTTATCCATAGCCGCGGGAGTCAGAGGTAATTCGACCTAGGTGAAAACATGACCCTTCCGGAATTCCTGCTATCTTTCAACTCAAGCTTGCCCAAACTGCTTCCAATCCGTGAATGCAAAACTACCCGCTTTATGGAAATCGAACAAAGTTATACCCAGTCAATCCAGTCCACATAAGAATATGCAAATATCAATCACCCGCCAAGGAAACTCACGCCATGACTAAACCCGGACTATAAGCCCTCCGGAATGCAAACACCAATTGTCCCACCCTCCGGCCAAAAGCATAAACTTTGACTCTAGCCTCGATTAGGTGCTGCGGGGTTATTAAGGCTACCAACCATTGCCGTCGCTAATCGATCCGAGAATAGAGTCCAGGATTACTTCCCTCCTTGAAACCCGCCTACTGCATCACAACTCGAGGAACCGACTCCCCAAAACTACCGCTAAGGAACTTTGAAGTTGGATCCATGGTAGCAGGGAAGATGAACCCACAACGCGGCTCCGTTTCTTTATATCGCAATCCTAGAACCAACAAGATTTATCTTGGATAAGGGAGGCGATCACCGTGGAAGAAAGGGAGGGGCAGTACCGGTATTCTAAGAGCATGGCGTCACTCCCCAGTAGTAGAAAACACATGCGGCGAGAGGCAGAAAGGAGTTGTTCCTGCTGCCCGCTTCCATCTCGATCTCTCCGCTCAAAATGAGCAATCGCTGATGAACCCGCAGGCTCTTTCTAAGCTGGAGGATATTCCCCGGAGAAGTTGTTCTAGAGACTTGAGAAAGAGAGAAAAGTGATCAGCGACCGGAAACCGGCTATCCCCCAACACTGCGGAATAGGACAGACTCCCCTGCGCCCCACCAGCCTTCGTTTGTACTAGAGTAATCGATCATGCTCCACCTCCACTCCCTCGTGAACAGTCTCTGCCAATTTCCAAAATTCCTGCCAAAATCTTCCTCGGTGAGCTAGGGCGGCTTGTTCAAGCCCGGATCGAAGAGAATTTCCGCTTGGAAAGATAAATCCTCCGTAGGTATGGCTGGCGCGGCGAACACTATACCTAGAGTTCTTGTTAATAGGCTGGAGGCCAGAGAAGGGCATTTGCGTTACCCCTTCCGTGGTGTGAAGTGTGGTTGTGAAGGAGGGAGAGGAGAAAACTGTGATATTTTGGAGGAGAAAAAAAAAGGATATCTAGGGAGGTGAAGCATGGACGTTCTCAGGGGATGCGCGGCTCAATGTCGAGGATAAAGAGGAGAGTGTAAAGGTGTGTGCTGTAAGTAGTCCCTGTGGGTATAATCACTCCTGTGCGCAAGACGGACACAAATAGTCATCTGCGGGATTTGGTGATACTTCATCCATGCCATTGATATCAACCTGAGGACAGATTATTCTCCTATCATGTCAGTTGGATATCGAGCGGGGTTCCACTCTAGAGTGAATTCATTCCACATCGCGTTGCCAGGGGACAACATTACTTCCATCCTTAGACTTTAAAGTCACGGCAAGGGCTACGTTCCTAGCCGCCCAATCTGTCCGCTTAGGGGGAGGACGGGACGGACTACCGCTCATAGTACCTTTTTGGGGGTGCTGGGAGGGACTACGCCCGGGAAGGTGAGGACCGGACTGGCCATAGAGGACTATAGTCCTAGCGCTTGGACCTCCGGTGCTAGCCAAGCTGAAATTATACACGTCTAGACCAATCACTCTAGCATCATGAGTCATCACTCATGTCGTCACAGTCCCGTACAGTCCCCCGCCGGCCCCCGGACGGCTGGGAACATTGCATTTAATTCATTCCATGAGTAAATCCCCGGCGACCCCAGTTAGTTACAACAATATTCGAGCGTTGTCCCTTGAGCGACAGGAAGCCAGGAGTAACAAAAAATAAGGAGACCCTGCGGAAAATTAGTATGGTTGTTAGCTTGTTATCTCGAGCCAAATAACAAAGCATTTGAAAGGAAGAAGCAGCCAGGCAATCAAGGAACGTATAACAGTGGACTAATTTCTCGAAATAATGATTGAGTTTTGCGGGACTATAGCACACTCAATCACATCAATCCTATGGGTTCCGCGATCACCCCCTTAATGGAGCGTAGGATCGGTAATCCACCCACCCTATTCCACGATGGGTGTTATTCGAGCATACTCCATTGGGCTATAGTAAATGCAATTACGATGGATCACTCGCCATTCCCCCCCCCCCGGAATCAAAAGACAAACCCACAAATAGAATCCCATTCATTACTCCTGTCAAGCCTTGTTTTTTTTTTGGCCCCCAAACATCAACCATAACCGACTATAGATCTAAACTTCCTAGCCCAGCGCGGTCATCAGGATTACACCAATTTCTACCCTATTTGTTCCCATACCAGACCCTGGTTATCGAGCACTTATTGTAATACCTAGTCCCAGCATTATATCCCAACATCCCATATCTATCCCCACTCTAGGAATCGCCAGCATCCCGCATCCAGATAAGCGCAACACATCCAGAACAACAGCGCTTACAAAAACCTGTCTTGAAATAGTGGAGTACAGTACCTGAGGGAGGGAGGGAGGAATTTTCTGAAGGTTTGTTTGCCGAGACGGAGATTACGGGCGAGATGGAAATGGTGAAAGCGTTGTTGAAAGGTACCGGTACCGCAAGCGACGGAGTGGAATCGAGTGGTATCACAAGGAACTAATTCAATATACTTTTATTACACTGTATAATGGATATCACTGCCAATCCAGGCATCGGACCCCGCAGCAGTACAATCCTTAGGTAGGCCAGCTCAACCCGCATATCCCGCAGTATGATACATCTGGAACTAAGAGAAGAGAGGTCATATGTCAAGCGAGGTGCTTATATTGCTTGAGTAACGATTTAAAGTGTGTTTTAGAGATAAGAAGAAGATAAAAGAAGGGGTAGAAGTAGGAGAGGAGATTAGGGTGACGCAAGCAGTCACCAGGTATCACTCGTGAGAGCAGCGCCGGAAGAGAGAATATCAGAGCACGACGATGATCACAACTTCCATCAAGTGTTGCAGAAGGCAATAGGCAGAAAGAAACAGATGTTGGTGAAAACCCATTTCTTAATGCAAGCGTGTAGAAAAAACCAACTTCAGGATATGATATGTGGAATGTGCGTGATGGGAGATGTGCGACCTGCGATATGGAAAATAGGAAAACACAAGTAACACAAGTACTGCAAAACCGGTAGACCGGGGTCCATAGGCACAATGACATTCTAACTTGCGAAAGGGACTCAGATAAATAAATGCTGGTGTTGAGAGGTATCTGATCGGAAGGAGTGGAAGCGAGTAATTTCATAGGTTCAAAAGGAGAGCGGTCACCGAAGATAGCGAAAGACTTATATTGTTTGTTGAATAAGAAGAGGATTGAGTAAGTAAAGGGAAGAAGAAACAAGACGAAAAGGAAGACACAAGAGAGGCTAAGATTCAGAGAAGGGAAAGGGGGTGACGTAGGTAGTCATGACGTATCACTCGTAACTACAGCAACAGACAAGAAGAGAGCACGCCCGTGAGGACAGTTTCCAACAGCTGGCGTGAAGTCGACGATAATAATCGACCATCTTGAAATCATGCTCTGGGTGTGATCATGATCGATCACTCGATCATATCCAATCACCTTGATTGATCGTCCGTGTTCTACTGGATAATGCGAATGTTCATCAAAACCTGCCGCTCCTGCATCCGAGAATCTGCACATTTATATCAATGGTTACACACTCTGCCGACCAGTATAAATGAGGGAATCATGGAGAGCGTGTATAAAGCAAGGTGACAATTCACATAGCTTAGCACCCACTGTCCGATCCCAGATCTCATTCCTGGAAAAGCTATTATGAAATCACCTGCGCTTTGCCGCGTGATTAATAGCATGAAACCTAGCCCATCAAGAACGATGGTTACATTTATTTGGAACTCATCATCTCTCGCATAAAGGACGAATAGGAATAATCTGGGAGGAGCTGGAGAATGAAGTCGGAGGTGAGAGTGAAGTTAGTAAAGAAGTTAGAGTGAAGAGAAGCGCAAGGAGGGACGAAGAAGGTTGTGAGAATGCAAGAATGGAAGTGGAGGAAGGGAACGGAAGGGAAGAGAATGGAAGTAGAAGATATCAGGTGAAGCTATATGGGGAAAGAAGGGGGTGCAGCGAATATTTACCGTAAAGATGGAGAGGTTGGGAAAGGAAAGGAAGACATTAGAATAGAGAAGTTTTTCTTGGTTATGTATTTAAGGACGCTTGTTTTCCTCTTCGGTGCGGTGATAGAGTCAAGATCAAGATATCCTCCTTAGCTATCAAGCTTCCGGTTGAGCAGATGTTTTATCGATTTACTTAAGAGCAACAGGGTCGAGAGGATAGAATCTACCTTCAACAAAGCTACAGCAACATCACTCTCACACGATTTTCCTGGCACAACACCTTTTATTCTGTTTTTACGCAGAGTGCGACACAGATAGGCTGGGGGACTAGAAACTCTCTCCACAACGGGTTTTTTTTAGGAAGTAGGGACTCTAAGAAATGTTGAGATCATTAGTCTCTATTGAGCTTAAGTTTAAGGCAGGAACAATCGTCACAGATCTCGTGAATATCAGATGGGTGGATAAACGGGCCGTGTGACTTAGTAATAGGGGGGAAAAAATAAAATTGAAAAAGTAGCGAAAGATCCGTTGTCTAGAAAGCAAGATCTAAGTACAATACCCTGCTCGTGGGTACTCTCAAGTTATTCTAACTTAGATACTATGAAGCAAAAGAACAAAATGACACAACCCAGGAGGACAGGTATTGTTTATTTTTTACCTGTCGTAGAAAAAAAAGGGAGTAAATTTCCAAACAGGAAGAAGAGGAAAAAGTAAGCCGACAGAAAGCAGGGGGGAAGGGGGGAAACTGGATAAGAAGGGTATCTCAAAAACTAGCCGGAAGCGATTTCGTAGCATATGGGGGTAAAGGTGTAAGATAATTTGGAAGGCTGCAATAGATTGTGAGTTCCAGCTATGGAAATCATGAGGAAACTCGTAAGCAAATTCAAGGAAGGAATTCGATTCAAACAGTTGGGGGTTAAGTTGGTGAAAAAAGGTGTTGAAAAAAAATCTGCTAAGAGTAAACCAGCTAGCGCCACAAGCAACGTTCGAATTTGATAGGGCCCAGAATCAACGGTGGTTACGAGACTTGGAGCTCTTTTTAATAGCCACCCTTTCTTGCTCCCCACTGTCGGAGTCAAGGTCGAACTCCAGTTTACGCTTCTCCCCAGAAAATTTTCTGATTCGAGAGCTTGGGGGATGTAGGCTCCGCATAGGTGACCCCAACTCATTCACGTGGTAGGAAGAGCGGCGTGTGGAAATACCTTCGCGAGAAGAGGAATCAGATGTAGTGATGCCGGTGCGCGGCTTTCGACCTTCGGAATAAGGCTTCTTGATGATTCGTTCTCCACCAGCCCCAACTCGGGAGTCCTTAGCGGATAGAGTTTTATTCAGCGCACGTTGAGCCTGGCGTCTTGAGTTGGTACGGCCATAGGAAATGGACTTCTGTTCTCTGCTGGTCGGATTTGCAGTGCATATTCCCTCGTCCGTGTAATGGGTGTCGCTCTCAGCTTCTTCCTCGGTGTCATCTTCTATAAGCTCTTCATGGAGTGTCTTTAATGGTTGTACGGTTTTCTCATCTAAAATTAAGTATCCATTAGTTCAAGGACCATGCCCGTAGCTCGGTCAAAACAAGCAGACGAAAGCTACATCAATACGCAAAAGAATAAATCCCATACCGCGGCGTTCACCGACAGCCCAAGGCTCCTTATGGTAAACATCACAGATTTCCGCTGGAAGCTTGTTCTTGAGCCTCTCATAGGTATTTGCGATAGAGTCCTTGCGGATATGAAGACCAAAGTACTCGTTAAAATGGACATACGTATCCCCCCGGCTACATCCAAGGTCGTTCCTATAGAACCATATGAACCTGTGCTCCTCGTTGGAGAATCGATGAAGTGTGCGTTTGTCGGTTCCATCAACGCGCTTGGACGAGGTCCTCCTAGGGATAGCTACAGCGGGGCTATACTTGGCGATGGTCTTAACATAGTCCTCGGTATTTCCTTTGTGGAGACTCGACTGATTACGCGGGCGTCTCCGGGGAGCTTCGGGGGGTTCATCACGGGTCTCAGCTTCTCCAGCTTCATCCGCGCTGTCATCGCTGTCAGTTTCAGCATGCGTTGGCTCCTGCTGTGCCTTGTCTAGGTTAAATGAAAGTTTGGGATGAACCCGTCGAAATGTAGTGGGCCGAGAGGGTCCCGCCGTGCCATCAGGGGTGTTCCCAGAGAGTTCAACATCAGTGGGGGATCCACTATCTTGTTCGCGACCTCGATAACAATTTTTTTTGACAGCGCGGCGCATCGGAGGGGTATTAGGAGATGAGACCGGCTCGGACTTGAGCTTCGTCATTGTGCGGTGACTAATAATTAGCGAGAAAAAGAGTCAGTGAATGGGGAGAGGAGGAAAAATAGACAAGGGTGGAATTCGATGCTGACAAGAGTAGAAGAGAATTTAGCGGTAAAGGATTGTCGGGTGTTGATAGAGATTCAATAGTGGTTTTAGGGAGACGTCTTGAGCAAGAGGGGGAAGTGTTGTGAGAGGGCGGGAGAGGAAAAAAAATAAAAATAAAAGCGGAGTGGAGAGAGGGAGAGTTTTTTTGTAAACTGTTAGTGGAGAAACAAGGTGGAAGCTTAGAATGTGGGATGAGATGGTGTTGTATGATAGTTGGTGCGCGCCGGGGGGAAAGAATGGAAAGTAGGTAGGGGCCCATAGGGAGTGTGCTACTTGGAAACTCCCGTCATATGAAGAAGACCTTGGTCCTATGTATTTTTCCGCACTACCATACTATATAGCGACCTTTCTAGTCATTAGCGGATCACCAACTGCTTCTTATTACCTCTCGCTCTGGGCACACATTGAGGTTAACCGGGGAGTCAAGAAAATAGAAAATCTCACAACAATTTCCTACCTCCAAAGTCGGCTCAAGAGATTACCTACCACCAACAGTGTACCATTTACAAATTATCACATGTTCAATTGTATAGAGAGTTTAGTAGTATTGGCCCTACCATTCCCCAAGGGAATCATAGAATTCCATCATTGGACACACGTCTTATTTCGGTTGACTAACGCTTAGGGAGTACTGCAGCCAACTGGGGCGTTATTATAAGTTGGATAGTCAGTATTGTATTATTCCAATGGGCTAAAATGACTAATAAATTATATATATACTGAGGGGGCGAACGAATATTCATGCCAATAACGTTAGTGATCAAGGACAAGTGGGAAATGAGAACATATTGCATGTTTATATAATTTACATAACTGAACATGGCGATGCAACGGGGGGCACCTTCTCTATACCCCACTTCGCAACAAATGCCATCCAAAACTACATCCAAAGAATATTTAGAAATGAAATAAGTAGATAATCCTAATGAGTATGATACCATCCATCTGACTGACTAATAGTCTCCTGCCGTGGTAAAGGTAGGGCGGGGTTGGAGAGTGAAGGGGAGGGGTTGCGATGTGGCGCAGCTGAATGTGGCGAGGGAAAAATGTTCGGTTAATTATGCTATCATACGGTGCAACGGTTTCGCCCTCTCCCGGGCGCAAGCATAATATAATACCTTGAAGGAAAGGAGATTCCACTCCCCGGTACTGGAGAATTGAAGGAAAAAATGACATACTCTTTTGTGTGGGTGCTATTAGAGGAAATTATCATAATTTTTGAACTTTTTCATGTTGTTTTCACCCATGGTCGTTGAATTATGATAGCTCGAAAGCCAGCAATTTTGGTGTGTTTTAGCCTCTGTATACTTACTAAGCGACCAGTATTCCTGGAAGTTGGACGAGTGACGGCTGGTGACATGATATAAGCCAATCAAGGGAAACGAATTCTGACAACTCGGTCACCCGCTTAGGGATAACCGAGCACAAATCTGGTAACGTATTGGACCGGGAAGAGGATCAGACCCGGAAGTGGATCAGTTAAAATGCACCAAAAAAATCGAAATATGAAAATCACAATTAACACACAACCCTGAAAAGATGAGATTAAGAAGGGTAGGTGATATCTCCGATAGTACCATACCGTAAAAACTGGAATAATTGATAACGCCACTTTGACGTTGGACTTGCCTCTCCTAGTAAGGTCTGTGTCTCAAGTGAGGGCTGAAGGAGGATCTTCTCGCTGTGCCCCCTCCCACTAATCCAAAGCCGGAAATTCTGGACGTCTTAGCGCCATTCTCAATTATTTCAGTTTTTACGGTACACGATTTGAGTCTGAAACCTATCAGAATATTATTATTTTTAAATGGTGTGGCCCAAGCCTAAAAAACAAACAGATATCTACAGGCGTCTTCAGATACCCATAGGCATCTTCAGGTATCTATGGGCATCTTCAGATATCTGCGGGCATCTTCAGATATCTGTAGATGTGAGCCACCTCTTAACAAAATAATGACCTGTCATAAGGAATATACCGAAAGCCTACCGGCGCCGCTAGGCACCGATGAAGCCGGCAGGCTTCTCCAAAGCCTGGCCTGAAAAGCCTAGGTCAGTCTCACTTTAGCCTGGCCGGATGAAAGCCTGCTGGCTATCTGCAGGCCGACCTGGCCGCCTGCGAACGCTGCCAATAGCTTGCCCTTCTTTCCAACCCATTCTCTCAAGAAGCTTGGGACCCATCGTTTCCTGTACAGCAGGTGTAAGCAAGTCCATCAGAGTAACCTGACTAACTCTCCGGCCAAACTCCTCCCCCGTAGAGCCGATCTGGGAAAATCTGGACGTTGTTTCGGCAATCTGTACTTCCCTTTCTTCTTTAAGGCCTCCTTCCATGAAGACTTAGGGCTGAGCTTGAGCAGCTTTGACTCGTGCCCCTCGGGAGGACTTGAATGTTGCGGGAGTCGATCCTGTCATCAGTCAGCTTCTCAGCTCTACACATCCTTCGAGTACATCAGGCGAACATTCTTTAGACTCGACAGTATTGAAATACCTACCCATTTACCATTAGCCCCCGACACTCAGAACCAAATCAAACCAAGCAACGACAGCATCATATCCAGCACTCAGCCCTTCAGTGAAAGACCCACGAAGTCTCTACCTTCCACGCTCATCTGTAACCCCTTGTTTCCAAACGGGAACGTGACTCCCATCATCTCTGGTCTTGGAATCCAACGCCGGAGATGCAGCCCCTAACGTAATGAGAGGAGCGGAGTTCGAATCGCTCACTCCGCTGGCATCAGCCTCGTATGCGGCCCAGGGCCTTTTACCGGACATATAGTATGAAGTATTGGAGTACTATATATAGCACATATATTAGGTTGTGTGGCTCTAAGAGATATCTTACTCTTACAAATCGCAGTAGTGAGCTTACCTTTACTCTCTGCCGCACTTAAAAGAAGTGGGTAATTCCCGACTATACTACATAGTGGACCGGCCGATTATTTCAGTTTTTGCAATAGTAATTCAACTCAACTTGCCCATCATGCAGCACATCAGGGATGTACTGTACTACTTACGCATCTCGTAGGAAATCCATCCAAGGTTGTCAAATTAAAGCAAGAGAAATAATGACAGCACTGATTGCTGGCTACCAGTATAAGGTGCCCAGAGGGCTGTTATTCTGTCGAAGAGCTATAGTAAAAAAGTGGCTAGGTACATAGCCAAGAACTGCTCTATGCTTGCAATGCTGGTATCCCAATGATGTCCATTAGTCATCATCCATGTGGGCACATGTCTCCTGGAGAGAACATAGAGAGTTTTTCCAAATATTATAGAAAATTATCGCTCACAACCTATATCTTCTCGAGTAATGACCTATGCCCTAACTTTAATCACATGTGACTTCAACTCACAAAAGAAAGGGGGGGGGCTTTGCATATTGAATGAAAAAGGCAACCAACAACACCTTGATTCCACTCTGCCACCCCCTCTTTTATTTCCCTCACCAATACAAATCTCAAACTGCCCTTCCCACTAATATAACCTAACCAATTTTACTTGCTTAGCATGACAGATGTCATCCTTATATGAGGCAAACTGTGTTAAATTTATCTTCTGAAAGAGTTGGAAGCAGCAATACAAAACCAACACAACAATTTGAGATCATTAACCAGAGTTGTAGAATTGCAAACTGCAAAATTGAATTCCAGGAATTTAAACACTGGCCAGTATATAGTACTATCCTTAGTTACTCAAGACAGGTTTGGAAATATAGATGAGATATGCAATATACTCTATATAGGACTTTAGTTCCTTTACCTAAGCAATAAACTGATCTTGGTTGTGAAACTCATACTAGGAGCAGTTTATGCGATTGTTAGTAATATCTTTCCAGATATCCTAATAAGGAACTTGATACTTATAGGTCATTCCATGATAGATAGTCTTACTCACACAGGTGGTAGGATCTAACACATGAATAGTGGAAGTTACAAGGAATGAGATTTAGAATAAAAACCTTAGGCCTTTCACCATGATCTGAGTGATTTGCCTACTCTGGTGATTAAATCAGGTCTGGAAAATTCACTTAAACACAAGAAGGTGGATGCTACCTGATGGTTGGAGAGCTCAAATAATCAAGTGGAAGTCGTTGTCATTATTGCAGTCAATGAAGCAGACAGGAAAATACATCTCAAAAAATGTGAATTGACACTCTTTACCGATAATGGCTTTACAGAGAACAAACTTATTCAATGTTCAATAGTACCAACAATCACAGGTAAAGTGAACATCATTGAGAGTATTGCTGCATGACATCCTAACCTTATTTGGGTTCATTACAGTGACTCCAGGGCTCCTGAGCCAATTCCCGCTATGCTAAATAGCCTGGAACTGCACATATTCTTTTGGAGTTCCATGCCCGTGCCGGCTCAGCCCCTAGTAAAAACGGTGGGGAGAAAATGGCCCGTCTTGTCAGATCAGTACGGACCTGCCCTGAACCTCTGTAATGGTGGGTGTAACCGGTACAGGTTACAAGTTTAGGTATGGATTTGTTTTATGTATTGTTTTAGGATACGAGTTCAGGTGACTTGTATGCCTTGTTAGTTTGTTTTATGTTTTGTTTTAGGATATGAGTTCAAGAGGCTTGTAAGCCTTGTTATTTGTTGCTTGTATTGTTTCAGGATAAAAACTCCAGAAGTTTGTAAGCCTTGTTTATTGTTTGATTGTTTATGGGTTTGGTATCGTTTGATGCCTTTGGATTTGGATATGATTGATGCGAGATGTATTATCGCAAGTGTATTTAAAGACCTGTATCTCTCCAAACTTACAGAGATCAGACTTCGACAGACAGAGTTTTCAATATACTTGGTTGAGCAGTTATCTTCTATTCAGTTCGATTCGAGAATCTTTGAGCTTCGCACAGGCATAAGGCACTTGGCCTTCTGTTAGTAGATTCGAGAAAAGGTAATAGAGCCTACTCGATTACTTGTTGGCGTCTCTGGTACTTGATCTTGTTTATACCACCGGTTTCGTTAGAGTCAATACCCATATCCCTTTGCAAGACCACTACCCCAGGGGAAGCGGTTACAGTGGGCATGGCAAGTGCATACCTGCTCACCCTTGCACTGTAATCAACTCTACACCTTATCTTCAAGAAAATCTTTCTTTGTAAGCCTCCAACTGCAAAACAAATAAATATTGTTTTTATTACAGATAAACTCCAGCTCTCTGTCATTCAGCAATAAGGTAGTGTATATTAGCAAACACCTTCAATACCTACTCAATAAGTTACTCTTTTCCAAATGTTACTTGATACCTTGTAACAATCCTACACGGGTGCGGTTATTTATGCAACAGGTAACGAATTACTTGCGTGTTTCTTATTAGACTATTCTTATAGCCTTGATCGTTCTTGAATATCTGAGAGAGTATTCTTCTTTCCGAGATTAACTTATAATCTCTTCTTCGTTGATAGACTATCTTATAGTCTTCGTATCTCACACCAATATCTTATTGGGGAGAGGTGTAGAGGGAACTTCTTCGTAACTAGACTAACTTATAGTCTTCGTATCTTGATAAGGTCTTAATTGCTCGTACGCTAAGAGCTCGGTGTTTCGCACATAAGCGAGAGGTAAAGGTAAAGGTAAAGGTAAAGTTATATTGTAAGAAAGTACTTAGATGGTCGCGTGAAGATCCTATATCTACGGCCCGTCGCGATCCTTTATATAGGCCTCTTCCCGCAACAAC
>Ga0307509_10004786_pt1 | contig 19251 bp, 20 predicted proteins | sample 10_EM_MG_FD_202245 | JGI IMG/M metagenome (GOLD analysis project Ga0307509, IMG submission 202245) | Populus trichocarpa ectomycorrhiza microbial communities from riparian zone in the Pacific Northwest, United States - 10_EM | ecosystem: Host-associated > Plants > Roots > Unclassified | place...
CAAACACACAAAACAGGAAAAACCCACACAACGGGAAAAACCCCCAAGTGGCAGTCACGACCCTAAACCGGTCGTACCCCAAACTAACTATCATACCCTAACAACTATGGGATTCCAGCTATCATATCCACCCCACCTCCACCACAGCATACGCAATCACAGAAAGTCCTAAAGCACGCAGGAAAGAAAAGCCCAACATGTCATCAGTGGCTCACTGCCGGAAGGCCCGAAACCCTCCCACCAAATCTCCTTCTCTTCTAGCGCCCCCGACTGGAGGAGTACCGGTATTAGGCAAGGTATAAAAGCCCATGGCTCCACCTTATTATTATCGATCCCGAAAAACGTTGTCAGTGCTGTAATTTCCCAGAGATTTTTTCTCGCACCTGAATGCGGTTTCCCACAAATCTCTTTCCAACTTTTAGCTGTGAACCTTACCTCTTTGAGTTAGGGAGCTAATATGAAGCCCTTTAATGGCAGCGAGAGTGGGAAAAATTGAGAGCATTTGAGAACTGAAAAACTGACGACCTTTCTGGAGTTGATACTGTAATATATGTACAAGTCTGAGTCGTTGGAGGTGACATGCTATCAGGTAAGCCCCATATCTCTCCTCCGTAGTCTCTTTCGACTAACCCACTGGCAACCCTCTTTGCCGAACCCCCCTCTATCCATTTGTAAGCCACTCGGGTGTATACCTTAGGCTCCTGGAAATAAGGCTTACGGCTTATCCCAAGGCACAACTAACCTCTGGGATCCTAGGGTATTGAAGCCAGCGCACGGGAATTTCCCGATGCAGGGAGGGGGCTCACTTCTTGTTTATTTATTCCACCAACGTGCCCTATAGCACCATATACTGGTACCGGTGGTCGGGTGTCGTGGGTTGACTTCGTTTATAGGAAATATATCTCGTGGTATTGACACTATCCCTTTTGGATGGACGAAATTACGGCGAAAACAGGCTTCTATCGAAAGGGGTTAATAAGGCCGCCTTTTTAGGTAAATCCTACGTAGATCTTCGGGGCCAAGAAGGTTTATTGGCCGTCGCTATTAGAAGACATTGGCTATACCCATTTAAGTTAAGCATTCCTCTGGCTTTCGGGCCAAAAGTCAGTGAAATTTGGCTAAGAATGGAGGGGTACTGTGTTCCCAAGATGTTTGGTGATTGAGGGGTAATGTTTTACTGTAGCGTGGAATTGTTCGTCTCCCCTCCCCCTCGGCACATAGCAGAAGTGTTTCCCTAGTTCGAGGCTAGTGAATATAGCTATCCCAGAATAAACCCTGAACATTTACGAGGGACTCCCTGAGAATAATAACACTTTTGTGATTCGTCAAGATATATAAACTCATTTTGAGGCTGTTGAGACACGGCTATTATTGTCGATTTCGAAATTGCTGTTGTGGTGCTTGAATTTCACAAGAGATTTTTTCACCCTGAACGCAGTTTCCCACAGCTCCCTTTCTTACTTTTAGCTGTGAATCTTACCGCTCTCAGCGAGGGAGTCAACATGAGGACATTTAGCGACAACGAGAGAAGAAAAAATTGAGAAGGTTGGAAAACTGACGGGCTGACCACCTTTCTGGGATTAATAGTGCTTCGGATATTACGACTAAAGACCCATTTCCCCTCCCAACATCTCACACTCCTAGCTTTAGCACTACTCTCGAGGGACATATAAACCAGTGCCTCAACAATTTCCATATCACGCAATAACACTCCGGTGCCTCACCCCGATACCATCCAACTAGCAAGACCAACCTAGCACTTCGTCTCTGCATTCTTAGCCAATTTCGCCATACCCTTCGGCTTTTTCGGTCGTCCCCTGCCACCCAACGAGTCAGTCATGCTCCTGACACACGGCCCCGTTAGCTAGCTACAAACCTGGGTTTCTCTATAGGGCTAGGCTCCGAATCCAATCCTTCATCAGGATTCTCAGAGTCAAAATCTGGCCCCGGTTCGGACTCGACATACACAATGCTGCCGTTGTGCTTCATGATACGCTCCCTCCGCATGTCCGAAGGGTGGTACGGGTTCGCAATCGCGACTGAGCCGGAGCGGAGCTTGTTGCTCATGCCCTCTAGGTCGAGTCCTATACCCAGTGGGAAGGCAACAGAGGCTGCTACCCAACTTATCAGTGTGCACAGAAGTGCAGGCTGTGTGGGGACCATTTTTCTATGTTGTAAAAGCTGTGGTGAGGGGGGTGAGTGAAGGGGGTTTATTTGTATACTCGGTTTTGTGGTCACGGGCGGCGAGAGTGCGGGGTGGATGGTGGTAAGGTATCTGGGCTGGGCTGTTTATACAGCAATGGTGGGGAAAATTGTGGAACTGGGACTATCGATACAAAAGCGAGATACGTTTTTGAGGGCAGCCCTGAGAATCATTGGCCATCGGTTCTGTTTAGGCTAACTGATAAGGTACTGAGCACTATAGGGTGGCAGACACCACCGCCTCCCTCGGAGATATGGCACTTGACCGCAACGTCCTTGCGATTCCATGTGCTCGGCATCCTATCAATTAGTCCACATCTTCCCAGTCTAGGTAATCGACAATTCATACCCAAAAGGATCTCAGTTCAAATATCAGCTCAAAAAAGCTCAAACAGTACTTCTATTCTCATCGTGTATTCGGAATACGGTTGCTATAACAGTACCGGAAGATGTGTCAGGATTATGTGAAATATCAAAGATTTGATGTGTTTAATACAAAGAGGACAATGTAGCCGATGGTACAAGTACTCGAGTAGGTGAAAGCGACCTGTGTGTGAACTAAAAGGTAATGAAAGAGAACAAGTTTGGCCTGGTACGAGAATAAATGATGTAAGGAATAGTAACTACTACTAGCCATGTTTGGTCATAGTATGAGGAACATAAATCTTTAATATTACCTGATTCCGAATACGCGATGAAAATAGAAGTATGCAGATTATGTAGACCCACAATTCTTAGGGGCCAAAAAACCCGATTCGCTCTGAATTTCGAAATTGTTTTAGCCTAGAACTGCCGATGCTCAATCATCAGTCATATTGGTAAGTCTGTAAACTTTGGTACCGGTAGACCAGAAGTTCTATATCTTTGCACAAGGCGCCGTCCGCCACTGCCACCGGGCAGCACACCAGGAGGTTAAGAGAGCTGCCTTTTCCAAAATGTTCTATCAGGATCAACTCAGAGCTCGAATTCGAATCTCGCTGGTGCTGTTACCAGCCATCATGTTCTCACCCTTAGCGTTCGCCGTTCCCCTAGAGCCGGGGGCCCACGAGCCTTATGGTTACCAGCACCCTCCCCAGTTTGAACCGGCCTTGCAGGCAGACCACGACGGACCATGTAACCTCGAACACCCTTCATCGTTCCCGCCATGTGGGGGGCAGGAGCGCATAGCGCTCCCAGTGCCTTTCCTCGAGCCAGAGCCTCGCCAAGGTCCTCTGGCACAGGAAATCCGTCTGGATCTCATTGACGAGTTCACGCCTACATACCAGCAACTTGAGGCCTCGGTCTGCAACAATTACTGGACAGAAACCCCCTTGAACCCTGAATTGTCCGGCAGCGGCGCTGCTTATGACCAGTCCTCATATCATAATCGCGGGGGGGAGGGGAGCGTCTTTGTGGACCCTTCCGGACAAAGAGCCAGAACTGGTTGCGTGAATATCCACCTTCCGGGGGAAGAGGTTGGGGACTTGGCTTGTCCAGAGGTATTTTCTCGTTTCTTCTTTTATCTGTGGGGATACGGTTGATATGTTTCTAGAGTGTGAAAGTAAAGAAGCGTTCCCTGAGAAGCCCACTGGAGACTGGGTATGGTGGAACCGAATCATTCAAGAAGATAATAGGACAGGGAGGGTCGATACCCGTGGCTCAACTGGATTCCATAGACCCTTCCCTTGGCCCGACGGGGGAACCTATTCTTGGTGGCTACGATGATCTTAGAGAATTGGCTAGACACAAGGGGTCCTATCGTGGGCCGTATCGTGAGCTCCATCCCCAGGCCCAGATCGAGGAAGCTTCTCGGCCGGTCATCAAGCATCCTTGGCGAGAATCCCGGGGGCCTCACACTCACAGACTAGGGGAAGCTAAACCCCGGCCACGGAAGGCGACCGAGGTAACAGTAACACGCACAGTCACAGTCACGGTCACAAAACGCCCGAGGAAACCGCCAAGTAGAACAGTCTGCGCTACTCTCACTATTGATGTGACGAAAACAATCACCGTGGGTTCAGAGCTTCCCGCGCGTACAGTCACCACCACCCATGTCATTCCCCCCCCGACAGAGCTTCCGGGGAAGCTCTCTGAACTAGACGATCGTCTTAAGGAACTGGGGGATGAATTGAAGCATTTCGACCCGGGGAATTGATCGGTAGGTATCGAGTTCTTTTCGTTAAAATTTTTCAGTAAGCTACTAGGTGTATTCCATTCATAATTAGGAGTCCTCAAACCTTGGATAAGATTTGGTTCAGGATGCGTCCGCTTTCCTTCAATCTAACGGCCAATGGCATGGACCATGCGCCAACAAGCTCTGAGCACTGTACTGTATCATACCATGCCCAAAAAACAACTTCGGACATGTCGAAGATTGAAGCTACAAATTAAATGCCATTTGTAGTTAGAAAATACCCACTTTGACGAGATTTGGCCTGTATTGCCAATCCCATCCAAGGTGTGAGGACACTTAGTTTTAATGAACCCCTCCCTGGCTTGGAAGAGAATCTTTGGATAGTACTGGTACTGTACTGTACTTTCTAGTGGGAATCCTACAAAACTTGTGCCCCTTATAGCATCAAGTGTGACAACACGGTATTGCCATAGTTAGCTAGAAGATAGTGTAGACACTCCACAGCTCCCTGACTGTGGGATATGCCATTACGTCGCACCCCTTTTCGGCCGGTAGTAGCAAGAGATGGAGTACCGGTAAGGTTATAAGTTACCTCAGGATGGTGTAAAATGCCTATCGTTTTCAGTTCCGGCAAATTATTCAAGAAATTCCTCTATCGGCCCCATGACCCCCATGCCCTCCACGCAATCTCCCCGCGCAAACCTTGCCCCTGATCTATCTACCATAAGGGTGGGGCCGGACGGAGCAATGGATCAGTTAAATCGCTCCAAAAATAAAAAGAGGAGAGATCTGGAGGTCTCATTTGATGTCCAATAAGTTATGAGGAAGGGAAGAGGGAATTCAGAAGAGTAGTAATTCCTCTCGGTAGCGCGGTGCATTTGATTCGTCCTTCTTCGAGTCGGATCCGGATGCTTGATTTCCTCCGCAGTGAGATCTGAGCATAATTTGCATTTGGAGTGATTCAAATCGATGACTGACCCAATTACAGGCCCAATACATCGTCGGATCTTAAACCTGGCGAAACCTTCTGAGTACCGGAATATCGTAGGACTCAGAGATGGTGCAGCTAAAGTGAGGCAAATAGGAGCAATTGAGGATGTCATTTCAAGGGTTGAGGCTCGGCGGCATAAAGTGAATGAAGTCACAGCACAGCCAGATACCCGAAGCCGGAGCCGATAAGGATAAGCCAACCGATAAATCGATAGGCTTAACCCACTGCCAAGATAAAAATAGGAATGAGGGCTCATCTCACCCGGTGCACAAGTGCCCTGACTTTTAGTGCTAACCGGATAGTGCTCGAGTGCGGTATCCCGCAGTGCAATTGGAATTGCCAAAATAGCACTCGGTCTTCACCTTCCTGGCACAAGCTAGAGTATGAAAAGTTTCTCTGCATACAATCTCACCTATTGCACCCATCACACTCCTAGCCAACCATCCACACCCTCTACAAACTTCAAGGGGGGCACGACGTAAACCAGCGTGTGGCGAACAAGGATCAGTAACGGGTATTTTCTAATGCCCTGCCGTACTTTGACGGGTTCGCATTTTTTTCCTGTAAAATATCGACACCACTGTTGGTACCGTAATTCAAAAAGTCCTTGCATATGACGGCGAGAGAGCGCTGCAATGCATCCAAACTCCATCTCACTCGACAACCGATCTTTCACGCCTACGGTACCAACATCTTCAAGCCAGATCCAGCACTTACCCCAGACAACCAACCCAACAAGAACCGCAAATGTCTCGCACCCCACTTCTAGATGTTTCTTCAACAGGAACCAGATCTAGATCCCCAAATCACCCTACATCCCACTCAAAAGTACATAAAGGCGAGGCACTGCCAAAGGTGGGGGCAATCTGACTAGGTTGGGATACAGTACCCTATAGTACCCTACAACTATATCGACTACCGTAGTGACTAGAAATTTATATAATGAATATCCATCCATATCTAGTTGAACCTGTGCTACTGGTCTAACTTGACATACATCCAGTTTTCACTCGTCTACTATCCCCGCCAAGTCGAGGCAGTCGAGCGCTAAAGAGTACTCAGCAAACCCCTTTTGCTGGATGAAGGTCGGGGGTGGCTAATGCCCTGATATCTATCCTCGGGACAGACAGAGATATAGAGCACTATGAGGGATACAGAGCATGTTCTAATAAAAACCTGTTCATAATAATATAAGAGCTGCAGCGCTTGATATTGTTATCCGACTTTTTTGATTCAAATTTTCCTCTCTAAGAAAGATTATATCATACTTAAAATTCGAATTGGAGGGATGATTATGGCTAGTTCCAATGGTCCAAGGGCTAAGGAACTGCTCGGTATTAATTTGAAGCAGGGACCGCCGCAAGTTCGAATCCTCACCAAGTGGATGTAGTAGGGCATTAGGGATGCCCGGCGAACCATTTTGTTTTGCTGGATGAGGGTCACGAGTAGCTAATAACCTAATGCTTATCTTCGGAGCAGACAGGGGTATCGGGCATGATATGGGATAGTGATTGGGTTCAAATAAAAAAGCCTTAATATTATCATTCATTGTAAGGGTTGCAACCACTCGTACCGTTATCAGACCTCTTGTTTTTGGAAAATTTCCTGTCTAAGGAATATTACACTTAAAATTCGAAGAGGAAGGGTGACTATCGACCAGTTCCGATAGTCTAATGGCCAGGAAACTGGTCTGTACAAATTTGATAGTAGCCAACTATAGTAAAATATTGTAAAAGATTATAGGCTTCGGAGATATCTCGAACTGGTATATGATGCATTGCGCTGTATCATATCTGATTGTGGAAATCGCGAGAGGTATCAGGGCATATTGGACGACCTCCAACAAACGCTTCCTCACGAAAAAGACCGACTAGCTCCTGCTCAAGACTGAATGAATGGGCAAATTGGATAGTTATCAGTCAAATTCATACAGGCGCAAACGCCATATCAGACTCGCCGTACCACACGAGCGAAAACCCACTTTACACATACCCAAAATTTTACCCACCAGTGGCTGCTATATAAAACACTCGATGGTTATAATCCGTATTCTCACCACTCGCCAGAGCCTCCGGGCCGGTATGCAACCCATTTTGGATGGGAAAGTAAACCAATTATCCGGAGGAAGACCGGGAAAAAGAGAACCGAATCAGGGAAATCCCCATTGACATCTATCGCCGGGAAGGGAATAATCCAAGGCATAACAGTAGATATTCTTGACAGCACAATCTGCACATTATACATGCCCTTCCATGAACCCGATTCAAATTCTGTATCTGAAATTTCTGTGGCGAGGATCCAGGCAAAACCCCCTTACAAAGCGACCCACCCCATCAAAACCGTTCCTACGTACCACTTTTACCGATTTATTATACTGTAGTAGAACCGGTATCGAAGAACAACAGTCTGAAAAGGGGACCGCTGGCGCGAGGTTAGTAGCAGTGAGAGGAATTACAGCAAGGGAACAAACCAGCTGCTTACGGACATAGGGTGGGCTTCTTCGAGCTTACCATCTATTCCTACCCAACTGCTTGTAACGGGCCATACTGTACTATACACCACCACCCACAAAACACAAGACGAATACCAACTGAATGAATAACGAGAATGGAGAACAAGAGTAGCGCTATCTGGCCAAATCTAACTGGAACTCCAATGAAGGGAACGGGGCAAAGAAGGGAAAAAACATAAATGTTGATAAACAGCAAATAGCCAGCGGAAACTAGAAAAATGGCATGATGAAAGCTTATTTATATCGAAATCCTACACCAACCCTCCACCTAGAAAGCCTCTATGGAATAACAATGTATCTAGTAATGAGGAAGGAAGGATGTGGAAGAGAACAGAGAAAAGAGAAAAGACGAACAAGAGAAGGGATGGTAAAACACCGGTCGACCGTAAATAAGAGGATTGGCTAGATGCTGCTAGGATGGGTCTTAGTTTTCCTCAGGCAGCAGCAGAACTTTAGGGGCCAGATGGGAAGAGGTTGAGACCACCTGGGTGATTCGGTTGAGAGGCCGCGATCCGGGGGGGATTTGGTGACAGGATCACGGTGGTCCAACAACAACCCCGGTTGCTCGCCGTGGGCTGCGGGTAGGAGGGCAGGTTGGTCTATTATGCCAATACTGGGGCCATGGGGTCTGGATTGCATCTCCACCACAGACTCGTCCGGATGCAAGGCGGAGGATGGGAGTGATGTAGGGACACCGCTATCTGCTGTGGCGCAACCGAAATCGCCCCGCCCCAGTGGGATCCTCACAACTCCATATTGCCCTTCTGAGAGAGCCAACGACTCTGGATTTTGGTTCACCTTATCTGACATAGCGGCGCGGGCATTTTTCTGTGGCTTAGCCAACTCCAAGTTGGCTGTCTCCCCATACGAGCGATTAGCCACCTCCGAGAGTGGCATGCGGCCATATTTGGCATCTGCCTGATCGGGACCGAGGTCCTTTCGTTCCAAAAGCGTCCTTACTACCCCCTCATGTCCCTTCTCGGCCGCCCACAAAAGTGGCGTCCGGCCATATTGGGTGTCTGGCTGGTCGGGACTGACGTCCTCTTGTTCCAAGAGCATCTTTACTACCCCCTCATGCCCCTCCTCCGCCGTCCATGAGAGTGGCGTCCGGCCATAATCGGTGTCTGCCTGGTTAGGATTGACGTCCTCTCGTTCCAGAAGCATCTTTACTACCCCCTCATGCCCCTCCTCCGCCGCCCACGAGAGTGGCGTCCGGCCATATTCGATGTCTGCCTGGTTGGGATTGACGTCCTTTCGTTCCAAAAGCATCTTTACTACCCCCTCATGCCCCTTCTCCGCAGCCCATGAAAGTGGCGTCCGGCCATAATAGGTGTCTGCCTGATCGAGATTGACGTCCTCTTGTTCCAAAAGCATCTTTACTATTACCCCATGCCCCGCCTCCGCCGCCCATGAAAGTGGCGTCCGGCCATATCTGGTGTCTGCCTTATCGGGATTGACGTCCTCTCGTTCCAGAAGCATCTTCACTACCCCCTCACGCCCCCATCCAGCCGCCCATGAGAGTGGCGTCCGACTATATTCTATATTTGCCTGGTCTGGATTGACGTCCTCTCGTTCCAAAAGCATCTTTACTACCCCCTCATGCCCCTTCTCCGCCGCCCATGAGAGTGGCGTCTGACCATAATCGGTGTCTGCCTGATCAGGATTGACGTCCTCTCGTGCCAAAAGCATCTTTACTACCCCCTCATGCCCCTTCTCCGCAGCCCATGAGAGTGGCGTCCGGCCATATCTGGTGTCTGCCTGGTCGGGATTAACGTCCTTTCGTTCCAAAAGCATCTTTACTACCCCCTCATGCCCCTTCTCAGCCGCCCACAAAAGTGGCGTTCGGCCATATATGGTGTCTGTCTGATTGGGATTGACGTCCTTTCGTTCCAAAAGCATCTTTACTACCCCATTATGCCCCTTCTTCGCCGCCCATGAGAGTGGCGTCCGGCCATAACCGGTGTCTGCCTGGTCAGGATTAATGCTCCTTCGTTCCAAAAGCATCTTTACTACCCTATCATGCCCTCTTATAGCTGCCCATGTGAGAGCCGTACCCCCCGTACAATCGGCTGCATTAATGTCCCATTCCTTCATATCCAATATCGCTGCAGTTATCTCCACGATCCCCAGGAATGCTGCCCCGTGGAGTCCTGTAAATCCCGTAGGTCCCGCCTCCCTGCCATAGAACGGTTCCTCGAACACCTTCCAGTAATAATGGTGCAATAACAGTAGTTGAGCAGATATATGTTCATCAAATCTATCGAGAAGCCTCAGTGCAAGTATTTTGATATTCTCCGCCATCCCCCTCTTCGCATGCCTCCACCAGTAGACAGAGGCATATTTTAGAAGGGGCATCGTTGAGGGGGCCAAGCGAAGAGTTGGTGAAAGACACTTGATAGATCGAAAATTAAGGTATGTCAAGCAAACCTCCGCGATTGCTGAGTGAGGGCTATGGAATAGGGTCGGATTGCTTGAGAGATACTCCTGCAGAGTAAAGTGCACCAGTCGGACAGTGGACGAGGACGCCTCAATCGTGACAAGCCCCAGACAAGATGCTACCAGAGTCCGCAACGCAGGAAGGTTTTCCGGGTCCAGATCCGCAGATCCTATCTCCACTCCCAAGGCATGGCAGAGCGCCTCGGCCCGTAACGGCCGTTCCGAATACAACACCCACATTAGGACCTTCAATCCAAGCACTGATTTATATCCCTTCTGCGCCTTCAGCCGTGATAGAGTTGTCGCGTAGGTACCGCTCAGTCCACTGCCTTGGGCCATCTCCTCAAGCTTCTTTCTTCTCTGACGAATTGTGACCTCTCCTAGAATAGCGTCGATGTTTAGCGAGACCAGGAGGAATCTACACGATCGTTGGTAAGTATGTGTCATTGATGAGGTGGGGATACCGAATACCCCTACTCACATATCCGAAATCTTTTCCAGAATATTTCTCACAATATCCGCCCGTAAGTCATTGTTCATTGCCTCTGGTTCGACATCCCTGTTCAACCTCGTCTCCACATAATTCCGGATATCGTCCAGGTTAGGGCTGATGGGTATCACAACCACCTCGGTGAAATATCTCTGGACATCTTCCTTGACATGGGGCCTCCCGGTGAGGAATATTCTCGTCCTAGGGGAATCCCGAATAATATCTCTTAGGGACTCGAGAAGCTCTGGCAGGTACTTCGGTAAACATTCGTCCAAGGCATCGAGACAGATGAAAACCTGGGGTAGCGAAGCAATAGCTATTTTCAACATTCCCATCAGTTCAGCAAGTCGGGGCCCTCTACCACCAAACTCCCTTTTCCCCTTTTGGAAGGCCTCTCGTAGATCCTTCGGTGTCCCCCCTCTGCCTACTAGTTGCTTCAAAATAGCGCCCATGATGTTTGTAGTAGTCTGCTCTTGTTGGGTAAGAAAGTCGCAGTACAAGCCCACAACAGCGACATCTTCCTCCCCCGCCCGATCGCATAGGCTATCGATCACTAGGGAACTGGTATTTCTAGCTGTCAGCGATGCTCGCCTCCCCAAATAATCCCGCTACTTGCCTTAGGTATGTCTTTCCCACTCCTGGGTTCCCGGAGCAGAACAAAACAGCCTTATCGGCTCCATCCTTGCTGCCTTTCCACTCCCGAAACTCCCTCCTCCCCAAAAGCCAATCCCCGATACCCTCAAATCGTTCAGTGCGCACAGCTTGATGTCTGTTACTTGGCTCCAGTGGAGAGAGCCAATGCATGATCTGCGCATCCTCGTTGGACAGATTGAAGGTGTTGAAACTGCTGCTTATGATGTTGCCGCAGTTGGCGTTGCCGGTGCCGAAGCTGACCGATTCCATAATATTGTGTGAAGTTTGGGCCATGATATTCTATCCAAAATGTTGGTTGAATGTAGAAACGGTATAGCGATCTGTAGGAGTATCAGGGGGTTTAGAAGCATTCGGGGACCAGAGCTGAACAAAGCGGGGGTGATGTAGCTTGTTGTGGCACAATAACTACCAATCATTTCCATTTGACCAAGGTGCATGACTAATAAGAGATGTGTCTCGCAAGGACTTCTGCTGAGTAGCTTTATATATCCCCCCCTCTGGGCCCTAGCAAACTTACTTCACCACAGATAGAATAATGGAAGTATGATAAGGCGTATAGTCTATTAATTCCTCAAAGTAAAACTTCAGATTAGATTGCAAGAACTAATCAAGGGGGCTGGAATAGTGCCGCCTATACGGAGGACCCCCTCCATAAGCTAGGTTAGCGCGGGAGATAGGAGGGGTGGTTTGAGTAGAGACTGAGATCAAGGCAAATGGTAATGTTCTGCCCGAGTATGCTGAATTGCGTGCAAAGCTTTACGATAAGGAGACAAAATATTACTAGCCAACTTACGCGGTACAGGGAATGACAGATATATCCATCAAACCCTGTTGGGAATATTGCTTCAAGTGGCGGAAGTATGTCCGGCGGAGAATAGTGGGACTCACATCATTGTCACTGCATAGATATACCTCTTATAGGTATAAGTACGGCACCACGGCCTCGAACACAAGTAGCAATACACCATGAACAGTAAATTGATCTTTCTCTACCGCCGATTCATACCTCCCTATAGCCCTCATATCCTGTAATCTCATTTGACGTCCAATATGTTACTAGGAAGAGAAGAGGAAATTCAGAAGAGTAGTAACTCCTCCTGATAGCGCGGTGCATTAGATTCGTCCTTCTTTGAGTTGAATCTGGATGCTTGGCTTCCTCCGCAGTGAGATCTGAGCAAAATTTGCATTGGTGTGATTCACTTCGATAGCTGACCTACTTCTCGGTCCAATACATTGTCGGATCTCAAATGTGGTGAAACCTTCTGGTAGGACCCGGAGATGGTGCAGCTAAAGTGAGGTAAATATCATAGGAGCAACTGAGGATGTCATTTCAAGGGCTGAGGTTCGGCGGCATAAGTGAATGAAGTCACAGTCAGATACCCGAAGCTGGAACCGATAACGATAAGCTAACCAGTAAGTCGGTAAGCTTAACCCACTGGCTAAAAATAGGAATGAGGGCTCATCTCACCTGGCGCACAAGTGCCCTCACCTCTCGTGCTAACCCTACATTTCTAGAGTGTGGTATCCCGCAGTGCTGTTGGAATTGCCGAAATCGTACTCGGTCTTCACCTTCGACCACACAAGCCAGAGTATGAAAAGCGCCTCTGCATACAATCTCACCTATCGCATCCATCACACTCCCAACCAACCCCATCCACACCCTCTACAAACTTCGGAGGACGTTAACAAGCGGGCAGCGAACAAGGATCGGTTAGGGTATTTCTGGTGCCCTCTGTTTACCAATTTGCATTTCTGCCTGTAAAATACCGACACCCCGGTTCGTCACCCGCCCCGTTGAAAATTGTTCCATCGTGCGATACGGTAATTCAAAAAGCCCCTGCATATGACAGTGAGAGAACCCTACACGGCATCCCACACTCCATCTCACCCGGCAACCAATTTTTCACGCCTAACTTACCAGTATCTTCAAGCCAGATCGAGCACTTACCCCGGACAGCCAACCCGGCAGGAACAGCAGATATCCCCGCACCCCACTTCCAGATGTTTCTTTCGCAGGAACCAGATCTTGACCCCCGAATCACCCTACATCCCACTCAAAAGATCATAAAAGTGAGGCGCTGCCAAAGGTGGGGGCAATCTGACTAGGTTGGGATACCGTACAGTGCTCTATCGACTAGTGACCAGAAAATTACATAATGAATATCCATATTTAGTTGAACCTGTGCTACTGGTCTAACTTGACATACCTCCAGTTTTCACTCGTCTACTATCCTCGTCGAGTCGAGGTAGTCGAGCACTGAGGAGTGCTCGGCAAACTACTCTTGCTGGATGAAGGTCGAGGGTGGCTAATGCCCTAATATCTGTCCTCGGGACAGACGAAGATACAGAGCGCTATAAGGGATACAGGACAGGTTCTAATAAAACCGCGTTCATAATATAAGAGCTGCAGTGCTTGGTGCTTGATATCGTTATCTGACTTTTTTGATTGAAAAATTCCCATCTACAGTATGTAAGAAAGATCACACTTAAAATTCAAAGAGGAGAGGTGACTATTGGCCAGTTCCTATTGCCCAATAGCTAAGGAACTGGTCCGTATTAATTTGAGGCAGGGACCGCCGAAGTTCGAATCGCCACCAAGCGGATGTAGTCAGGCAATAAAAATGCCCGGCGAACCACTTTTGTTTTGCTTGATTAGGGTCATGAGTAGTAGCTAATAGCCTAATGCTTATCTTCGGGACAGACAGAGGTATAGACAACTATATGGGATAAATAGTAGGTTCAAAATTTAGTAAAAACGATAAGAGTTCCAGCCATTCATATTGTTATCAGAACTTTTGTTTTTGGAAAATTTCCTGTCTAAGGAGGATTACACTCAAAATTCGAAGAGGAAGGGTGATTATCGACCAGTTCTGATGATACAATGGTTAATGAACTGGTCCGTACAGATTTGATAGTAGCCAGCCCTAGTATACTATTGCAAAAGATTATAGGCTTCGGAGATCAAGCTCCGTCTCACCTATTTTCCGCACCATTAAAATAGGCCAATCACAGTGAAGAGTTACGCAACACTCAACACCAAAGATTTCATCGCGACCTCGGTTGCCACCCACCCCTACAACACCTCACCCCACCCCACCTCCTTGACTGATATGGCTTCCCAGCCAGGAGGAGAAGACCAAGGGTCACCTTTGACCAGCAAATACGAAAACAGCCCATGGTTCCAGGAATTTCTTGCCGGAATCAGAGGCGTGGCGCCTGCATTGTCCCTACCAGATGAATCACCTCTTAGGGAAGAAATCCTTAACCCCACTGAAACTGAGTTCTCGGACGGTGAAGTAGTGAGCGTCACCTTCCAGATCGAAATGTTTACGATGATGGTGGGAATGAGACAACAAATACACGAACTCACAAACACGGTCACCGAACTCGCTACTACGGTGAAAAGTTTATCAAACAACACCAGAGACTTGTCCACTAACGTGGGAGCGTCGACAGCAAAAATCATCCCACAATCCAGCACAGTGCAGAAGCAATCTCGCACTTATGCTGAGACGGCGGAGGCTTCTAAGGAAACGTCTGCTCCCAAGACACCCCCCAAAGGGAAGAAGAGGTCAGCAACTGTTGGCCCCACACCCCCTAAGAATCCCAAGCAGAAGCAGAAAAAGGAGGTCAAAGCACCGGAGGATGCGGCTGAACCGGCTAATGATACCCCTCCCCCCCCTCCACCACCTGCTGCACGCCCAAAGACTATTACCATAGCGAGAAGACGCATATACGCCACTCGTGCCACACCCATACCCCTGCCTAATTTGGCCAAGCTTGAGCCGCAAATTAGCATAGCCATCGCTAAGGAACTCGAGAAATGTGGCTGCTCTGCCCCCACCAACCTGCAAATACAGATTAATGCGACCACCGGTACTGTTTCTCTCACGACTCCACCAGGATCTGAGTCAATCGAATACCCTAGCTACTTAGCCCCCATGACTACAGCTATGAACGCTGTGCTCCCTGAGGGTTCACAAGACTACATGGAATTCAGAAGAGCCCCTACCGACTCACAGGTTGTGATACACAGGCTCTCCCTTGAGGCAACATCTAACGACGAAGAAACCATGCTTTCGGTTATGAAGGAATCTCTCTTCGTAGGACAACAGGTTAACATCACCTTGGCTAGGTTTTTGCAGAAAGACCCAGAGATTAGGCTTCCTAAGAAGTTTACCTCAGGGGTAGTATCTGTCCCTACTGACGAAGTGGACAAAATCACTCCCTCTGTACTGATTCACGGCCGCTACAAAGCTTCTGAGCTGATGTGGCACTTGAACCTGACGAAACAATGCAAGAAATGCTATCAATACGGACATCCTGAGGAAGGATGTAAAGCTAACCACCACACCTGTCCTATCTGTACCGGTGAACACAGACTGAAGGAGCACAAGTGCGCATCCCCGACTTGCCCCAGGAAGGGCAATAGGAAGATTATTGCAGACTGCTGCCCCATTACACCGTCCAAGTATACAGCTTGTGGCGGGAACCACCCGGCGTACTCCGTGGCATACCCTGTCAAAATCAAGGCCAAACAAGACGCCAAAGAACATTATGACCGAAGAAGAGCCTCCCAATCTTCTGAGGGTATGGACACAACCAAATAACAATGATTGAGTCACAGAACTCAGATGGTTACGCTCCTTTACATTGTTTTTCTATAGTACAACATAATTGCAGGGGAAGCAATTTGGTGTTTTTGACTTTATTTTCGCTCATTAGAAATAGGAATGTTTCTTTTGTGTGTTTACAGGACCCTTCTTTGTTTCAAGGCAGCCCACTTAGGGCACCTGGTTTTCAATGTTATGTTTCGAATATTTTTGGTTTCAAGAAAAGGGTGGCTACCTATGTTAACCTTTCATTGACTAAAGATTTTAACTTATTTATGTTTTTCTCCTACTGTTGATGTACTTCGGTTAGTTTTGTCAAGAAACGATAGAAGACCAGTGCTTGAAGGATTTGATAGTTTTTCCTTGATTAATACTTATAACAGACAGGTGGATGGAGTTAACACAGTTAAAGCTGCCAACCTGTTTACAGATGATTTTCATCCCTCTCTGGTGGTCGGAGACCTCAATGTACACACGCTTTACACGGATCCTACTAGGGACATGTCGAGCACTGAACGCCGGAAGGGGGAACAATACTTTAGGGTGGCGGGGGTACAGGGCTTCGCCATAATCAACGAACCTGGGGTCTACACCAGGACTCCGGACAACATAAATGACAGACCTTCCATGATCGACTACACCTTGCCCAACCGACAGTTAGCCGACTTTGTCAAAACGTGGAAGACTAATATCCCTCATACCGGTTCAGACCATACAGCCATAGTTACTTATATTACCTCCAACCCATATGTCACGGCTAGGCCTTCTCCCAACTGGGCAAAGATAACCTGGAAAGTTGAGGGCAAACCGAATGCTGTGATTGAAGAGGAAGTTAAGAAACTTATGGGCTCAACGGTTGAATACGAACACGCGGCCTCATTCAAATGGACTAGAGAAACCGAACCTGAAAGTGCGGTTGACAACTTCGATTTCAATCTGTCTCTCCTGATCCACACTATCAAGAAACACGCACCCATGAAGAGACCGTGTAGATGGTCGAAACCTTGGTGGACTCCAGAACTCACACAGCTTAGGAAGGACTTCACATGTGCCGAGAGAAAGGCCAAAGTGGACCCCACCCTAACCCAAGACGCGAAAGAAAAGAAGAAAACCTACCAGTCTAATGTCAAGAGGGCTAAAGCAGCTCACTGGCGGACTTTCCTCGAAAATGTGAAGAAAAATAATGTCTAGACAGCACATCAATTCACAAAGAAAAGGCTAGGTGTTATGGTGCCGGGTGGATACACCCATGTAAGTGCATCTTCACTTAACAAGTCAATCATGCAACACTTCTTCCCGCCGAACCCTTGCCCGGTCGCCCTACAGCCACCGGCTTTTGTTAAACTAGAAGAAAAAGACGAAGTCGATGCAACGGAGGTCTCACTGGCCCTTCGGAAATGCAGCAACAATTCTGCCCCAGGACCAGATCAGGTGCCATATGGAGTCTGGAAGGGAGTACATACTGTCAATCGTCATGTTATCCCTAAACTCATTAACCACTTGCTCTCCTGGTCAATCCACCAACCCTCACTCAAAGACTCGCTAGGCATACTCCTCCCCAAGCCTGCCAAAGGGGACTATAATGCGTTTGCGAGCTATAGGGTTATAGCACTCATGCAGACCTTTTCGAAGATAGCGAAGAGGATTATCAACCAAAGACTCATCAAATTTGCCAAACTCAACGGCCTCTACTTATTAAGACAGACAGGAAGTCTACCGCAAAGGGCGACCTTCGACGCTGGCATTTCACTAAGACATTGGGTACAAGAAGCACAAGCTGCCGGCCTTAAAGCCAGCACTATATTTCTTGATATCAAAGGCGGATTTGACAACGTGGACCATTCCACCCTGCTACGGAGGCTTCAGACCAAGAACGTACCTAAATACATGGTGAAATGGATATCCAATTTTATCTCCTACTGACAATGCGCTATCATCTTCCCGGGCTCTTCGAGAGAGATGAGAGGTATTAACACTGGCATACCACAGGGTTCACCCCTTTCCCCCATACTCTTTGTGATCTATGTTGAACCTCTTCATGACTGCATAGATCCTAGCAGAGAATTCACTTCGTCATATATTGACGACATACAAACTACGGTCAGTTCCAACTCATGGTGGATGAACTCTAAGCTCTTGGAAGAAGTGTTCACAAGGATCAAAAACATTGTGACCTCCCTTGGATTGGAATTTTCAACACACAAAACGGACCTGATACACTGGAGGACCCCTAGAGAGAAAGTAGCTAGGAGTGAACATCCGATAGTGGTTGACGGCCAATGCATACAACCGGCACCCAAAGCGGTCAAGTGGCTGGGGTTTCATTTTGAAAATAACCATGGCACATGGACCCATTACGCAAACAGACTCCCCCTTGCGCAAGCTGCCTTTGACAGGATTAAGAGACTGTCTTCCCCGAGCGGCAGGCTCACACCATACAGTGCGCGAAGGATGGCGAAAGCTATTATAATACCCACACTCCTATATGGCGTGGAATTTCTCGATCCCAGCGCCACCATGAGACACAAGATGGAGGTTCTCTTGAACCGAGTTAAGCGGTGGATTACTAACTGCTTTTATTCCACAAATACCAATGTCCTGTCTGCTGTCACAAATCGTGACTAAGCAAGGCAGATTTCACATGACTAATAGTTATTAGTCATAAGGTATGTTTATGTTTCACGCTATGCAGTCAGTTGACTCATAGTTCTCACATGACTCGCACTTGCGTGTCATCGTTATGTTATGATTGGTTGATGTTTCTATGACTCAAGATTGTGAGTCATAATGATGTAATGACTTTCGCGCGTGACTCACATTATGAGTCACGAGTTCCACGCAGGTGACGCACTTTGCGCACCTGATATGTTTTATGTTTTATGATTGGTTTACGGCATGTTACGCAGTGACTCATAGGAGTCATCTGATGGATTTCGGGCATGACTCGTTATGAGTCATAGCACCGCGTGACTCAAGTTATGAGTCACCAGGGTTAGGGTTGTTAGCGTGAAGAGTCTATAAGAAGGAGACTCAGTCACAGTAGTCAGAGCACGAACCATCTCCCCTACACCTCCGGCGATTGAAATCTCAACACCAGGGAAATCATCGTGGGATCCACCACCCCCCCTCTCCTCCCCCTTGATGGCTTCTGCCTAGGGGAGTGACGCTGCTTCCCCTCCTCTCCCTCTGGGGTCCACCCCCTTCTCCACGGGGTTCTTGTTCTTGTTCATCGTTGACTCA
>Ga0307509_10004787_pt1 | contig 19251 bp, 27 predicted proteins | sample 10_EM_MG_FD_202245 | JGI IMG/M metagenome (GOLD analysis project Ga0307509, IMG submission 202245) | Populus trichocarpa ectomycorrhiza microbial communities from riparian zone in the Pacific Northwest, United States - 10_EM | ecosystem: Host-associated > Plants > Roots > Unclassified | place...
TTAGAATAATTTTACCATTTTTTATCAATTTTATATAAAATACATTACTCACTATATAGCTAATTGGTTATTTCTCTACACTTTGTACTATTGTTTAATCATTTTTGCCAATGGGAGAGTAATATTGCTAGAACATATTTAAAGATATATTAGCTATCTAGGGATAGATTTACAGATCAGTAGAGTTAGTTTTGGTTGAGGTATTCCTATTTTAGTATGTGGGACACTGTAATTGCCAAGTGTCCCATATCTAGTGAGTGTCCCATTACTAGGTCAAATACGTTATTATCATACTTGCAGAACAAATCCCTGTCTTGCCATCACAACCCTTCACTCATAGATGTCATCCCTTAACCTGTACGATCGTTCACTCACGTTTAGCGTGGCACTGATAGGACGCTTGATACAGGAAAAGTAATGATAGACAACACCTCAAGATAAATTAAAAGTACTTAGACATGTACCATAGTTGGGATCAAATCTACGCAGACAACCTGCTTTCCATCCTGGCCATGCTGAGCGGTACTCATTTAGCACTATTCTGAGCCCTACACCACACAGTTTTTCATATCACAATTATCCAAATAGGCTAGTGTTTAAAGGGGCTGAATTATCTTAGCACCCTTTACGTTCATCATAATACTTACATCATAGCTGTCAGAATTATTCCTAACTTTGCTCTCTTCAGTTAATTCACCACCGATCGCTTCCACAACCAGGTGTATCCGCACTTAGTGCGAGTGCTTGAAAACAGTTTAAGGGATGACGTTGCAAATTCAACCATCCAACCAGCTTTCCCGTGCATTTTTATTGGCTAATTATCGGCAAAAACTTATCAGTGGCAATGACTGCCACCACTTTCTATTGCATCCTACCACACCTCCCCAAAAGCTGGAACCTTAGCAAATAACCTCACAGAAATGTAGATACTGATCCTATTTGACCCAACTTTGACCCATAAACATCGATTCTGATCACAATGCACAAGTGGAATCTTGTCCGGCAGATCGCTTATGTTTCTGCAAGGCACCACCCCTGCGCAGCTTCTCCCCGCCAAGCATCCATAATGCCCGTGCCCAAAAGCTTAATTCAACACACAATTGTGCGGTATGCCTGAGTCTGACGCGCCAACAGCCAGCTCAACCGACATGCTCCTCAAAGCCTTCTCTCAAGTTTCCACTGCAAGGAAGCAAAACCTCCTCATAGAATTGATCCCCCCCCATTATTCCTTCCCCCTCGACCCACCATCACTAATTCCAACAGCGCAAGCCCAAAACACACTTCCCCCTAAGCCTATACTCCTCTCTCTCTTCAACATCGCACAGTACCTGGCACTGTGTACTCTTCCCCCATCGGGGACCTTACGCATCTGCTGTTCTCCTATTCACTAATTCCCGGAATGGTACTCTGACAGCCCACGGCCGATCGAGTTCTCGCCCGATACCTGGCACTCAACGCTCAATAATTGGTTGTTCCAGTGGGGGAGTTGGTGGGCACATAGGGAGGAACAGGTTACCGTGGAGGAGTTTGTCAAAAGCTGCTTTGATAATGAAGCAGTTGTCGTGAAGGAGATTGGGGGCTGGAAAGCTGGCTGGGAGGGAAGGGTACGGAGGGTTGTTCAGGCAAGTCATGCGGAGATAGGATATAGGCTGATGCGTTCATCTTGTTATTGTAACGCTGCCTAGGGTAGTGCTAATAGGTGTGTTCTAGATTCGTCTCGCGGAGTTGGATAGGCCATTAGAGAAGGGGGTTAGGGGGCTTATGAGTGGGGAGAGCGCGGTGCTACTTTAACCGAGTTTCATCGAGAGGTTTAATCTTAGGGTGCAATTGTATAGAATGAGTTTTTTTCGTAAAGACGAGATATTATATTATGTTCTGTCATTTGCTGTTTTTGCATAATGCGCCTTGGCCCTGCTTGTTTTCTGCGAGCAGCGGGATAATCATCAGTTCCCAACTATTGCAAGCTAAGATTCTGGAGGGTTTCGTTTTTTTCTTTCTCCCTTTCCCTCTACTCTCTCGATTTATCGCTATGGTTGGGAATCTCTATATCAAGGGGCATGGTGAGTTCCTCCGAAGCTTTTTTTATTATCATACAAATCCTTTGGTATAATATCACCTAGTGCGTTGGGTCCCACGAGTGCTGAAAACCAACATCACATCTGTGCACAATCGCCTCGTCGTAGTAAAACATCTTTTCTCAACCTTGGACCCCCTTATCATCGCCTCCTCCACGATCCGATGCGGTGTATCACCGCCCATCACTCTCAATCTAGAAAAACCCTCACAAAACCCTCACCACCGGCCTAAGTTTTGTGATGATTTTTACAAAATGTGCAACTACGACCCTATGCCCTCGGTCTCTCCCCTTTGTCATCTCCCATCCCTCCTAATTATTTACACACCCTAGGACATCCGTTGCTCGGGCGCGATAACCCCTACGCACAAGAAGGTTAAGAAATCGCCCTCAATTCCGGTCTGCAAAAGGCGGACAAGAAGGGAAGGGAAGGGATAGGGAGTCGAGGAGGGGATTTTTTGGAATAAGCTTCCCACCGAGCCGAGCCCTAGGGCTCGTAGCACTTCTGTGGGTGTATTGGGCAAGGATAGGGATAAAAGTAAACCTAATGGGGGGGAGATTTCAATGACGCTGGGAACCTCGCCTGCGGAAAAGGTGCAGGATCGAGCCCTAATGGAGCGAGGATAGCCTGACTACATTACAACGGCCTGCTGCAAGGCAGACGGCGAGTGTCTCCAACCACAGCAACTGAGCTGATCCCCATCTTCGGAAAAAGTTCGTCCCAATAGAGCCCAATGATTCCGAAGAGCACGAGTCGCACGATTCCTCTAGTCGCACCGGAGAGGATCCTTGTTTGCTACCTTACTCCGACGACTAATCTACGGGACATAGGCGTAGGAAGAATAAATTCTTGGAACGGGCAGCAAGCACAAGTGCGAAATATGACAAGGCGGTGAGGTGGAGGCTTGAGCAGAGGAGATTTGGAACAGTGAATTGGGTTCTCGAAGATACTACTCCGACAAAGTCCCCACCAAGAGGGTGGATACAGACAGCCACAGACCCATTCCAAGGCAATAACCGCAATCCCGGTCAGACGGTGGTCAAGCGCGCCAACTGCAGAAAGGGGGACAGGAGCGATCGCATATCTTCCATAAGATCTAATTTCGCATATGCTACGCTGCCGGAAGTTTCCCCTACAACCAGAGGCCACAGGTGATGCGGGAAAGCAACTCGGCGGGAGTCTCCCGGATATTTTGCACCACCCGATATGTGGCGAGTGGATGGCCAGGGTGGACCAAGACATGTTTCTGGCAACGGGAGGGATATCCACCCCCTGGCCATGCCTGCAGTGCCAATTTTATTAGAATTGACAGTAATATCGGTGGGAGGAATGGAACTGGACCTCAAAAGTGCACAGAGTGGAACCCACCAATGTTAACCCTTGACCTGGCGATTACTATTCCTGAGTAAGCAGCAGTTCGGGAGGATGCTTGTTGAAAAACTCTGAAAGTTCCAGTGATGGATCTAGTAAACTTGGTAGAGCTTTAGGGGATGCTGGTTTGGCGGATAGTTGGGAATAGTAGGGGAAGGTCTTGGTATTTAGTTGCAGGGTCAATATGTACCTATGGCAGACTGGTGAGAGGAGATATCGAATTGACAAAGCAGAATGTGAAATCAGGTTACTCAGGTACTATGTGTAGAAGAAAATACTTGTGTCCATTATCGGTTGTATATAGGAAGGATCGTTTCCAACTAGCTAAATTATCAAGGAGGTAGGAAACCACAGCTAGTTTCCTGGATCATGCTGCTATAGCTTGCATAAGTGAAATATCTTTCTCAAGGCATCGGGGTTTACTGTTTTGACGGGGCCGGACAAAACATCAGCAAAGCAAAATGTCATACTATATTGAGGGAAAACTTCGACATTCTAACCCAAATTTCTCTTTCATGGGGTAATATGGCACATTGGCATTTGAGCCATCACGGGGTCTCACTCGACCGGACCGGCACTCGACAAGTTTGATGGGCCTCTTAGAAATCATACTGTTGGAAGCCTTTGATGCTGCTTGGAATGCTCAGTAAATAGCACTCAGAATATCACCCTTAGCATATTGTGCTCAGCCTATTACTTTATCATTCTGACAACGGTTGCGGAGGTCCGGTCGGGATGGATGCAGCACTGGAAGTAAGACAACCATCAAATAGTAGAACGCGCGGAAAGTTGGATGCCCAGCGGGGAGGTTATAAACCGTGGGAGTTCTCTGTGAGGCATGTCTTTTCCTTTGTTAGTAGGGGGTGCGCACAAGGGGAGATATATGGATATGTGTTCTGATCCATAGGAGGATAGGAAGACGAGTTCGCTGTGGGTTATATATTCTCCTGTCTTTTACTGTTAGTTAGTTAAGTAAGGGGACGTCAATGTGAAGGAGCGAAGTTCCCCAAGTTGTACGTTGGCGATCGGAGTCGTTTGTGTTGCTTTAACTCATGGAGATTCGTTTAGTTTCACCATTGCCGTCGTGTCACCGTTTAAAAAGATACGAGGTGAGAGGGGCCCGATTAGCAGGCAGTGGAATGGAGTGTCTGCAGAGCCGCTCATCGGGTACGGAAGGTGTCTGGAGGGGTTTACCGAAGATGAGAAGAGAGAAAAGAAAGGTCGGATAAATGTTGCGGTAAGACAAGTTAGATTGATTTAGTTTACCGGAAGATGAAAAGGCTGGAAGTTAAGAGTGAAAAGATTAAAAAAAAAGTGCTAAGGACACGCTACCAATGACAACTAGGACGGCTCTATGACTAAGAAGTAACCCAGTAGCGATACGTCTTGTAGACAAGGCAACTCAGGATAGGACTTCCATACATCAGCAAAGAAATTATCTTGCGCCCCATCTCTCTCTGCTCACCCTGTGCGCTGGATGTTCCAGGCGCTTATAACGTAAACTCGAGTTCTGGGTGCGTCCGCGCGCGTTTATTCCGTCCGGAAGTGAAAGGGCCGCCACAAATCCGTCGGGATGCCACAGGCAGCGTCTGGATGCATTAGACAAGGCGCTTTTGCATCCAGACACCTTAGACCCCCCCCCCCAGAAACACTTCCTCCAGCGCCCAGCCTCTTCCTTCCTTCGCGGCTAAAGTCCACGTTCCCATACTGCTGTTCTGTGGACGCGTTTCAACCGCAACCTCTCACATCCGAGCCTTCCCCACCAGACACGCCTGCCCACCAGCTTTCCTCCCATGATACGCTATCTCCTTTAACTTCATCACTAGCCTCTCTCAGAATCTGTTTCTCACCCAGAACCCCTCTCACATCACCTCTGTTTCTCCACCACCACCAGATTCCCTCAGTCTTCTCGCATATCTGGCGGAGGTTGTCCCGTCTTCATTTTTTCACCCTATTTCCTCCCAACGCCCTCAGCCCTTGCTCCTCCACCCTCTGATCCCACCCTCTATTCTCCCATATCCGGCGGACGTCCCCCACCCCCTTGCCCTTTCACTAGGCTCTTTCCTCAGCTCTCCACATCCTATCTTGTTCGCCCCATTCCACTCGCCGTCCGCTCCCAGACTCTTGCTGTTCGCTCCGGGGCTTCCACCCTGTTCCCCGCTTCCAAGAGTCCTCCAGACACATTCCCGTTCCTCTTCACCAACAATTGCCCGCTAGATTACTTAACCAAGCCTGCCGAGTTTATAACCATCCTCCGACACATTCCCATGCCTACCAAACCTACAATTGCCCGCTAGATAACTTACTCATGCTTGCATGGCTTATAACCATCTGCCCAGTTCGTTTTCATTCCTTTCCTGCACACCAGCCTGGCCCGTACACTACAATTGTTGGATCATTCCTGACCCTTTTAGCATGGGTAATCCCACTTGATTTTATTACATATATATACACGATCAGTGAGTGGTTATAAAACCATTCTCTCTCGCCTCTCGATCGGTTTCTACAACCTGCGATTGTGTGTCCCCAGATCCCTCGGAACTGCGCTGCACCAACTAGTACTCCCGGATTCGGCCCATGTTCTCGCTGCTGCTCGCGCTCACTGTGTCTTCCTGAATCCGTGTGACCGCCAGCCGTCTCTAATTCATCCAGCTCCGTATAACTGCCAAACTCCCGCCTCAATGTGTCCTCATCATTGGCATATCCCACGGTCCTCTCCACCCCCTTTACCAGCTACGTCACGATTGTAGCCTCCAATGAGGTCCTTATCTACCGCATTATTCGACGCTGCCAAACCCTTCCTGTTTTGCTCCACGATCGTGTTGGACGTTCAAGCAGGGCTATGTATCCATTAGCCAACCTTTCACAGAATTCTAGTACAGGCAGTATTCAAAAGTATGCGGAGGCTAGGGCAGTGAGGGCAGTGGGGGGATCCGGAAAGTTTTGAAACCTGCCAGTACGCATAGTTTATCTTACCCCCGGAACTGGCCCGTGTGACAGGCACATTATCGATGAAGATGCCAGTCCGCCAAGATCTCAGTGAATATCATAATATGGCCACTGTAAGACAGATGAACGGGCCATCGATCATATGAAGGAAAGCCTCATCTGTTATGCCTTTCCTTTTTGGGCCGGAGTAATATTGACCAAATATAGCACCAGGAAGCTGTGGTGCTACGAATCTAGGAGTGATTAGCTGTCCACCGGATCAGATTGATTTATTCTCACTGCGATTGGAAACAATCCCGACAAATGTGCATCAGCAAAAAACATCAGTTTACGTTATTTGCATTTCAGCGCACCCTGCATCTTCTGGCTGCGTTCTGTGGGACAATCTTTTTCAAGTTATGTAATCAAAAATCCCGTTTCATTTTAAGATTAATCTAACAATTACGTAGAGAAACACGAATTTTCAGCCCTAACGGACAACATTTACATGTCCATTTTGGCTTCTGAAGTTTAAAACTGGATTCATGGGATGCACAGGATGCTGACCAGATGCAAACTCCACTACAGGGTGCGTTCAGATGCGTGTGGATGCAAAATCGATTTTTTTTGCTGATGTGAAAAAGATACCGCATTGCTGCCAGGCGGGCAAATGAACGTATCCTCCTCCAGTAGGTATTCCACTCTTCGTGTGCAGGCTATAGGATCCTCACTATTCAGCTTATAGAGTTCTGTTATAGCCTTCATTACTGGATGGAGATACAGCGATCTGCATCCGGTGTGATTTGGCTCCATCTGCAAATCAGTGACCAGCGGCCACTCTATTTAGTCTAGGATGGGATGCCAGTTATGGATTAAGGGTAACTTACCTGGTCCTTTGAGGCCAGAGTAGCATCTCCAAAGTCAGGAAAGCATAATTGGGTCCGGGCCTTGCTTCAACATGTGCCCACTTCTTCTGTCAGGGTAATTGGGTCCCCAGCTGATTGACAAAGATCGTCCAGTCCCACATCTGATCAGGGCGGTGGCGAGAATGCTACGCTCAAGCCCTGTGGCTATATTTCGCCTGCTGCTAGCCTGCTGTCCTCCTCCACTATCCAATTCCAGCATTGTTGGATCTGGGTGACTTGGGGTTATTGCTAGTGTCGCAAGTGGATCTAAGACTGTGGGTAAACGGAAGGGAATTGCAGATGTATAACCGTTTTGGCTAACGCGTACTGGGGCAGGCATTCTCCATCCGGGGTAACTAATCCTCCTGCTGGAACTCTGGGTAGTCCCAGGGACGATTGTCAGTATCGAGGGCTGTGAGCTAAGAAACTTGGGCTCAATTGGTCTCTGCGCTGCCCAGGCCGATTGATGATCCATATCGTCCGCATGCTGGCTTAACCCGTTCTCCTTCTCGCTCTCCTTGTTCTTCTCACTCTAGCCATCATTGCCCTCATATTCCGCATCATTAGAATCCATACTCTTATTCGCCGATTCCAAGACCTGCTGCCGGTGGTTAAGGACAGGCTGTGGTACCTTGAGTGGTGAAAAAGCCAGCTCTAGCACGCCATCCCTCCTCCGACCTACAGTTGACCCAGCCGTAACAGACTCAACACTGGGTAATAGTATTATAGTTTATCTATCCGTGGACCCAGATCTCCAGAAACGTCAGCGGAGATCCTCTCTTTGCCTTTGCCTTTCCTGCCTTGATGAACTGGTTGGGTCCGTCATAACCCGCCGCTGTTGTTATGACATAGTACGAAGGTTGATAATGAATGAATATAATTGTTGTGTATGATGTTGGGGAGTAGGTGGTATCAGGAAGCCTCTATGGGTATGTAGCTAGGAGCATGAAATAGGGTGTAAACTTGGAAGATAGAAATGGTCTGTCCGGCTTCCTTAAGAACTAAGAAAGTTCATAGTTCATCATTCGCTTTTATGTTTGCTGTTGTTGGCAGACACCCGGCTGTCCTAAATGCAACTTCATACCTGCTATAGAAATTTGCACATGAAGTGTCAAGCTTCAACAGGACCACGCCGCTATTTGACTGGAGCAACACGAGTGTTTGGTACTTGATATTCTTGAGGGTAATGAAAAAATGTTTATCAGTATTTACAGACTAATCTAGTTTGAGTAGGTCAGCCAGGTGGACGGTAACAAATGTGGGTAAGGCTAGGGCTTGGAGCCTGGACGCTAATCGCAGAAAGTGAAAGCTGCCGCTAAGGCTCAACAGATGGGATATAAGGTGTAAAGCAAGGAGAGGAACAGGGATGAAAGGGGCAACCACAAATCAAAAAAGGACGAGAAAAGAAGGAGAATGATCTGCACAAATCTAAAGAGAATATCACAAAAGCCTGAGGAGAAAACATATTCCAGAGGAAAAAGAGCTGGAAAGGAACAAGAATGATCTGTGAAGATTCCGAGAGCAAGTCCCAGGAGTGGACCTGGGAAACGAAAAATAGCTAGTGGAACAAAGTATCTGTAGACTACATCGAGTTTGGGCAACCGCAGTGTGCTAAGCCAAATGGGGGGTGTGCACAAAAACATGCAAGAATAGCTCGCCAAACTCTAAAGGCTAAACTCCAAATGAAAAGCACACCAACGAAATGTCCGCAGGATATAGTCGCAGGTCCAAATTAAGTGTACTGAGCAGGGCAAGCAGCCTAGACGTAGTGGGCTAATCCAAACAGAAATAGTTAGGAAACAGCGAGAAAAATACAAACTCTAGAAACCAAAATGAAAAGACCAAAAATAAAAGAATATAAAGAAAACTCTCAGGGTCCATCGCGGCCTACAACCTGTAAATTGCTTGAAATGGACCTGCAGCCTGTTCTAGCCATACATTAGCTACCTTGGTCGGGGCAGGAGAGCTTTGTTGGCAGAGCCAGTGAGCCAGGACAGAAACGGACTTGAGTGGGCTCCCAACCCCCATTTCTGACGGCGGTACGACGGTGGACCTTGCCAACAGAATGGATGAAAAGCCTGGTTGGCGTAACCGCAACTTAGCAGTTGTAGAGAATGCACATATGTCGGTATGGGGTTAGCGGCAGGGCCTAATTCTCGTCCCGCTTCTCATGCTGCTGGAATGTTCACAGACACATGACTTGTAGCCGGATCGGAGAGGGAATATATTCTGCCAGGCATACTAACTTGGGTCGCCAATGTGTTGACAGGCTGCGCGCCCCCTGAGGGCAGTATCAAAAGATGCTAGGCTGACCTTCTGGCCGCTGCATGCTCAGAGGGAGCGGACGCCATATGGCCTGGATTGGGAGTCAACGGCGGAGGACTGCTTGGTGGACCAGGCCTGTCAGCAGATAGTGGACACAGGGTAAGCTTCCATAAACTGTGTCCGGTTCAAACTCAATGCCGGCATCCATTGCCACCACCTGGCGGGCCACCTTTTGCTGGGGTTCCGGACTTTCATCCGAACTGGATGGCTCATCAGCTTCTTGCATGACCTCCGAGTTGCATTTACCACTGTTATTTGCTGGCGCCCGAGGTGCTTTCTTTAGGTCAGTGTCCTGTCCTCTTTGTCTACTAGAACTCATAACACGAGTGCCCAAGTGAGCACAAGGGACAGAAGCTTGCGTACCAGGAGACGAGGTAGGGCTAGAATCCGGGGCCGGGATCACCCTTTTTGCCATATTGAGGCCATGATCAGCAGTGATATCTGACACTGGCTCTGATTGGCCAACATCTGCCGAATTAATAAGGTGTGTTCGCATGGTCTTTTGTGTGGTATTACAATGGCTGGTGGTCCTCGATAAGGTGGTTCGCTTTGCGGCCGCAGCGGCTGACTCTCGCTAGTGGCCGTCAGAGTTCGGCTCCGCATCGCAACTGGGCCACTCCTCATCTGAAGGGGTGTCCTAGTTATCGCGTGGGTCAAACCGGAGGTCACCAGGAGAAGGGGTGCTATCTTCCCTATTGGTGCTGCGATAGGAATAGCAGAGGAGATCCATTGGTTCGCTTGGCGGATTCAAGGGCCACCATATGCGGACATGCCTGCTATTTGTGATTCAGATCATTTCAGCAAGCGGCAATGGCTTCTCAGGATCCTCTTGCAGCAAACGTGTACCCTGTGCTGTCGTACCAACGAGGATACGATACCCGAATCCATGTGACAAGATTCTGTCTATGGCGGCAAGCAGGTTCGCCAGGGTGGGCTCAGTTAGCTCTATCTTGTAAACATGTTCGGGGGTTTGCCACTGGATTTGGTCTATCCCGGCAGGAAGTGGGCTGCTTGGGCGGACATCTGATGGCTGATCCACCCAGAGACACACAGAGCGTGGACCTGCGAGCCCTGCAGGAGCTGTATCAGCATATATTGTACATTAATGCGGACGCTTGAGGCTAACTTACAATGATATCTGGCAGGGGCGGTGTCTGCAACGCCAACAGTGGCAACAGGCTGCACTTTCAACATGTCTGTTAAGATACGCAGATGGCTTTTGCTATGTCCTTTAGCAAAAGGTTCAGGCATTGGGTAAAAGGTTCACAACCAAGGTTATTAGCCTGCCAGAGTCCTGACCTCCGGCTAACAGGCTGGAGGGTAATAGCGTATACCTGGATGGCTGGCCATTGAGCGGCTATGCTCTGCTTCCACCCCAGGATCCTGTCTGGCTCGCTCTTCCTTTTCATAGCATTTCGCCAGGCTTTATAATGCTGACCATATGTTCGTGGGTGGGGGAAGCCGCCAATGTGCTTACACAAGTTAACATCGCGGGTGTTTTTAAAGGCCCCCGACCTTTCAAAAGTGAGGCAACCCTGCGAGGCTGCAATTGTAATACTGGTCATGGTGTGGTGGCTGGATCAGAAAGAGGATGTTTTTAAACAAAAAAGCTCCCGGAGCGGATGAAAGATGACGGCTAGCAGATGCTGGTATGTTTGTGGATAAAGGATTGTGAGAGAGCCGAAAATGGAAATACAGCTGGCCTAGCGGATGGTAAAGGGAGTTTTGCTCATGGTAAATGGCTGCGAGAGAATGTTATTAGCTAGGGAAACACAGATAGGTAAATTTGAAATGAGCTGAGGATAAACTAGTGGTGTGGCGGATGAGTGAGAGGTTGTGCTAAGCTCTGTGGGTCCAGTTAGGATGGGCTGGGAGATCGAAGATGTGATTGTGATTTGGGAAAGGGTTGTGGAGAGAAGATGGAGGGGGGGGAGAGAGAGCTTATAAAGGCAGCACGAGGACGGTTATAGTGGGGCTCATAGGATTGCACCCTGTACAAACTTGAATATTGATATCCTGAAAGGCCATGTGATCCAGGCACAAAGATATACGCTAGATAGGCTTCAGATAAGGTTTTAAGCCACAACGGAGCAGCATGCGAGCCGCGACACACGAGCTGAGACTCTGCCAAACCTCTTCAGTCTGCCCACAATAGGGTTAGCATCCTCTTAATGAAGATGAAGTTATACAAGTTAAACCATGAATACAGGTTGGAAGCTTGAATGTCTGGACCCGTTCGTTATCCGACTAAACACAGTTGAACTTTCCCTGATTTACCTCTTGCAAGAAACTTACCTTTCACTTTGAAAGATAATAAGTCTGCTGCAGTCTGTCTGCTCATCAGCTCATGCATCCGCCAGACTACTGGAAAGAGAAACAAACAAAGACCAGAGACGATGAACTTGAAGACAAGAAGGTGTCCATATTGTAGGCGACATTATGAACAAGCCGCTGCATACTAAAACACCTTCAGACAATGCATTTTGATCTCATTCGATCACTCAAGGCGATTGCGGATGCGGCCTTCTGCACTGCACGAGATACTTTTGTTCGTGATGAACTTGAAAACAAGACCGACTCAGAGTACGACTTTGATCCCGGGCTCAAGATCGCCGATATCCATACAGCAAGTCGTGAGATAGATAATATGCACAACCATTCAGAAACAGAAGACGTCTCCTACCCACCAGTCCGAGCGCGCCCTTGGGGTCAAGAAACTATTCCCGGTGCTGGGAGACCTCTCGGCGAAGTTGCTGGCTATACAGAGCTCAACAAGGCCATGACCGATGACCCGTAGAGCCCTTTCTCTTGTGAAGACAACTTTAATTTGGTGAGCTGGTTTGTCTGGAGCAAGGTAGCCAAGTCGCAGATCTACGCGTACTTTGCCGAAGGTTTGGGTGGTACAGATAGGAGATCATTCTGGTTGGCCGATACCTTGCGACAATACCTGGATGTAGTGAACCCACTTCATAAATCCTCGGGATAGGTGGAAGCCAGTATTGATGATTGTCAACATGCAACAACTTTCTATTATCAAAATATTATTGACTGTGTCCGCTGCCTGATCCTTCAGGTCGCCTATTGCTCGGATATAGTTTACACCCGGATTCGAAAATATGATTCGAGTAGGGAGCGATTATAATCAGAGATGCATACGGCGGACTGGTCGTGGGATATACAGGTATGATATAGGTCCTGACAGGTCTCCGAAGAGGTGTTTCCAGTGCTAACAGCCCATTCCGTTCATTGGTAGAAAGCTTTGCCCCCTAGGTCAACAGTGGTTCCCATTATCGGATTGTCTGATCAGACGCACCTTACCAATTTCACACGAGATAAGAAAGCCTGGCCAATATAAATGACGATCAGCAATATCCTTTTGCAGACAAGACACAGGCCTGCCAAAATGCCAATCCTGCTTCATACATTGCTTCCAGTACCACCAAAGTTCAGTGGCGAATTAGCCCGTGCCAACGAAGCCCAGTGGCGGCCAAATGGGGATACCCTGCATGCTGTCTGCGATCTTGTCCTGGTACCATTACAGCCTGTTGCCCAAGAAGCAAGGATAATGGATTGTGTGGACGGCAAAACAGGCCTTTGTTTTCCCATTTTGTCGGCCCGGATCGCGCATCATGCTGACTATGCAGCCTTGCAAGGAATAGGCAGTAAGTGATGGCCAAAGTCTGAGGTTCTGTGCGAGGAGCTCGGTGGGGATTCACCCCAGATATATGAGAGCCGCGACTACATGTAATATGGGAGAAAGCTTGTAGGCATGGGCCAGGAGAAGCGGCCGGCTTTCAGAACACTTTCAGCGGTTGGGACTCAAAATAGGAAACAATATATTTATTCGACTGGAGCGAGTAAGCTGTGCGGACCTACACAAGCCAGATCTCTTGCACACCATCTATCTTGGCTTATTCAAATATATGATATAATGCGTGGAAGGATTCCTGAAAAAGCATAAACGACAGCCGGCGTTTGACGATATTTGGAAAGAAATTCCTCCTTACCGCGGATTCAGGGTATCGAAAAAGGCCTATGGCAAAATCACACAATGGCAGGGAATGGCGATGCGCAATGTTGGCCGTTGTATTGCAGCCGTATTGGCGTCCGCATTGCAAAATCCAGACAGTTCTCCGTATCATGATTCCAAGAGCGCTTTGAAGTGTGTTAGCCGGCTAGCTGATTTCAGTATCAAGACCCTATATCGGAGTCATACCCCAGATACACTTTCATACATGGAAAGCTACCTGCTGACATTTCATGGGACAAAGGACATTTTTCTCAGGTTCCGTACCTCGAAGGCTACTTGCACCCGAGCAGATCGCCAGGATCCGTAGCTAAGGGAACTGATGGCGGATCAGCGTGATGAAGAAGTCGACCATACAACCATTGCTAATGGCTGTTGACAGGCTGATCAAGAGAGGGGTGAAAGGTCCGATCGGCGGGCTGATTTGATATGGCGTGAGAACAACTAAAACTTCACCAAGATGCACTACCTGACTCACTTTGCCTCCCAGGTACGGCGTTTTGGATCCATATTGATGTATTTCACAGCGATCGGTGAACTAGCACATGAGGATCAGATTAAAGATGGATACCGCAGGTCAAACAAGAATGATGCCACCTGGCTGATCTTGTCGCAATATGGCCGCCAACATGCCTGAGAAATGAGGTTGCAGACTATAGAAGCACTTGCGAAAGTTCAAGGTGTGATTGGGGCTGAAGATGGTGGGATGGAAATGCCGGCTTTTTCAAGTCACAGTACGTCTCGCCAGGGTTTTAAAGGCCGTATTAAGAACACCAGCACGCTGAACGAACTAGGGGCAACCCTCAATATCCATTACTCGGACATGATGCAGGAGATACAAGGTTTTAAAAGACAGACTGCTGCGGATAACAGGCCGTTGCCAGCTGACCCCACGGAACTAGGGTTACTCCCGGAGGAAGGATTTGCTCAGCTTGAAATTACATTCGCCAACTTTCAGGAAACTGACCGGTTCCAGATTCACAGGGCCCACTGCACTTGGACAACGGCATTCCCAAAAGGTGGCCTCAGAAACGATTAGGTATGGGTCCAGACTGGTGGGGAAGCGAACTATGGAGATTTACGCAGACGGGTGGTGGCTCATGTGTTATCACCTTTCAAGATAAGAAAAATTCTCAGTCAGGTGAGAGCTGTTCATCGGTTGGCATTGGTTTGCATACTAGATGCGGTCGATAGGGGCAGCATTCAGATTGCGAGCGGACATATTCGAGTCGCCAGGCAGGTCAATGGTCGAGACATGCAAATAGTCGGTGTAGGGGCAGTGATGGAACAGGCGCAGGTAATTCCTGGCGGGGAGAGGCAATGGATACTGAATCACAGGATTGATCTATGGATGTTAAATGAAATATATTAAATTATTCTATCCAATTATGTAGAGTATTTATATGAGTTAAGGCAGGGCACTTAAGGTGGCAGTTTCCATATTGAGTGTCCGGCTTCAACTCGGCCGCAGGAGTACTCCACACTCCGCTGGTGTTTAAGGGAATATTTTAAACAGGTTGAATTGTTTTACATGAATATGCGGCCAAGTTGAAGCTGTACACTTGAGATAGCAGTGCCCATATTGAGTGTCCAGCTTCAACTCGGCTGCCCACGAGTACTACACGATCTGGGCGCGTTTAAGGGCATATTTTAAATAGGTTGAGTTGTTCAGCATGAATGTCCGGCCACGTTGAAGCTGTAAACTTAAGATAACAGTTCTCCTATTGCGTTTCTGGCTTCAACCCAGCCGCGGGAGTAATCTACAATTTGCGGGCATTTAAGGGAATATTTTAAATAGGGTGAATTGAGTAGACGGCCGACTTGCAGCCAGCGACTTAAGAGAGATATTCATTTAGAAAGTGTCCGGCTTCAACTCAGCTGCGTGGGCTCTGCGGACGATTAACAATACCAATTTATTCTGTACTGTGGCGAAGCCAACCAAAGTAGGGGGTCTCCATAGCGACCGCGCTGGGCATCTTGTGAACGGTAAGGGAATTATGGAAGTGACAGTAGGGCGCGGGTTAAGAAAAGAGCAACGTAGGATGTCAGCGGATGGGAGCAGAGAGATCTAGGTCGTTAGAGGTGAGAGGAGATCTGGGAGGGCCTCCGGATACGCGGAGTAGGTAAGAGTAGGCAGGAGGCCTGTACATGACAAGATACAGAGGCGGATACAACAAGAAAACGCTAGAAGGAGGTGGTGTTGCAAGCAGCGCATTGGACGCTTTGGAGGGAAAGTGGGGCGTCCGGGTGCACCAGACGCAAGAGATGAAAGGCAAAGAGGGCTCGGGAGATCTGGCAGGACGGGAGGCAAAGAGCGGGCTGGCTTCGTCCGGACATGGGCTCGATACGCCCGGTAAGAAAGCTTTTTTGCTGATGGAAGTGGAAGGGGGAAGGGGGAGGGTGAGAGGGTGGGAGCGGGAGGACAAGTAGGTATGAGATCAGAGGAGAGAAGGCAGAGCAGGTGGGAAGGAGAGGATAGTGGGAGATGGTGGTAAGGGGGAGAGGGGGAAGGGAGGCGGAAAAGGGGCAGATAAGGGGGAAGGGAGGAGGGGGAAGGGAGTACTAATATTGGCAGGTTTTATATGGAACAGTGACAGCAGTACAGGCAAGAAAGAGAATTCACATGGATCTTATACACTTTACTCACAGTCTTAAAATTTACATCAACTAAAAATAAAAACTTATAACAGAAAGTGGTGTATAAGTAAACCATAAGTAGCACTTCCTGATTCTTCCACTAATTACTATACATATCTGGCTATCACTACCACCATGCTCTTATTGCTCCTTACACTCCCCTGATAACAATGCAAAGACATGTCGATCTCATTTCTTTCTTCAAACTGTGAAGTATTGTATCTTAAAGGCCAAATCATCCGCTAGCATCTGAGCGAGCATTCAGACTCTCCCGTTTATGTAAATAGTAAGCATATTCTTTGAACAGGGAGGCCTTGGGGTGAGAGAGCCGAGAAGTACCGCAGTGCAGCGGGATGGACAGGAGTATGGAAGGGGATTGGCAGTATAGGAGGGGAGTGGGATTGTGAGGGATTCAATGGGAAGGAGACACAATTTATAAAGACCAAAGTAAGATTAGTGATCTCTGGAGCTAGGTTAGTGTTCGTTACGGGGCGGGGTGGGGCGGGTTTTCACTCGCCAGGCTCCGCCCTTACACGGGGCCGGGGGGGGTATTTTTCGGGTAATCCCCGCCCCGCTCCCGCCCAGGGGCCACCCGCACTCATTCCCTGGACAGGGCCCCGTTTGTTACCACCCATTTTTAACGGGGACCCGTCCGGGGTATGGGTAGGGCGGGGGCCTGAGGGGGGACAGGGGCAGGGAATGCCGAAAAAGACACCCTGCCCCAGGCCGTTGAGCGGGGAAGGGCGGGCAAAAGGGCCGGGGGCCTGCGTTTTTCGGGGCCCCGTCCGCCCCATAACGAACTCTAAGCTAGGTAGGCTAGGCTGGGCCCACCTATAGGGTGTAGACACTTAGTTCTGGCTGCCTGATAGGCCAGCCTGGCTTATATACTCTAGGCCTGCCCAAATGGCTTAGACTGGCCTACTTTTCATGAATGATGCTGGGTTCATGGCAATGATTTACAATTAACATTCTCCGAATACTGAGTAGCATTGAAAATACAAGACCAATTTCACTTTATTAACCAAAATCCTTGAGATATAGTAGTTAATTATTTAATTACATTAGTTGTATAAAAGAATTGAGTACACAGAGGTGGAAAGAGGTGGGGGAATCAAGATACCCTTATATAGATCTGTTTTCAACACTAATCACGGGTCCTAGAGGCACCTATCAGGCCTGCTAGGCTTTCGCAGACCACTTGAATTTGGCCTATATCAGTGTAGGCCATTTCCGGAGTGACCTGGCCCAGCCTATTGAGAACACTGTAAGATCACACCTACAGAAGTATATACTAAGCAGCTAGTAAGTTAGTACTATACATGAATAACAAGTGGTCAGATAGCACGTACTACGACTGTAGAACGGAAAAATCAACTTCAATAGGGCAGAGTCTCTGCCCATAATTCTTCTTACCTTGGAATGTAAAAATGAAAGACAAAAAAACAATATTCCAAATTATTAACAAAAACTCTATTTTATATATCATACCAAGCCACCTCCCTTGCCCATCAACACATTACATCCTCCACGAGCCTGCCCTGCTTTGCTTTTCCCAGTCCCAAATTCACATAACTGCCATTGCACATTTCTTCCCCTGGTCCCCAGGGCCTTAATTCCATGGCCTTGTTTTCGCGTGCCCGCGTGTAGTCGGCATGGGACTTTTGGGGACACTAGGGTAACCTGTTTGTTGATGGAGCTGTCAATGAGGACCCTAATGGTTGACCATAGGAGCGGTAGAGGCAGGTTACAGCACCTGAAGATATATGGTTTTGGCGCTGAAATACTCAAAAGCCATATTCAAGACCCCAAGACCCACGGAAATGAGAGTAGAGCAGATAAGGTACCTCTATCAACTTTTATTCACCGTGGATAGCAGAGGAAAGGAGAAGGACTCACTGTTGCTTTATAAAGAATATGTTCAAGCAATTAAGGATCTCTGAGAACGTCTCCGCAGAAACCTTGGCTCTGCCAACCTAAGTAAGATACCTACGCATACAGCTCTCCCCGGTGTTGCACTTAATTTCCATCTTTAGCATATGCATATTGGGGACAGATTTCTTCTCAATGTGCTCCTTCGTGCACTAGAACATCTTGGCAGAATGCTCCTCGACCTTCTAATCCACATCCTGGCAGATACTAAGTTAGCAGGAAAAGCAGCCTATAGTAGCAAAAACAACATGCTCAGGTTGTAGGGGTTGCGATGCAACCATCGTAGGTCCTGATAAGTCTGATCCCACCTTGTGGCAGCTAACTTGGCTTTGGATACCCATTGTTAGGGAGTACTCATGTTTTCATATATCTGTTGTCCACCGTCGTTGTTAATATCCGTTACGCGCGCATTTGATCTCAACCACCGCTCGGCCTCATTAGCGAGATTAATGTTAAAGAGATTATCGAGAATTCGCTGAGATACCGTTGTGACGATGGGGATGTGAGTGTGGGGAGTTTGAACGAAGTGGACTGAAATGATGAGAGGTCTCCAGTTCCCTGTTTGTAAATATTCTTTGCCTCTATTGGACCACGAAGTTGTCCTTAACGTGATTCCCGGGGAAGTGGCTCACGACAGGGATCAGGCTCACCCATAGCAACCATGGGAAAATCTAATTCACATTTAATTATCTCAACAAATAATTGAGAAACCACCTTGAGAATCAAGGGCCAAGTACTTTGGAATATAGAGAATCTGAAAATTCAGTTTTTATTTGTGTAGTCATAAAGTGTTACTCAGATATGGTGATTTTAAGATTGCCTCTTTCATAAATGAATCGTAGTCTTTCACTAGCATAAAAAAATTGAAAACCCTTGAAGAATAATATTAAAAAATGGATACAAGGATAATATAAGTCTTATATATTCAGAATAATCAGGTTATAATTTTATTCATAGGCATTTTTGAATGCAGAAGTTGTTAAAAAAGAGGTAGAAAATACATACAAATTACAAACAAATTAGACCAATTCTACCATGGAATATCTACATACAT
>Ga0307509_10004788_pt1 | contig 19250 bp, 20 predicted proteins | sample 10_EM_MG_FD_202245 | JGI IMG/M metagenome (GOLD analysis project Ga0307509, IMG submission 202245) | Populus trichocarpa ectomycorrhiza microbial communities from riparian zone in the Pacific Northwest, United States - 10_EM | ecosystem: Host-associated > Plants > Roots > Unclassified | place...
GGGTGGGCCTGGGGTGACATCTCACCATCTGACCCGCCAGTCACAACCCCCAGACCCCTTCCGCACCATCCGTCCACCCAGACAGCATCTACGATCCCCCATCTATCTCCACCTAGACAGCAGTCCTCTCCCCAATGCAGAAACCTTTGCATCGGTTCCCGGCTGCTCCCCATGAACCGAGAGTCGTAGACGTGCAGCTCGTCGTCACTGCGAGCAACCGCGAGCAGCAGTCCGTCGGGGCTGAAGCTGACAGCCTTCACTTCGCCTTCAGGCGGATTGGGCTGGGAGCCTGAGGCGCCCGGCGCGACGCAGAAAGGGTCCAATTTGATCTGCTGCGCGGGACGTATCCCGTTCTTTCGGCGGACGTCGTACAGTCTCAAGGAGTGTGTGCCGTCGCGAGAGGCGGTGCATAAGGCCAGTCGCGCACCTGTGGAGGGCGTCGGTCAGTCCGTTTCCAAAAAACGTCAGGTTGGAAAGGCGGAGTGCAGAACCGTCTGGGTCCAGGGACATAGCATCGCCGCTTTCTTTGGCGCTGAACTCGTAGACTCGTCTTCCTTGATCGGGGTCAAATGCGGCGTGGTACCCGGTGTAATCGGTCGCGTTCTGTGCTTCAGAGGAGGCGAAGAGCATATCGGCGGAGGCTTCCTGGCCCCAGACAATAGCACCGACTGAATGCCGCACAAGGCGTGGCGCAACACACAGCTCCACAGGGTCTCCGAGTGGGTAGTGAGACAGAGGACTAGGCTGGTGGACATAAACTACGCTAGACAAGTAGGTGAGAGGTGACACCACAGCTAGCTCAGATTGAGACATACCCATTCATACACGCTACAGCGATCAAGGAGTCCTTTACCCTGTATTCCACATCGTATGGAGCCTTGGGGTACTTGTCTAAGCAAAATAAGAGCTCATGGGGCTGAAGAAAGTGCTGTCACACTGACAACAACCATTGTCTATCTTTTTGCTATCCTGCCACAGCTGGACAGAACCATCGTTCCCAGTTGATGCCATGAAATCGTTTCTAGTGGGGAAAAGATGGAGGTCAGTGAAACCTTCAGAAGGTGCTGATGACACATACCGATTAGGATCAAAGCTGAGGCCGTTGACAGTATAGCACTTGAGACACGATGGTTCAAGGCTCCCAGATTGTCCTGGAGATTCGATGACACAATGGCCATGTAGAATGGCTACAGGGCTTCAGTCACACTCGATAAGGGCACAAGTCTACGCGACTCACTGCTTGGGTCCCTTGAGTGACCACCGTGCCAAATCTGCAACGCACCCTCGCGGTTATATTGGTCCTGGGGCCGTTCTATTCACGTATGAGTAATCTGAACAGCGGTTTGCTGCACGACTCAATCATACCAGGAGCTTCCGAGCCCTCGGGTTGGCCACCTGATGTCGCACTGCAGATGGCAATACGCCCAGCACTTTGGATGATCTTGTTAACAGCTGTCAATAGGACGTCACCAAATGCACCGCCTTCTTGTAAGAGAACTCACCCCCTCCCGCCAGCCGGAAAGAAGATGTCACTGGGGACAGCTGAAGTGCCGAAAGAGGGTTGGCCCTGTTAGTGAGGCGGCTTTGCTTCCTCCCAATCGCGAGCAGTTTCTCGTGCTTCTGTTGGATTTGAGCAACTCGACGTGCCTATGCCGTGATGATGACAGTGAGACTGGGTAGCGGGTAGCCAATGAGACTACGACTACGATTACTCACCGTCACCCAAATAAAGTCTTTCCGCCCCGTCTTTGGAGGCACGATATATTCAGGCTCGACAGCCGAACCATGGACCACCTTTGGTAAGGAGGTCTCCGCGCCCCTATTTCCATGGTCATAGTTATAGTTAAGGCCTTGGTCCCATGCTCCGATGTCGAGTTTGCTCTCTTGACGTGGCAGCGGTGGTGTAAGCCGATCGGTTCTGGCCCGTTTTGGCTGAATAGCTGTTGTCTCACATACGGGTTCGACACGAATGCAGTAATCTGAAAGCTCACCGGTGGTCCGTCTGAGGGTTCATCAGCATCGACATCGATGACATCGTGCGGCAGACTTCTAGTCTGGCGTTGACAGATTTGTATTTCGGCAGGTGGGCCAAGACCAGTAGCCCATAGGGTGGGCTCGGATTTGCCCCGTGGTGTGGCCGGATGTCCAACGTTCGTGGCGTTCGAGTTGGCAGTGGATGGAATCCCGGCGGTACTGTCAGCTAGCAAGACGCTGCTGGCACTGGGCTGGACGTTGTCATCTGGGTCGGAGTCGCTGATGAGGATGACATCCAGGAAATTCGGACTCATGGGAAGAACGGTGGGTGCAACGTGCGTTCCGAAGTTCAGCAGAAACGCGAGGCTTTTGCGCGCACTGCGCCTGCCGTGACTGTGAAGCAATTGGCCGTGGCATTGTGGTCGCGATCAGTTTGCCGTTCGCGCCGCTCTAAGCGAAGGTACTGTGTGCTCTTGGCCAAAACCCGAAAGGCGCCGACATCTCACTATAATATGAATCATACTTTGTACAGTATACTGTAGTCTCTGCTGGGAATCTCGAGTCGCATTCTATTACGTTATGCACCCTTACGCCTTCCAAGCAAGTCTGCCAACTTCGATGCAGCGACACCATGTCCTATGCTTCTACTCTGTTTGACGGTGCCCTCACCAGCCTCTTGATCCGAGCCCGTGCCATGCACACGTGCAGGCTTGGTACCCCTTATCGTTCTTCCGCCACCAAGCACGAGAGAGAACCGTTTTGCAAAACCATCGCCTTTTGCACTTGCTCGCGCAGTGACCGGAGTCGTTTGCAATCCTACAATGGGCAAAGAAAAGCGCTGCTGTTGGCGAGCAGAGTCTTCGATTCGTGGTGCGGACGACCTGGGAAGAGGAGTACCCGCAGCCGGTAGGGATGCTGAGGATGGTACACTAGAACCATCGGAAGGAAATACATTTGATAATGGTGAAGGTACGACCTCTGCAGAGTCATCCGTCTGTGTAGTGAAATTGGAGGTACTTGGACTGGGGGCCACCCTCGAGTTATCTTCTCGGAATTTTTCGAGGAGGTGGAGAAATGAACGTGTTCGTGATGCGGGCTTTATGCGCAACGCCGGGAGAGTGATGTCGCCCTGCTCACCACTATCCTCCATGGATAGGCCTAGTGAGCGGGCATTAGAATACACAACGTCATCAATGCCCGCAGGTTCACGATTTGAGCTGCTTTTATCGATGGCCATGAGCAGCGAAGGTGGGCGAGCGAGCGCAAGTGCTGGGGTAGACTGCAAGGAGGGAAAGTTGGATAATGTGATTGTCGGCGCCGAGGACGTCATATTGGGAGAGGCGGCGGGTGTGAATACCGGAAACACCGTTTCATAGCATGCATCACAGGCGCGTGCGGGTTTTCCAGGCTCCTTAGCAGCTGAATCGAAGATGTAGAAGGTCTGCACAAGGCAATTTTAGTTGGCCCAGTAATGTCTCGCGAAACCGACATACGCTTCCAGAACAGTTCGCACAGACGCAACGCCCGCATAATCTACAATGATGCCGCCTTATTCGCCAACCAAACGACCTTCTGCAGCGCATGCAGCTTTCCGTCCTTCCGTCAGGAATCCAAACAGCGGGTACGAAGCGCTCGACCTTGCCGCGTCTCGGCTGTTTTAGCGTGTTTCCAGGAAGGTGTGGCAGAGCTTGGAGAGTCCGTCTCAAGTGGTTTGTGGACGCAGACGACGAAAGAGTTGAATTTGGATGAGTCATGTTCAACGATGCGAGTAGCGCCGCCTTTGCGTTCCGTATTGCCGTACTCCACTCATCGCGTTCATCTTCACTGGCTGCAGAGACAGAACTCAGAGAACGAACGGTGTGATTTTGACAGTGGTTTACCCGCATAAACGGCAAATGAGCCTTCTGGACTCCATACCTCGAGTCGGCATTCTTCTCCAACCTCTGTCGGCGGGGTGACGACGATCTCCATGTCAATAAGCTCGGCTTTGCCTTTGAACCACCACCTCTCGTCACAACTGGCGTGACTCGCCTGGCGCTTCTTCATTTTAGTCGGACTCATAACACTCCGGCTGGGTGGGGCGTTCAGGCTTGGGCCAGAGGGTGACGCAGGCTGCGAGGTCGGTGAACCCCCATCCCCAGAACCGCATACTTGTGGACGGTTACGCGGCACAGACAGTTCTGCTTCGCTGCGGCTACGCGAACGCGCCATCATTATACGCGGAGACAGTCCAGTTTTGACCCCCTTCCAGTCCCAACGCTCAGCGGCTTCGTTGTCACCCTTGTCAAAATTAGCAATCCAGAGAAGACAATCGGAGAATAGGAGAAAGTCGCATTCTTTCGGAAAAGAGCCGCGCTCGAGTTGAATAAGCGAGCCTCGCTTGAGAAATGTACGACCTGGAGCGATGAGCTGGAAGGGAAGGTTCGGCGTACTACGCTGGAGAGCGAGGAGACCAAGAGTTTGAGACTGAGTGTGGAGCGATGCGTTCATGGAAGTCGTGACTGGGAAGATATCAACCGACCGATTTGGATAAATGAAATTCGGAGTGCCACGTACTTCTGGAAACAAGTGCATGAACATTCATGAGAGATAAGTATTCAGGGTCTTCTACGTTGGTGCAATTGATGAGATCCTTGAGAAGAAGGAGGTATCTTGGACAGCGCTGGACGATTGTGAGAAGCCAGTCCCGTAGCTTGAGTTTTCCGCAACGAGGATCGGATTCCTGTCTGGTGATAAATGCAGAAAATGCAGCGTTAGTGATGATAAGAGTCGTCAGAGCCGTCGATGATACGCTGAATGAGGTAACAAATGGTGTATACAAGGACAGATATGGAAAATGCGACAGGAGAACGGGAGACAAGTGTGGTGGAGAATTTGAGAGTAGCTGTGTGACGGGTTCAGGATTATCGTTGAGATGAAGGTGTTCAGTGAAAGAAGAAAAGAATGCGCGATGAAGATTCCAAATGTCAATGAAATTGGAGAACACGGAAGTGAGATCCGCGCGCTCAAGAAGAGAATGTGGGGTATCGAGTGCAGCGATAATGGGAGTAAGAAATAGCTGTTGGACCCAAGATGGTCAGCAAACACGGTCGTAACAGCCTTTGAGGAAGCTCAGCTGACTTCATAAATAAGATCGAGGCCTTGGACATATGTCCGTTCCGTTTCATAGAACTCCTGAATGACCCTGCACCGCTTGGCGTCACGCTCTCTATCAGGGGCCTGGTGGCCATGTCTCCGAGTGGCCTTCCGGTGGGTCTCTATGGAGGTTCGTCTAGACCTCAACCTTCTAGCTGGAGACGCAATCGGGCTCTGGGATGTGCCAGGTTCGGAGAGGGACTCGAATGAGGCAAAACTAACGACGGACTGCCTGTTCAAGTTGAGATTGGGAGCAGTGGGAAGAGACATGCGACGGAAAGGAAGATGAGTTTGAAGGGGTTGTGATGAGACGGGCGATGAGACGGAGCCAGCGTCCGAATCTGTGGAAGGGAACAACAATTGTGTAGATGACATTGCATGGATGTGGTGGGAGATGACCGTGGGGCTTCCGTTCAGCTCGGGTTCGCACCTTGGAGCGGATGACTACGCCACATTCGTGCGTGCGTACGTGTTCCACACCCAAACAGCTGAGCTCACCGCGCCTTCCAAAATGGGTTACTCCCTATCTCGGTCCCGATCCGACCAGCCTATCTTCGGAATGAGCCGACGACTGTACAGTTTTGCGACTTGGCGCCGACCAACGCCACCACCGCGACCACCGTGTGTCCATCCTCACTGTATCAAATCCGTCGATATGTCATCCGATCTCGAATGGCTTCTCCTGCGTGTAGGCCAAAATCGGTGCTTTTTTTGCACATATTTTAACTGACATCGCCATAGGGGAACAACTCTTTCGTCGTTAAGCGGGTCCGTGATGGCCCCTACTTCTCAAAAGAACCCGTGAGTCCGTTTGTCAGGCTAAATGCATATTGCAGCTAACAAGTCGGCAGGGTAATCTCGTCAACATCCACTCACAAAAGTTTTCTGGTCTTGCTAATACTAAGGTTGGTTTCTCTTGCGCCGCGTTCACAGTGCAGTTGGACTCCTATTCGCTATCAGACTATCGACGTGAAGCCGGTTGCAAACGGCATCGCTATTACGCACCGCAAGAAGTCTGCCTCTCCACATGCTATCCGCTCCGCGCGTGCTACCACTATCATTGGTAGTCGCGCTGGCCCTCGTCGTGCCCTTGGCATTGCCGCACAACCGGCCAAACGCGGGTACCGTCCTGATCTCCGCAAGGTAAGCGTACAGTACACCTTAGCTTCCTATGTCTACCTGCTGCAAAAAATCCGCATTCTCGTTAGAACCCACTGGAGACGTTTGGACGTCATGAAGGATGGGCGTAGACATGTTTGCAAGATAAATTCCTACCCAGATGGAGCCGATCAAACTCCTCTGGGTTATCGTCATACGCTATCGGAGCTTGTTCGACGTGAGACGCGAGTCGCCGACGAATTGGCGATGACACTACTAGTTTTATTTCCCCTCTCTTTCCCTTTCCTCTCGTGTCTTGTTCACATACCGTCGTTTCTTTACTGACTTGGCTCAATCAGGCTACCCTCGCTCGAGTTTCCTCGCTGATCGCAACACAAAAGGAACCAAAAGCACCACCGCCGAAGAGAGTTCGCGGCAAGAAGGCGAAGGCTGTCGCATGAGTGCTTTCGTTTTCCTTATTTGTGCTAAGATATCATGCTGCACGAGGATCAATATAACGTCTTTCGGTGCACTTCAATTGATCTTATGAGCACTTCGATTGGGGCGCATGGCGCATGTCAGTAAGATTATTCGGGCTTGAAGCTTGAAACTCTGTGGATTAGTCAAATTCGTCCTTCCTTGAGTACTTATGTATTGTACAACTGTTTCTCATTCACAATCGCGACCTCGTATTGTGATTTTCAGCGAGAATCGAACGTGGGTGACATCCCCGGATATGTTCTTGCACCACTCTGCATATATTTTGGTACTCAGTTGATGGATGGGAGGTCCTCTCCAGTTCATCGGTGCGTCCTTAATTATTCAATATTCAATAGCAGTGTGCACGGGCTAGAACATTCCCTCTTGAACGTTAGCTACAATTGATACAGGCCCGCGCTAAAAACAATGACAGAAAGTTTACATAGCCCTCCCTTCCTCCCTTCTCTCACAGATGGCTTGCGCACATCCCATGTAAAGATAAAGTACATACAGCCAAACAACTTCTCTTCACTTCATGATAAATTTCAATTTAGGTTCAGACAGAAACCTTGCCTCCTGGTTGGGAGATACGCGCATTGATCTTGGGTGTACCGCTCTGCTCTCGACGCTGCCAATTCTCATCCACCCTGCGTTGTGGATTCTCACGCAGACGTCGCTCGTTCTCATGCGCCCCATGACTCTTGCGACGCTCCCTCTTGGGGGGCACTTCTTCATCATTACGTGCATGCTCGGTATTTGGTTCGGTTCCGGGCGCAGAAGGGCGAGGATAGTCAGCGGGCTCTCCGGGTGATGCTACGGCGGCTTCATCGCTGGTTCACACAGGCGTTATGGCATCAGAAACCAGGTGGTGGTGAGATATTACGAGAAACTGACACTTGGGTGTTTGCCCGAGGACGAGTAGGAAGGGATAAGCGCCTCCCCCCAACTCTCACTGTAGATCGCACATGAGGCTAAGGATCCTTGACCATTGAATAGAAATTCGAATGACATACTAGCTGGAGAATGTTGAGACATCACTTTCGGCTCGTCCAGCAGCACAATAGCTAGGTGTGACCGTACTTGGTTAATGTGACCGCACTGTGATCCGGATGGGTGACTTGTGACTTTGATTTTGATACTACCATAAAGCTAAATCTCGTGACGTCATTCTTGTAAACTGCCAGCAGTAATCACCCTTGTGGAACAACCCTCGAGAAGGTCTCACAGATCTCATCCCCGGCGAAAGATGTGAAAGATGAGGTAGGGTCGGGTCGCATCTTCGACAATTTAAGTAAATTATCGATGAATTGTGCCCGCTAGCATTTTTATTCGAATTATCGCTGGCTATTCATACCCCCCATAATTCGTTGGCAATTTGCTTCGATAGTCGGTGATGATAATATGTGGTAATCATCTCATCCTTTTTCTATGTCATAAAGCTCATGACGTCATTCCCATATCTACTAGCGTGCCAACAGCCAACATGTCTGGGACAACTCTTGAGAAGGTCTCATCAAACAAAGCTTTCGGGGGTGACCTCATCAAATACAAGTTCAAAGTAGGCTGAATTCGTTGCTGTCTCTCGCTAGTTTGATCTTGCTCACACAGTTTTCGATCTTCAAACCTACCAGTCTGCGGCTCTCGGTGGTCTTGATGCGAGGTTCAATCTGTTCTTACCCCCAAACGCCGCAAGCGCCAAAGTCCCAGTCCTTTTTTACCTGTCCGGTTTGACTTGCACCGAAGATAATGGGTACGCACGCTTGGCCTGATCGTTTGAATCGCCATGACTTGTATATGCATACGACCATTCAGCGCACAGAAGGGAAGCTTTTTTGGCCCTGCTGCCAAAGAAGGAATCGCTATCGTCTTCCCTGATACGTCTCCGCGCGGTGCAGGCATCGAAGGCGAAGACGATGATTACGATTTTGGCACAGGTGCGACCCATGCCCGCTGCAGCGACGTGACACACGCCTACAGTTTTCACTTCACCCCTACGCCTTTTCACAGGTGCTGGCTTCTACCTAGACGCCACCAATCCAAAGTATGCCCTCCATTACAACATGCGCACGCATATCCAGTTTGAGATCCCGCAAGTTCTGGAAATTGCTGGCCTACCCATCGTGAACTCGGGCATTTCTTTCTCGCCACTCGAGCTGAATCGGCAGTGCAGGATCTCACACGCGTGTCTATATTTGGTCATAGCATGGGGGGCCATGGGGCATTGACTACCTATCTCGCACCAAAGGCGAAACAATACCGCTCTGCATCAGCCTTCGCACCTATATCGAACCCCATCAAAGCCCCGTGGGGACAGAAAGCTTTCGCAGGGTACCTCCAGGGCGGTATTGATGAAGCAAAGTTGCAATATGATGCAACTGAGCTCATCAGCAAGCACTCTGAGCCTGTCCACATCCTTATCGATTATGTCCGTCGCGATTGCCCTTCTTCCGAGAGATGGCTGACATAGACGTGTGAAATGTACAGGGAACTGCTGATGAATTCTACAAATCTGGCCAACTTTGTCCAGAGAACTTCCTCGAAGCTGCACGTAGGGCAGGTTATGACGACGTTCAAGTACGTGTCAGAGAGCAAGAGGGGTATGATCATAGTTACTACTTCGTACGCACGCACAGCCAGTTTCTCCGTGTTAAGAATCCGTCTTAGCCACCCGTTAGGTTTCCACCTTCGCGGAAGATCACATACGCTGTAAGTGGATATTGATATCTTTATGGGCTATTGATCCAAGCGCATGTCGTAGTCCATGCCCAGTTTCTGAAGTCATGAGAGGTTCTCACTGTTGGCAGTACTATGAAAGTTTTTTTCATATTTGTCTGGAGGAAGGCGCTTCCCTTAAAGATACTTCGGGAGCACAAAGCCATCGATAACCATGTAAAGTAGACAGGCGCCGATGTAGGCACAGAAACAGAGCTAGCTACAAGCCAAAGCATGTCAAGCTCAGGTCAAAGAGACGCGTTCACGATAAGCCTCCTCTAGGTCATCGATGTCGCAGTTGATCCACGGAGATTGTAGAGCCATAGAAATGGTTGATCTGGTCTCATAGTTGTATCGTAGTAAGCCCTTAACAAGAGATAGCGCTATAGGCTCATTAATGTCGCCTTCATTAGCGTAGAGATCGAGTTATTATGAAGGCAACTGAAAACGCACCAGAAGGCAGAGTATCCCAGATGTCCCCGGAAAAGTCAACACATCCGCGTACTATCCTCTGCTTTGTTTCAAGTTCACTGGATGTAGAGATTTGCGATGCATCGTCATGATCACTTCCAGGTACAATAACATCTTGGTGCCGATCGAAGGGGTGACAACCTCTAAATATGGGGAGGTCAATCGCGTTTTGCAGAATCAGCCTGCTTACGATAGCATGATGAAAAGCACGACGCCAACACTCCAACAGTCCGCTGGCATCCCAACGTATTTCAGGTCCTTGGCATCGAGGGCCAAGATGCCCTCAGGAGGTAAGTAAGACACGGTGCCGCACACATTTAATGTTGACCTCGCTGCCCGTGGGCGAGCGAGTCCAAAATCAGCTAGTTGCACATGAGGATATGGTCCAGGAGCATGCAGTAAGATGTTTTCGGGCTAAGAACCGGTGAGTATTGTGACCTCAAGTCGGAAAATAGCGAAACCTTTATATCTTTGTACGCAGGAGGGGAGGATTGTTGGTAGCCGTCCTGAAGTATCGGACACATAGCGCACCTCTGTGAGAGATTTCCTTCCTATGAAGGTAGTCTAATGCTTTCAAGAGTTGATACATGATATATTTTGCCTCGCCTTCACATAGTCGACCTTCACTTTCTTCGTGACTGGTGATGTAGGTGAATAGGTCGCCGCCAGTGCACAGTTGAAGAAAAATATGTCTGGACATAAGAGTGAGTTACGACAAGAGATGACATACAAATAGCCGAACAGAAAGCGGTGGTGTTCTTCTACGGCAAGAATCCGGTTGATGTTGGGCTAACCGAGACACATCAGCATAGGACACATGAAACACAGGAAAGTCATACGTGTTGAACTGCGGTGAGTATATCTACTTCCTTCATGAGACTAGAAACGTCCTTCCCGTGCTTGGCTTTGATGATCTTACAAGCGACTTGTCGGTGCTCTAGGCAGTCCATAGCCAGATGGACTGTCGCAAAGCTCCCGCTTCCAAGGCTGTGTGAAGTCACAATGAAGTCACCTATTTTCTGGTGTTTCTCAGGTATATCATCTAAGGAGAGTCCGACAGCATAAAACTCAACTTTCTGCGCAGGTTGCGTTGGTGGGGTTGGGTCAAAAATGGAAGTCCTCTCTATACATTGTGTCCGTGGATGTATGCACTTGAACCCTAGAGATTGAAGGAGCAGCTGGTGATCCAGGTATCCCTGGTAATGTGTAACACTCACGTTGTGAAGATGGGAGCTCCAAAATGTCGCCATTCATAAGCAGCGCGGACGAGCGCCGTACGTCGTACCCGTTCAATTTGAACCCATTTGTGGAGGAATCCTTCGGAGAGTTTGCGGTGGAGATAAGGGCAAGGAATTGTTCAGAAGTACCTGACATGAGATCATGATGCCACCAGAGCTGGTATGTACCCTATTGAATAGAATGCTAAGGGCAAAGCGAAGGAAACTCCGAGTCGGGTCTTGACTTACGCATACAACTTGCAATGAACGTTGGAGATGTGGCAGTCTGGAATGACATAAGTGCTGGAGAAGGTATCAAGAATGACCTTGCGGACTGATGTAGCGTCTTTACCAGAGGTTTGGGTTCCGTCCGATTGTGACAGGTTTGTTGATTTCAAGAAGCAAAACTGGAGAATTTTTTTTTGATACATTCTACCAGAGGGTGGAGGTTTCCCACCTTCTTTCTTCCCATCTATTTTGTCCATGGAAACGAGTTTAGCGCATATATTTTGGTCCATTGTGGACATTAGTCGCGCTAAGCCTGGCTAATAAGAACTGGGGTTCGATTGCTAGACTTTTACTGGTGCGATAGAAGGTGGAGTGCTAGTAAAAGTGGCTCTATTTGTGAGATGAGGTGCCAAATGGATCAGAAATAGAGAGTCTGCATACTTACAGTGATCAGAAGAATAACAGTACTGGCCCAGGCTCGGCTCAGGCTCTAGGACGCGTCGAGTCGCGTAGGCGTGTAACTCGGCGAATTCCCGGCCCGTATTTCGGGCCGCCTTCCCAGATCGTCGCTTATCTTTGCTTTGCTGACTTGTCCTCGCTATGATGCGCGACTTGTTCTTTCAACCATGGTATGCAGTAATGTTAGCTCCCAGAAGATTTATATTTGACGTTTTTCAAGCCACCTAATTCGAGGAATCCGAATCCTAGTGGGCTTGGAAGGGCAATAATCAATCGTAGGGCTAAAGATGCTCGTCAGCTGCAGGGATCTAGCATGGTATGTAGCTATTGTATATCCATCTAATGGCCGCACCATAACCTTCTTTATTAGTACACGACAGACATAGATACACCCTCTCGTCTGAAATCTGTCACCCAGGAAAGGGACTTAGACGAATTCTTGAATACCGCGCAGTTAGCAGGCACGGAATTTACAGCAGGTGAACTTCCTACGCACCTGATCTCTTTCTGGCTCACCCACCGCTAGAGCGCCGAAACGTGAAGATTCTTCAAGCCTCTGCAAGCGCGTCTCAGAATCCCTACCTACCTTCAGCAGAGGAAGAAACATCGTCCCTAAAGAAACAGAGTGAAAACAAGCAACGTTTACGGGTCCCGAGAAGACCGCCATGGACCAAATCCATAAGCCAGGCACAACTGGAACGCCAGGAAAAGGAGGCCTTCCTCCAATGGCGGAGAGGGCTCGCGGAGTGAGTACAGTCATGGTATCGTACATGTTATGTGGGCTACTCTTTCTGATGGCAGTCTTCTCAGGCTACAAGACCAGGACAAGTTCTTGCTAACGCCTTTCGAACGCAATCTTGAAGTATGGAGGCAGCTATGGCGGGTCATTGAACGCTCACACTTGGTTGTGCAAATCGTGGATGCTCGTAATCCTCAGAAGTTTCGATGCGAAGATCTGGAGGCTTATGTCCAGGACGTTGAGGGTACTGAGGGAGAAGAAGGAACGGGGAAGGGAAAACGCAAAAATTTGCTACTCATCAACAAAGCTGACCTCCTTACGGCAAAGCAACGGTAGGACACAGGCCGGTGTCGTTACTACCCCGTGCTTACTTGGTATATGTTAGACGCATCTGGGCAGATTACTTTGACTCACAAGGCCTTCACTATGCCTTTTACTCTGCAACTGATGCCACCGGAAGACAGGAGGCACTTCAAAAGGCCTTGGCTGTTGGCGAGCTTACAACTGCAATTGACGAGGCGGTTGAGGGGAACCAACGAATCGCATTGCCAGGAGAGGACGAGGAAGCAGACGAGGAGGACACACTAAACGCTGATATGGGTTCTAGTACCCCCTCAGATGGATCTTATGATTCTACCGAATCTGAAATTTCAGATGAACGCGTGGATCTCGATTCTGACGAGGACCTCCATGGCAATGAAGATCCTCGCTCCAAAGTACTCTCGGTCCTCGAACTTGAGGATCTCTTCATTGCATCGGCGCCAGATTTGTCTGGTGGGTTTCCGTTAGTGGTCGGTTGTGCAGTTCGCCATCTAAAACACGATTGCGTAGAGTTCACGGATCCTTCAGGAAATCGCCCTGAAAAACTTGTCGTTGGTCTTGTGGGCTACCCGAATGTTGGAAAGTCCAGTACGATCAACTCGTTGCTCGGGGAGAAAAAGGTGTCAGTATCGTCCACTCCCGGCAAGACGAAACACTTCCAAACAATCAATCTGTCCGATAAGATAACCCTTTGCGACTGCCCTGGATTGGTATTCCCGCAGTTCGCAACTACGAAGGCCGATCTAGTCTGCGACGGTGTTTTGCCCATTGACCAGCTTCGCGAACATACTGGCCCTGTAACCCTGGTAGTCAGACGAATTCCCAAAGCAGTCCTCGAGGGAATGTATGGGTTGAATATTAAGTCTCTGGGTCCGGAGGAGGGTGGGAATGGCTCCCTATGTGCTGAAGACCTACTTATTCCTTACGCTGGTCGGTCATTGCTTATACGTAGCACGAAAAAAATACTGACTATTTGGACAGTTGCTCGCGGGTTTACACGCTCCGGACAAGGTAACCCCGATGAGGCCCGTGCCGCACGTTACATCCTCAAGGACTATGTGAACGCGAAGCTCTTATTCTGCCATCCCCCTCCCAATCATTCAGCCGATGATTTCAATTTTGGGGCCAGGAAACTGGCTCTCAAGCGCATCGCTGGAAAGAAGCGTGCACCCAGTACCCGAGTTGGCAAGAATGCCAACACATACATTTTTGATGGTAGTATTGACCACCCTTCTGATCTACCACCGCTACCGGGTCAAAGCGAGAAATCCCGGTCTCTGGATAGACACTTTTTCGATGAATCTGCAGGTCTTGCAGCACGTCCCTTCGCTAAGGATGCAATGGGGAGGATACAAAATGTCTCTCGCCCTATGCTGTACCCTCACCACCTTTCAGTTGCGGACGATGGAACTCCTCTCACGACCCAGGGTGTACAGGTCGGGGCACTGGGAGGGCGGTTGACAGGGAAAAAACACCACAAAAAGATGAAGCGGACGAAGCAGAGAAGCGGAAAGGGATATGATTAGAAATGGCGCGTAGGTTGGTGTTACCACCCATCGTGTAGCATAGTGGACATCTGTATTTGCATGAGTGGTGATGCTGGTGATGACTGACGTGTGGGAAAGGAGAGACAATGGAAGCGTCCGTTGCGCGTTCCACGAACCACATGAAGCCTTCGCTTGTTACGGCTCCTACCAAGTCCAGCATTTTTGCACTCTATAGGTCTCTTCTGAGACAGACGAGGCTTCTACCTCATGGGCACCTTCGGTATTTCTTAGCCATCTCCCACCCTCTACGTTGATGTATGATCTTTGTATCTTTGTAGACAGTTTTTTCGCCTCAAACTCTCTGCCGACATCAATTCTGCACTGGATGACAGCCGCAAGCTTAGGCAACGACGAGCAACATTCAATCGTCTCCGAAAGGTGGTAGCGTTAATTCAGGCCAGCACTGTCGCTAACTCCTCTGCAGGAACTCTCCAAGTTGAAACTCGCTAATGATGGCAACCGACACGCCTTTAATCATGTGTTAGATCTGGCATATGGTCGCAAAGGGCCACTCAAATGGTGTATTATGGCCGTATGTCTCGTTATTTCGTGCCCCTGTGAAACCCTGCTGATTTTTCACAGCCCTTGCTCTCCGACCCCGCTGCGCCAGCCCCTCCCCGAATCATTTCGTCCGTCGAGCGTTCGCGCCCACCTGTGTACAGCCCAGAGCTAACTGCGTTGCTCCTATCCCGTTATACTCGCCCGACTGGTTCGCCCTTAAGACTATCTCACCTTAGCAGGCCACCGACGTTACCACAGAGGGCAGACCCGTCTTCCGAAGATGCTCGTCTATTTGGACCATTTAGCAAGCGTCGAGAAGTCAATATTCGCTGGCGCTATTTTTCGTTCCATTGGAAACGGCTGTACCCTCCGCTCGGGGTTACAGTGAAGGAACGAGGAGCACGGGAGACCTCTTCCCAAGAGGATCTCATCCTCGGCGCCAGGATTCGAGGCGTGCAAACTACGGGGCTGTTGGCGGAACTCATGTCGCTCACCGGATCCGGTTCCGAAAGGCCGCCCACCCCTCGTAGAATCGATCCTGTATACCTCCCCCATCCAGTTTCTCGAGTCGCCGACCGGCAAGTGCTGCCGAATAGGTTCCTTCGCAGACGGTACAGAGAACTTCTTGGTCGTATTCCGATTCTAACCTACTCGTATGTACCTGATCAACCGGTGATAGGCACCAAGGATCGCCCAGCGGGAGAGTATAAAGTCTCACTGGCCCCAAATGCCTTATCCCCGCACATACAGCATGAGACAGCGCGTTCCAAGGTGCTTGACGATGTTGACCTGGCATGGTTCGAACAAGGGGTATAAGCTTCTGATGGCCCATCGATTTGTAGCTTAGACGAGATATGCCATGCCAGTTCTTAGCTGAAAACTCTCCGTATCATGAGCCGAAATCAAATATCATGATAATAGGTTTCTGTCAATAGAGCTTGCTTTGTCTCCTGTGGTTAGCTGAGATGTGGATCCCTGAGATAGGTTTATCAGTGGTTGACCGAATGTCACTGAGCCCGTAATGCTGCACAGTATCTTTCCCCGCTTCGCAGTGACACTAATATTATAAGGAGCCAAATAAGTACACGCTTAATGGTCGTTACAAGATCATATTGAGATTGTTAGGTATCAGTATCCTTTTGAGCCTCCATCTCAAGTCCATGTAGGTCAATAATGTACATGCTATAATTTTTGTCGTTCGCCTGGGCTCCAGAGCGATCCTTTCGACTTTGGTCAACACCACATTGTAAGTTGAGCATCACCTCATACTGATCGAACGTAAAATTCCGCCTTTTCCGGATCAGAGAGAGCAAGTCCTGGCACAATCAAGATTAGATGGGGGAGCCACTACCACACGTGAGTGTTTTCATACTTGGGAACTGAGAGGGAAGAGGGAATAGTATTGTTTAGCTCGAAGAAGCTCTCCATCACGCGTGTCGTGAACGATCGTTTTCACACATTGCTGAAGAGCAAGCATGTTGCGGCTTATCTTCTCCATGCCTAAAGAATTCACGAGGCGAAGATGACGAGCGTGATAAATGAGAAGATCGTCCATAAGGAAACCGATCCCATGGAAGACGAATCTGTAGAAAGCTTAGAACACATGGGCGTTACGATGAAATGCCTCACTTCTGTCCCTGTGGCGGAAGAGTCGATGACACGATATCATGATGTTCACCCAGCTCGAGATTGAGGTCTATTATGTGCGGGTCTGGTTCACCTATTTCTCGGTCTAGAGAATAGTTGCCCTGCAACTGATGTCAGTGTTTAATGAAACGAGATGGTTTATCACCCACATGACGCATAGCAAGGCCGAGGTAATATGCCACACGGGATCGGACATCTATTCGTATGGTATGTAAGATCAACTCCGATAACTGGTCGTATGTCTTGAGCAGTGCGTGGAACCGCCTATGATATTCTATGAGCACCCCGGATCCCGTTCTACAATCTGTGTCACATACAGTGCCATTTCTTTTGAGAGGGGAAGCTGGAGCTGCTCGTCCGGGCCTAAGGGCATGTGCAAAGGTAAGGATGGCATGAATGCGGTGATAGTGCTGGTAGGCTCCATTTGGATGGCCGAAGTTGGGGACAAGCTATCTTCAGGCACAGCCTTCAGCTGATTGAGCCCAGTTGTAAACCATGACTTAGAGAGCATCATAAGAAGTTATGCCAGTGGTAGAAGCACATAAACATACCACACTTCGATACAAATTGCAGAGCGCGGAGACATTTCTCATAGGGCTGATTAGCTCCTCTTTCTCGAATGACCTGTCTCTGGTCAATCGAGTCTCGGCGTCACGCTCTCGACGGTAAAGTTCGCTCTTGTTGGCGCCAGTTTCCTGGAATGATAGTCAGCCAGGATGGACTCACAAAATGTTGCTCTATCTACCGGGGCATGATACAAGTCGCTCAGACAAGCGGCTATTTCCGGGATTTGTGCCCACTGTGCCCCAAGTGCAACGCGAGGATCTCGATCGCCGCTAGCTTGGGACGTTATTAGGGTCTGAAAGTGATCACTACAGCGCTGATAGAATTGAATGATGACGGTGAGGACTAGACGAGCGTAATTCTCCCTGTGAAAGGGTGTTGTCCTGAGCATTACGCATAAAGAGTTGATGAGAGCCATTATTGTTGTGCTTGCCTGCGGGAAAGTCAATCGCATCGCTAGCAATTTGCAAGTGCACACCCCGACACTTACGTTCACTAAAGGCTCTGTCGACAGCAAAGTCGAGGAAGCATCAGGCATGAAGGCATCGGGGCCTTTGATAATTTGAGCCACCATCGTATCGGGAGCAAGTGCAACACTGACCCATTGTAGCCTGATGAAATAGTTGAGAAACCTTCTCCTCGAGCTGTGGTAGATAAACCCTCAGGACGAACTCGTCCAAAACAGCACTTGATGCCCTTGCGGCTTCGAATCCGGACGGTAGGATATCCGTTACACGATCGGTGAAAGCGAGCATAGGTTGAAAAAGAACGCTAATGTGGAATGCATCGGGTTTGACAAGGAGGCGGTGGTGTTGGTCTGTGCCTATCAGTCGCTCATCTGTCCCGACAGTGACTAGATTAGCTTGTACAGCAGTTTCTGAAGACCCTTGCACAAGGCCAGGGACCGTGTCCTTAAGGACACGGTTGAGTTCATCTTCGTGTTCGCGTATCGATTTGGTAATTAGTTTAGGATTGGTATCTGCAAACCTAAACATGTGCTTCAAAGGTGTTACCCTTGTGAGGCCACGAGGAACGGAGATAGATGTACGTACCTTTGATTTATCTCGTGAGAATCGGCCCTCTCGCAAGACATCGTTTATTGATGATATTGGGTTGCGGCCAGACATGACGCCTTGTTCTTCGTCAGCTAGGTAGTCGTTTACCAATGTCCGGACCTAAATAATTGCATCATTACCGTAAAGTGTACACTCTGCTTCGACATACCTCAGCCTGTACAGGCATCCATATTTCAGACAGCGGGAACAGAGCACCTGGCCTTGTCCCTGAAGAGTCCTTGAAATCACGCCTCTGTGGAAAAACATATTGTAAAGACTCATCGCATGGCACAGGTAAACATAGATCAAACTGACCGAACCGATCCTGTTCGCAACTTCGTACACTACTCGCAACCCCTGCATGACAGCGTCCAGTTTAGAATACAATGTCCAGAATAAATCTCGTAAGATTTCGTGGTCGGCGTGCTTGGTAGATGATTCCAGTGCAGTGAGGCGCAATTGTAGCGGACTGATCTGTAGGCCGTGTCCTGCTCGGGTAGCGTCTATCAGAGTGCTCGATATGTTCAACGGGAGACCGCCAGTCACAGCGGGTTTCGATGTAACGATATATGTAGAGTGATCCTTGGAGCCCGTATTGATTTCAAATAACAATGATGTGCGACGATTATACTCGGCGCGTTCGCTAACCTCATCCACGGTGTTATCAATCAATGCAAAAATTTCACCAGGAAGTCGTTGAGCAACGGTATCAAGGCCGCCGCCAAGTTTCCCGAGGACTGAGAGGGACTCCAACAATGTCTCGATATAAACAAAAGAATCTGTTTCTGGGTTTCGTTGGTTTTGACTTGGACCGACGTTGGCCAAGTTGGACAAGGACGAAAATGAAGCGGCTGATGAAGGTAGACCGGGGTTGGTGTATGAAGGAGCTGTCGTCGCGCCTTGTCCCGATCTCGGGCTCCCAAACTTAGAATCATCGATATCGTCGGGCGGGTCATTAGCGCGGAGTGAAAGGTCTTGAAGGTATCGAGATAACTTCGAGTGCTGAGAAGGGAGGTTTCTAGTAGTGGGTGAGCATGGCGAATCAGGATGTCGAGCAGGGTCATTTGACGATAGCGGCTCATCTTCGAATTCGGCTCTTGGG
>Ga0307509_10004789_pt1 | contig 19247 bp, 23 predicted proteins | sample 10_EM_MG_FD_202245 | JGI IMG/M metagenome (GOLD analysis project Ga0307509, IMG submission 202245) | Populus trichocarpa ectomycorrhiza microbial communities from riparian zone in the Pacific Northwest, United States - 10_EM | ecosystem: Host-associated > Plants > Roots > Unclassified | place...
GGTGGGCAGCAAGTGGTCATCACATACTAGCCTTGCTATGTACAGTAATTAGAACTGAAAATGCAATGATATTGCCCTATCACTAATGACAAGGATCCCACCCAATGGTGAACAGGACTTGCAAGATTCATCAGACATGATAAGGCTCTGATATGGTTACTGAGTGGAAGATACAAACAATGATCATTGTTATAAGGGATTTACCAGCAGATTACATGGCCTAATAATGTGCTGACATGGCTGCCCATAAAGCCTGATAGGTGCTTATAGGTCCATCACCCGTCACAATCACTGATATGCCGATTTGGATTTTTCCGACATAGGTCTCAATGCGGAGGTCGTCATATCAGACAAATGGTAGTGGGCCGGCCATGGGGACAATTCCAGGGCTTCATCATCTCCATAATGCTCTCCCGACAAGCTCTGGACGCGAACATAGCGCGCGCCTTTGAGTATCTAACCATCTGCCCTGTAGGGCGATCGCGCATCAGACAATTTCTTCAAGGCAAAAAGTCATGGTTTACCGGACAACGTAAAACAGAATTACCCTTGACGTCAAAGACGGTGCTTTTGCTCACTGGGGTAGCAACCAACTTTAGTCGGCCGCCCTGGTTGACGGAAGCGTTTTTATTAACATGGATCTCGAACCCATTCTGTCGCAATACATTGACGTTCTTCAAGGCTAAGATCTCGTCCGCTGCCGTGAGTTCAAGATACTGTGACCTGTTGCCACAAAATTTTCGTAACTCGCACCCTGGAACCAATGAAATCCTATCTAAACAACTTCTGTGATTCTAGTATCTTGACGGTGGCTTGAAGTGTTTCAAAATCCTACTTTTCGTCGGCAGCATGTTGGTCTATGATGAACAAGTCATCATCGCAAACGGTTTCTCGTCTTCGGACAACAATAAAACCAGCGTTAAACGTTAAACCGCCATATTTAGTGAGGGTTTCCATAGGTACAGTAAGCTAATACTATTATTGCTCTCACTGGTAGGCTGAGTAACACTACAGCGTTCCAGGCAGCAATTATTACAGTCTACAGGAGAGAAGACAATGAGGATGGCATAAGCAATAGGACATATACCCTGATGAGAGTGACGGTTGTACATTTGGATCTGACTTGGATGCTCGTTGTACTTATTTATGCCGTTGTGTCTTCAACTACTATAATACTTCTCAGGTCAAGTGGAAGCACACCTAAGCACGTCTGCGTTCAGAGTCTCCTATTACATTTTTCATCTCATAACTATGGAGTACTAATTAGGTTTATTACGCCACAAAATCTACAGTCTGCAAGTAAAATTATTAGCCGTCAGACTATGCTATATGCAGGGGCGCTCTCTAAGCCGAGGAAGTATTTCGTGAATTTACATATTCATTATTTGTCTTGCGGTGGCAATGATCCTGTTTGAGGTGAATGACGGCCCAAACCTCCATTCCCTGGAGCTATCTTTATCAGATGAACCGAAGGTAAGTGACCATCAGAAAATTTCAACAAATGGCTAACCTTCACCACAGTCGGATTCACGGTTGCTTGGTGAAGATCCAGAATACACATTTGCTTGGGGTTCACCATCAGTCAATGTTGAAAATGGAGTTGTAACGACCCATTCCTTTGGGTCGACCCCGTAATGGGGCCTTTCACAGGAGGAAACTACTATTGAAATCATCAGAGAAGGTTGAGACCAAATCCATAATTGCTCACAACTTTGATCACTTGCTCGTTTGTCTATTTCTTCTATGAAGAATCCCAAACCAAGGTCTTCATTAGGAGCATCTGGTTTTTCCATACGAGGCTTCTTCTTTGGCGGTTCTCCTCTTTCGCGGGTCTTGAATGGACCAGCACCGGTGTTAGATTGCATGAGAAGCCGACCAAAGATCGTTCGTGCAAGGCGAATTTCCGTAGTTTGTGCTTGAGGTAATAGAGGAGACAAGGCGGCAGTACGTTCGATGAGGATTGCAAGAATAATTTCGGTATCTATTGGTAGTCGCCAGTATCGTTGAGTGTTGAATCCATCTTGTTCAGGTGACAAGGGTATGTGGCCATGTGAGACGGTGGTATTGTTTCCAGCGGCGACTACGTCGAATATCAGAGCTGAAGTTGCGTTTCGAGTCCTCGCTGGTCGAAATTCTCCATTCTGGAGGGAGTAAACTCTTGGAAGGTAAAGAGTGGGAATGCGTAATCCAGTTACACCTGTCGGATTCAGAATAGCTAGAGAGAAAAGATTGAGATAAGGCAACACGAGCGTGGGCCCCTGTCGCTGCATTGCGGAGTAATCGGAACACCTAAGACTCTAAAATTTAGCTGATTTGTTGTGATTAAATGGGCACTTACCTGATGAAGTGGGAGTTGGTTATCCACTTCAGTATTGGCGAGGTACTCATTGATGTAATTCAGAACAGGCACGGAGGGAGATAAAGCAACGTGATTTGGGGTGAAGAAGGCAATGTGACATAGAGGGCACTCTGTCTCGTTTGGTTAGCTGCATTGGACTCGGAGGGCAGAGAACTGGACTCACGCAAGAATCCATTGCGAACAGAGTTCCTTTGGAAATCTGCAGGGAAGATACCGTAGCCCTGAGCCATGGAAACCTGAGAAATACATGTTTAGCGCAAAGTTGTCATACGAGAGGTGATAAGAACTTGATTTGCGCCTCTCGAAGACAAATCAAAGAGATGGGCACATTGAGCACCTCCGTCAGGAAGAACCAGCAGGCATATAGCACAGCGATTTGAGTATTCTCGGCGTAAGCGAGTTCTGACAGAGAGAGAGAAAGAGGCTTGTGTATCCCCCATCTCCTGATGATAAATAAGCACTCGAACACCAAACCAGTCGCGGCCCGAGTGGTTTTCCGTCCATTCTACTGGGTATGAAAAGCTCGATAAACCGTGCTGACCGATATGACCAGTGACCTGACTAATCCAGTAAGTGTGACTTTCTGTCACGGTTAGTCTTTCACATGACCCATAACTGGGTGCTTTCTACGATTGCACTCCTTCTCAATCGGCAGCTTTCCTATAACCACGAGGTTATTGTGGTCGGCTCTCATGCGAACAAAAAGAGTCTTGGTCTTTATGTCAACGAGGGCGTAGTCCAGGTTTTTCCTTTCCAACAGTATCGCGCAGCGGGTCGCTTTGAAGTCGAGGAAAAGGAATTCCTGCAAAGCTTTCAGATTGGTGATGACAATGACGCGCTTTGGCAGTTGGCCCAGGATATTGCCCAAGAAGCACAGTCGTTGGGCGCGGTAGACTCCGTAATGCAGGTCTTCGCGTCCTACCAGAGCAAGTGTCCTCCTTCCACGGGAGCAAAGCTTACCAAGATAAACCGTTATATCGTCACTAGCCGTCGCACCAACCCTTTCACAGATCCCAGTCGCGGTGAGCAGATATTGCTTGGAGTCTTTTGGCTTCTCGAGGAACAGATTCCGCGGTATGGTGACCGTCAGTGTATTCTCGAATCGTAAATGTGAATAGACTTGCTCAAGACATTTCGGCAGTGATTATGCAAGCGATGGGGACATTTATTTTACGTCTCCGACTCCTTTTCGGTGTCGGCTTGAATGCACATCTCCCTTTTACTCGTCCCCTCGCCCAGCGTGGAAGGCTCCCATTTGGTTCACACCTACATGGACCTTTCGGTGCCCATGTTTTAGCAATCGCTCCCGGCAAGGTTTTAAAGGTCAAACGTGGCCTTCACGCCTCCGAAGCTGCTGTGACAAAGTTTGTCCATGACTCCACCAGCTGTCCTGCACCCGATGTATTCGATGTAGCTCAGTATGGCGAGCAGGTTGGCATCATCATGACCCATGTGCAAGGCGTGTCTTTGTCTTCGTTATGGGAAGACATGAATCAGACGGACAAACGCAACATCGTCAATCAGCTTAAAGCAATTATCCGCGATTTTCGCAGCCACGAGTCGCCTTACATTGGCCGTCCAGGGCGTCAGTCGGCAGTTCTTCCTATGGGTCTTTCCAGCATCGCATTCGGGCCTTTTGACCGGGAGGAGGACTTCAATGAGTTTCGCCTTTCTCAGACGAGGTCGCTCGATGAGAAGCTCATCGGACGTGCTACTGCCTTGCAAAACTCAGGGCACAGGTTTGTGCTTACTCATGGTGATCTAAGTGACCGCAATATCATGGTGTTCAACGGGAAGATTACAGGTATCATAGATTGGGAATATGGAGGTTGGTATCCGGAGTATTGGGAGTACGTGATGGCCAAGTTCAACGGAGGTCATGATGATATATGGCGTGAAGTTCTTGACGAAGTGCTGGAGGACAGATACGATGACATGGTTGAGCTGGAGAAGATTTTAAGGAGTTTGTGAACGCATTTCTCTTGTCAAGTCCATAGTGTCGCGTTGCATTTCTACTTTCCCCAGTCATTCGATTTTCGATTGACTCCAACAGTTCTGATGCTCGCGCTTGCGAGTTCAATCGTTTACATATGAGCCCTGTTTTATCCAGTTGGAGTCCGCTGTGATCAAATCAGTTGTTGACAGCCTTCTTTCTTGCGTTGGATTTGGCGCGCAGGTATAAATCCATCCTTTAAATGCCTACCATGGAGACGCAGAAGCACACGAGACGAGCATACGACATGAAGCGACATGAGGCATTTCACAAGGTATGATTTGTCAAAAGATCATGATCTGGATAAAGTACAACTTGAACTTGAAGAGGCGGAGACAATAGATAGGTTTTCTTCGCGCGGAAAAACTTTATTAACATCCGCAGCTCAATTGCCGTACAAAGGTGCAAACCCCCTTGCTGGCAGGGCGTCCAGATCTTCTTGTCCAATCCTCCCATCGTAAACAAGGTCTTGCAACACATCCGTGACCCAATTCTGGCAGTTGTTCTTGAACAGATCATATGTACGGTTCTTCGACACATCCGCGCATGTTTCCCTCAACTCGGCTTCTGTGAGATCAGTGTCGTTGGCGACAACGACGGCTCCCCTCAAGCTTTGAGACATCGAGGGACGAAAAGGCTCATCACGAAATTTCGGCTCACCGTCCTCCGCCTTTGCAATGTGATAGAGTCGACCCACTCCATCTGCAGAGACATCATCAGCAAGATAAAGTGCCCAATGAGCGGTGGACTGCGCAAACAAATATGACTGCGTGAACAGGACCAATTGGAGAGTTTTTGTCATTATGGGGGGCTGTATCATGTTCAACTGATGAGACGATGAAGGACAAGGTAACAGGACATACTAGTACTCTTGTGATAACGATAGCGTCGGATGAATGGATTCTTTTGTGGGTAGAAACTCTGTTGTGAACTTCAGTAACCTGTACATTTAATAATCATCCTAAATCCTTACCTCAAGTTCCAGTCACGGTATGATGATTCCAGGTGATGTTGGAGCAACAAGAATCCATAGCCGTAACTTGATTTTCTATTTCTAAACTCGGACTTTGAAATCAGCATCGACATGATTGGAAGTCGTTTACCTCGTGCATCGATCCTGCCCAGCTATTAGTATAACGAGACACAATGGCGCTGCCTTTAAGCGCCGGAGACTGCATTGCTATCATCGGAGTGGTCATTCAGGGCTACAACGCTCTTAGCAGCACGTCAGACGATGCAAAAGAGCTCAGGAGCATGCAGGATGACCTGCAGCACATGCGGGAGATACTCGAACAGCTCCGAAAACCAGATTCAAATCTGACTTCAATTTCTGAGGCAAATATCAGAAAGCTCAACGATACAGTAATTCGTTGCCAAACAACTCTGTCAGAGCTCGCAGCCATAATGAAGAAGTACGGACCCAGCAATTCCACAATACAAACATCCTACCGGCGGATGACCTGGACGTTTTCTGGGAAGACGAAAGTTTTGCCATTCCAGACGCGTATCCAGCGGCTCACGGCCACCCTTTCTTTGATACAGGCTGATATAAACAGGTTCATTCGGGTGTTTGTCATCGTAAGCCCCAGAGTTTCTGACCATTTACACATGCAGGCAAGCCATCGAAGAGCTGAAAGTAGCAGCGGACTGAAGGCCTTTCCCTACAACTGCGCGAGGATAAAGAGGAGGTTAAGTTCCACATATACGCCGCGATTGACGAGCCATGGGATCAAAAGCCAATAAAGTTTCAAGATGCTACAGGGAGGAGGTTTCCGGTGCCGTTGGAGATCTGTCAGCGCTTCGAGGTATCCATCCCCTGTGCTCTTATGCCGTCTGGTGGTGGATGAACTGATTGGCTTGTAACAAGGACTTTTTCGACTTTCTCAAGTTCAGCTTTAAGACCTTGAAAGCTATTATGCCTTTTGTTACCCGAAAAGACTTTTGGCTGTTCTCTCCGTCCAGCAACGCCCCTTGGTGGTACCTCATCAATGAAAACGACTGGGCGGAGGTCGCTCGCCCGGGGATGAGGCTTGGCATGTCGCTCTTCCAGGCTGACCACATCGAGTGGCTGCCGCCGAGGGTCTATTCTTGCGGTTATGCAGACTACCATAACATGGCGAAAAAGAGGTGGCCGCTGGTCTACGGGCCAGAGGAGGACTCATACATCCGGTTTTCGCGCCCGGTCCCATCTTGGAGTTCGCTCCCGGCGAATTTGGAGTTTCGCTGGTGGTATGTTCGAGATAATCTGAAACACTGTAGGGCTTCTAACGTCAATGCAGGTCTCAGCCTGCCGCCTCTGGCCCGATTTCAATGGCAGAGCCCACAGGCAATGAGCGACGTCGAAATGTGATGAATAGTTTCGTCTCTGCTGATTCCACATCCAGTCATGTTCCTACTTGGAGGGCAGAGTCTCAGTACAGTATACCAGCGCCGCGGTATTCGGGATTTAGGGTACGAGAACATGACATTTGAAAGTGCAGAATTCATGAACAACACTATGTACGAATATCGATTTTTACGTGAAAACCATTTCCTTTCCGAATATCTTATCTCATCGGTTTTCAGGCTCAGGCTCGAAATTTTATGAGCCCCGACCCTGAAAAGCAAGGCCTAAACCGGGGCTTTCAGGCCGAGCCGAGCCTGCACGTCACTAGCCCGGCCCAAAACTTCTCACCGTAAACTGGAGGGACATGAAGAAGACTATTTTCGGAAAGAATAGCACGACAGCTTTGCAATTATACCACCAACACCAGGTAACGAGCCCCAGGTTTCATTGGCACTGCTTCACTTTCCTATCTGGATGTTAAAATGATCCTGTCTGGTCCTTGAGTGGGTATATAAGCTCCTTCAGGGGAATCCCTTCTTCAGCTGCGATAGTCTGCCATCAACCATGGTTCTCAAACTCTACGGTAGTGTCTACTCCACCTACACAAGTAGTGTTGCCATAGCACTTCACGAAAAGCAAGTGCCTTTCGAGTTCCACACCGTTGACTTCTCCAAGGGGGAGCACAAGAGTCCAGAGCATATCAAGAAAAATCCTTTCGGTCAGGCCCCGTACATCGTTACGTCCTAAATTTGTACGATAACTCGGATTTGTTGAGATGACCGTTTTTTTCTTTAGGACCACGACGGCTTCATTCTTTACGAAAGCCGTGCCATCTGTCATTACATCGCCACGAAATAAGCTAATCAGGGACCGAAGCTCATCCCTACCGATCTCAAGGCAAATGCTCTCTTCCAACAAGCCTGCTGCATCGAAGCGTTCAACTTCAGCGAGTCCGCCGGCAAAGTATTTTACGAAGCGGTTGTTCAACCCTATAAGGGTGCGACACTGGATAAGGTCGTCATGGCTGCCCATTTGGCTACTCTCAACGACAAGTTGGATGTCTACGATAAGATACTTTCGAAGCAACAGTATCTCGCTGGTGATGTAAGTGCAGGCATTGAGTTGGCTGCGAATTAACTTGATTTTTTCTTTCAGGAAATTACTCTTGCTGATCTGTACCACATTCCTCTGGGTTCTGGGCTCTCGAAGATTGGCGGCGTTAACCCTCTTGAGGACGAGAAAAGGCCGAATGTCGTCAGGTAATTTTACTCAATCGTCTCGAAATCAAGCCCTCAACTGATTCCCTCTCAGATGGTGGAAGGATATTACCTCTCGCCCTTCCTGGAACGCTGTAAAGGAAGGTATTAAATCTACTGCCTAGATCACAACAATCGCGGTCAAGCTGAAGCGAGAATTTTGTGAATTTTGTACATCAATAAAATTTTTGGCTACTGTGAGTAACATGTGAGTTGTGAAGCAACATTAACAACTGGGACGTGTCTACTAAATCTTGAATTGATGAAGAGAACAAACATTGATGAATCGTGAGTCATGATTCGTGCAGATATGAGAAGAACTGCACGCAGAAATCCCGACTCGTGGTTCAGGATTTGGACATAGAGAGACCACTGCGAGCTCGAGGGCCAAGAAAAAAACAGGAGTTCCATCCAGAGAGTTCTCTGAAGACATCCATTTCTGGAGGCGAGGGTAGGTTCTTGGTCTTCAAGGACTGGCTTTCTCGCCGCTATTCCTGTCCAAGTTCAAGTTGGCACCTTTCCAAGCCGATGGAGTAGTCGGTCCTTTTCGAACGCTACAGAACAGAAGAAACTGTTTGACGTTGCTTCCATTTGAACAGAAAGAACTCAACGTGCGAGGCATCCCTTTTCTGTCCTTGCATAGCTTGCTTAGCTGTGCACCTCAGATCCGCGTTTGGGGACATCATTCTTTGCAATAACCTTCCCCTGGAAAAATCCCATATACCCACTTGCCACAGAGGGTACGTTCCCAGTACTTCTCCAAATCTGCCTTGGTACTGAATTGCTCACCATCAAAGGGAGTGCGGACTTACGCGCAGCTCTTCCGATTCAACATCGCGAGATCTATTAATTTGGCCATAAAACAGTGTTCCGATGCACGGAGCAAAAAATATTCAAAAAGATCCAATGAGTGGATTGGATATATACATATAAAGATAAGTCATTTTGACGTGAAAGGCAAATGGGTATGTCCGCAGTATGCAGGTTTCAGGGCAAGACCAAAAGTCAAGATCAAGACAGAGTAAAGACTGTAACAGGATTAAATGAAAGTCAAAGGTGGAAGGAAAGGACTAAAGAGGGTGGTACAACAGGCAATAGACGACTCCGTTCAGTAGACAAAGGGGTGATGAATAAATAAATATAAAGAACAAGCACACAAGGGGCAGGCAACAAAGAATAAGAGGGGGTTGGAATCAATTGTCTTTTCTTCTCATCAGATCCTCTGATGATAATACCCAAACGCACCACGACCCGCCATACCCACATCTCCAGCATCAGCATCAGCATCAGCATCAGCAACCTCTCCAACCTGTCCTCCATACGCATAAGCATACGGGTGAGTCACATCCGACGGATCTGTGAATGCGTAGGGGTGCATTCCTACGACATCCATCATGGCATTTGCATGGGCATCCGCCTCGGCCTCAGCCTCAGCCAGCTCGTCATCCACCTGCTTAGCCAAGGAAATAGCTCTCTCAGCTCTCGTGTACGCTTCTGCATGCGCTTGGGATTTGGTCTTTTTGTGCTGTCCCGTTAGGTTCTGGTCGACGTAGTCATCGTCGGTAGGAGAGGTCGGTAAAGGAGGCGGGATAACAAAGGGATTGGTGTACGTCGATTTCCGGCTGGCGGTGGTGGTGGTGGTTGAAGCCAGAGAGTTACGAGATGATGGGGATGGCTTCATACTGACCCTTGCAACGTCAGAACGATAAGCGACTCTCATACCAGTGTCGTGGATTGATCCAACGGTCTGTACGGGTGTTGTTGTCGTCGTCAACGCATTACCCATGCCCATGCCTCCAGCGGATTTGAGCGAGGAAGCAGAGGACCCTAAACCAAGGGTCGAAGCGGAAGTGGAGACACGGATAGGAGCTCCAATGCGTCCCGCTGCCGCTGCGGCGGCGAGAGATTTCTTGCGCTCCGCGTAGGCGCGGAGCATTTCGTCCGGGGAGAGGACGGTACCGGTCTGGGAGGGTTGGTTAGGTGGCATTGGGAAGAGAGAGACCGGGGAGCTTGAGGTGGGGGTGATGCTGGAGAGGGTGGTAGTAGAATGGAAAGGAGAAGTAGTTGCTTTAGCGTAGATTGGTTCTGGGGGGGTGGGGAGGAGCAAGTTGTCTGGGTGGGTGGGGTCGTCGCCTGTTCGCATTACTGTTTTTATTATTATTATTATCATGATTTTTATTGTTAGGTAAAGGGACGTACGACTTAAAGCGGGTAAAACTTCGTCAAACTCGGAACCGGAGACAGAACCGTTCTTGGTTTTTCCATTGGCAGCGGCAGCAATGCGGGCTTTGATGTCGTCGGGAGTGAGACTCAGCGGACCAGCAGTCTGCTCAGGCGACAACTCCTCTCTGTCCCTGGGGATAGAGGGAACGGGGGGAACGTAAGCGCTATGGAAAGGCCTATTGGTGCGGCGGGATTCGATAGAGGGTCTGGGCTGGTCAGCAAAAGAGACACGAGAAACGCGGGGCTGAGTGTCGGTAGCGAAAGAGACTCGAGAAAGGCGTTCGCTTGTTCTGACCTGGCTTAGAGCGTTAGGGTTGCGAAGGCCGACGCCAGTGCCGGTACGCATGGTGGACGTGGGCCTTTTCTCCGCGCCCTTTTCGTCGATGTCGACTGAGCTAAGGGGGCGAATGGCACCAAAGGAGAAGGAAGAGTTTCTGTTGCCGACGGCGATGGAGTTGCGTATGGCAGCTTGAGCACCAGCAGCTGAGACGCTCTTCCAATCGGTGGAGATGGTGGACATGCGAGTGTCGATTTTCTCTGTCCATGCACGGCGTTTGGCTTGTTCGCGGTTCCGCTTGAGCTTGATGTAGACTGCTACACCCAGGAGGATGAGGAAGAGCGGGACGAGGATACCGGCGGCGGCCTTCTTGCCGGAGGAAGTCTTTTCGTTTGCGTTTGCAACGTCGTTGACAAGGGTGATGCCCGAGTCGATCTGGGTGGTATCTGCAGCGGCGGGGACCGGACCTGAGCTGGGAGCTGTATAGGTGGCGGTGAAGACGGGGCCTGCGGCGAACTTGGACATGAAGGGGGGGTCGCCGGTGGGGACGATGATGAGCTGGAGCTGCTGAGAGGAAGTGGCGTTCCACCAGCGGGGCATGAGCTGAGCAGTGTACTTGGCCCTGGTGGTAGCAATGTTCTCCCAGACATGGATACGTGGAGTGGCGGAGGTTGGGGCGTAGAGGTAGATGTCGATTTCTTGGGCCGAGGAAAGACAGGAAGGGTCCCACGAGACGGGGAGCGGCTGGAGCGAGTCGATGGATGCGCCCATTTTGGGTTCAATGTACAGCCCATTGCTGCATCCGTCGGCGCGCCTGTGTCGGTGCTTGACGCGGAAGTGCTCCACCATCGTTAGGGAAGAAAGGATATCGTCGTGTGAATTCCAAACCGTCGTCAAGCTCTTGCGGCAATCCCCGGAATGATGATGACAAATACCAATCAAAGAGGCAAGAACGTTGATGCCGTGATACCGTCAACAGGCTTAAAAAATTTTACTAATTTTATTCAAATAAAATAGAATAAATTGGACACACATATATAATCAATATTTATATATTAATTTATATAATATTAATTTTTTGATTAATTTACAAATGATGGTGGAGTTATGAATGAGAGGGAAATGAAAGAAACATGAACAAGGAGGGTCTGTTGGGTGGCCTTCATGCTCGAAAAGGGGTGCCAAGCATGAATACACACACCAAGTTGCGTGGTATTTTCATGCTTGGCATATGTGGGCCTGCCAGTTTGGGTTGAAGATGGCGAGTGGCAGTTGTCATGTGATAATCAAAAAATTACCCTATTTGGATTATGGAAATTACCATTCTAAGTATGTTGTTCTCACACGCAAGGGGTGGGGGGTCTCAACTGAGTCTTAAAAAGATTTGCTGACCCCATGCCGTTGTCAAAATTCCAGATACCCCTTGACTAGAGGTCAACTTTGTCGACAGGGAGCTTGCCTCAGCCCCAGAAGCATGACAAACATTGAGCTACAAATTATAGAAAGATAAACAAGGGGTGTCCAGAAATTTAATTAGGCCACGGGGTCGGTAAAATTTTTTAAGGCAACCTAGCACCATATGTTATACCAAAAAAGGAAATTCTTCAAAATATCATATTATATAACACATCCAAAAATAGCTACACTGTCTACTACCTCTGCCGCTGGTGCTTCCCATCCTGCCGGCCCTGCGAAACCAAGATGGATGCTTGTCCTGCAAACATCACAGGTTTCCTGGTAGTCAACAGGATACTTGACACCTCCATTCTTGGTTGATTTCTAGTAGCTAGTTCAATATCATTCTTTTTGCAGAGCTGGATCAAATGGGACTCTTGTCACAATCAAGGTCACAATCCTATCAGGATTAGTGTACCTGGTATATGTTAGGCTCAAGGAAGAGGGGAAAATGGCCTTGGTTCATCAGTCCTTGCTTCTATCGAGGCACTTGGTCTGGTTTCGACACCGAAGCAACCTTTTGCCTGTCCTCAGAGGCCAGGAAATTAATTATTGCTTAAATAAGAAAATATTTTTAAGGCCTCAGCCTGAGGGGGTCCCCCCCCTATCCAGGGTCATGGAACAATGGTCCGGACACCCCTTGAAGATAAATGTTACAATTGTTACAATAGGGGAATCCATCTATGCTAATGATATAGCTTAGGTAATTTAAAAAGATAACCTCGATGGACCGAAAAAAAGAGCTAAATAAAACTATACTAAACTATACTACAAAAGGCTGGGTGCATCAAAAACCCCTGTGGGGAAAAGCTACCGCCTGCGGTTGAAAGAAAGGGAAGAGCGAGGAGCATTGTTCAGAACAGCCATCCGCCTTTGAAAATCACCAAAAATCTGTCCTGCCAATCTTATGCTCGCAATATGCCAGTCAGAAGACAGGAGAGCTCTTAGTCTTCGCAGGGTGGGGTAATTTTTCTGTTGATACTGCAAGAGATTCTCAAGATCAGGTATCTGGCCAACATAAAAAAGAGTCTGTAGCAATGGCCAGCATTGAGCATCGTCGATAAAGAGTGACTTAGCTTTTAGTAGAATATTGTCCCGAACAGGGCCATCAACCTCCATGATGTCCAACTTGTCCCTTTCAGCACTGCAGCAGCAGCTTCATCTTGCCAAAGACCATAAAATGGGCAATAAATGAAGAGGTGATGCACGGATTCGCAACTGCCACAACAGAGCCTGCACGTGTCATCAACCAACTGCTTTCTTGTCTTCAGTAGGTCGGCAGTCGGCAGTTGACCAGAACGAGCGTAGAGCTGAATGGCAATGGAATAGGCAGAGGTGGCCCTGAGATAAGGGTAATCGGGTGGCGAGCTTTGATCGTGGGCCCAGGTTGACATGCGTGTGCCATGGGAGATGCGTAGAGTTCCAACTGAGGCGGCCGACAACCGAGCATCGATATAGCGTGGGACATTGCACTCGATCCAACCATCAATTTCACTGTGAAAAGTGAACTCGTTCATTGTGAATGTTGGCACTGGAGCGATGGGTAGACTCTTCAGATGTTTTTGGGAAGAAGATGCATGAAGGTCGGCCTCGTTGTTCATCTTCGAATCCAAGCTTTCGTCATTTGAATGACCAGGAGTGTATCTAACTAGAATGTCCGAACGTGAGATCAGATCCAGAATCCAACGGTAATAAGATCTGCTGTTCATATAGCACATACGCGCTATCTGAGACACACCAGTCTGGCTATCGTCAATCAGCCTCACAGAGTTAAGATGATCAGAGAGCAAGTATTGAGACGACTTGTGTCCTGATAAAATAAGACCTATGATCAGTCCGACAAGCTCTCCATGAAGGATAGAGATGTTACGCCCAGGGAGTTTCAATGCAAGTGTCTTTAGCCCGGTTGCAGCCCCTACTACTGACTTTTCGTCGAGTAGGTTTGCTGTTGCGGGGAGCATCGAACTGTCAGAAGCCCAGGTCCTACCATCTGTGTGCTTAGAGGATTCAAGGGAGGAGGCGGTGGCAAATGACAGTACGGAATGCTCGGAAAGCGTCTGCCTTAGTTCTCTTGGGATGGTGAGGGAGATGTCGCTGGCCACAAGATCGTGAAGCTTCAGCTTGTGATGGAAGCTATCCATTAACTTCATCCAGCCATTCTGTGCGGCTGTTGACCAGGACACCCTGACGATAGAGGGTCGCATTTCAAGGATGATACCACCGTCATTGTTGACAATCCAATGGCCAATGTCTTTGAGTTTTCTAACTCCTTTGATACGAAGACTTCGGAGAGTAGTGCCATTAACAACCGGAGTAAGCTGGGACTCACGAAGGTTACCGTGCATGCGAACAATATGGGACAGTGACACATCACCAGTAATGATGCATGACTGGTCGACACGAGTGAGGGATATCTTGAGATCTTTCATGACTTGTTTGGCTACGATCCAACTTGCGGGAATGGAATTCCAAGATTGTGTGAAGTCCTTCAATAAGCCTCTTCCTCCTAGCGGATGAATGCAGTTGTTTCATTCGCAAGTCCAATCCAACAGAGTGATTCTGGCCAAGACACGATAGGCAGGTAGGTGGTGGTTGAGATGGCGCATGATGCCTTCTGTTACCAGACTGGCATTTATATGAGCGATTGAGGGAAATCCGAAGCCATGCATGTTTATAGGAAGGGTGGCGATCAATGAATTAAGTCGAAAGGGAAATCCGAGTGCCTCGTGTACCTTCTGGATTAACAAACTATCCAGAGATAATGCGTCAGCCTGTTTGAGAGGTTGAAGTGACATGAGTGCTCGGCATCTGGAGATGACGTTCTGTGCAACAATTTTCCTAATTAGTGTCAGTGGGAGCCGACCAATTATAGTAGGAAAACGAAAAGTGTCAATAAAACCCTTTAGTTCCTCATAACGTGCTGTGGGATCATCAACCCGGGTGCATAGAAAATCTAGGGAATTGCAGATGAGCTCAACCTTGTGTTTAACATTTACCATGGGATTGATGCCAGTCTCCGTAGAAATGGACATGCATGTGACAGTGGCAGGGGGTGTAAAATCTTTTGGGGGTGCAAGTAAATAGACCCGAGATTTTGACCATTGAGTCATCCATCCATATGCAAATTGGAAGCGCTCCATTGCTAGTGTATTCTGAACAACAGAATCAAGTGATCCAGAAAATATAAAGGAATCATTGGTTGCTTCAACCATTGAGAGTAGAAGTGTGCTGTTTGCATCCATTAGATGCGGGTCTCCCTTTTGGTGACTCCCAGATGAGATCGTAATAGAGTCTTTATCAACAGATAATTAATCATGACGATAATATGATCCAAGACTCGTGGTAAATGTAGACTTAAGAGGAGAGGCAGGACCACCCTGCTTATTTAACCCAGATATAACAATAGGGTCCGTGATACCATAAGCAGTCCAAATAAAACAGCGTGTATGTGTTTGCGAGGTGCGATCCAAATCAATAACAGTTTTGGGTAGACCATAGGCCCTAACTGTGTCATAGAATCCTTCAGGTGACAAATAGTCAAAACCTTTCATTTGATCGCGCTTAACTGCCCAAATTGTCCGTTTATTATGGTTTGCTCAACATTTAACACCAGACAGAAAGCTCATCAGATCCCTGGTCTGCACTCCTGGTTGGGCAGCGACTTGGGTATCAGGAAGAATCCTCTTTTCAGAGGAATAACAAATAAGACATTGGTTCAACCAAGTCATTGGAGAATTAGCAAGAAAATTAGAAAGCAAGAGTCCTCTGCAATTGGAGAGATCGGTTCGAAGACCTCGTTTGTGAAACATAGTAAGCCACATATCCTTAATATCGCCAGGGAAGTGAGCATTCATGACCTTGTAATTGTGCAAATCAACCACCAAGGACAGGGCTTTGTCTGAAAGAGCTTTAATGGTCCATTTTCCCCATCCATCAGGCCCAGGAGTAGGCCGGTGGTTGCCACGATGAAGCATAGCTCGAAAATCAGCAAGAGAAGCCTTACGAGGCCAAATAAAAGGATCTGATGAAACATGTTGACAGACCTTAGTGACAGAGGGCGATAGTAACCATGGTTTGGGCATGTCAGGGGTTTGACTATGGTCATAGAGCCACCTGAAGTATTCCTGTGTGGTCTTTTTAACTCCTTCAGGGTTACAGACGAGTCTTTCTGGCTGGTCAAGGTCATTTACAGCCAAGGGAAAGGGAATAAACTCGTCAGTCTGAATAAGCTTCCTCATCGAACCCCCTTTTAGCGCATTTGTAATGCGTTTGCGGTCCTCTTGTTTAGCTCGACGGATTATCTCCTTTGAGCGTTCAGCAAACAAAGCTTTACTAAGCATTTTCCTTTGAAGAGTGAGGCATTGGAGGAGTGACAGCGATCTGTCAGATTGAGTATGATCAACAGCAGCGTGATTGTAGATTGCCAATGCCCTTGGAGATAGTTGGGCCAAACAGTTTAATTTTTCAAAATGTATGGCACCCCCAATGAGATGAATGTCACAAGCTATCCTCCGGATGGCCGGATTTGTGATTCTGGCATCTTGTCTAACATAATGTTTTGTCTTACCAAATATCTGCCCAGCAGTCTTGGTGATGATCTTAGTGAGACCAGTGTAAACCTGCAAGAAGGAGGAGTCATCAAGAATTTTGATAGTGTCGAGACCTTCCTTGTTGACCAAGTCATCAACCACTGTTTGAAAGGTGTTGTACTTCTCCTTTTCTGTCTTAAGGGGAAGTCTAACTCGCGGAGGATGGGCAACTTGACGAAAAAAGGCGGTCATATCACCAGTAAGGTCTTCATGAGATGGCCTAGAAACAGAGTGAGAGATGCATGCTACAATTGCACGGTGATCAGTGTAGGGAATCCAGTCATCACAACGGTCGGCAATGTGGATTTCAGCATCAGTGAGAAATGGTTGCGACATTACCACATGGTCAATGATATTCCCTTCGGGAGAGGTTGAGGGACCACTATGATGACCCTTACATGTCCAATTGGTAAGTCGACTGTGATCAGGATAATCGGACCAAAGGTCATGACCTTTGGTTTCAAGAAGAAAACAGAGATATTGTAAACGAGCATCATTACCACCAGAGCGTTGCTCAAATTCGGCTACAGTGGCATTTAAGTCACCAGCGACTGTCCATGTGGTAGAAGTGGTATTGCAAAGATGTGCCATATCTTTCCAGTAGGACCGTGAAGGCCCATCATCACCAGGCTTCCAGGGTGCATAAGTGCCAATAAAACGGTGGGAATAGCAACGTCTGTCAGACGTTAGAACAACAATATCCATAGCAATTACCCTCCCCTTAAGGGAGCTCTGCAAAACCTCAACTCGTTGAGCCACCTGAATATCCCTGTGAACCCCAATGATAATGCCCCATTTAACAGGGTGATGGCTCTCACCCTGCTGACCTGGTTCCTCAAAGATGTGATAATCATCAGACGGAAGAGAGGTGCTTAGCTTGGACTTAGTCTTAGTCTCCCCTATAACGAAGACATGAGGGCTCCATGAACGGATGGCTGAGTTTACATTCTGTAGCTTCACAGGATTAACCAAACCATTGGTGTTGAGGGCGTAGACTGATAGCGTTGATGACGCTGATGGCGAAGGGGTTACCGCCTCAGCAACCGAGAGCCAAGAAAGGAAAAGGGCAAAGCCAAAGACAAGAAAAAGGAATGTATTTGAAGGACGAGGGGGTTGCACAGACAATGTCCTACAAGAAATTTTGCGACTACGATGACATTCACTGAAGTCCCTTAGAGAATCTAACACTCCCATAAAGGTACCTGACCAGCAGGAAGGAGGTTTACGAGTTTTCTTCATTGGGAACTCTGGAACACCATCGTCAGTTGCGATTAATGTACTCAGGGAATGAACAGGGAGCTGGCATACCTGGTCAGCTATTCCAGATGTCAGATTGTCGCCATCAACGACCATTGGTGCAGGTTCATGGACATTCTCCTCAAAGTGATGCCGTTTTAAGGTGATGGGAGGAGACCTCGGCAGGTTAGAAGGCGAGACAGCAGATGAGGTTGATGCAGGCGAGGAAGGGAGAGGCAACTGCTTGGCAGGCCCAATGACTGAAACAGCTTGACCAAGGGCAGTATTTTGGATGAGCCTGAGAAACTCGTTGGACTTGGTCTTGATCTGAGCAGAAACAGATTGCTCCTCTGCCTTGAGCTCTTCGATTGCCTTCTTCAGCTCTCCATATTTCAGAGGGTTGCCTTCAAGCAGCAGGCGAGTTTGCAAGGAGAGACGATTGGTCCTCAGGTCTGATAGGTTTCGCGAAAGGCCAGTCTCATGTGACTGAAGGAGTGAGTGCGGTTGGTGGCAATGACCCGTTCGTCAAGGTTTGAGACAGAGTTGGTCAGGGCAATAAGACTTGCCGAAGCAGTAGCCAGCTGCATCTGGGTGGACTTGTGCATTTGCTTGTTACGAGCTTCCATCTCGTCTATATGCTTGCTAAGCTTGTCAAGCGTGACATTGGCTGATGCTGCGACGCCGTCAACAATCTCCTTCTGAGCAGCTCCACGACGACCCCATCCACTTGAGTTGGCGCGAAAGAGAAGTTGCGGAGGTTGTAGCTTTGGATAGTTCATGAAGTGAGTTGTAAACTGCTGCTGGGCATCACTGGTAAGAACGGAGCGAGCAGCCGCCCAGGTCGTCATATGGAACATGATGGCACCTGGTTCAAGAGGGTCGGTTCGTACCCCAGCAAGGGTGTGTAAAGGCATCGCATCTTCATTGACACTAAAATTCCTAATGAGCCAGCGTTTGAGCACCTCTATCACTTCGTTCACATTGTACTCGCGGGCAACCCCCAAAATAACGAGTTCCAAGGCATGTTCCACCTCTATTTGGCGACCACGCAAGGCTTTAAGGGATAGTCCAGGTAGTGCGGAGATGTTGAAACGATCCATTTTGAGGATATCGTCAACATGCTGTGGCGAGGATAGCATGAGGGTGACACCGCCGTCATTACTGAAGCGATTGACCACCGTGTACCCCTTGACTTTGTTCATCCAGTCCGATAGCTTCTCAAGCTGCGATTCATCTTTCTGCTTCGAGTCACTGCGCAGGCGGTGTCAGGCTAAATCTTTGTTTGGCAACAAATCTTAGGATAAACGTCATTTAATTCACAATTGATCTATCCCCTTTTTCTTATCATTTCGCTTTTTTCCTTATCTAATAAAATCACACTTATCTAATCAACAGATTAGATATGATTCGCTTATCTTTTCTTTTATCTCTATCTTATCTTTATCTTATCGGCCTCTTACTTAATAGTACTTAGTAATCGTAGACATTTACTATGAAACTTCCAATTCTGTGGAACTTTCTAGGACAAACTAT
>Ga0307509_10004790_pt1 | contig 19244 bp, 20 predicted proteins | sample 10_EM_MG_FD_202245 | JGI IMG/M metagenome (GOLD analysis project Ga0307509, IMG submission 202245) | Populus trichocarpa ectomycorrhiza microbial communities from riparian zone in the Pacific Northwest, United States - 10_EM | ecosystem: Host-associated > Plants > Roots > Unclassified | place...
AAAGTGAAACTTAGTTTCGGTTATAGTTTGGGTCGGGTCGGGCTACCCGGGTTTGCAACTTGGGCGACCCGACCCGACCCAAACTCCTGCCCCCCGGACCCGACCCGACCCAACCCGATCTAAACCCGGGTCGACCCGAAAACCCGAAGCCCAATTGCGAGGCTTGATTTGTGATATGAACGATTTTATTGCTCAATATTTTGCGGGTCCCTGTTTCCGGATACTTCTTACGTGGGATAGCACTACCGATACAATTTGTTGGCCAAGGGAACGCAGATTCTAGCTTGCATGTCTGCGGCATTGTTTTTATTTTACTGGGCAGGAGTTTCCCGGCCTGTGAAAGGAGCCCTGTTTGTCGCGGGGGTGGAGGGGGCGATGGAAGCGGGATTGCAGAAGATCTGGTGTGGTGGAGAGAGAATGTGGAGCGGTGATTTGAGAGTTGCGTGTGGGTGCTTGCGGTGTATAGGAGACCAGGCGGGACTGAGCATTTCAGCTGAAAGAATATAAGAATGTGATATACTGAGGTGTAACCAAGGTTTGGGCTGGTAAAGCTGGTATCATAGTTGAAGTTATTCTGATGAAGAATTCACCTTTTCCTACCGCTTGGGTAGCAAAAGTTTGTTCAAGAAGGGGAACTCTAGGCAGCCGGGCTGTCGATCCCAAAGGCGCTGGAGCACACCGGGGCCGCCTTTTTGGGCGTTGTTCTTGTTTACGCTTCCTATACCCTCAGCCTTGTTCTCCCGGTGCTCACTGGCACTGTCGGAGTCTACCCCTAGTTGTTTTGGGCTTGGTGAGAAATCCGAGCAGAAGAGATTTGGGGGAGGTTATTCAGTTAAGTATTTACCCTTGCGCTTATAACAGGCTAGGTATTATAATATGGGCTTAGGTGATAATTCTTGTTTTCGACCTTTCCAATGGTGGAGACTGGCACGGGGATGGCTGAGGTTTAACTCCTTCTAGCAGCCTCAGGGAGAAGCCGGTTTGATTTGGTACTGTAACTTAGTGTACGTACCCGGCCCGCCCCGCCCGCGGTGGTTGATTTGGCTGCGCATGGCAAAAACAAGAAAAAAAGAAAGGCCAAGTTTAAACTTCACAAGATTCAGTCTGGTATCATATCATACTACACATGGTTGAATTTGTTATTTTGTGGGTCTAGTGTTGCTGGATTTTGTTAGACAATTTCTGAGATCATTTTTGGAATGTGGTGCCTCTGTCTCACAGCAGGCCGTTGGTAGTACAATTACAATATGGAGATCAGATTTTGGTAATGCAAGTGGCTAAACTTGAAGGTTGTCTGGATGATAAAGGTAGCCTTAGCGTTTTCTTTCTGATCGTAAATATTGTTTCTATGCGCCCCCCATAAGAAGTACCGAGGGGCGGAGAGCTGATTTTTTGCCTGGGTGCTTGGACACATATAGACATTTTACGATATATTTCCTAAATGCCTGTTTCAGGTACTTCTTATGGGAGGAGTAGTATTCCCTCGGAGTGAGAGGCATGTTGCCGTGAGTTCAAATTTCACTAGAGTGTCTGCCAGTGAGGCATCTAGGCCTATCCTATGTGCTGTGGTATTTTGGTTTTTCCCGCTTCTGAACAAGGGAAATTTCTTCCAATTTGTGATTACAAACATACTAACTACCCTTTTAGATCCCTATGCTCAGAGGGCCCTGATTCGATCAGCCTCTCCTAACCCCAAGGTTTTATCACGGGAAGCCTATTGTGCAACTTTGTTGATTATAGAGCCCAGCTAAGCAGCAGTGTACGAGCACAGGTACGGTAGCTCAAATATATACTCCCCACTCCTTGACAAGCGAGACAGTAGGAAGTGTTGTACTACCCAAGTTACTTGCTGAGACATAAGTTCATAAACGACATTCGCTAATTCCTACAAATTGGTTGATGCCCAAACTGGTAATCCTTGCTATATGATCATACTTACTCGCGTCGAGAATCGATTCTCAGACAAGGGGCGCAACCATTGCAATGGCTCAACGACTCCATATCGATGCCACAGTTAAAACGACAGGCCCTATTATGAGATCGAATGCTCCTAGGAAGAGTGGTGGGCTCAAATATGCAGTCCTTAGTCTTAACAGTTATTATAGTTGCCGTTGCTGTCATAATTGTCATTGTTGTTCTCATAGTGATTGAACTCTGCAGGAGATGGTAGTTGCAACCGTTGTCTGAGGACTTATTCTTGCTGCGAGGACTGTACCCATCTCATCATTGGAGAATACTGAAGTGTGCACCTTAGTCATTTGTGTCTCAGAAATGACAGGAGCTGTGTAACATTGTGCACCCTTATCTTCAGTCAAGTATCAGACACAAATGAACGAGTCCTAATATTATTTTATTGATAGCAGAAGAAAGAATCATAATGATCTGATGCTAATTGAGCACCAAAAGAGTTGAACATGCGTATATTACATCGATTTGGGTTTCACACTGGCAGGTTCTGGTTAGTAGTATTTTTAAGCGAGATCTACTAGAGAGACAAGTCTTTGCGGGGAAGTGAGACAGGAGATATGTGGAGCTGGCTTTCTTCAATAGTCTAAGTACAGAGTTAGGCAATCAGTTGTAAAACAGTTATTCAAGATTAACAAGCCAAATATATCACAAGTGGTTCAGGTTAATAGTTGTTTACGTTGGGTATGTACTTGCATACCAAGCCCTCCTTTTATAAACAGTACCACAACACCTGTATTGTCGCGAGGGGATTTTCCAGACCACATCAGAATTCTGAAAGTGTGCAGCTTCAAGCTACTTATACTCTCACCTGCCCCTTCTAGTTTTTTTTCACTATTGTTCCATAGAAACAAGATGTAGATTTGGAGGATAGGGAGGCGCTTTCAAAACATCAACCCTGAGGCAAGCTAGTTAGGTGTAAAGGCCCTAAACTTCGCGAGCTTACCTGCTCTTAAACTTGTCCAGAGGCAAGTTGACTGCATTTTAACACCATTTAATAAGCACAAGGCATTGGGATAAAGTTTCGGAACAGTTAATTTAGGTTAACCCGCAAAATAAGCTCTGTTCCATAGGCAGTCTTTACTTCAGCCACAGGTATTGCTAAGAAAAACAAGTTTCCTAAATCATTTGGGGGCTGACACCCTTATCAAGCACCTTCACCATGCTTGTCAGTAGGGGAGTTAAGTGTGCAAAGCGGCACAAAAATAATAATACTTGTAGGACAAAGCCTCACTGCGTTACTTTTGCAGCTATACAAGGCAAAGGTTTCTGTACACACTTATCTGCGCATGTTGGTGTTTAAGACTATTAGTCTGGAGTCTTATAATCTGATAGAAGCCAGGTCATCTTGAGTTCTCATACTTACAGAACAAATATAGTGAATTTCAGTCCCCTAGTCGGCACAATACTGATTCCTTTTTCACCATTCCCGGAACCTCTGGCTTAGTGGCTTTGAGCACTAGTCCACCCTTTGCCCTTCAATGTCCTCAGAACGTGAAGTCCTACCAATCTTGATACCAGACAGTGTTAGCTCACTGTATCTTGAAGCAACCCTCAATCTTTACTTTGGTTCTTAGCCGTGAAGAGCGGTACAAATTAGGAGGACCTATTCTGTAGTAAGTAACTGAAGGATCAAGACTTTGGATAAGATTGGGCATTGGCTAACGGGACTGGCTGGCTATGGTGAGGAAAAACACAGGTTAGAGCTTGAGTGAAAATCTGAGGCGAAGATTTTGGCGTAGAGCCACATCCGAGTGGTCCTCTAGCTAACCTTATATATGTTGATTTTCCTGATTCTATTGGATTAGTGTTTGATAAAGGACGGGGATAGCTTGGTACAAGTCCCTGACATGAGTGGACTGATCACCAGAGGCCTCTTAGTACAGGACATGCAGTTCCAGTGACCCTTTGGTTGTTCGGTCTATTCATGCCAGGGACTTGTACTAAGCTATCGCCACCCTTTACCAAACTCTGCTCCAATAGAATTAGCAGAATCAACAAATATAAGGTTAGCTAGAGGACTACTCAGATGTGGCTCCTCTTCAAAATTCGCGCCTAATGTTATTACCCAAGCCCTAATCTGTGCTTTTTCTCACCCTACCTACTCAGTCACATTAGGCAACGCCGAATCTCATATAATATCTTGATTCTTCCGTTACTTACTATAAAATAGCACCGTCCAATACACACTACCCTTCACAGCCAAGTTTCAAAGTAAAAAGTAATAGTTCCTTTAAGATATAGTGTGCTGATACCATCTGGTATAGGGATTGGCAGGACTTCCCTCTCCTATAATATTGAAAGGCAATCAGTGGAAAAGTGCTCAAAGAGACAAAGCCAGAGGGTTGGGGGAAGATGCAAAAGGAATTCCTATTGTGTGGACTGGGGGAATGGAATTCAGCATATTTGTTCTGTCAGTATGAGAACTGAAGAGGACCTTGCTTCTATCAGATTATAAGACTTTAGACTAATAGTCTTAAACCACAACATGTACAGATAAGTGTGTACAGAAACATTGCCTTGTACAGGTGAAAACGTAACGCGGTGAGGCTTTGTCCTGCAAGTATTATTATTTGTGCCATTGAGCACACTTAACTCTTGTGCTGACGAGCCTGGTGAAGGTTCTTGATAGGGGAGTCAGCCTCCAAAAGGTTTAGGACATTGGTTTTTCTTAGTAATACATATAGCAGGGATAAAGAATTCGTACAGGACAGGGTTTATTTTGCGCGTTAACCTGAATTAAGTGTTCCAAAACTTTATCTCAATGCCTTGTGCCTATTAAATGATGTTAAAATGCAGTCAATTTGCCTTCAGACAAGTTTAAGAGTGGGTAACCTTGTGATACTGAGGGCAATTAGATCTAACTAGCTTGCCTGTAACAATGCTATTGTTGATCCTAGAGGCAAGAGGCAATGACAGTTGTCTCTTGTGTAAGTCAGTCTCGTTTTCTTGTACCACAGAGTAGGAGAGTGGTATCTCTGCAGATAGTAGAGAACTAGATTGCATGTCTTGTAGGATACAATCTCGTGAGATAGTAACATTGGTGGATTGTCGTGTCTTGATGGAACTATTAGAAGAGTTCTATGTCGGACAACCTGTTGCTAAGACTATCACAATAGTCACTGGGTTCTTTGAGCGTAGGCTCTCATAGAGGAGGAGTGTATATAAACAGAGTAAAGATAATCGTATTGCAACTTCAGTATAGAAAAGTGCTTAGATGGTTGCATGAAGATCATATCTCTTGGTCAGAACCAAGCCTTTTATATAGGCATCTTCCTACAACCAGAGCCCTGGTGACTCATGATCTCGCGTCATGCGACCTCTATGACTCATAGTGAGTCATAGCCTGAAATCCATCAGCTGACTCTCATGAGTCAACTGTGCAACATCCATTAATGAATCAAAACCGATAAAACCAATCATATGCTCAAATGAGTCACATGCGTGCAACCCATGACTCATAACCCGCGTCACGTGTGAAACCAATTACATTGTATGATATTACAATTGCAAGTCATAAAACAATCAACCAACCAAACTATAATGATTACTGGCAAGTGGGCAGTTTTGTGAAATACTATAAGGGAATTGACATTATCGCATAAAACCAATATACCTTATGACTAATAAGTATTAGTCATGTGAAATCTGCTTTGCTTAGTCATGATTTGTGACATTGCCTCAGGGTTGATGGTTGGAAAGCGCCTCCCTACGCTCCAAATCTACATCTTGTTTCAATGGAAGATTATTGAAAAATCCAGAAGAGGTAGTTGAGAGCCTAAGCAGCTTGAAGCTATGTACTTTCAGAATTCTGATGTGGTTTGGCAAATGCCCCTGTGACGATACAGCCAGTGTGGTACTGTTTACCAAAGGAGGGCCTGATATGAGAGCACATACACAACGTAAACAGCGATTAACCTCAACAACTGGTGATATATTTGGCTCGTTAACTTTAAATAACTGTTTCACAACTTCTTGCCTAACCCTATACTTGAACTATTCAAGAAAGCCACCTTCACATATCTCGTGTCTCACTCCCCGGCACAGACTTGTATCTCTGATAGACGTCACTTAAAAATACAACTAACCAGGATCTGTGGAACCCAGATTGATGTGATATATACATGTTCAACCCTTTTGGAGTTCAATTATTACCAGAATATGATTCTTTCTTCTGCTCTCAATGAAATGATATTAAGACTCATTCATTGGTGTCTGATACTATCTCCTTGACCGACGAGGAGTGTGGAAAATGCCACGCAGGTCCTGTCATTTCCGAGAGAGAGATGACTAGGGTGCACGCTTCAGTATTCTCTAGTGATAATATGAATACAGTACTCGCGGCAAGAATAACTCCTGAGGACAGAGGGTACAACTGCAATCCAGGGCAGAGGTCAATTACTATGAAAACCACAATGACAATTACGATGGCAACTACAACTATAATGACTGTTAAGACAAAAGACTCTATATCTGAGTCCACCTGTCTCTCTAGCAGCATTCGGTATCATAGGAGGGCCTTTTGCTTTAACTGTGGCATCGATATGGAGGCATTGAGCTATTGCGATAGTTCACCCCGTTGTCGGAGGACATATTCTTGCTGCAATTAAGTAACTACATATACCAAATATTACAAGAAAACCTTTCAAATACCATGAAAAACAGGGGGGGTACCTTTAGAATACCATTCTTGGCAAAAACATGCCATCACCAGGTTTTATGTTATCAGTAACTGCAAAATATTTACCAATGCACACAGTTTCCCCTCTCTTTTTACTCACCAAGTGATGCAAAAGTAATTTTAAAAATCAGATAACAAAATCAAGAATTACTTGAGGCCTGCCAATATTTTCCTGAATTGTTCACCTGGATTTTTTAACATAAACTGAGTGATAGAGGAAGGTTGTTTATTGTGGGAGGGTGACAAGGTACAAGTAATTCGTTTACTTTTTGGATAGTACAAGTCCCCAGCATGAAGAACTCTACCACATCCACCACGTCTATTACAACTACAGCGCTCGAAATTTCAACTTAGTTGACTTGTCATATTTTTGGTTTTGACCAATCGAGATCTTTGGACCCCATCTTGCAACGGCTTCAAGTTTTTTAGTTTAAGAGCATCCTACTCTTACTCTAATTTTATCACTGGAAGATAGATTTATCTCTTTCATCTATTATTTTTAGTACCTCATCTTCCATTAACTCTACAGTATCTGTTAATTATGGTTAAGCAAGGTTCTACTACGTTTTTGGCGACTAAGGTTGCTAAGGCGGGTTTTGTTGCATTTTCAGACTTACAAGAGATCATGGACTTGGAGAAAGAAGTATCCAAGTTGAGGCATTATGTTTCTCTCTTATCGAAAAGAGGAATCATATGTTCCAGAAGGAGAAGGATGAGGGGTCAAGGATGGAGAAGGTAGTTTCTTGGGTGGCTTCCCCGGGAGGGGTCAGGTGCCTGAGCCGCATGTGGTGGCTGAGCTCTGGGAAAGGATGAGTGGCGTGATTGTGGAAGAGGATGCGGAAGATATCTGGGTGTAACGACCATATTGATAGGTAGCTACAGTGGACTAAACTCAAGCCTATATGGTATACCAAGAGGTAACCAGTTGAGAATGGACCAGTATACTTAATATACGAGCGGTAGACATGAGTTGGTACAAGTGTCTACAAAGTGACTTGGTAATAGCGGTTTAGACAAGGTAACCTAGGTAGGCCAAAGTTACCCTGCTAGGCAGGGTAACCTTCGGAGGACATGTTCGCGTAAAGTCAAGGAAACATGGTAAACGTTGCACGGATCTCCGGGGTAACATTATATATGGGTGTGCGGACTCCCGAAGGGAATAAAGGCATAACAGGGTGAAGTTACCCTACCTTGGAAACATGATTACACTACCTTAGGGATCCAGTTACCCTACTGAGGTACCCCAGTTACCCTACCTTCACCGACAAAGTCATCTGGGGACTTAAGGGGAAGTTATCCCACTAGAGCCTGAGTGGGGCTATTTGATGTTCATAGGGCTGCTTTGTAGGGCATGAAAGGGGCTACTGACGGAGCAGGAGAGGTCCGAACCTCCTGTAACTTTCAGGGGATATTCCTAACACCCCTCTGCGGCCCCAGCGTGGGTACGGCGCGACAGCACTGTACGGCTGTGTAGTTGTGTGCTTCCTAGTACAGTGAGATCCATAGGACCGCTCCCACAACACCGTATAAGTTGTGGCCGTCCAACCGACCAGAAGCTGTGGGCAGGATATATAAGGGGTGTGAGGGTGACAGCCTCCTGGGGCAACCTTCGAACACGCCATCCTCTCCTGCCCCTCGAGACAACATAGCAGGTCGCGCCTCCTCCACGGCGTTACTGATATCGGTCCCGAAGCCCCCCTTTGGTCATCCCTCCCTCTGCTAAAAAGACTCGCCACCTTCATAGGCGTCACCTCTACGGGATTTCACCCCTCGATGTTCCCACCCACCACCCCCTCCTCTTCCCCTCCGCTGTCTCTCTCACCCCCCAGGGTGCCCCCCCCGGTTTTTCGTGTTTTTTCGTTGGCTGAGGTATAGGGTGGTTGGGTTTCTCTCCTTTATTCTATATAAGCTTTCCTTTCCAGACGACTAAATTGTTAGTTTGTACTTTCCTTGTTATATGTAGCCGCTGGCCCGGCGGAGGAGAAACCTGCGCGATAGTGGATATTTAACTGGTGCCGTGACTTTCTTTTGTTAGTTGTTTTGAATTTATAGGTTTTCTTCTCTCCATAGCTAGCGCTGCATGAGGCTTTTTGTACCTAAAAACAATGAACGCATGATTACAAAAAAAGAAAATGACAGCCTCCTGGGGCGCCACCCGGATAAGACCTGAGAACCACCTACGTGAATACGTTGACCTCCGGGTAGTTGTATGGTTACCAGTAGACGGCTTGCGGCTGACCGGGGAAGCTGCAAGGCTTTCAGGACAACCACCCCAAAACCAGTCCCAGCCTACCCCGTGAACTGTAGCACTACCATGGGTTATTTGTGGACTCTAGAGGTGCGAGTCTTGTCACGATCTAAGAGGGTCCCGCATGGTTGGCTGTGGGTAGCGTCCATGCAGTGAAGCAGCAGGAGATTTGTGATTGTGGGAGCATGCAGTCAGGTTTAGAAGCTGAGTATAGCCAAGTAGATTTGCCGATGGACTGCGTAGCTTGTATAGACGAAAACCACCGGTGGGCCAGTGAGTCCCAATGGATATTATCTCTACCCTGGGTATGTCGGTCGGCCACTAACATACTACCCATAGGAAAGAGTTTTCGCTCATGCAGATCTAGTTGGAGAGAAATCACCGGAAGCACTTCCTATTCGTGGAGATTGTTAGTATCTGAGCGGTCTGACAGCCTCCGAGTGTTAGCCCACTGTAGGCAGGTGAAGTGGACAGCCCTGAGCTGAGCAGGGTGGTCGCGAAAGGTCAGAATACTTGACGGGTGTCCTCTGGGTTTACATTATTCTCCTTAACTAAAGCCAGAGACACTCTATTCTGATAACCAACGATCCTCGAGAGAACTTATTGAGTGAAACTTTCAGGCTTAACGATATTAAGTTTTACCGCTTGATTCTACTTTGAATTATCTTTATCTTTATGTTTATCTTTACTTCTACTTTGAGTCTTGGTGCGGTCGCAATCTTAGGATCCGTCTTCCTACAGAGTTTCCCCGTTAAACTGGGTGGCGCCTGTGGCGAGGCCACTGGTGGGTAAGCCAGGAGTGGCGTTGGTGTTGGACGAGGAAGGAGCTTCGACTGTGAGTGTGCCAATGTCAGAGCGTAAGAGAAGGGGGGTGGAAGAGTCGAGTGAGGATGAGGTAAGTGAGGTTGGAGATGAGAATGTTGGGGTTGGGGCTCCGTCGGGCCTCAGGGGTGGGGCGCCAATGGGGCTGAGAAGTGGGTATGGAAGGAGAGGAAGGGAGGCACAGCCGGGACCACCCCGACAGGTTGTTACGCAAGAGTAGCAGTTTGTTGACTGGTTGTTGATAGGAGTACGCAATGGGTTGATCGGGGATTTCTATCAAACCAGAGGGGGGAGTGCGGATATGGGGGGAAGGGGTTTTTACGAGAGTGGCGGAATGGGAAGGGGTGGGGGTAGGCAGCCCTATCCTTCAGGGTGGACCGGGGTCAGGAGGGGCTTAGGGTTGGCAGCGGGTGGAGACCGTGGGAGCTACCCAAGACTTACGTGAATAGGCTCGGGTCTAGCATGTGGCTTGACGGTTGGTAATAGTTGGAGTGGTTTATGGTTGGTGATTGGGTTGTTTGTGGGTTTTGGTTTGTTTTTGTTTTGTTTTTGTTTTGGGGCAAGGGGCAAGCAGAAGTTACAGGTTTATCTCACCCATTAGCCATGCTGATAGGGCATTTGATTGCGGGGAAAGATGGGTTCGGGGCAACAGCCGGGAGTGTGGGTGGATGTATGTCTTCTGTTATTGTACAGGTTGGGAGGATAGGCGGAGGGTTTGAGGGTGTTGATTCGTGAGGTTTGAGTTTTTAGGTGTTTTGATATTTAGTTATTGTTGGTAATGAGGAGTTTGTTTAGTATTACGCTTTAGAGTAGCTTAAGTACCTGAAATGGAAAAAGCTTTTTGTTTTTTTAAAAAAAGAACACGAACACCGGGGTGCTCCTAGAGCGTGAACATTGTATTGTGAATCACCCGAGCTTATCAAAATCACATACAAGATTCAGACTTCAGGATCCTCTCTGTGTTCGGATTTTTCATGCCTGGAACATGTATATTTCTCGGTGAATGGTATCCGGAAGGGTTTCACGCAAAGAGCATGGTATTGAAAAGGTTCACCCAAATATTACCCCTACCAAAGTCGGAAGTTTACACATCTACGAATATGTAGGAATTAATATCCCTTATGAATTAGTGTCTCACCCATTAACACAGCCGGCACAATACTTCTGACCTTCACACTTGTAATGGTGAGGGAGTGTATATTTGAGCTACCATACCCATACTAGTACACTGCTACATAAGCCGGGCTCTATCATGAAAAATATTCTGCAGAAAGGTTGCAGTGATAGAACCTTGGAGTTAGGAGAGGCTGATCGAATCACGGCCTTCTGCGGATAAGGATCTAAAAGGGTAGTTTGTATCTTTGTAATCATAAATAGAATGTGAAGAGATTTCGCTTATTCAGAAGCGGGGAAACCCCAAATACCACAGCACATGGGATAGCCCTAGCCCTATAGTAAGGTTTGAACGCATGGCAACAGGTCTCTCACCCCGAGGGACTACTACTGCCCCCTGTAAGAACTACACGAAACACGCATTAAAGAAATATATGGTAAATTGTCTATGCGTGTTCAAGCACCCACACAAAAGATCACCCCTCCGCCCCCTGGTACATCTTACGGGGGCAAGTAGAAACAATATTTACGATGAGAAAGGAAACGCTAAGGCTACCCTGATGATCGAGACAATCTTTAGCAACTCGCATTACCAAAATCTGATCTCCATATTGTACTTGTACGACCGATTGACTGGTGTGAGACAGAGGCACCACATTCCTAAAATGATCAGACAAATTGTGTAACAAAATCCGGCAATACGAGACCCACAAAATACAAATTCAACCATGTGTAGTATGATATGATAGCAGACTGAATCTTGTGAAGTTTAAACTTGGCTTTCCGGTTTTTCTTGTTTTTGCCATGCACAGCAATGGAACATTTTTTCACAGATATGACATTCAAATTGTTTCTGCGAGTTGTGGGGGGAAGCAGATCGATAGTGACGTTTTGGGTTAGTCCTTCGAACAAAGCTCTTCTCTTGGCATCCACATCCACAGAAGAACTTTGGTTGCGGCTCAGTTCTTGGTCAGTTATTTGTGCAATTAGTTATAAGAAGTGCTCTACTTGGAGTGCGGAGGGTTGAGTACCAATCGTATTGTTGAGCAGGTATGCAACAAGCAACGACAGTCATCTCCCGTGTAAGCAAGTCTCGTTTTCTTGAACCAAGGGGTCGAGGAATGCAATCTCTTCAGGTAGTATGGAACTGGCTTGCTTGTATTTGAGTGACCCGTCAAAGGATACTATCTGGTCTGATAGTAAGATCGGTGGATTGTCGCGTTTAATAGAACTATCCCAATAGGTCTATCTTCGGTCTTACCTATTAAGACTATCACAATAGTCTCCAGGCATTTAGAGCGTAGGCTTTTGTAGAGGATCAGTATATGTAGAGCGAGTAAAGCATAATCATATGGCAACTTAAGTATAGAAAAGTACTTCGATTGTTGCGTGAAGATCCTATCTCTTGGTTGGAACCAAGCCCCTTTTATAGGCATCTTCTCACAACCCTTACACTGGTGACTCATCACCTCGCGTTACGTACTTCTATGACTCACAGTGAGTCATAATGTGAAATCCATCAGCTGACTCTAATGAGTCGCTGTATAACATACCGTTATCCAATCAAAACTCATAAACCAAGTCATGTGCTCGAATGAGTCACATGCATGAAACCCATGACTCATAATGTGAGTCATGTGCGAAAGTCATTACATCATATGACATCACAATCGTGAGTCATGATAATATTAACCAATCATAATATAACGATAACTCGCAAGTGAGTAGTCATGTGAGAAGTATGAGTCGAATAACGTCATAGTGTGAAACCCAATATCCCTTATGACTTAATAAATATAAGTCATGTGAAATCTGCCCTGCTTAGTCACGATTTGTGACAGCTTGCAATCTACTTTAGCTTTTGGCCTACGCTTCCCTGTTGTAACATGTGTACATGTTCCGGTAACGATACACAGGAGCGGGCAGTGCAGGATCTCCTATGTTTGGTTGATTTATATTGGGTTTATTTGATTTGATTTCAGCTCCGCCACTGTGTCTGAGTCAGATAGGCTATGCTATCGTATTGCTATGTTTAGTTTGCTTTGCTAGAAGTTGATATTTAGGATTCTGGGTATGGAATGGTCATATAGCCCTGGTGGAGGCTGAGCTATGTTTCTTTCTTTGGTCTTGCAGGATTACAGGATTCGGGTATGTGCGCAGCTACTGGTAATGATCGTGATTGCAGGAAGGCTACCGCTCTTGGGTTTTGTATTTAAACCAGTCTCCTGGCTAGCAGGAGACATCAGACTTCGACAGACCTGCAGTCTAGGAATACACTTGGTTGAACAGCAATCCCTGAGTCCTATATGTCCTTCAACTATTATCTCTTACCTCCGGTCCCTTGCAGCCTCCCTTAGTACCAGCGCTAGCAGGCCTACCGCTGGTCGTACTGTATTTTCGTTAGACAGGAATAAACCTGTTACACTTTTTTGCCTACACCAGATGAAAACCCTTTGTTCCCAGGATTGGGAACAGCCTGGTAGGATTGATCACCCTCCCAGAATCTTGATAACTAGTTAGAACCTGGAGCGGCCGGGAAAGGAACTCCCGGCTCAGGTGGTACATTCACAATAGCAGAACGCAGGAGCCGAAGCATTACTAGGTCCGGTAGGGCCGACAATCGTCCTTCAGCAGAACCCACAGACGATACCCTAGAACCAACCACATAGGAACCAACCCCTGGGCCCATGCCAGGCTCAGCAGATACACCAGCAAGAACTAGTCATCTCCGTCCAGGAGATCTAGATACAGATTCAGACGAATACCACGACCTGACAGCTGAGGAACTCATTCAAAGAGAAGCCCGGCGGCTTGAGGAACAAGGAGCTGCAAGAGTTGCAGCCCAGCAAACTTCGGAAACTGAATGCCAACCAGAATGCCCCACTACAAGCCGGTGGCGAGCCCCCAGCATTCCAGGAGTTTTTGGAAGTCAGACACCAACTTGAGTGCCCTCCCGAGAGCATAGAGACCAACCACTACCCAGTACGTTCGTCCCGGACACACCAGAAAGACCCTCAAGATCTAGGAGCGCCAGAGACCACCCTGAACGACCAGACCCACCACCTCCAGCCCCAGACCCACCTATAGGCACTATGGCAGACCCAGGTCCGGCCAGGTTGCCCCCTCCTAAGGTCCCTAAACTGCGCATGTTTAGCGGTGAAGGAGAAGCCCTCAAACCAGACAAACTCAAGCGATGGCTTGAATAGTCAAGAAGTACCTAGCGAGATCAGGACTGAACGATGACTCCCCTGGAGTGGCGGACTACTATGGCTTTTACACAGAAGGGAAAGTAAACAACGCATTCCAGACCCTGGACAGAGAAGAAGAGAACCTCACTCTATCACAGTTGACGCACTGCTTTACGCAGCTATTCAAAGACTCTCCAAACACCGATGACACCTACCACAAGTGGCAGAATGTCCGCCAGACAGCAGGTGGACAGCCAGCACCAATAACCAAGATAGCTGGAGAGCTAGCGGATCTCAAAGGATCCCTTCCGGCTGGATCCATAGCAGACTATGGACAGAAGCAGCGATTTCTCGACGCTATGGACTCCAGACTACGCTGCAATGTTGAGCCCCAGCTCAGACCAGAAGACACCGGGGATCAGATGGTGGCTGTAGCAGAACGCTATGACGCTACCATGTATAGAACCGGCGGCTACAAAGGCAGCGATAGAAGCCAGGCTTCTAGCAGCAAAACCCATAAACCAAAGAAAGAGAATACGTACCGCAAACCCTCTACAACATCAACGCCCAGAAACACAGACAAAGGAAAGGCGCCCGCTAAGAACAGGACCTATACCAAGTCCAACAAGCCAAGTAAGGCTGAGAGGGACCGCCGTAAGGCAGCAGGAGCCTGTTTCTACTGTGGCAAAAGCGGACACATGGCAAATGAATGCCCAAAGAATGAGGTTAAGACCAACCATGTTCGCCTCTCTGAGGAAAGCCCAGACAGCAGTGAAGGCGAATATGAGCCCGATACAGACAGCACAGAGGAGCTAGATGGCAGCGGCTCTATCAGAACCTACAAGACTACAGTAGGCACGCCTAAGGACAGGCCATTCCAGGAACTTGAATTCACTATCAACATCAATGGCAAGCATGGCAGGGTCCTCGCAGATACAGAAACCATTGGCGGTACCCTGATATCCAACAAATTCATTACAATACACAACATCCCCAACACAGCTAGGAAGAATCCCGTCACTCTAAAGATGGCAGTTAACGGATAGCGATCAACTAGCAACTTCTCTGTTGAGGTTATAATTCAGCTAGGCAAGATGAGAGTTGACAAGGTTCCTATGCTAGTCACGCCTGTATCAGACTATGATATCCTCATCAGTATGGACGATCTCCTAAGGCTAGGAGCGGTCATCGATTGCCAAAAGAACAGCATTTACATCTCCAAGTACAAGGTCAGAGTTACCTGTGACGGAAAGTCTAGAGAGTCTTGATCAGCCATGACGAAGCCAAAGGAAGTACCAGACTTCCTGGAGATGTTCCCCAAAGTATTTGTCAAAGAAGTACCTGAGAAACTGCCACCAGTACACAAGATACTGCAGGATAAGTCTCATAGACCCGACGAAGCTTTTAAAGACACCCACCTTCAAAGCGCCACAAGCTTTGATGCCCAAATACAACGCATGGATCAATAAGCAGATGAACGCCAGTATCCTCCATAGGACAAGTGTGCCCGGAGGAGCCAGCATGTTTGTGGAAGCCAAAAGTGATGGCAGAATCCGACCATTAGTAGACCTATGCTTCAGGAATGATAACACCCAGGCCGATCACACACAGATCTCAGAACAAAACACTATACTAAATGCGGTAGCCAGAGGACGATTCCGCAGTAAGATAGACCTCAGTGACGCCTGTTTCCAGACCAGAGTGCATCCAGATGATGTGAAGTACAACACAATCAAAACACCCTTCGGCGGCTTTACCAGCCAGGTCATGATACAAGGAGACATGAATGCTCCCGGAACCTTTGTGAGGACTATGCAGGACCTATTCCATGACGAATTAGGCAAAGAAATATGGGTCTACATTGACGATATTTTCGTCTTCTGTGACACCTTTGAAAAGCATGTTAAGGACGTTACGAACGCCTGCAGTAAGCTGCAGAACGCCGGCTATTGTACCAACCTAAAGAAAGGTGTTTTCTTTGCCACAAAACTAGATATCCTAGGTCATATGATAGACAATGATGACATCCACCCTGCACCAGAGAAAATCCGGACCATAATGGACTGGACAAGACCAGAAAGCCAGAAAGAACTACAGCGATTCAATCGAATGGTTAATTATATCTCGCAGTTCATTCCCCACATCGCCACCATCACAGCCCCGCTCACAGAGCTGAGTTGGAACGCTGAATGGCTGAGGACAGATCTGCAGGAAGTAGCCTTCGAAGTGGTCAAGCGAGCTGCAGATAAGCACAAAGTCCTAAGACCGATCGACTATAATAAGCCAGATATGATATGGCTTTTTACCGATGTATCCCCTACAGGTACAGCCGCTTGGATAGGCCAAGGACCAACCAGAGATGCAGTCAGACCTGCAGCGTTCCACAGCAGGAAGCTGACGCCATCACAAAGCAACTACCCCACACACCAACAGGAAATGCTTGCAATCAGTAAGGCTATGGAAGCATTCGCTCCCCATTTGCTGCACAGGCAATTTACAGTAGTTACAGACCACGAGAGTCTCACCAAACAATGACACAAAAGAATCGCAATGGACGGCAGCAGAGATGGCTAACGCATATCAGTCACTTTGATTTTAAAATAGAATACCAGCCAGGAGCGAAGAATTTCCTAGCAGACTACCTATCGAGAATCCATGAGGGAACCCCAGGGCAGTTAGATATAATCCTCAAGGACCCCACTAGCGATTATGACAGCCTTGAGCTACCTGACCCTACCCAACCCCTACAGATCAATACAAGCTATGCCTCCTCTACCGATTTTAGCACTGAATCAGACGACGCCATGTACCACTCAGGCGAAGCCCAACCCTCTCCCACTCTTACCAGCAGTGACTCCATTAGTCGTTGCCGCCCTGAATACCTAATAGATGAGATTACTAGCAATGCAGTGACTCGCTCGCAGAAGCGAAAGGCCTCTGCTTCCTGGCCAACTACATCAAGCGCAGCCAGCAACGATAGCAGAATATCGATTGGAAACACTTGGGGTGATAATAGAACTCTCCCAATCTCTAGTGAAATGGAACGACGACACTCAGAGATGAGCTGAATGTCATGTACTGACGATGGGTGTGAAATACATAAGAATGAAAAAGAAGGTGGAGGCTACAGGCCAAAAGACTCTAAGGTCCGAAAGCAGAGTAAGAAGACAAAGAGAAAAAAGCAGGATAGGACTTCAACATCAAATACAGCCCTTGAGGAAGGCCAGGCCTCGCTCCCCGATATCCCCTACCTCTCAGAGACCCTCCCGCCCTTCCGTATGAACGATACTATCCTAGCTACACCTCCTATGGCCTCGCCAGCCTTTAGTCCCCTGTACAGCCAAGCAGGCTATGACTCCGATGAGGTTTGCAATACAAACCAATTCCTAAGCACCCTACACTCCTGCCTTATGGGTATCCTCACCCAGCGAGTTAGAGAAGCCCTTAAGACCGACGCCCTCTACACCAGGGTCAAGGAAACCGATAATAAATTGCACTACTCCATCCGCGATGGCCTTCTACTTGGCCAGAATACCAACGGGTACGAAAACCTTCCTATACCAGTAGGACCTCTTGAAAAGGGAGTATCCCTACGGGATTTTATCCTCAAGACTGTTCATGAAGGCCTCGGACATTTCTCAGCCTACAAATGCTACTCATATGCGGCTTGCTTCTTCTGGTGGCCACAGAGGCGCCAGGAATTTGTCCTATACTGTCGGTCATGCGATAAGTGCCAGATTAACAACAAGCCCACTACCCTGCCCTATGGACGATCCCTCAGCCTCCCCGACCCCGACGAGGGCTACCAATCACTAGCCATAGACTTCGCCGGCCCATTCAATAAATCGGATGGCTATGCATCTATCATGGTCATCATGGACTGCTTTACCTCCTACACACATCTCATCCCCCTCAAGGACGCTGCTACCTCTCAGAAGATCGTCAAGAAACTTAATAGCACTATCTTTGATGTCCATGGCCTCCCTCTCAGCGTTGTCCTTGACCAGGACTCTCGCTTTACCTCTAAGTTTTGGTCACAAATGATGAACTCCCTTGATATCCAGGTCTGGATGGCGACCCAATACCACCACCAAACGAATTGCCAGGTTGAGCGCAGGATCCGTACCCTCAAACAGCTAATGAGGAACTTTGTTAACCCCAGACAAAAGAACTGGTCCGGCGCCCTCCCAGCCATTGCAGCAGGCATGAATGGCGCCCCCCATCAATCGCTAGGCATCTCGTCATACCATGCCCTCTATGGAAGCCCCTGGAAGATATTCAACCCAGTCCAGAGATCCGCCAGCAAAGTACCAGCTGTGGATGATATCTTAAACGCCCATGAAGCAACAAGAATAGAAGTAGACATGGCCAGAAAGCATGATACCCTCCGCCAGACTGTCCTGGCAGACAAACGCAGAAAACCCCTAACGGAACCCTTCAAGAATGGCAGCAGAGTTCTTGTTAGAGGCCGCCCTTATACCTCCTCCCCTGGACGATCCAAGAAGCTAGAACCACGCTGGTTCGGACCTTTCAAGATCCTAGAACCTCTACCTGACACAGACAACTACAAGCTACACCTCCGCCCAGAATGGCCCACCAGAAACCTTACTTCCACATCTCCTCCATTAAGGAATACAGAGAGAACGACCCCGATAGATACCAGTCCCGCAGAATGGACAAGCCAGCACCCATCCTGATCGACAACGTAGAAGAATGGGAAGCAGAGCAGATACTCGACTACTGCTGCCAGAATAACAGGCACGAATTCCTAGTTCACTGGAAAGGCTATCATGATGAGCGAGCAGATGACTCTTGAGAACCTATCGAAAACCTCGACCACTCCCTGGAACACATACAGGAATACTGGGACGCAAACCACCTAGCAGAACCGACGCCCCAGATCACCTCCCACTACATTAAAGCTTCCTGGGAACCCATGGAAGTTTCCTCCTAGTGTTCGTTACGGGGCGGGGCAGGGCAGGTTTTCCCTTGCCAGGCCCCACCCTTACACACGGCCGGGGGGGGTATTTTTAGGGTAATCACTGCCCCGCCCCCGCCTGGGGCCCACCTGCACTCATTCCCTGGACAGGGCCCCGTTTGTTACATCAGCAAAAGTACACATTTGCCCCCTATACCTCATGAGGCATGTGAGGGATGGGGGGCAAAATTATCAAACTCCAGTTGATGTATGGGTCATCCATACCCTCATAAACCTCGGTTAAATCCT
>Ga0307509_10004791_pt1 | contig 19241 bp, 31 predicted proteins | sample 10_EM_MG_FD_202245 | JGI IMG/M metagenome (GOLD analysis project Ga0307509, IMG submission 202245) | Populus trichocarpa ectomycorrhiza microbial communities from riparian zone in the Pacific Northwest, United States - 10_EM | ecosystem: Host-associated > Plants > Roots > Unclassified | place...
GAAGTTTTCCCTGGAGGCGTTCTCGAGTTTTTGGACTGCATCTGTGCGAAGCGCAGCATCTTTTTGGAGGGTGAGTGTATGCGATTTGGGCGTATATGGAGCGGAGGGGGCGCACCTGGAGATAAAGTGTTTGCGAGGAGTTCAGATGCGTTCATGGCCGTCGGGGAAAGAGAGAGAGAATTCTTGAGGTTGCGGGCGTCGAACAGATCGTCGTCAGTGTCGTTCTGCCAGAGATGATGGTGGTTGAGGATAAGGAGGGAATGGCATTGGCCACGGGAGGTGTCGCCTTGTTTCTTTCACAGTTTATTTCCAAAACTCGCCAGCACACGACTGGAGCGCATGGCTGGGAACAATTAGGTTTTATTCTGATTTTTAGCTCATTTTTACTACTGTCTGCAACCGAGCGAGAGGGAGAGATCCCACCCCAGTGATTGAACGCGTCGCGCCAACGTCTCCTTGGTCTGAATCAATCATCCATGGCAGATCGAGTGAGTGCAATCTACCACCGAAACACTCTCCTCTGACTCGGGTTTTAGGGCAGAGGCGGTTCTTCTAGAGGAGGTCAACGCGGTGGTGGCCCTGGGAACTCATCCAGGGGCGGTGGCAGGCACCATGGCCCGCAGGGACCACAGCCAACGATGGACAAACCAAAACGCGAGGCGATCCTAGACCTCTCCAAATACGTGAACGAAAGAATCAGAGTAAAGTTCACCGGCGGGCGAGAAGGTGTGTGTGCAATCGCTCCCCGCCCCGGGCAACGAGGAGATGCTCAGGGTGATCAATCCCGTCACAGTGACTGGCGTGCTCAAGGGTTTCGACCAACTCTTGAACCTCGTCCTCGATGACGTCCAAGAAATCTACCAGACCGGTCCGTCCTCTATCTTCCCGTTGACTTCAAACCCCCTTGCCCTGACCATGTGCTCTTCCTTTGCATCCGGACAGAACCCGAACAAACGACGCGCAGCCTCGGTCTGGTCGTCCTGCGCGGTCCCACAATCACCCTCCTCAGTCCCGTAGATGGCCATGAGGAAATCGCCAACCCTTTCGTGGCCCAGGAGTAAACCTCTTTTTCCCCACTAATCCACCTTCGCCGCAACGTCATCGGGGGTGATGATCGAGGATGAAATTGTACTGTCCTGTCTACTGTAGCTCTTCGATGTCCCACTTTGGACGCATCTCTATCTCATACTCGTCGTAATCTTGTACGAGGAATCGATGCATCGACGCCCATCCTATCATCACCGCGTTGTCTTGCCAGGACAAATGGAAATGTGAGTCAGGGTACCATTAGTCAAAAGAGGAAAACGCCTACCTGTACACAGTTCTTGTGGAGGGAATACCAGACGAACCGCGGCGCCATCAAACTCAAAGTCTCGGCATGCAACCTCTAGCCTGGTCATCAAACCGTGACGTCAGCCAATGGGGATGTGAATGGGTGAGGGGTTTACCGTACCTCTGCCGAAGGAACTTGTTACTTGCCACCCCACCACTGACAACGACGTCTCTGATGACAACCCCATTTTGCCGGCACCAGTGTAAAGCCAAAAGAACCTTTTCTTCCAGTTGACTAACAGCGGCGGCCTGGAACGCACGAGCAAGGGCGAGTTTTGTGGGAGTATCCAGGTCGCCATTCCGCGCCGCGAGATAACGTTCAACGCCGGAATGTAAGCCACTGTACGAGAACGCAAGCTTCCCGGGTTGTCCGCTTGGAAGCGGGGGAGTGATATCCGGCAGTTGGTGATGACCATCGTTTAGGCAAAACTGTTCTAACGCCGCGCCCGGTCCCAACTCTCCCCAAGGGATTTTGAGCATTTTAGCGACCTTATCGAACGCGTTTCCAATCGGTTCATCGGGCGTGGTTGCCAAAGTTTGAAACGACGTCCGTGATCGTGCGAGCAGGAGGAGGGTGTGCCCGCCAGAGACCAACAGAGTAAGGAAAGGAAACGCGATATCGGGAGCCGTCAGGAATGGTGTCAGAGCGTGGGCTTGCTAGAGCCCGAAACTCAGACCTCTATACTTTGCAAAGGGTAGAACATACCATGTGGTGTACGCCAACTAAGGGTTTGTTCGTGGCCGCTGCCAGGGTCTTCGCTGCATTCGAGCACACGCTCAAGCAACCGGCCATACCTTGACGGGGGCTTAGCCCTCTCAGAAAGGGATTTGTAAGAGGCTGCATACCTGGCCCCCTCGTGTATGCGATCCCGTCAATACTGTTCAACGTCATGCCTGCCTCCTGGAGTGCCTTCCTCACAGCTCCTGGCTTCCGGGACAACAGTCAAGAGTGGACGCCAAAGCCAGGTGTTGGTAGTGAACGCTTGCCATATGTCTTTGATGAGCCCAAATGGCGTGCATAGGGTGTATCCCCCCAAACTTTTCGTGACTGCAGATCAGGGTGAGTCCAACATGTCCGACGTCGTGTCAATGGGGAACCGGCTGACTATGAATGTTGTTTCACGACGACATTTGATACGATTTCCCTGTCGGAGTTGACTATTGCCGCACAGGTGTCATCTGCAGAAGATTCCAGGGCCAAGACCGTGAAACGACGGTGATTTCTTCGCGTGAGGGGGAGCAGTTGAGAGGCCCTAATGACGCGCCGAAGCATACCGGGCCGCGGGACAGCAGATGGTGATCGGACAGACGAAAGAGGGTGAACATGGCAGGGCGGCCCAGCGCATTGCTACCGATCCCAACAAGTCACAAAAGTTTTCTAAATTTTGTGCGTTACAGGTCCCCGGTAATTTCCCTCACATCATCCGCAAGGAGATCTCGCCTACCGAGATAGACAGCAACAACCGTCTCACGCTCTATCCATCGTTTTTCGCCGTCTTCAGTGGGGGGGAGGGGAGTTACGCTATAAGTTATCGACAAGGCAGACAACACTCCACCGTACGCATGCGAGATCCCTGCGGGTTGCATAATCAAGAACCGCTAGAGCGGGTGAGGGCTGAGCGAACGAACCTGTATCAATAATGATTACTTTTCCTCCACACCTCGAGACAATTCTCTATGAGAGTCGGATTATCACCAAAAGAGCGGTCACCAAGCAGTGGTCACAAACCGTGAAGTCTGGGGTGTGTCCAATTATTAACCTTCTGACCCCAATCTTCTTCATCACCGAATCCGCCCTATAACAGAGCCCGCCTTCGACACCCTCATCTTCATCCAGTGCCCAACCACGGTACCACAGTGGTCCGTCTCCCCCGTACAGCCTGTTCTCCTCGTTCGTTGCTGTTCTCGGTAGCCCAGGGTACGGGTTCGGTGGGTGAACAGGAGGGAACTCTCTTGTTTGGAGCTTCCGTAACAACGACGAAGAGATCTCATTGATTTTTGAGGGGTACGGTGTCAGGTCCGGGTATGTTGGCGCCAAGCCACCATGAACAAAGGATAGGGCAGAGTGAGAAAGGGGCGAGGATAAAGAAGAGTCGTAGTCTGTGTTTGGAGGACCGAGTGAAGGGTGAAGGGGGAGACGAGAAGTTGTGGTGTAGTTGGCTGCCCAGGATTTACCGATCCGACCGGTGGTTATCATCTTTCCCCTTGCTGCAACCGAACCGAAAGTCTTGATTTCCGATGGATACACGTATCTAAGTGGATATTAACGACCGCACGAAAGGGCTGGGGCCAACGTACCTCCAATCACCTGAGGGAGAAGGACTTTGGGTAAGTTCATGGGGGACCGCGAGTATCATTAGACATACCGATGACGTTCATCCACTCGTGGTTCCCCAAATGACTCAAAACCATCCCGCCAGCTGCGAGGGCTTGGTCGCGTAGCTCGTCCATGTAGGAAAACAGCTTGATAGTGTCATCTCCTCTGTTGCACGAGAATCTCGGTGTGAGTGGCCAGACGAGCAGCGGTTCTAGGGAAGGATACCCCACCGGTCGATAATGTCTCCGGTCTGGACGAAGAAATCCACGTTGCCGGTCCAATTCCCTTCATTATCAATAACCCCAGACATTTCCAACACCTTTCGCGCATTCCCAAAGTCACCATGAAGATCGCCGACAGCAACTATCCGACGGACGAACGCGTTGGCTGGAGGCTCCCCTTGCATATCCCAGGCATGGTGGCCAGATTGTTGGTCACCCTGACCGAGTTCCTGGATGAGGTCCGGTTCGTAACCGACACTTCCGGAGTGTTGCTCGCTCGCTTGGGGTGAGTCGGGGTGGGTAGCGAAGAACCATGGCCAGTAATCCACCGCCAACGAAGTTCGCTGGATAATGAAGACGGCCAACAGGGGGGTCAGCACACCGAAGGTCAGCCAGAACCGAGCCATGGTGGTAGATCGGTGGGAAACTCGGTCCCGCAACGTGCATCAATATCACGGGTTTAGCGCTATCACCCAGTCCACAGTCTGCCAGTACGATAGAAAGGAGTGCCAATTAGGAAGCTGGCAGAACTACGGTACGATGTGAGAAGCCCGTGCTAGGAATACATAAGTGGGTCCGTCCGAAGAAAAATTGCCGATGTAGTCCGTTCTCAGATGAATACTAAAAATGCTCCCAAAGTCATGCAGCCAACGGCAAAAAGCGTTGTCATGCCAAAGCAAGAGATAATTCCACCACTCGAGGTCCCACTTTCGTTGCCAACTGACGAGGTCTGCGATCCGCCCGAACCGGAGCTAGATTTTGGAGTTGGTACGGTTCCCGTGTAAGTAACACCGTTGGCAGTCGCAGCAACTCGGAACACAGAACCCCCGCCGTACTCGTAATACTGTCAGAAGGTTCAGCCAATTATGCAGCGTATCAGGTAGAAAGGCCATACGTCAACGAGGAGGAAGTTCGGGTAACGGCTGTACAACCCGACGCATACCGCGACCTCCTCACCAAGTGATCCAGGGCCACTCGCGGCGTTGGTGAGGTTTGCACTCGCAACATCTGGGATGGGGTTCCCAAGGAGTAAGGTATCCAAGAAATGGTTGATCAGGAACATTGAAGTCGATACGTCGCCACTGCCTCGATCCTTCTGGCATTGGAAAGCGGTCTTGTCTACGGTGTTGTATGGGGTCTCCCAAATGTTGCTAAATTCTGTGAGGGTATTAGGAAGGGGTGTGTGGGGTGGATGACGCGAGGCCGACTGCTCACCATTGATCAAGTATGGGGCAGTTTCGAAATTGGCCGTTGTAGACAAGAAAGTGACCAAGCGAGTTCCGGCGTCAATCAGACTGCCAAGCGTTGGCCAGCCACTTGCGGGCAAAGAAGGGGATTGGGGGGAGTACGACAAGGTGTCAACTCCCGCAGCCACGAAAACAGAGGTGAACTGCGTAGCTGCGAGATTGTCCGAGTTGACAATAAGCAGAGTCACGACTGGGGAAAGAGGGTTAAAATAGCCCGGAGTTCCAACGAAGTACCCACCATCCTCAGGATGAGCATCCACCCATGTATTAACTGTGCGCCTCCTTAAATCAGGAGTCGATTGGAAATAACGGACGATTTCGTACCTGTCTTGAGGTAGTTGAGGAGAGTTCCTCCGTTGTATAACCCCTAATACTGGTTCAGAGGTGCAGCATCGGGGATAAGCCGAGTACCTACACAGTCAGTGTGACAGAGATATATGTCGCCGGAGTTCTGGTGCGCTTGCATCTGGAGTAGCCTCACGCCGTCGTTGAGTTGCTGTGTAACTTTCGTAGAATTGAGGATCAAGTTTCTAGGACGGTCATCTCATCGCTCACTGTCATAGTCTTGATTCGCGGCAACTGCATGACATGGTCAAACAATTGGGAGGAGAGGGGTTGCTATACGAAACTTACGGTTGTTCACACCGACTGCGTAGCTGTTGTGCGCGCCGACATAAGTGATGTTGCCATAACCTCGATTGCAGAGCTATTGACTTGGGATTGAATGGCCTGCGGAGTTTGCCCGACACAATATTACACACCTCTGCATGACCGTTGCAAACGGTGGCAGCGTTGACTGAAAAGCGGAAAAAGGAAAGGACGACCACGGTAAACCCCAGCAACATCCCGGCTGGTGGCTTATTGTCGTGGGAGGAGAGATGTGGCGGAAGCTTCCGGTCGTCTTTCTTTCCCGTGCCTCAATGACAGGAGGGGCGTTCCTTATATCAGGGCTCTCAGCCGTATTCTTGGCTTACACACGCTCTGTATGCGCAGCCTATTTCTGCGGCGCAGCACTCGGTTGCGCGCTTTCTGTTAAAGTTATCAAGCTTTTTGTCCGACAACCACGCCCACCGGGGGTGACAACGTTGAAATCTTACGGGTACGAATCACATCGCCGCCTCTGTCTCCGTTTGCAGCGTTTAGCGAAAGTCTGAAATTCTTGCTTTGTGGGCTCTGATAGTATGCCTAGTACGCACTCGGCCGTCGTGTTCTTCTACGCTACCACGGTGGTCCTTGTGTCTACTACGTTGCCCATCCACTCTTCACTTCCTGATGACCCAAGCACTCGCATGTGGCCCCCGGTCGTGGCGGCCGCATCTGCTGTTGCGGTTGCTTCGTCTAGGGTCTGGCGGGGCCACCATGATTTCCTCCAGATCGCGGCTGGGAGTGTGTACGGGGGTGTGTGTTCCCTTGTTGCGTACAGAATATGGACCGGCGGGCTGGATGCATATGGCCATGCGTTAGAAATCTGGCTTGACGGTTTCATCGGATGGCGCTGACGATACCCACGGTGGGTAACATCAAACTGTGATCCAATATGCTGAGCCGCTTAGCCCATCCCCCGACCCCGCAGATACAAACGCTCCGTTGCTCCGAGTACAAAAACCGACCTAGGTGACCTTGTTTCAGGCGCGTACACCCGTATGAAATGCGGTAGATCATAACAAGCATTTCGGAAATATTCATCGATTCTTGTATATTCAGTCGATTGTACACGTTCGATCGCCATTCATAAATAACGTTCCCTTGCAATTCCTCCGTGCTATCGAGAAGGTGATGCAGGTTTTTGTGAACATCACAACCTCGCATCCACAAACACTCCGTCAACCCATGGCAAAACTTCTCCCTGATCTGTCACACCTTGGACGTAGAACCTCACCTCTACATCGCTCCCGGTCTTCAATCCTTCAGGCAACATAACGTCTTCCACGTAGAACTGATTCTCCCGTCCATCCCACCCGGTGGTCCCGATGAACACCGTGTGCTCAGCCCCACGATAGAATCCCACTGTCGACTGTGCTTCAATGTAAACGTTGAAGAACATAAACCTGGGGTATGCTGCGACCGCAGGAGACAACTCCCATTGCAACCCCGTGTGGTCTGGGGGTTGTGGTTTGAGGTCTTCGTCTGAGATTGGGTCGAAGTAAGCAGCGATCTCCCACGTCAGGAGGTTCTTGAGGTAGTTTGCCCACAGCAGCTTGGGTTTGTGATGGGTCAACTTTAACGGGGGTCTTGGTGGGCTGGGGTACACTGAGAGCAGACCGATGCTTATAGGGAGTTCGCACGGCTGAGAAGGATCTTCTGTTGCGAAACCGAGGACCATTCCCAGCACAGAGCGAACTTCTGTTGCGGTTGAAAGATCCATTGGGAGAAGAAAATGGATGTGAAGTTCGGTCCAGCCATTCTCGAGTTCCACGGTCGTCGCATCAGCCAACTCGAACTCCCGTGAAGAACGAACAGCAATGGCCGTTTCAAGGTCGAGGGTGGGAGTGTCAGTCTTGTAGATGAGTGAGATATCGTATGATTGGCCTGGGTAGATGGAGACTGATTGGAGCGGCAGCCAAACATGCCTAAAATATGCATCCTCGTCTCCGGAGAACCGCAATGTAATTTTGACGGAGCTGCCGCCGAGCCAAGCGTCCGCAAAATCCAGGGACGTGGATCCAAGGGGGATTGCTCCACGTCCCCCACCCTCCTCCCACAGCGGGACGGGTCTCGGCCAAATCAGATTTCCCAGTGAAGTCTGCTTCTGCACATCCGCCCACCCACGCTCATGACTGTCCATCAATTCCTTCCCCTCGACAAACCATCGGAATCCAATCCCTGGGGAAAAGAATGTGACAAAGGGGAGATCGAAAGGGTTCGGTGGGGAGAAATTTTCGAAATAGGAGACGATTGGCATGAATGGCCCGGGGAGGGGTACCCCTGGGCTGAGTCTCTGTTTCTTCAGCGACATTTCGGACATTGGAGGGACGGGGACGATCTCGGTGGGGTCCTCTGGACCAAGCCACAGCTTCCGGTCGTACTTCCACCAGTCATGCCAACTCCAACCGGACCTCCCCTCTGTGGTTTCCCAAGTCCACGCCATACCGAACAGAGCCGCGCTAAGACCAATACCTCTGGGAGCGATTTGCGTGAGGGCTCGATAAGTACCGAATCCACCATCACCGTATTGGTTACGCCCCCAGACATCGATTCCCACGTAGATACCCTGGACTGTCTTCCCAGGTATGGTTAGACTGCGTGCGTATTGCGCAGTGAGAGCAGGGAAATGTGGTGGCCACTAGTATGGTTCCGGTGAGAACGTCGCGCATCGTGAAACGCCAGGATTACCCACCGAATAGTTGGTGAAGAACCCGGTGGAAGGGGGGTAAAACACGAGGTTGTAGTTATTGAGCCTGTCTTGCCACGCAAGCTTCCCGGTGTAGATGATACTGTCATACCAGATCACTTCCGTGTGATCTCCAACCTCTGTTCTCAGGTAATGCCGAAGGAGGTCGATCCACGCGGTCAACGCTCGCGTCTGTTCCGGACCGCCGCGGAGAGGACACTCCACGTTGAGTAAGTAGCCATCGAACCCACGTTGACGAACGAGATCCGCCAAGGCCCGAGCATAGTGGGGGGAGACGGGGAAGGATTGAGGTGTTTGTTCAGAAGAAGCGGGCCCGGTTGCAGAGGACGGAAGTCGGCCGAATAGGAGCCGTAGAACATCGGGTTCTCCAGATCCTTCAAAGATTCTGGGGTTCGCGTGAGCGGGTTCGAATTGTGATCAAGTTCACGCCAAAACCCACATCGTCCCGAGCATCTTGACTCCCTGACGGTGGGCGGCAGTAACCCATCCTGAAGGTGGGATGGTAATCCTATTGTGAGCAAAGCTCGAGACGGGGTCATGAACGTCACACCAGTTATCAACAATCAACCTAGCACATACTAGACAAAGGTCTCACAGAATGACCAGAAGTTAAAGGTGTACGAGAGTGTCGAGGGTTTCTCGGTATATCCCCCCTTGTAGAGAGTTCACAGCTGAAGACGACGGGGAGGGCGGGAGGCAGGTTTACCTTGTAATCGTGACAGACCTGGGCTGTGTGAATGCCTCAACCTGGTGTTCCAGGATATAGGACTTACCAAGAGTTTCCCCTGCTGCGGGGGAGATGGTATTCTAGATCGTGGTATGTATCGGAGTACCGATCGCAATTTCCTCGACGGTCTGTCTATCCAGGAATCGAAGTCCTCCAGCGAGGTAAAGTAGGGTGCCTCGTCCCCAACGAGGTTCAAAGAGTGGCCGGCGCCGACCAGAGGCATCGCGATGATAGAGATGATGCCACTGGAAGGGAAGATAAATCAAAGCTTACTCCCCGAACTCGGCTCCGAACTATTCCCAGAACTTGTCACCCTGGGTTAAAACCCAGCTCGCAAGGCGGGAATTCAGTGGGGGTCCGGGTCGAAAGGCCGACCGAACCCCGGCAGTAGCGCTGGGGTTACACTTCCCCACAATCATCGGAGCTGCGCTCGAAGCCCTCTACACCAATCGTGATCCTTTTCCCGAAGGATTACATCGGATACTAATCGAGTGTTTATTGTATGTACTTGCAGCGTTTATCGTCAATGGAATTGAAACACAGGGGGGGCAGGGTGGGTTATGGGGTTCGTCCACGCAAGGTTCGCCCCCGACCTCTATGAAGGCCAACTGACCAGTATAGCGCCAATTACGAGCCGTTCCAACTCAGCTCCTCGTTCCCGGCATTCTTTAACTTGGAATCGAAATCTCCGGACCGATATTGCGAAACCATCCGGGAAAGAAGGTCTGTGGTGGAGATCCCGGGAGTGCGCCTTGTTGGCAAAAATTTGCCTGACGGTGACCATCAATACCGAAGAAAGAATGGAAAGGCACCACAAACCTTCTCGCTTTACTGGGCCGTAGACGTCGTCATGCCCAACCGCTGTATATGGGTCCTCGTCATGAGCTACGTAGTCGATCTTGTGCTTCTCGAGGAACTCCGGCGTGATGATCCAGGGAGCTTCCGGGATAACGTCATCCGCCCACTTGCAGTGGCGAATGTTCTCGCACCTGCCACAGCGCAAGGATCTCAGAGGGCGATCCAATGCCAGGTCAATAGTGACACACCTCTCTTGGTGGTTCATTATAGTATTCGCCTTGTGCGCTCGGACAAGCTCATCGGAACAGACCCCAACTAGTAAGCGGGTAGATGGGAACGAAAGCTTAGCCTGACGCAACTGGAGGGCATGACTGGGGGGAACGCGCTGAGTCGCGAGGTGATCAATATGAGAGATTACCTACCCGTAGTGGAAGAGGTCGTAGACGCCTGCGGGATCAAGTTTAAGCATGATGGAAAGATGAACCTGGGCGTTCGGGCGTACCATCTGCGTATACCACGATGGGCCTATCCTTGGGAGGGAGGTTGATTGTGTAATTCCTAGAAGCTGGTGCACCTTCGGAGTGACCAGTGATGACGTCCCTCACCCACTTCTGGATTTCTTCTGGAGTGATCTTCGCCGGGTCAAAACTCTTTTCGGAGGGGGGTTTTAGTGGCTCTGGTGTCGTCTCGCCTCTGGTCAGCGGGGATGAGGTCGGTGGTCGATGGGAAGAGTCCGGAAGCAAGGTCGGTCGGGATAATGGTGAGGTCATAGTGGAAACCGTGCCTTCCGAAGACGAATATGCATCGTGGAGAGAGGCTGTTGGTTCCCTCTGACCGGTGTGCTGAGGACTAGCGGTCGTGTAACTTTCGACATCTCCATCGTAGGTGGGAGAGTCTACTCCAGGATCCTCATCGTCGACAACCTGCTGATGTTTCTTGTTCTGCAGTTTCAGTTGGTTTGAATGACCGCCAACGGTCCTGGATTTCTGGTGTGGTACGTGGGGAGAGATGATGGAGGATGTGCCGTCGTCCGTTGTCGGGTCATTGTCTTCCTCTGAGGCATCGTAGGCGGGAGAGTCTATGGAACCTGTTCGGTGGAAGGAACGTTTGGAATGGAGGATACGCTTTGGATAGGAAATATGCTCTGGGGGTTGCGAGTTGGTTAGACTTGAGGTGGAGGATGAATCCATCTTGGCGGTTATGAACTAAGGGCGAAGACCCGAACCAGACACGTTCGAAGAAATCTACCGATCCTACGAAAAATACAAAGTGCAAAAAAATATGGGGCGCTGGTCACTTTGTTGGGGTATAGTCCTTTGAAAGGTCAATCCCAGCAAGATGGGTGTTGATTATCTTCGCCTGTCTCTGTCGTTGCACCGTCCTCTTGCCCTGCGGATTCCGTCAGTGGAGGATACAGAAGCGTGAGTCATACGACGTCACCTTCTTCTTTGTTGGTGCGGTCTTCGGGATCGCAACTTCGGCAGCAGTGGCTTGTAATCCCTCTGTTCCGTGTGATTAGGAATGAAGAGTGAGCAGAGATGCGAGAATCCAACATACCACTCGCGAGGTCCCTGAGCAGATCCGTCTCGTTAGGCACCTTCAGTGAATGCCACAGATCCACAAACTCTGTATGGACGGTTAGCTACCATGACTCTCGGTGGAATGCACAGTTTTCACCTTTCTCGACCTCAATGGGGCCTTGGTCGTCACCCTTGACCTCGTTATAAAACACCATGCGTAGTTGACCATCCTTTGCGGTCCGCGTGACAAAGACTTCACCCTCCTTCTCAAGTTCTTCGATTGATTGTGGTGCTTCCTTCCATGAATCCTTGAGTGCTCGGACGGCGAGACCCCGACCCTTGCGCGTATGTCGTTGGATTTCGGTGAGCAGCGCCGGCTTGGAGCGGACATTATAATCATGCTAAGAAACAGACTTTTTTGAGTACACAGTTCGACCTCCTCTCAGAGTCACCGGAGTACCTTGTATGAGTACAAGTCGGTCTTGGGGTCGTATGCGACACGATCATGGTGTTTGAACTTCTCAAGCAGAGCCAAGTCAGTAGTCAGAGGAGTGTTCGTAACAATTGCAATATCCTCCAGTCGCATGGGATTCGGGGTACTCTGTCCGATTCCTGCGTTTCAGCCAGGTCGCACCTCCAATCGGGTGGATGTATTCAGACCTTGAGGTGTGCAACCGCATAGACCAGCTGTGTGTTGACATTGTTCCCTGTACCAGTATCTGCCGGTTGCGAGTACACAACATCTAGAATCCGGGCATTCAGACCTTGCATTTGTCACTGATGGGAAGTTGCACGAACTGTTCTTCGATTTCTTCTTCTTTTTCTTTTCCCCGGGCTCCTCACCACCCGTGTCTCCAGGTGGCTGGGGCGGCGCCGGATTGGAGTGCCAGGAAGTGTAGTCCTGACGAGCTAGGGCTGATTTGAAGGATGCCGCATCCTTTGCCAATGAGGACATCGGAGTCCTGGATCAAATCCGAGTGGGGTTCCACGTGACGTACTGGAAGCCGGAAATGGACAGAGGATTCCCACAGGCCACGTGCTTCGATATCATCGATTGGGATCAAATTTTCAAGTTTCGCCCGACTGCCTCTCTCCCCCATCCATCCTCTTAGAAGACCGCTACGACCCCATTTCTTTCTTATTTTCCATCCCATATCTTCTAATCATGTCTGACGACGAACACCACAACGAGCAAATCGAGAGCGTGAGCCCGTTTTTAGCACTCCTCCGGCTAGATCTCGAGAGATCTGACGACCCCGAATGACTAGGCCAACGCCGGTGCATCCCTCACCTACCCCATGCAATGCTCTGCTCTCCGCAAGAACGGGCACGTTGTTATCAAGGGTATGTAGGATTCAAAACTCTCCTGCCGCCCAGGTTCCCCATGTCGATCAACCCACCCCACAGGCCGTCCCTGCAAGATCGTTGATATGTCTACCTCAAAAACTGGCAAACACGGTCACGCCAAAGTCCACTTGGTTGCCATCGATGTGCGTTTATTTCGCCCCGTCTGTTCCGGTAAATGCCTACTAAGCAGACTTTGATCAGATCTTCACCGGCAAAAAACTGGTTAGGCGTCTTGGATATCCAAATCCTGGAATGCCCGCTAAACTCGTTCTTTGCAATTTATAGGAAGATATCTCTCCTTCTACCCACAACATGGACGTCCCTCACGTCAAACGGAATGAATACCAGCTTGTATGCCACGTTCAGCAGGTTACTTGACTCGGTGGATGACGATTGACTTTTAACCCCAGGTTAACATCGACGACGGTTACCTCAACCTCATGAACAATGAGGGCACCCCCAAGGATGACGTCAAGGTCCCTGAGGGGGACATCGGAAAGGGCATCGCCGATGGTTTCGACGAAGGCAAGGAACTCCTGGTTACGATCATCTCTGCCATGGGTGAGGAGGCTGCCATCTCCTTTAAAGAGGCTCCCAAGGGCAACGCTTAATCTCAGCCCTCATTGTCCCTTTGTTTTGTTCCTGCCATTCATTTGTACGTCTGGGCTTCCTTCCCACGTCTCTACTTTCTCACCTCGACCGGTTGATTACAGCTGTCGTTGTGTGTTCTTATCCTTATGACTGTTGTTCTATCGCGATGTACGAGGACCAACTGATTTCTTGCGTCTGATCTGGCGTGCTTTCAGCACAGCAAAGGTCGTAGTCGTCGTGGTTGTTTTGCACAAGTGTACTAGTCCCTGTTCAAAGAAGGCAAAAACATCACGAATACTTTGAGTCCACCCTCGCCCTCGGGTTCAAGTTAATCCCGCCAGATGATTGTACTACCCCACCCACACGCTTTTTGAACGATAGTGGTTCTCGGAAGTTCTTGTGCTCGAAGTCCCATGTTGCCCAGAATTGGGCGTCTGGGAGGGAAGGAGGAGCCTCTTCCTTTATCTTACCGTTTTGCAACGTTCCCACCGTTTTCCTGTCTTTGTTAACCGGTTGCTGCTGGGTTGGATTATTTGTGGAATTCCACGGTGCCTCCACTGGTCGTCCGTATTTAAGCAACTCCGCTCCACGTTTGAGGGGTGGGGGATGTGGAAGGCGTGTCGTGCGATGGTACACGGGTGGCTTGAAAGTAAATAAGCACGTAAAAAAACACCCTGTGGTTGTATGGTTGAAAACACACCGGTATCACACTGCGGGCGACTTCCGGTAATCTTGAGCCTTGGGCACTCATTGAAGGGGCGATGTGCTCTTGTGCAGTGACAGGGAGGTGGCTGATGGAAGGAAGTGGAACTTTGCTCATTTCGTCTCCCTTCGTATCTGGCTTTCCGGGATCTCCAGAGGCGTTTGTCGGAGGCTGCTTGGCGACGGGATGCGAGGGTGGCATGATTGAGACACGGGGCGCATTTGGTGAGGAGAGCCCGAACAGTGTGTCCGCTGGTTCCCAGCGAGGGTTGTTCTCTGTTTGGGTGAGGAGAGCAAGTGCAACCCGGTGACGAGCTGGGTTGCCCGCATTCCCGTGAGACGGGAGGGGGTTGGTGAGGATGTGGTGGTAGGCCCCTAACAGCGACGGCTGTATTTGTGGTGTTGCAAGACGGGGTGGTTGGGAGGGGAGGTCAAAAGATGCGGGGGGTTGAGGTAAATGCCACACGGGTGCAGATGATAAACTCGACGACGTATATGGTACAGGCGTAAGGTAATCGGCGGAGGAGGTGGTGGTAGAAACCTGGGGCAGTGGTGAGAGTGCCTCCTGCGTCCGGAGCAGCGTAGGCAGGGCAGCTGGCGTATTGTCCGGTGATGGTGGCTCGGAGTGCTCCTTTGGCACGGGGAAAGGGGGGAGGAAATCGGGGATGTGAGTGGGCGCGTTCCACTCTGTCCGTGGCCGTTTCCTCGACGGTGACGATGGAATCGATACCGGGGACGGGAGAAACGTAGGGGAGAGTTGTCGTTCCGGCCTCGAAGGTATCGGGTCTACAGACATGGGCTCGTCACCGATGGCCATTTCTGCGCCGGATTCTCCAGCTCCAGCTTCATCGTCCGAGCTGGGAGGGGTTTCAAGCAGCGGTGCATAGACGAGTGGTATCGCATCGTCGCGATCTTGCCTAAGGCCTTCCTTGAGAGAAGCTGAGAGAAGGAAGACGATGATGATGAGTTTTCGCCAGGGGAGCGGGAGACTGACCTCTGATATCCTTCAAGTCCTCCATCCGTCGCATTGTCTGGATGGTATAACGCCCCAGCTCTCTCCCCTCTGTCTTACAGTAATCGGAAAGCTCATCCAGGTCGACGCCCATCTCTTCGAGCGCAGATAACGCGTCTTGGATAGTGAGGTTCATCCGTCCGGAATGTTGGGCGTATTTGGTGCATGATGAGGTAAGGATGAAGAGATATCTGGCGAGAAGATCTGAAAGCACGAAGGCTGCCTGGGACGATGAGCGTGAAAAGTTGTGGGCGTGGAGGGTTCTGTAGGTCGACGACTCGATGAGGCTTTCCATCCTCTTTGAACCTGAACCACGACGTGGATGTGCGGAAGATACGCGCTCGGTCTCGCGCGGAGTGACGTCCAGCAGTTGGACGGCTACAACCTCGATATAGGCGAATGGGTCGATGAGGATGCTTTTCTCCCGAGGTACGTCGTGGCGGTCACCTAAAGTGTTGGTGGTGGGAGGACGTCGCGGACGGCGGGCAAAGTGTTCTCCGTGGGCGCTAACTCACAGAAATGAATCACCCCCAGGTACAACATTGCCCCTCGCTCCTTTGCTCCTGTCATACGTAGAGAGCAACAAAGAGATACGAGCATTATCCACACAATGAAATTCGGCCTCGTCCCCGCTTGGTTTAAGCACGAGGATAACAAACTGTCGACTTTCAACGCCCGGGCCGAGAATCTTGTCGAAACTGGCGGACTGTGGGAATCCATGAAGAAACAGAAACGCTGTATCGTCGTCGCCCAAGGGTCTGTCGTATAGTTCTTTTCTTCGTGTCCCCCAGACGCTGAGTTGACCGGTCCAGCTACTATGAGTGGCAGAAGAAAGGCCCAAGAGACCGTGTCCCGCACTTCGTCAAGCACAAGGATGGGAAGCTCATGCTATTTGCTGGGCTTTATGACTGTACAAACCTTGAAGGTGGACCCCGCACTGGACAAAAAGCTCGCCACTGAAGAAGCATTAGGATTTGAACAGCCATTGTGGTCTTTCACCATCGTCACTACCCCTGCCAGCAAGGACTACGAATGGCTGCACGACCGCCAGCCCGTGATTCTCATCTCGACAGACGACATCGCCAAGTGGCTGGACCCGGACACTGACAAGTGGACCAAGGAACTTTCCCAGCTCGTGCAACCGTGCGAGACTCATCCTACGCTTCAATGGCAAGTAACAAACCCGTTTTAACATCGTTTACCAACCACGAAACGAACAGCTATCCCGTCACTCCGGATGTGGGGAAGGTCGGTAACGAATCTCCCACGTTCGTTGAACCGATATTTAAGCGGAAGGATGGGATCGAGGCCATGTTCGCTACCCAAGGGTCCCAAAAACAAAAAACCTCCCCAACCAAGAGGAGACGATCTACCTCTCTCCCTCCTGCAAAGAAACTCAAGACAGCGAATGTGGAAGTGGAAAGCGATTCGGATATCAAGCTTGTAGGCAGCGGCCCGAAATCCAACCCCAAGGTTCGTGAAACCCGTTCGATGGTCTGGGGGCGGGGATTGAACACGCATCCAGGAAGAACCTCTATCTCCGGTCAAGAAGTCCTCTCAGGTAATTTGATACGATCTCTGCGGTGTTTCGGTCCTAATCCCGTGGCAGAGGGCTCCTTCAAGTTCACCGCCGAAGCCATCTTCAAAACCAAAGCCACCCTCACAGGTACGTCTCGTGCTACGTGTTCGTGCAACCCACTTACCACCACCACAGGGCAGGAAGAAGGTAAGGGGTGTTTACGATCCCTTGCAATATCGTGCAAAGCGGTCATCGAACGCTGAACCATAATCGTAGAAGGAGAGTACTCCAGACCCGTCTTCAAGGAGAATCACCGACTTCTTCAAGAAATAACGACGGAGACTCAACGACGTTTACCTTACCACCATTTGTGCTTCCGCGTGCTTCCCGACAATCCTAATATGCTCTAACATGGACGGTTTGTTGCGTGACACGAGAACGATTGCAGCACCCTGAGGCGGCGGGTCCGAATCATGGAGGTACTTAACGGAGCCAAACGAAAGAAACAATCCTCGCGGCCGGAAATTGCCGAGTAAACTGTATAGCCGCTCACGATCGTGCCTCCCTCGACTCGCGGAAAAACAAAACACCGCCATGGCTCCCACCAAAAAATCGAAAGCCGCCAAATCCTCCGAGTCCATCTCTTCCCGTCTTGCACTCGTCGTTAAGTCGGGAAAGTACTCTCTCGGATACAAGTCCGCTCTGAAGCAGATGCGAAATGGCAAAGGTGCAGCACACTTTCCTCAACTCTTTCCACAGGGACTGGAGCGTGAGGCTGAGAAGGTCCCTTGAACTGACCAGTCGCAATCTGTAGCCAAGCTCGTGCTGATCGCTGGGAACTGTCCCCCACTGAGGAAGTCTGAGTTGGAGTACTATGCCATGTTGTCCAAGACCTCTGTTCACCATTTCGCTGGTACGAACGTGGCTCTGGGAACCGCTGCCGGGAAGCTTTTCCGAGTTGGGTGAGCTGCCTCCTTCGCCCCGCGCATCGCGTCTCTGACACAACCTGCCTAGCGTCATGACCGTTTCTGATCCCGGTGATAGTGATCTGTTGACGGTTGCTGCTCAGTAATCTTCTATCGTCTCGTGATAGAATGTATTCCATACACAACATATCAGCTAACAACTTTCAGACAACGTGTGAGCTGGGGGGGTGATGCGCATTGTGCCTGGGGCCGCTACGTGCAACATGCAAGGGAGAACGCTCGCGAGCGACTCGACCGATCGTTGTCTTTGAGGGGGGTCTGTACTTTCGCTTCCCAGGTGATGCGGAGGGGGCACTCACTTAAGTATACTCGATGTCCTCGATGCGAACCCCCTCGATTCGACGCCTATCACAATGTACATTCCGCAAGGCGTCTGGGACCTTATCGATTTATCATTGACCAACTGGCCTCGATGTGGGAGGACCTCATGCGACTTCGAAGCCGCTTCCCCTCAGCCTGGTATCCGCCGCTTGGGTCAATCGCTGCCAACACCACCTCTTCTCCACCATCACCTTCCTTCACAGGGTGAATGGTACCCCAGAATAGGACTCGGCCCCGACGGGGTTTCCAGACGCGTCCGCGCCCTCACACTGATCAAAGGGCCAGTTTGCTCGCCATTGGTCGCTGACATCCTCAAAACCGCATTTCCTCACCTCACCTCGTTTCGAAATCTTCAGAGGTTGGAGATCATCTCTTCGCTAGCCAGGATTCTTAAACGGCTGCTGTGGATCCAACTCCATGGCACGGTCCACAAAACCTGGACAACCATCTCCACTATTTTCAACATTTTGCCAAACCTTGTAGATCTTTCTCCGTCGGGTAGTTTTGTCCGTGCCGACCGCGGGAACGCCTACTCTCCTCTCCCCCGCATTCAATTATCGGATGATATGGAGCTGGAACACGTCGATTCTCTCGCATTCGATCATTTCAAGTTCCAAGAGCTCCGGATTGGCAGTTTGATCCCCAATTCGTTGTCATTTCTCGAATATTGCCGAAGGCATCTCCGAGCTCTTGATCTGAGGGATTTGTGGATATAGTCGTGAGTTAACTCTCGTCGGCAGTGGTCTGGAGCTGACACGTGTTCTAGTTCTGAAGACCCTTGCAGGGGATAAGAAACCCTCCGGGAGTTATTGGAAGCATGCCGTGCCCTTGAGGTGTTTGCCTTCTCCTTCGACTCAGGTGTCGGACGGCTCCTCAGCTCGATTCCCAGCGACTCCATTTCCCTCGTACATTTGTACAACCCGCGTCCAAGGAGTGCCTATGGATCACCTGAGGATATCCGGAGGTTTTCCGTCGCACTATTCGAAGACTATATTTCCGACATTGAACGGGTGGTAATACCAGAATGCAAGGCTTTGGACGTTTCCCTCAAGAAGATGCCCGACCCGTTGAAACTGTAGATATCCCACTCTTCAAGGCGGAACTCGAGAAGCAAGTGGGGGAGTATGTGGCATTCGAACTGGCTCGTACATTCTAACATACTTACACACTATGAGACCCCTACGACTGAGAGTCAGCACTTGGGAGTGCTGACTATTATGCACAACAACGTACCGATGAAGCAGCACGT
>Ga0307509_10004792_pt1 | contig 19239 bp, 16 predicted proteins | sample 10_EM_MG_FD_202245 | JGI IMG/M metagenome (GOLD analysis project Ga0307509, IMG submission 202245) | Populus trichocarpa ectomycorrhiza microbial communities from riparian zone in the Pacific Northwest, United States - 10_EM | ecosystem: Host-associated > Plants > Roots > Unclassified | place...
GCCAAGTTGACGCGGCGCGCGTCTTCTTGCATGCTCCGCGAAGTGGTCTAGACCACTTCACTCAGCCCCGGCATGAAAGCGACGCGCCCATGAACTCCCCCGCCGACCCCCAGACCCTCGCCGACGCAGCCCTGCGCGGCGCCCGTTCCGCCCCCGGCCGTGTCGTGCGCGCACCGCACGGGACCACGCTGCACTGCAAATCCTGGCTCACCGAAGCGGCGTTCCGCATGCTGCAGAACAACCTCGACCCGGACGTCGCCGAGCGCCCCGAGGAGCTCGTCGTCTACGGCGGCATCGGCCGCGCGGCACGCGACTGGGCCTGCTTCGACAAGATCCTGGACTGCCTGCGCGTGCTCGAGGACGACGAGTCGCTGCTGATCCAGTCCGGCAAGCCGGTCGGCGTGTTCAAGACGCACGCCGATGCGCCGCGCGTGCTGCTCGCCAACTCCAACCTCGTGCCGAAGTGGGCGACCTGGGAGCACTTCCACGAGCTCGACCGCCAAGGCCTGTTCATGTACGGCCAGATGACCGCCGGCTCGTGGATCTACATCGGCACGCAAGGCATCGTGCAGGGCACCTTCGAGACCTTCGCCGAAGCGGGCCGCCAGCATTTCGGCGGCAGCAACGACGACGGGTGGGCCGGCCGCTGGATCCTGACCGCCGGCCTCGGCGGCATGGGCGGCGCGCAGCCGCTGGCCGCGAGCTTCGCCGGTGCGGTATCGCTGAACATCGAATGCCAGCAGGCGAGCATCGACTTCCGGCTGCGCACACGCTACCTCGACAAGCAGGCGCGCGACCTCGACGACGCGCTCGCGCTGGTGCGTCACCACACCGAACGCCGCGAGGCGGTCTCCATCGGGCTGCTCGGCAACGCCGCCGAGCTGCTGCCCGAGCTCGTCCAACGCGCGAAGGCGGGCGGCATGAAGCCCGATTTGGTGACCGACCAGACCTCGGCCCACGACCTGATCAACGGCTACCTGCCGGCCGGCTGGACGCTGAGCGAATGGCGCGCCGCGCAGCACGATTCCAGCCAGCACGGCAGGCTGAAGAAAGCCGCGGCGCAGTCGTGCGCGGTGCACGTGCAGGCGATGCTGGCCTTCCACGCGATGGGCGTCGCCACGGTCGACTACGGCAACAACATCCGCCAGGTCGCGCTCGATGAAGGCGTTCAGAACGCGTTCGACTTCCCTGGCTTCGTGCCCGCCTACATCCGCCCGCTGTTCTGCGAAGGCAAGGGCCCGTTCCGCTGGGTCGCGCTGTCGGGTGACCCCGAAGACATCCGCAAGACCGACGCGAAGATCAAGCAGCTGTTCCCGCACAACACCCACGTGCACCGCTGGCTCGACATGGCCGACGAGCGCATCGCGTTCCAGGGCCTGCCGGCGCGCATCTGCTGGCTGGCGCTCGGCGAACGCCATCTGGCGGGCTTGGCCTTCAACGAGATGGTGAGGAGCGGCGAACTGAAGGCGCCGATCGTGATCGGCCGCGATCACCTCGACACCGGCTCGGTCGCGAGCCCGAACCGCGAGACCGAGGCGATGCGCGACGGCACCGACGCGGTGTCCGACTGGCCGCTGCTGAACGCGCTCCTGAACGTCGCCGGCGGCGCGACCTGGGTCTCGTTGCACCACGGCGGCGGCGTCGGCATGGGCTATTCGCAGCACGCCGGCATGGTGATCGTCGCAGACGGCAGCGACGCCGCGGCGAAGCGGCTGGCACGCGTGCTTGTCAACGACAGCGGCTCGGGCGTGATGCGCCACGCCGACGCGGGCTACGAGCTGGCGGTCAAGACCGCGCGCGAACAGCGGCTGAACCTGCCGATGCTCGCAAAGTGAACCGCACCACCGCGTTCGAGCGCTTCGATCTCCGCACGATCACGCCGCAGCCCTGGAAGAACGGCGCCGGCCTGACGCGCGAGATCGCGTTCGGCGGGCCGAGCGCGGCCGAGTTCGACTGGCGCATCAGCGTCGCCGAGGTCGCGCGCAACGCACCGTTCTCGCCCTTCCCCGGCATCGATCGCTACATCACGCTGCTGCGCGGCGCAGGCATGCGGCTGCGCGCCGATGATGGCAACGTCGACCATGCCTTGACCGAGCCGTTGACCCCGTTCCGCTTCTCCGGCGACGTGGTGTTGATGGCGACGCTGGTCAGCGGCGCGTGCAGCGACTTCAACGTGATGACACGGCGCGGGCGCTGCTGCAGCGAGGTCAGCCTTCATCGCGGCCGCGCCGAGCTGCCCGATGCCGATGTCACGTTGCTGCTGTGCTGCGACGGTGATTGGCACGTCGGCGCCGACACGCTGGGCCCGCTGCAAGCGCTGCTGTGGCGCGCACCACGCGGCGCGATCGAGGTTCGGCCGATGGTCGAGGCGGCCGCGCTGCTGCTGGTCCGCCTGTGTCACGATCACGTGCCATGACGATGACGACGATGCATCGCGCGCTCTTCGCCCCGCACGCATTGCTGCCCACCGGCTGGGCGCACGATGTGCTGCTGACCTGGAACGATGCGGGCGCGCTGACCCAGGTGACACCGCACACGACGCCACCGGCCGGTGCCGCGACCGCGAACGGCCCGCTCGTCCCCGGCCTGCCCAACCTGCACTCGCATGCGTTCCAACGCGCATTCGCCGGCCTGTCCGAATACCGCGGCTCGGCCGACGACAGTTTCTGGACCTGGCGCGACCTGATGTACCGCTTCGCGCTGTCGATCTCGCCCGATCAGCTCGAGGACATCGCGACGCACCTGTACATCGAGATGCTGCAGGCCGGCTACACGGCGGTCTGCGAGTTCCACTACCTGCACCACGATCCCGCGGGCCATGCGTATGCCGACCCGGCCGAGATGTCGATGCGGCTGGTCAACGCCGCGCAGCATGCCGGCATCGGCCTGACGCTGCTGCCGGTGCTGTACCAGGACGGCGGTTTCGGCGGCCAGCCGGCGCGCACCGACCAGCGCCGCTTCGTCAACAGCGTCGAGAACCTGCTCGAGATCGTGGCACGGGTGCGCAGCACTGGCACGCGCGCAGGCATCGCGCCGCACTCGCTGCGCGCGGTCGGCCCGCACGCGCTGCGCGACCTGCTGGCCGGTGTCGATGGCGGCACGCCTATCCACATCCACATCGCCGAGCAGCAGCAGGAAGTCCACGACTGCGTGGCCTGGAGCGGCCAGCGCCCGGTGCAATGGCTGCTCGCAAACGCCGCGGTGGACACGCGCTGGTGCCTCGTCCATGCCACCCACGTCACGCCCGAAGAACGCAGCGCGCTTGCTGCCACCGGCGCGGTCGCCGGCCTGTGCCCGAGCACCGAGGCCAACCTGGGCGACGGCGTGTTCGACGCGGCCGCGTACAGCGCCGCCGCGGGCGCCTGGGGCATCGGCTCCGACAGCCACGCGAGCGTCAGCGCGGCCGAGGAACTGCGCCTGCTCGAATACACGCAGCGCCTCGCGCAGCAGCGCCGCAACGTGCTCGCGGGCCCCGCGCATCCGCAGGTCGCCGACCACCTCTGGCTGAGCGCGGTGCACGGCGGCGCGCGCGCCAGCGGCCGTGCCATCGCCGGGCTCGCGTCAGGCCAGCAAGCCGATTTCGTCGTGCTCGACACGCGCGGCCCGCTCGCTCGGCTGACCCCGGAACAGGTGCTCGCCAACCACGTGTTCACGAACCACGGCCGCAACCACGTGCGCGACGTCTGGGTCGCCGGCCGCCTGCATGTGCGGGATGGCGAACACACGCTTGGCTCCGTAGCCTGCGAACGCTTCATCGGCGCACGCAGCGCGCTCATCGGCACCACGTGACATGACATGACCGAGCCCAGCATCGACCTGCTGATCCGCAACGTGCGCATCGTCACCTGCACCGATGACGAGTGCAGTGTCACGCCGCCCGCGTTCCTCGCGATTGCCGACGGCCTGATCGCCGGCATGGGCCCGACCCACACGCTCGACCCGCACGTGCCGGTGCGGCGCGAGCTCGACGGCGCAGGCGCGCTGCTCACGCCGGGCTTGATCGATTGCCACACCCACCTCGTCTACGCCGGCGACCGCGCGCGCGAGTTCGAGCTGCGTCTGCAAGGCGCGAGCTACGAAGAGATCGCCCGCTCGGGCGGCGGCATCCTGTCGACGGTGCGCGACACGCGCGAGGCCAACCCCGGCGACCTGCAGGCGCAATCGGCGCGGCGGCTGCAGAGCCTGATGCGGCACGGCGTCACCACGGTCGAGATCAAATCGGGCTACGGCCTGTCGCAAAAGGCCGAGCTGAAATCGCTGCGGGTGGCGCGCGCGCTTGGCGAGAAGTTCCCGATCGACGTGCGCACGACGCTGCTCGCGGCGCACGCGCTGCCGCCCGAGTTCGCCGGCCGCGCCGACGCCTACATCGACGAGATCGTGCAGCACATCCTGCCCGAGGCCGCGCGGCTCAAGCTCGCCGATGCGGTCGATGCGTTCTGCGAGAGCATCGGCTTCACGCCGGCGCAGACGCGGCGCGTGTTCGAGGCCGCGCGCGCACACGGCTTGCCGGTCAAGCTGCATGCCGAGCAGCTGTCGAACCAGGGCGGCGCGGCGCTCGCGGCCGAGTACGGCGCGCTGTCGGCCGATCACCTGGAGCACATCGATGAAGCCGGCGTGCGTGCGATGGCGCGGGCCGGCACCGTGGCGGTGATGCTGCCCGGCGCGTACTACTTTCTGCGCGACACGCAAGCGCCGCCGATCGCGCTGTTTCGACAGCACGGCGTGCCGATGGCGGTCGCGACCGACTGCAACCCCGGCACCAGCCCCTGCACGCACTTGCCGCTGATGATGAACATGGCTTGCACGCTGTTCCGCATGACGCCGGCCGAGGCACTGCTCGGCGTCACGCGAGTCGGTGCGCAGGCGCTCGGGTTGCTGTCGTCACGCGGCACGGTCGAGCTCGGCAAGCAGGCCGACCTGTGCTTGTGGGACGTGGATCACCCGGCCGAGCTGTCGTACGCGATCGGCTCAAGCCCCTTGCGCGCGCGCATCCATCACGGCGTTCAGCATCCGCTGCAATAGCGGCTGTACCTGCGCGGCCAAGTCGGGCCGGTATGCGAACGGCGCGGTCTCATCCATGTAGGTGCACTGGCACATCTCGAGCTGCAGCGCATGGATGCCGTCCAGCGGCCGGCCATAGTGGCGCGTGATGTGGCCGCCCTTGAAACGACCGTTGCTGATGTGTGTGTAGGCCGACTGCGCGCGCATCGCGGCCTCGGCTGCGGCTTGCAGCGCGGGCGCGCAGGCGCTGCCGTCGGCAGTGCCCAAGTTCAGGTCGGGCAGTTTGCCCTCAAAGAAGCGCGGCATTCTTGAGGCGATCGAATGCGCGTCCCACAGCACGACCGAGCCGTGCAGCGCGCGCAGCCGCTCGAGCTCGGCGCCGAGCGCGTCGTGGTACGGCTGCCAGTAGCGCGCGCGGCGCTCCTGCGCTTCCGCGGGGTCGGGCGCCTGGCCCGGCAGGTACAGCGGCTGCTTGCGGAAGGTGTCGAGCGGCAGCAGCCCTGTCACGTCCTGCCCGGGGTAGAGGCTGGTGTCCTCGGGCGGGCGATTCAGGTCGATCACGTGGCGCGCAAACCGCGCCGCGATCGTGCTCGCGCCCATCGCCTGCACGAAGGCGTACAGCTGCGGCAGATGCCAGTCGACGTCAGCGCGCTGCAAAGCCTCGGGCGTCATGCGCGCCGCGATCTCGGGCGGGATCTCGGTGCCGGCGTGCGGGAACGAAACCAACAGCGGCAAAGGGCCTGGCGTGAACGCGAACATGGTGCAAGTGGTCTAGACAGGTTGGGGTCCAAGTGTAGACTGCGCGGCACGCGGCTTGCATCAGGCTGCTCACCTCTTCATCCACCCCGGGAGACCCGATGAGTTCCATGCGCCGCCTCACCACGATTGTTGCTGCCATCACCGCCGGCCTGCTGGCCGCGCCGGCGCTCGCCGAAGACACCAAGGTCGCAATCGCCATCTCGGGCTGGACCGGCTTCGCACCGCTGACCCTCGCCAACGAGGCGGGCCTGTTCAAGAAGAACGGCCTGGACGTGACGATCAAGAAGATCCCGCAAAAAGACCGCCACCTCGCGATCGCGTCCGGCGACGTGCAATGCGCCGCGACCACGGTCGAGACCTGGATCTCATGGAATGCCAACGGCGTCGCGACGACGCAGATCTTCCAGCTCGACAAGAGCTACGGCGCCGACGGCCTGGTCGTGAAGCCGAACATCGCGAAGATCACCGACCTGAAAGGCAAGACCGTCGCCGCGTCGGCGCCCGGCACCTCGCCGTACTTCGGCCTCGCCTGGATCCTGAAGAAGAACGGCATGTCGGTGAAGGACGTGAAGCTGCTGACACTCGAGCCGCAGCCGGTCGCGAACGCGATGATCGCCGGCACCACCGACTTCGACGGCGGCATGACCTACGAGCCCTACCTCAGCGCGGTGCGCGCCAAGCCAGAGGCCGGCAAGATCATCGCGACCACGCTCGACTACCCGATGGTGATGGACACCTTCGGCTGCTCGCCGAAGTTCCTGAAAGAGAACCCGAAGGCCGCGAAGGCACTGGCCGACGGCTACTTCGCCGCGCTCGACATGATCAAGGCCGAGCCGAAGAAGTCCTACGAGATCATGGGCGCAGACGTGAAGCAATCGGGCGAGGCGTTCGAAAAGTCGGCCGCGTTCCTGCGCTGGCAGGATCGTGCCGCGAACCAGAAGTTCTTCGCCGGCGAGCACCAGCAGTTCACGAAGGAAGCGGCCGATCTGCTGCTCGAGATCGGCACCATCAAGCAGATCCCCGACCTGAAGGGCCTGGCCGATACCAGCTTCATCAAGTAGTTCGCGCTTGAAGCCGCTGCGTGAGATCGGTGCCAGCCAGCGCAACGCGCTGGGGCTGGCGTTCTTCATCCTGTTCTTCGCGGTATGGGCCGTCGCGACGCTCGGCGGCTTCGTGCCGAAGACCTTCCTGGCCGACCCGATTGCTTGTGTCCAGTCGGGCTGGGTGCTGCTCACCGAGCAGGGCTTCGCGAAGGACATCGCCTTCACGATCTGGCGCGTGCTCGGCGGCTTCGTGCTGGCCGCGCTGCTCGCGGTGCCGCTGGGCGTCGCGATGGGCGCGTACAAGCCGGTCGAGGCCTTCTTCGAGCCCTTCGTCTCGTTCGCGCGCTACCTGCCTGCGTCGGCGTTCATCCCGCTGCTCATCCTGTGGGCCGGCATCGGCGAGGCGCAGAAGCTTTCGCTGATCTTCATCGGCGCGTTCTTCCAGCTCGTGCTGATGATCGCGCTGCAGGTCGGCGGCACGCGGCGCGATTTGGTCGAGGCGGCGTACACGCTGGGCGCGAGCGACTTCGGCATCGTTAAGCGCGTGCTGATCCCGGCCGCGGCGCCGCAGATCGCCGAGACCTTGCGGCTGGTGCTCGGCTGGGCCTGGACGTATGTGATCGTCGCCGAGCTGATTGGCGCGAGCAACGGCATCGGCCACATGATCACCGACAGCCAGGCGCTGCTCGCGACCGACCAGATCATCTTCGGCATCATCACGATCGGCGTGATCGGACTGATCTCCGACCTGGCGTTCAAGCGTGCGAACCGCGCGCTGTTCAAGTGGGCGGCACTGTGAGTCGGCTCAGCATTCAGGGCGTGGGCCGCACCTTCCTCGGCGTCAACGGCGGCACGCCGACGCTCGCGCTGCAGCCCACCAACCTGGACGTCGCCGACAACGACTTCATCACGATCCTCGGCCCCTCCGGCTGCGGCAAGTCCACGCTGCTGCGCATCGTCGCCGGTCTCGACACGCCGACCGTCGGGCAGGTGCTGCTCGACGGCCAGGCCGTCACCGGCCCCGGCGCGGACCGCGGCATGGTGTTCCAGAGCTACACGCTGTTCCCCTGGCTCACGGTGCGCGAAAACATCTGCTTTGGCCTGCGCGAGAAAGGCATGGCGCCGGCCCAGCAACTCGAGATCGCAGCGCGCTTTATCACCGAAGTCGGCTTGACCGGCTTCGAGTCGCACTTCCCGAAGCAACTTTCGGGCGGCATGCAACAGCGCGTCGCGCTCGCCCGCGCACTCGCCAACGACCCGAAGATCCTGCTGCTCGACGAGCCCTTCGGCGCGCTCGACAACCAGACCCGCGCGCTGATGCAGGAGCTGCTGCTGTCGATCTGGGAGCTGCACAAGAAGACCGTGCTGTTCGTGACCCACGACATCGACGAAGCGATTTTCATGGCCAACCGCTGCGCCGTGTTCAGCGCCCGCCCCGGCCGCATCAAGACCGAGCTGCAGATCGACCTGCCATACCCGCGCCACTACACCGTGAAGACGACGCCACGCTTCTCCGAACTGAAGGCGCAGGTCACCGAAGACATCCGCGTCGAGACGCTGCGCGCAGTGCAGATGGAGCGCTGAGGTCAGGGGTCGAGGCCGGCCTCGACCAGTGTTGTCGCAGCCTCGATGTCCGGCGCCATCAACCGGTCGACGCTCAGCCGCGCGACGCGCGTGCGCAAGCGCGCATGCAGCGCCTCGATCGCCGCCGACGAGCGCAGCGGCCGATGGAACTCGATCGCCTGCGCCGCGCACAGCCACTCGATCGCGACGACGCCGGCGGTGTTGTCCAGCATCGCGTGCAGGCGGCGCGCCGCGAAGGTTGCCATCGAGACGTGATCCTCCTGGTTCGCCGAGGTCGGCAGCGAATCGACGCTCGCCGGGTGCGCGAGCGACTTGTTCTCGGACGCGAGCGCGGCCGAGGTCACCTGCGCGATCATGAAGCCCGAGTTGAGCCCGCCGTGCTCGATCAGGAACGCCGGCAGGCCCGACAGCACCGGGTCCATCAGCATCGCAGTGCGGCGCTCGGCGAGCGCACCGATCTCGGCAATCGCGAGCGCGAGGTTGTCGGCGGCGAACGCGACCGGTTCGGCGTGGAAGTTGCCGCCCGACAGTGCTTGCATCGTGTCGGCGAACACCAGCGGGTTGTCCGACACACCGTTCGCCTCGAGCAGCAGCACGCCCCAGGCGTGTTCGATCTGGTCGAGGCAGGCGCCCATCACCTGCGGCTGGCAGCGCAAACAATACGGGTCCTGGACGCGGTCGCAATCGAGGTGCGAGGCGCGCAGCGCGCTGCCGGTCAGCCACTCGCGATAGCGCGCCGCGACGACGCGCTGGCCGCGCTGGCCACGCGCGGCGTGAATGCGGTCGTCGAACGGCGTGTCCGAGCCTTTCGCGGCGTCGACCGTCATCGCGCCGACCGCGACCGCCACATCGAACACGCGGCGCAGCCGCTGCACCGCGTGGATCGCGAGCGCGGTCGAGGCCTGCGTGCCGTTGAGCAGCGCGAGGCCCTCCTTCGGGCCGAGTTGCAGCGGCGTGAGGCCGGCGTGAACCAGGGCCTGCAGCGCCGGCATGCGTTCGCCACGCACAAAGGCTTCGCCCTCGCCGATCAGCACGCCGGTCAGGTGCGCGAGCGGCGCGAGGTCGCCCGAGGCGCCGACCGAGCCCTTCTCCGGCACGACCGGCAGCACGTCGGCGTTCAGCAGCGCGAGCAGCGCGTTGATCACCTCGGGGCGCACGCCCGACAAACCGTGCGCCAGGCTCGCCGCCTTCAGCAGCAGCATCAGCCGCACCACCGGCGCGTCGAGCGGCTTGCCGACGCCGGCGCAGTGCGAGAGCACCAGGTTGCGCTGCAGCTGCGCCAGGTCGGCATCGGCGATGCGCGTCTGCGCGAGCTTGCCGAAGCCGGTGTTGATGCCGTACACGGCCGCGTGCTGCGCGACCAAATCGCGCACCGCCTGCACGCTCGCGGCGATGCGCGCATCGGCGTCGGGCGAGATGACCCAGCGTGCGCCGCCGGTGGCCGCTTGTTCGAGCAGCGACGCATCAAGCTGGCCGGGAATGATCGTGATTGGCGTGGTCGTCATGGCGGGCCCCAAGTGGTCTAGACAACTTTAGCATGCGCCTCGTTAGAATGAGCCGATGACGACCTCCGCCGCGACCGCGCCGCGCACCCTGCCCTACGCCACCATCAAGGCCGCGCTGCGCGAGCGCATCGCCCAAGGCGGCTGGCAGCCCGGCGTGCGCCTGCCCTCGGAGCGCGAGCTGGTGCAGACCTTCGGCTGCGCGCGCATGACGGTGCACCGTGCGCTGCGTGAGCTCGAAGAAGAAGGCCTGATCGAACGCCGCCAGGGCTCGGGCTCGTACGTCGCCGAGCTGCACCCGATCTCCAACCTGCTACAGGTGCGCGACATCCACGACGAGATCCGCGAGCGCGGCCACGCGCACTCGACCCGCGTCTGCCTGGTGGCGCGCGAGAAGGCCGACGCGCGCACCGCCGCCGCGATGCGCCTGCCGCGCGGTGCCGCGGTCTACCACGTGCAGCTCGTGCACTTTGAGAGCGGCGTGCCGATCCAGCTCGAAGACCGGCATGTCAACCCGGCGCTCGCGCCCGATCTGATGGCGCGCGACTTCACGCAGGTCACGCCGTCGTTCGTGCTGTTCGAGCACGCGCCGCTGACCGAGGCCGAGCAGGTCATCGAGGCCGTGCTTGCGACGCCCGAGCAGGCGCAGATGCTCGAGGTCGCCGCCGGCAGCGCGCTGCTGATGGTGTCGCGGCGTACGGTCTCGCAGGGCGCGGTCGCGTCGGTGGCGCGGCTCTACCACCCCGGCGCGCGCTATCGCCTGATCGGCCACTTCTCTGTTTGAACATAGCCCCGGCCCGGGCCGCGTGACGGATCACAATGGTGGTGTCCCCACGCGCCGAGCCTCGCCACCATGCAGACCAAAGACCTCCCGCCCTCCAACGCCGCCCGCGCCCACGACCTGACCGACGCCGAGTTCGCCGAGCTCGACGACCTGCTGCTCGAAACCCCCGAGCCGCTCGAGCCGCTCGACGCGGTGATGCTCGATGGCTACCTCTGCGGCGTGATCGTCCAGCCGGTGCTGCTCGAGAGCGCGACCTGGCTCGCGCACGTGTTCGACTTCGACGGCCGCCCGCTGCCCGACGACGTCAAGCCTGACTGGCTGCAGCGCACCACCGCGCTGATCCTGCGCCGTCACGCGGCGCTGAACCGCGCGATTGTCGAGGACGGCTGGTTCGACCCGCTGGTGCTCGAGTTCGACGACGAGCACCCGCGCGAGCCGGTGCCCGAGGGCGAGGTCGACCTGATGGCCGGGCTGAGCCCGGTCTCGCAGTCTCTGATGCCCTGGGTCGCCGGCTTCCATCACGCGGTCGAGACCTTCCCCGACCTCGCCGAGATGCCCGACGACGCGGTGATGGCCGCGCTCGCGCGCCTGTACCGCCACTTGCCGGTCGAGAACGACGAGCAGCGCGAGATCGTCGCCACGCTCGACCGTGAGCACCCGCTCGCCACGCTCGACGACGCGATGGAAGAGCTCGTCGTCACGGTCGCCGACCTGCAGGACCTGACCAACGAGCAGCGCTACAAGGTCGACACCTTCAAGCGCGAGACCCCCAAGGTCGGGCGCAACGATCCGTGTCCGTGCGGCAGCGGCAAGAAGTTCAAGCAGTGCCACGGGGCCGGCTGACGCCGGCGACGGCGCGGCGCGCGGTGCCCTGGGCACACGGACCTGCCGCAAGTCGGGCACGCGCGGCCGGGGTGGCCAGGCAGGTCGCAATGGCTTCATAGCCGGCGGCGCCGGCGTACGGAGCGACGACGCTGGGAATCGAATGATTGGCGGGGCACAAGACGATGGTCTCGTCGGCGCCGACCAGCGCCAGATCGAGGATGGACGACGAACGCGTCATCAGAAACATCGGGGCGCCTCGCGGCCTGGCCCGCTTGCGCAAATACTGCATTAGTGCCTCCTGCGTTGACTGGTCAAGCCCCTCTTCGACCATGTCGACCACCACGGGACATTGGCCACCGCGCTCCTCCAGCGTCGAGACCAGCGTACGCAATGCGGCGGAGTCGACGGCGCCCTCGTCGAGCAGCCAGGCGACTTCTTCTTCCGTTCGCTCCTTGCCTGCCGCATCGAGCTCGGCGCCCGCGTCGGACCCGTGGGTGAATCGGTCCAACCCCAGGTAGACACCGTTCGAAAGCGACGCCGCCAAGCTGCGGGAGAAACGCGTCTTGCCGCTGCCCAGCGGACCGACGATGTAGTTGAGGCGACGGACCTCATCGAGCTGAAAGTGCTCACCGCTCCACGGCCACGGAAGCTCGAACGACACGCTCGCCATGACCGGGCGAAGTGCTTCAGACAAGGCGACAGGCGGCGTGGGCTGTTCGTCGCGCAGCCCGTTGCGCAGCGCGCGGACACGATGGATGGCGTCCTTCAGCGCATGAAACTCGGCTTCCAGCTGCGCCTCTCGCGCCGACAGCGCCATGCCGAGTTCGTGCGAATCGCCGTTCAGCGCGCGGCCCACTTGGTCGAGTGACAGGCCCAAGGCACGCAGCACAGCGATTTCTCGCCCGCGGGCCAGGTCCTCGCTGCCGTACATCCGGTAGCCTGCCTCAGAGCGGGCCGGCCGCATGAGGCCACGCTCCTCGTAGATGCGCAAGGCCTTTGTCGACACGCCCAGCCGCTGGCTGGCTTGCGACGCACCGATGCGCCTGTCTGGGACCGTCATGTTCGAACTCCGGCTGTGTGAGGAGGCCATCTTCGAGCCTGACCCTGGGGCCGGGTCAAGGGTCGGGCGCCAATAAGGCACGATGCCAGGATGCGCATCCAACTCATGTCAGATTTGCACCTTGAACGGTACCCCGACTTCGTGCCACAGCCAGGAGCAAACGTCGACGTGCTCGTGCTGGCGGGGGACATCGGCTCCTATCAGACAGGGTCGCGTCTCGCCACCGACGACTTCGGTTTGACTCGGTTCTCACCCCGGCGCTTCGGCGACCAGTGGCCGCGCGTTTTTTACGTGCCGGGTAACCACGAGTTCGACTCACTCGAATTCGAGCCGACCTTGGCACGGCTTCGGAGTACCTGCGAGCAGCTGGGCATCGAGTGGCTGGAGCGCGAAGTCATCACCGTGGGAACGGTGCGTTTTGTCGGCACCACCCTGTGGAGCGATTTCGACGCGTTGGCATCGGCGGAGCCCACCGTCACCAAGCAAATGCAAGCACGCGAGAAGGCCTACCGCGCGGCGAACTTCTACCTGCGCAAGTACACGACCCTGCGCGACGGCGTGCCGGTGCTTGCAGAGGGGATCCGCGAGTTGTCACTCGAATGCCAGACGTGGCTGCGGCAGACGCTGGCCACGCCGTTTGACGGCACCACGGTGGCGGTGACCCATTTCGCCCCCTCTCTTCGCAGCGCTGACCCGCGATACGGGCTCACGCCAGGCACGGCAGGCTTCTGCAACGCCATGGACGATTTGCTGCCATCGGCTCAGCTCTGGATGCACGGTCATCTGCATTGCGCCAACGACTACATGGCCACGGGCGTCGCAGACGGCAAGCCCTTTTCATGCCGCGTCGTGGCGAACACATTGGGCTACCGAAGCAAGGGCGAACAGGCGGCATTCCGCGAGGGTTTCGTCATCGAGTTGACGTAGCCGCGCGAGCGCGTTCCGTTCAGCTCGCCTTCTGGTACGCCCGCACCCAGTCGATCTGCAAGGACTGCGGGAAGGCGCTGTCGTCGATGCCGTGTCGCCCGGCCCAGGCGCCGCCGATGGCGAGGTTCAGCAAGATGTGGGCGGGCCCGGCCAGGGTGTTGTCGGCATAGGTCCAGGTGTAGCCGCGCGTGTACATCTTCTTGCCGTCCACGTACATCGTCACGCTGGTGGCGTCCCACTCGGCGCCTACCGTGTGCCAGCCGTCGTTGAAGTTGTACGGCGCCTGATAGAAGGTCCAGGTCGGGTTGAACGCCGGGTCGGCGTAGGTCAGCAGCGATGTGACGCCGGTGTTCGTCTTGACGTTGGAGTGAAGCATGTTCAGCTTGTCCTCGACGCCGTTGTTGACGAACTCGAAGATGTCGATCTCGGGCGGCCACGCCAGCCGGCCTTCGGCCGACACATCGGAGTTCAACCAGAACGCCGGCCACACGCCGATGCCGCCGGGCATCTTCACGCGTGCCTCGTAGTAGCCGTAGCGCGAGGTCCAGAGCGAGCGGATCATCCCGGACTCGTAGTTGATGCCGGCCGGGTCCGTGCTCGAGACCTTGCGCGCCGTCAGGCTCAGCACGCCGTTGGCCACGCTCTGGTTGTTGTTGTCGCGGTAGCGCTGCTTCTCGTCGTTCAAGCGGTCGGTGGTCTCCATGCCGTAGATGAAGCGCGTGGCCCACTTGTCGCGGTTGAGCGCGGTGCCGTTGAACTCGTCGTTGAACGCGAGCACGTAGCCAGCCGGCACGTACGAGCCCGCCGACGAGGCGATCGCCTCGGTCTGCACGGTGGCAGAGCGCATCTTCAGCGACACGCTGTCGATGATCGTGCGCGTGCCGTTGGCCGTGATCGTGACATCGGCCATCGCCGCGTACTCGGGCGCCGTGAAGTCCATCGAGTAGTCCTGATAGACATTCGATGCGACGGTCATCTTGTAGGTCCGAAACGCTTCATAGCCGCTCGGCCGGTGAAACCGGATGGCGATCTGCGTGCTGCCGGTCGTCTTCTCGTTGCGGGCCTTCACGACCAGCGTGTAGGACTTTCTCGGCGCCACGTCGACCGAGCCGAAGGTCTGCACCGCCTGCCAGCCGACGTTCAAGGCCTTGCCACCGGCGCGCAGCTGACTCGCGACCAGCACCGCATCGCCGACGGTCCAAGACGTCAGGCCATCGGCGAACAGCCCGTTACGAACCAGCTCGGCGGGCAGCACGGTGTAGGCCAAGGCCTGGGCTTGTGACTGCACGGATGTGTCGAGCGCGACGGTTTCATCGGCGGCTGCCGCTGCTGTTGTCGCTGTCGCTGTCGAAGTCGCTGCCGACCCGCCGCCGCAGCCACCGAGCAGCAAGCCACCGAAGCCGGCAAGAAGGAGCGCGGCCACGCGGGCCCGGTTGAGGAGGAAGTGCATCGTTGATCCTGAGAGAAGGAGGACTCCCGTCCTCGGCCGCGCGATGCGGGCACCGCGCCGTGTCAGTGCAGCCCAGAGTCGGCCGCACCATCGTTTGCGTCAGGTCTCTGTCTGTCGAGAAACCGGCGTCACAGTCGCAACTTCGACGCCTCGCGCGAGAACCTGACCGCAGATTGGTAACGAGATATGGCGTCGACTGCCGCGACAATTCGGCCATGAACCTGAACCAACGCACTGCCGGCGTGCTGCTGCACATCACGTCGCTGCCAGGCCCGCATGGCATCGGCGATCTCGGCCCGGAGGCCTACCACTTCGTCGACTGGCTGGTCTCGGCCGGCCAAAGCGTCTGGCAGGTCTTGCCGACCACGCCGATCGGCCCCGGCGACTCGCCCTACCAGAGCGTCTCGGCCTTTGCCGGCAGCCCGTTGATGGTGGCGCTCGAGCCGCTGGTGGCGAAAGGCTGGCTCGCCGCGCCAGTGCTGCCCGACGGCGGCTTCGACGCGAGCCGCGTCGCCTACGCGCGCGTCGTGCCCTGGCGCATCGCCCAGCTGCGTGCGGCGGCCACAGGTTTCTTCGCGCACGCCGCGGCCGAGGACCGCGCTGACTTCTCGACCTGGTGCGCGCAGCAGGCCGGCTGGCTAGCCGACTACGTGCTCTTCATGGCGCTCGAGAACGCGCACGCCGGCGCGCACTGGTGGCACTGGCCGCAGCCGCTGCGCGCGCGCGAGCCGGCGGCACTGAAGCAGGCGCGCCGCGAGCTGGCGACGGAGATCCGCTTCTGGCAGTTCGTGCAGTGGTGCTTCGACACCCAATGGGCCGCGCTGAAGGCGCATGCGAACCAACGCGGCGTGTTCATCATGGGCGACCTGCCGATCTTCGTCGCGCACCACAGCGCCGATTGCTGGGCGCGGCCCGATCTGTACGAGCTCGATGCCGACTTCCAGCCCGCAGTCGTCGCCGGCGTGCCGCCAGACGCCTTCACCGCCGAGGGCCAGCGCTGGGGCAACCCGCTCTACCGCTGGGACCGCATGGCGGCCGAGGGCTACGCGTGGTGGGTGGCGCGCGTGCGGCGCGCGCTGAGCCATGCCGATGCCTTCCGCATCGATCACTTCCGCGGGTTTGCCGCGTACTGGGAAGTGCCGGCGACGAGCCCGACCGCGATCGACGGCCGCTGGGTGCCCGGCCCCGGCCAGGCCGTGTTCGATGCGCTCGCGGATGCGCTCGGCCCCTTGCCCATCGTCGCCGAGGACCTCGGCGTGATCACGCCCGACGTGACCGCACTGCGCGATGGCTGCGGCTTTCCGGGCATGCGCATCCTGCAGTTCGCGTTCGGCGACGACGCGCGCAACCCGTACCTGCCGCACCGTCATGTCGCCGCCTCGGTGGTCTACACCGGCACGCACGACAACGACACCTCACGCGGCTGGTGGGGCAGCCTGCCCGAGCGCGAGCGCACGTTCGCCGGCGCCTATTTGGCGACCAACGCGAAAGACGTGCACTGGGCGATGATCCGCGCCGCCTGCAACTCGGTGGCGAACATCTCGATCGTGCCGATGCAGGACGTGCTCGGCCTCGATGGCACGCACCGCATGAACCTGCCCGGCACCGCGACCGGCAACTGGCGCTGGCGCTTCGACTGGAGCATGGTCGGCAGCGAGCCGGCCCGCGTGCTGGGCGTGATGACCGCCGCGAGCGGCCGCGGGCCGTTCGAGTTGCTGGGTCGCTGACCCGCGGGCCGCTCGTTCAGGTGGCGGCAGCCAGACACGCCACCGCGCGGTCCACGCCGCCTTGACCGAACGGGATGCCTTGCACCGCCATCGCCGCCTCGACGCCTGCGAGGCAGCCGAGGATCATCGCCGGGTTCAGGTCGCCCAGGTGCCCGATGCGGAACACGCGCCCCGCGAGCGGCCCGAGGCCGCCGGCGATGGATACCTGGAAGCGCTCGCGCGCGATGCTGCGCATCGCCTCCGGGTCGACGCCAGGACCGACACGGATCGTCGTGACGGACACCGAGCGCGCCGCGGGCTCGCCGCAGAAAAAGCCCAGCGACCCGGCCTCGCTCCAGCGCGCCACCGCGGCGTGCACGGCGTCAGCCAGACGCCGATGGCGCGCGAGCACTTCGGCCTCGCCTTCGCGAAAGATCAGCGCCAGCGAGGCCTCGAGCCCGGCGAGCAGGCTTTGCGGCGGCGTGCCGCAGAACTTGCGGTACGAGAGCTCGCTGCGCCGCAGCCGCCAATCCCAGTAGAAACGCGGCGCGGGGTTGCGGCGCGCGAACTCGAACGCGATCTCGTCGACCGCAACGAAACCGAGCCCGGGCGGCACCATCAAGCCTTTCTGGCTCGCGCCGAGCACGACGTTGGCGCGCAGCTCGTCCATCGCGATCGGCGCCGCACCGAGCGAAGCGACCACGTCGACGACGAACAGCGCCGGGTGCTTCGCAGCGTCGATCGCCGCGCGCAGTGCCGGCAGGTCGCTGGTGATGCCGCTCGCGGTGTCGGTGTGGACGACGAACACCGCGACGATCTCGTGTGCGCTGTCGGCGCGCAGCGCGGCCTCGATCACGGCCGGGTCGATCGGCTGGCCCTCGACCCACGGCGTGCGGATCACATCGCCACCGAAGGCCTCGGTCTGCGCCGCCCAACCTTCAGAGAAGTGGCCGGTGCCGGCGATCAGCACCTTGCTGCCGGGCGCGATCAGGTTGGCGATCACCGCCTCCCATGCGCCGTGGCCGTTGGCCGCGTACATGAACACATCGCCGCGCGTGTGCAGCAGGCGCTTCAGCCCGGCCTCGCACGCGGCGATGCAGGCGTCCACGCGCGGGTCGGCGAGGTCCATGGGCTGGCGGCTCATCGCATGCAGCACCTCGTCGGGCACGCGGCTCGGGCCGGGCGAGTGCAGGAAGCGGTGACCGGGGATGCGGGAGGTGGTGCTCATGGTGTCGATGCTAGTTCAGCGCCTCAGAGGAAGGTCTGCACGACCCGCGCGAGCTTGCCGAACTGGCTCGCGATCTCTTCCTCGCGGACCGCGCCGTAGCCCAGCAGCAAGCCCTTCGCCGGCGCGCTCTGGCGCACGTGGTACAGCGACAGCGGGCGCGTCGTCACGCCGGCGCGCAGCGCTTTTTGCACCACGGCACGATCGTCGACGTGCGGCGGCAAGCCGAGCACGAGGTGCAGCCCGGCGTCGCCGCCGATCACCGGCAGCGTGCCGCCGAAATGCTTGGCGATCGCCGCGATCAGCGCGTCGTGCCGCGCGCTGTACACCGAGCGCATGCGGCGGATGTGGCTGGCGTAATGACCCTCGGCGAGAAAGCGCGCCAGCACCGCTTGCTGCAAGGTCTGGCCTTCGCGGAACAACTCGTTGAGTGCGCGCGCAAAGCCGTCCACCAGATCGGGCGGCAGCACCAGGTACGCGAGCCGCAGCGCCGGGAACAAGGTCTTCGAGAAGGTGCCGAGGTAGATCACGCGGCCGTGCTCGTCCAGCCCCTGCAGCGCCGGCAACGGGCGCGCGCCGTAGCGGAACTCGCTGTCGTAGTCGTCCTCGACGACCCACACGCCGTGCACCGCCGCGTACTCGAGCAGCTGGCGGCGCCGGCCATGGCTCATCAGCGCACCGGTCGGGTACTGGTGCGAGGGCGAGACAAACATCGCCGTCGGCGGCTCGCGCAGCTGTTGCGGCGTGGGCGCGAGGCCTTCGCCGTCGACGCTGACCGGCACCAGCGTCAGCCCCATCGCGCGGAACACGCTGCGCGCGCCCCAGTAGCCCGGGTCTTCGAGCCAGACCGCGTCGCCCGGGTCGGCGAGCAGCTGCGCGACCAGGTGCAGCGACTGCTGCGTGCCGCTCGTGATCACCACCTGCTCGGGCGCGCAGGCCACGCCGCGCGTGCCTTGCAAATAGGCGGCGACGGCCTCGCGCAAGCCGGCGTCGCCGTGCCCGGTGGCGTAGCTCAGCTGCTGCGGCGTGGCGGTGCGCCACAGCTTGGCCTGCAGCCGGCTCCAGATCTGCGCCGGGAACAGGCGCACCTCCGGCACGCCGGGCGTGAACGCGCCCCACTGCAGACGGCCGGCACCGGCCTCGTCGACGAGCTGGCTGCCGCGCCGCGACAGCAGCACACCGCGCGCGGGCACGGCGGCGCTGGTCGCGAGCCTGCGGTCGACCAGCCGCGGGCCGACCGCGGCGACGAAGGTGCCGCGCCCGACGCCGGCCTGCACATAGCCCTCGAGCGCGAGCTGCTCGTAGACATGCACGACGGTGTTGCGCGCGATGCCCAGCGCCTGCGAGAGCGCGCGCGTCGGCGGCAGCTTCAG
>Ga0307509_10004793_pt1 | contig 19232 bp, 26 predicted proteins | sample 10_EM_MG_FD_202245 | JGI IMG/M metagenome (GOLD analysis project Ga0307509, IMG submission 202245) | Populus trichocarpa ectomycorrhiza microbial communities from riparian zone in the Pacific Northwest, United States - 10_EM | ecosystem: Host-associated > Plants > Roots > Unclassified | place...
AATTACAATTCCGCGAACAAATTTAAATGCCCCTTAAATACTGGAAACCCCGAAGTGCAATGGCAACAGGTATGTCTTCACGTGCCGCACCACCACCGCGGGTGTTAGGTCCCTTTCCTCTGGGACCTGCACCGCGATCTGGAGCGATACGTGGCGGCATAGTTGACAAATGATTCACGTCGTGGATGGGGGCAAAGGAATAAGTGGAAGGAATCGATAAGAGCTGGCCTTTTATAACACCTGATTTCGGAGAGATCCGAGCTGGACTCATCCTGCAACCTTGACTCATCCTCTGAACTTGATGTGTAAATGTAACCTGCTCAAATTATTCAGAATCAAGCTTCAAGAACTTGGAAGAAACGCCTTCAGCCAGAAAGTAGTTAGGAGTATAGCGACACTTCCGTGGCCGCGCGCATCAGATGTTCTAGTTCCTGAAAGATTAGATTGGAAACGTGGGGTGAATGGTGATTCCCTGGACTCACTGACAACTTGCTGACAACTCGAAATCTGCATGTGAGAAGCAGGTATAAAAGTACCCGCAGCCAAAGCGCAAAGAAGGCACAAACGCCTTGCGGGCACCAAGGTCGGCATGAGCTGGAATCTAAGATTTGAGCAGAAAACAGCGGAGTGATTGGCTGCGCCTCGACCAACATAATAACATTCCAATAATATCGGCACCCCATTTACCTAGTAATGCCAATTAAGCAATCTACGAATATTCTTTCCCGCTGAGCAAAGAACTCGACTCCAAAACAACGACGAGAAGTTCTATTGATCAGAAGCGCATAAGTGTTCTGAGAAACACCCAGATATCATTTACGAAAGTTACCTATCGCGCCGAAGTCCGATTCCTCTTAACGAGTGATGTGCGCAACCCTTCCAGAACGACTAGAAGGCCGCGCTGTGGTGTACAAACCAGAAGCCTCACGAGTCCGACAATCGCAAGGCAAAGCAAAAAGATGACCCTGAACCTGTGAAACGAAAGAAAGGCAATCATCAAAACCACTGCAAAAAAAAAAAAATCACGTACATCGGAGCAACTCCAAGGGGAAAGCAGATCAAACGAATTATCAAATGAATAATAATCATGATATTGGCTACACCTTATGTACTTACTGTTACAAAATTGCTGGGAGTGAAAGCAAAAACTGAAGGGAAAGAGGGCCGGCCAATGAGGAAAAAGGTCTTCATATGCTTGGAAAGAACGACAAGATCACAACGGCGACAGTGCGACGAAGGATAGGGGGTATATACTGCAAGTCGATTATAAAGTAAATCCAATACAACACCGCTGATGAAGACGACGCAAATAGCGTCTAAACAACAGGGATTTCTGACTGCTGGATCAGTGAGAGAGCCTTTGGCGATCTGGGACGTATGTCGCATTTGAATTTGTTTGGCATCCTGAAGGAAAAACATTCTACTATAGAATCAGGGAGCGACTCAAAGGAAGAAATAACGTACCTGAATATGGGGTTTTCAAACTGTACGACTGGCTCAATTATTTTTCCATGTTCGTCAACAGCCTTTGAGATGTCAAGAGTGGCCAGCAGGGATGCGATGAGGAGCCAGACGGAGGAATCTACGAGGTTCATTCCTGGACATTTTCTGTCATATAAAGTTAGGACAACCTCCTGCGAAGTAACCGAAAAAAAAAAACGAAAAACTGACCTCCTCCCAAACCCAAATACATAATTCTTTGGATTCCTCTTCCGCTCCAATTCCGGGGTAACGGGGTCTAAGTACCTCTCAGGACGGAAGGCATGAGGATCTGGGTACACTTTCTCATTGCGCAGCATTGCCCTGCATTGGAGGTCAACAGAGTTACAGATTGTCAACCAAAAAATAGGATCACGCACCAGATATTCCCGAATACAAGAGATCCCTTTGGTATGTGCATACCATTGTAAATGTCATCTTCCATGAGGCGATGAGGGAGATCTGTTCATGGAGGCCAACGAAACGACGTGGGTGAACAAGGCTTTGAGTGGTCGACGAAGAAGACATACTCAACGGAACTGGCACACCCCACCGCAAAGTCTCCATAAAAATACATTCGACTGGACATCCTCCTTTAGCGTCTCTAGCGGTTAAGCTGGTGCATAATAACGAACCAAATGGTAACGAGGACCGATCGGCAATCGTTGGCAAACGGTCTGAGCCAATAACGGCGTCGAGTTCTCGCTGTGCTTTCTTCTGCGCCTCGGGATACGAAACCATAGCGAGGATAAATAGCGAGACCGTGGTTATTGTCTATTTAGGATAAATGTCGTGTCAGCGTGACCTATTGGATGTATGACAGGACATACGGTATCGATGCTGGCAGAATACATAGAATTTGCGGACCACTTAAGATCAAATTCAAAATGGTCTGTACCCTGGATACTCGTGTCTTCCAGAAGGTTGGAACAGAAAGAAGCTTTATGACTTCCTATTTTCTATATTTCGGGTGGATATATGCGCATTATGGTGAGGGAAAACAAAGAGAAAGGAACGGAGAGCGTCAGGAAAGTTTACAATTGAAGAAGACAAAGGTCACTAACCATGCTATTCTTCACGAATTCATAGGGGCGATCCACGAACTCCTCCATCTTTTTCTTCCAAGCCATCGCATTTTTCTTGAACCCAGATCCGGGCATCCACAACGGAATATGCCTCAGGCTCGGAAAAATATCGACTGGCCAGATACCCACACCGGACGCAATGCGATTCGAGAGCAAGCCGACACACTCTTCTGCCAACTCTAAAAACTCGTCGTCATTGGATACCGTCTCGTATCCGTACACCACTGAGAGTGTCAGCCCACCGGCGTAGCGCCTGATGTGCTTGATGTACTCGGAAGGATCCACAATGAGGCGGCGAAGGAAACCATGGGTCTCGGTCTGCAGGAGTGGGTGATAAGATGGGATTGTAGAAACGCCGAAGGCTTTATGTAGGAGCTTTCGCTGCCGTTTGGACTGTTCGCCATAAGAGGTAAATGCAACCTACAAGAAGTTGATAAGCCGTTCATGATGACAACCACGAAAACAAGATGATGCATGACATGGAAGGAAGCGCAAGAAGATTGGAAGAAAAGGAAAGTATGGATATTACTTGGTTACTGTCGGTTCGCGATCCGTGGGTTCGCCCGGTGAAATAGGATTGTAAATAAAGTAGTGGAATCTCACCATGTTTTTGCAGCCGCATCTGTGGGAACGAAATAAGACAGTTAAGTGCTTCGTTTATACCGACAGGAGATCCAAGGATACGCACAACTCTCCTGCCATCACGAAAGCAGGTTTATCGGAGTAGATGGACCCACGCTTGTCCAGCAAGTCGGAGGCAGCATCGGGGCTGTTAAGAAACACTAATCCCACTCCAAGAAGATGCAAATACACCACATCGCCTAAACTATTGTCAGCCACCATAGGAACTGCATGGGCCGCTACATGGCTCACCGTACTGCTCAGCCCACTTGGATGCTGGAAGCCAGAGTTCCTTGGCGGTGAAATCAAAAGCATTTCCCAATATTGGGACGGGCTTCGGGCCAGGTGGCAAAGATGCCGAGGAAGCTTTAAGCTTTCGAAACCAGATGAAAAAAGCGACCAGAAGGCAAGCAGAGGCCACCAACACGGAAGCGCTAGTCATGGCAGGCGTAGAACTCGGGCGGTGGTGGCGGAAGAAACTGGGAAGGCCCTGGGATAGCGAGGGGAGTGGGTATATGCGCGTCTTGGATGGGGGGTGGATGAAGGGGAGGAATTTATGAAATGTATTTATGTGGAGTTGGCATGTGTGTCTCTGAAAAGTAAAAAGAAGGTTTATTGCCCTTTTGCGCCTTTTTCTGTTGTAGTTCCATGTCCAAGTTGAGAAGCAGGGTCACATAATCACGATCAGGTTACCTAGGCCATATTCGGATAACTCCCTGCCTAAACTAGGCGCCGTGCGGTCCTCCGGACCTTCTTCCGCAACTCTCATAACATTCAACTTGTTCTCCTCTTCCCTTTCCTCAACAACGTAAACTCACCAACTTACTTTTTCCTACCGCATCCCTCTGGCGACACCCATATTCGGGAGATGTTCCCATTCAACTACTTATCAAATGGCGTATCCATACAACATCCATATGGGAATTAGAAGCCCGGCTTTGGCCTATACACAAGTCAACTGACACAGTGACAGTGAATGCGTTTATTCGCCACTGAATCCGCTCACGCCATTGCCAACGTTCAGGACATTTTTGATTTATCCCTCTGAACAGGTCCCAGGTTCATCATAACTGTCCCCGTTTTGCATTCGGCCGAGATACTTAACAGCGCCTCCTGGCAATACATACTTAATAATCCTCCGGTACCTGGCCGGACTCTTTATTTTACTCACCTCTGGGGTCTGGAGAAGTATGCTTTTTTGGCCTGCTGCGTCGTTAGTGCTGCTGCGAGCCCACCCATCAAAAAAACAACTCCGCCTTTCTGATAACTAACGTACATCCTTAAAATTTCCGAAACCGCGTCAAAAGGTTTGCTCCATTCATCTCGCTCGGTACTGGTGGGTGTGTGTAAACGACTCCACGCAACGCTGGCGCTCCATCACCCACATCTTCGAAGCGATTCCCATTTCACTTCCTGATCTTAAGAATTTCTTTCTGGACCGTTTCTGCCGTTAGGCCTGTGGATTCTCACTCCACAGTAGGCTTTGCAATTCCGACGCGCCTTTGCCCTATTTGCCACTCTCAAGGCTAGAAGTAACGCACATCATCACCGCGAAGAACGGGCAGATCAAGAGCAACTGACCGTGCATAAACTTAGCTGCATAGTGCTAATTCTAATGCTTCCGAGGCCCATACCTCATAGTATCCCATCAAAGCCACGGATTCGAGGTGAGGGCTTCATGCAATCCCCGTTCAGCGTCCGGTCAAAGCCAGGCGTCTGGAAGTCAATTTGGAATCACAAAACCACGCGATGATCACCGTGACATCTATCGCACCTATGTGTACCGCATGATGATTGCTACAAACCGTATATAAGATTAACTCGGCCCCGAAGGGGGGCGCTGGCATCGATGCATCATGTTGGCATCGATAGGTGCTACGCGGTCGGATGCGCCACACTGGATGCCCACATTTGCTGAAAGCCCCCGATATACTCTAGGAAGCTTTACGTTTATCCTCCAGAGAATGATCTACGCCTCGTGTCAAGAACGTGTGCCATTCACTCATATCAGAGTTATGATTATAGCTGGAAAAGGCCTGGACTGATCCTCAAGAACATGGCTAATCAAAGTATCACAATCACAACTATGCCACATCCAAGGCACTATGGTCCACTGGATAAACGTTATCGATTCATACGATACTCGAAACGCTCAATAACCTCCTTTCGAGGAGTCTTTCTCAACTTAAATAACCTCAACCCTTCTCGTTCATCGTTCATACAAAGGTGAGCCATGGACGAACATCGGAACAGATACACAACAGATAAATGATGCTGTACTATTACGGCCTAGTGTTCGCAATTTATTTTCTCGCCGAGATGGCCAGAGAATTTCTTTTGATTTAAGACGAATATAAAAAAGGTTGTGTTTTTTTTCCGGTGCGATATATCGCCATGTAGAGTATGTGTGGCACATGCCAAGGTATGAAATGCACGTATATAGCGGGTATCGGCGTGGGGGAAGGTAGGAGAGGTCTGTCCGACGTGGAAAGGATTTTCGGGAATTGGAACGGCGAATTGGAAGGGAATTCGAGATGGATGTGTACCAAACAGTACGGCACGTTCTCAAAACCCACCGCTGTCTGAAAACATTCCGAAACGAAGAATCACCTTATCGTTCTCGACGACCACCTTAAAATTCCGTGGGCCTGTGGGATTCCTGAGAACTCCTAATGCATAGAAGGCGCATTTATACTAACCCGTACATGTCCATATCCCAAAAGAGAAAATGAGGCGCAACCGCCGCGTCAGCGCCGACGAATCCTTTACATCGAGATTTCACCGATTGGCAGAGCTACGGCACTGTCTAGTGAGAGCGTGATCTCACGTACATAACAAAATGCCTCCGTTTTCCTTGCAGATGAATCCAGAGAAGCATATGTAGCCGCCGGTTGATATGATATGAAGTCCAAGGATAACATAGTCAAACATGCCCATTCCAATCACTGCCGCGGCGGTGAAAATAGAGACCATCGCCCTTGAGCCGGGCTTTTGATGGCTTGGTCATTGAGATCCATCCACTCTCCCAAGAACACATTAACGGAGGCTTCGAAGTAGAGAAAACAATAAAGTACTCATGGGAAAAGTGAGTTGTCTCTTGAAGATATCTTGATTGTCTGCTTATAATTGGAACTCATAGGAGGTGTCGACGATAATGTTGTTCTAGGAAAATGTATGTGGTTTTCCCCGACATCCAGTATCCATTTTATCATGCAACTTGGTTAGTAGTGACTTGGGGTATAATGATTGACTCTCGACACTTTCCCACCATCCCAAAGGAATACATTCAATTGTGCTCAGCCACATTCATTGGTAAAAAAAATGTATGTCTCCTCAGTTTCTCTCCCGATATGATCAGTCCCTTTCCTGCATTAGGCCAAGCTAAGTTATTGATTCTATCAGGATTTAATGCCAGCAACTTACCAGGAGCAACGAAAATCGAGCCTCAAACTTTCGGAACAGCGTCCACCCAAACCGGGTTACTCTGACTGGAGGACACACGCACATACCCGAACCGATCTTCCGGGTTATAGATCGCAGAATCGAGGATTTGTTCAATTGACGACAAGTTCCCGAGTTTCGAGACAAATATCGCCAGCACGGCCACCAATCCGACCAGTGCCGCCGTCTGAATAGTTTGCAAGACGAGTTTGAACGTCTCATGGGAGGACGCGCGTTTCGTGGCGACGGGTAATTCGTGCAAATTTTTCTCAATGTGGTCCGAGTTGTTCTGCGACATCTTGTGGGGTGAAAGAGGGTGAATTTGGTGGTGAGATTCCTGGCGGGGGCCTGAAAGGACGTGGATTGGGTTGAAGGACTGTTGCCATCGTCGTCGACAAGTCAAGAGCTGATGCCTATCAGTTACATAAACAATTGGCAGGGTCGAAGGCTGTCGAAGGATCAGGAGCCATACTATCGCCTCCCCGACAACTTCCGCGGGGCGATCTTTAGCAGGAGTGACATCGTCCTTCCTCTGCATCGTTTTCTGCAGAAAAAATAGCATCTATGTATATACAAGGGTAAAAAAGATGTGTATCCAAAAACTTGGAGCAATCCGTGTAGAATTGGGGGAGAAACCGAACCGGGGGTCAAACCGAAAGGGGGTGGAACGACAGTACCGCCCATAATTGACGTGGAAAATTGCAATCGCTTTGACAGTATTTGCATAGTCAAGTTCACGCGAGGGGTCAGATGCGCGTATTGCGACACACGAGCGGTTGAATGGAGCCCAGACCGAGGCACAAACAGTAACGAAAATATCGGTGCAGCTAGCAACTTCCCGCCATGAAGCATAGAGTCATTCTAACGATTATGGGCCGGATACAGTGGCCATTGAGGATGGTATGGTATCCCGCCAAGGCATAACGTCGGGAGACCAATCACTGGGAAAATCGAGAAGAAAAGGAGAATGAAGACCAGGATGCATTTGGTTGGAGATGGGGCGCCGCAGAGTGCTGTACTAAATAAAATGCGGGCGCCGTCACTGCATCCAAACGAATTCAAGATATTGTCAACGAAAATAGAACCATCACCAGGGCTCAGCTGGATGTCTCGGTGTCCTGAGGACCTGAGGTCGTTCACACAAAGAAAGAGACGGGTTCGACAGCCGTAGGAAGGCACTCCATCTCAAGTGACGAAATAGAAGGAAAATGGATGGATCCAGTGAATGTTCTTCGTCAAGTGACAATCCCATAATGATGAATGAGCTAGGTTGAACGTAGAGGAAATTTGGCGGAATAACCCCCTCCAACGGACCTAAGGAAGTTGTTGGGGTCATTCGATAATCTGGAGAAGAGGTTTACGTGAAAGCATTTCAGCAAAATATTGATGGACAAATAGCAGGAATACAATTTGTAGTTGAATATTTACGAGAGACCTTTCGTGCCTGGCTGCTCATCTGGGATTTCAAATTCATAGTCACCATCGTTTATAGGTATGGACAGCATAGAAGGAAGGGGACGAAGAAAAAGTATGAAGCATAGATAGGTACAGGCGCACTAGTTGAAGCACTGGAGAACCTGGCCTTGGATAACCCTGACAGTATCGCTAGGGAAATGCCAGAATGAGACTGCGATGAGGATATAGACAGCTGGAAGAAGACGTCAGTGGATACGGATAAAAATAACTGGCTTCGATACTTGCCTATCAAGACCAAGCCACTCATCCAGTGAGATTTACCGTCCTCAACTGAAAACTTGACAAGGAGGACGGACAAGAAAAGAACCTGCATAATATATTCAGAAAGAACTCACAGCGGAATTCAGAGAGGGGAAAACGAACTATCGTCTCGAGGGGATCAAATAACAAGGTAAGCGGTTTACCCATTCCCCATGCGACCAGAATGAGGACAGGAATGACGAAGAGGGCGATTTGGATACAACTCCCAACAGCCACACTCATTGCCAAATCGAATTTCCCCTTGCTAGCGACGATGACGGCAGTAGAATGCTCGGCCGCGTTACTGATAATGGGAATGATAATGAGGGTGATCCATTGCTTCGAAACTTTGGGGTGCGCAGCGACGAGACCTTCCAACGAATTGATGAGGTGCTCGGCAGTAATGTAGGCGACTCCAGTCACAGCCACTAGAAGGAGCAATGCGGAGGGGATGTTGAGTTTTGCTTCTTCAACAGAGGGATCGGAGGGAGTTATTGAGGCGGATGATAGGACAAATGGAGGTGAAGTGGCTGCAGTCGTTGGGTGGGGTAGAGTCTGGGTCGAGTGACGTCTGAAAATGGACCGCAAAGGACGCGAAGAGCCTGAACAAGACGAAAAGTTCGAGCACTCTTGGGAAGTATCTGAAAACAAGTGGTTGTGGGAATAAAATTGGAAGAACAGCTAGAGTCAAGAGGTTAGCAAAGGGATCATGCACAGGGTTATAACGCACGTATGCAATATAACTATTAAACAAACATGAGATGGTGGATGAAGAGCTAATCTTATGCCTTACATCAAGACCAGAATAACAGCACTGGCTCGGCTGAGTTCTAAAAGAATGCCGACTTCGGTTCCGGGCACAAGGTGACTTTCAAGATATTGATGCTGAAAAATCCCGGTTGATGAGCAGCGGGTCCAGGTTAATAAGTTGAACTCACGAATGCCGCAGGAATAGTCAACGAAATTACCGATACAATCAACAACGAGGAATTGAGTTGGGCGACCATGGGTTGGAATTGTTGGTGGTGGAATCTGAAACCTCCAACTAATCATTATTTAATGAGCTTGATGTTATTCTTGCGAGATGCAACAGGTTTACCAATGAAAGAACACCCAAGAACCAGAAGCAAGTTACTCAAGAGGCCGCCGAGCAACGTGCTTTGAACAACTTCCAATTCACACTGCAAAAAAAGGCGTCTATAAGCTCATCCAAGCAAAGAGCAGGTGGACAACAGACCTGTTTAAGCGCAATACCAGAAATAATCATCTCAATAAGATTTCCGAGAGAAGCATTAAGCAGACCTCCGACACTCTGACTAGTGCTGAGAGCAACTTGCTCGGTACCAAGACCAAGAAGTGCGGCGAGTGGGACAATACCAAGTCCGGAGAAAATGAAAATGAAAGTGGGACTCTGGTGAGTGTAGTTGAATGTCCAAGAAACTGGGATGAAAAACAGGAGGAGGTTGAGTGGCGTATATCGTAAAGTGGCCATGAAGGATGCACGATACGAGGGACGTGGTCCAGTGGGTTGACTGGATGTGAAGAGAGCACGAAGTCGGTCGGTCTTCAAGACCCTGAAACGAGGAGAGCATACTCGTTGTCCCTCGTTAGCGTCTAGTTTCTCTAGGTCAGCTGTGGTAATTCCAACGAGTACATTGTCATCCCGGGCGGCGGACGTTGCCTTGTTATGATCTGATGGAAGAGTTTCGACCTTGATATGGTCGACTTTGGCGAAGTCCTTTGCTTGGACATCAACATCGTTGAATTCTGAGGCGGAAGAGCCGGTTCGACCCCAAGTCATTTGAGTCGACCGATTAGGATGCGGCCCACTACTAGGGGGTTCATCGTCATCCTCAGCGAGGAGAGCAGGTGTTGGCTGTGGCAGTACGGTATTGGCGGCATTGTGAGTAGATAAACCGAAAGATTCTCCCATTCAGGGTGTGTCTGAGTGTTTGAAAAAAAGGGGTAAATTTTCAAATAAAAGCAGGGGGAAAGGGCGGAAGCTGGCACGCTGTGGAAGGCCAAGGTGTCGCTCCTTATATGTTAAAGACGGGCGCCTTGGTATTCTTGGCGATTGTGATTGAGTCAACCAATAATGCCGTCACCGGTGACCGTGTTGCCTGATTAAGGGCTGGGCGCGGCGGCGCCGAAAGTCCTTCGATGCTTGGCATGATATCCCAGTGGGTATGCAGCAGGGTAATAAAGGTCGATTGTGTAAACGTATAGGTATCCTGAAGTTAGAATTGTTGAAGTCCTCTCAGATCCCGTCCCATAATTATTTGTCAACACTGATAGTCGCTTGCCTCTGGAAACGGCCCACACAACCCAGTGGAGCCATTGGTGGAGCTTCAAGTCATCCAACTTAGGGCCCCGACCTACCCACTTCGTGGACTTTTCAGACCAGGTGTAAATGAGACTCGAAGACCTTCAAGCCCTTAAACTACTTAAACCTTGTTTGGAAACCGGCCGGCGCTTGACCTCAGTATCACGAATAAGCCTTCTCCATCATTCAATTCGTCGTAATACGGCAGGGAGACGAACCAAGCATTCAAGACTTCAAGCTTGCAGTCTCAATTTTTTATTAGTCTACTATTCAAAGATGAGCTCGTGGATATTTTTTTTCGAACACAGTATTTGTGAAGGACAATATATATAGAGCTTTCTCATGACATGACGGTGGTAGCCTGCGCGGCGATCGATGACATGCTTTAGCCTTTAATCGAACCTCAGCCCTCAAAAAAAGTAAAATCAGGAAGAGATGTATCTCGCAGTGCATTCAGTAAAGAGTAGAATCATGGAAATTAATCATGTATGGGTGCGTAGGATGTACATAGTAGATATAGAATGTGATAGGAGGCGGACGTGGGGCCGGATGGGAGGCGTCCAGACACGCGGATTATAACGTGCCTTCGTGAGTAGGAGGAGACGGGACTACGAGTGATGTTCATCGTATGTAGGTAGTAATTAGGCGGCGGACGAAGGTGCAGGGTTTTCAACGTGTTTCCCACTACCTTTCATGAAAATATCCTGTTGTACAATCAGTGAATACGGTCGAAAGTGAAATAATGCGGTAGACATACTTTATAGATGCCCTTCAATATGTGGAGGAGAGCATGCCTGCTCTCGTAAAGAGGATATAGGACGACTGAAATGGCAGAGAAGAAGGTCCAAATAATACCAACAGTTACCCAGCCAGTCAGACCGCCGACACCATATATATGTGATGAAAAGAATAGGGGTAAAGGAATAACAAGAATGAGTACAATGAACTAGAGCAATATTAATATTATCAGAAGGTGTCACGTTCAAAGGCTAGAATGGGCACGTACCAAGCCAACGGACGAATAGGTTGCGAATTTGAATGCTTTCTTGAGGGCGACAGGGTCGAGTTCATCCTCTTCTTCAGTTGCATTGAATGAATCGCCGGCAATGGATCCAGATTTGACTGGCACATCCTGATCCTTTTTTTCGCTGTCGCTGTCGATTTTCTCGTTGTCGCTTTTAACCGTGGGAGCTGGCTTATTGATAGCACGGGTCGTTTCCCAGTCGAAGTTATCAGGCCACTAGGAGGCCAAGGGCCGTTTACGAAACGGCAATTCAAAGGGGATTAAAACGCTTACGATGAGGGAAGAGACTGTAGCGACGATGGCACCAACACCAATGGAAGCTAGGTTTCCAGCTAACATTTCGAAATCACCTCCGCTCGTCTAATGAATGGTAAATTTCAGTGGGCCAGAAAGAACCATCACGTTGAACTGACCACAACATTGATGACACCATCGTTGAGAGTAGCAGTAGTAACGAGCCAGGCGACAATACCAGCAACAAAGCCGGCGAGCGACCCACCAATGCAGCCCCACTTATTGGCTTTACTCCATGTGATGCAAAGAGCAATAGGTGCAACTGCAGATCCGAGAATGACACCCATGAACGTCTGAAGGCATTCCACAATCAACTCAACAGGCTTTCAGACGCAGGCCTTGAACGAAACTCACGTAGAGCCAACCCATGGAGACCCCAATGTAGAAGAAGATAACACCGGCCAAAGCAGAGATAAGAGCATAGAGCGCAACCTGTGAGGCAAAAAAACCTTGAGAAAATTTTGGCTACCAAAGGAGCTGGACCTACTCCGATATGACCAACTTGCAAAATCTGTGCTTCAGTAGCCTCTGGGTTAATGTAGGTCTGAAATAAAATTGAGATCAGCGGGAAAATATCACAACATTGAGAATGTGTTGCCTTGTAAATATCGTATGTCAAAATGGAGGAGACCGCGATAAGTTCCGCGGAGCATGCACTGGTGACAGCGAGGAAAAGGAGGACAAGGATAATAGCAGCTCCGGCCTTTCCGAGCAAAGCAGCGGCAGCGGCAGCAGCAGGTAGGCCCGCAGAAACATCAGCAGGGGTAAGGATCCTCATGTCAGGGTCACCGCGAAGGGCAACGGCAGCCAACCCGAGGGTGGTTGCAAATGTGAAGGGAATAGCGAACCTGGGAAAGCGGATAAACCATCATAACTCAACAAAATACTATTGTTTACTTACCAAGCCAAGCCACCAAGGAGGTAAGCCTTAACAGTGCTAGCAGGACGACTAGCAATAGCACGCTGCCAGTAGGCCTGATCCTGAAACACGGTAGCAAAGTTACCAATGATATTGATGACTCCGAAAATGAGGCCGTTTTTTGAGCGCATGGTAAGGTAGGAACCGTGCGCATTACCGGAGATAGGCGTAAGCTCAGAAGCGGTGGTAAGGAGTTCATGCATCTTTTTGGGGCTCCCAATCTTGTCGCTGGTGGCATACACAGTGAAGATGAAAGTCTGAAATTCATTATGAAAACGTCATCACCATAGGCATAGATGTCAGCAACCTACCAAGATAATCGCAAAGAGGACAGTGGTATGCGTGCTGGAAGTTATGCGGGAGGTCGGAGATAGCTACCTATTATGCAATAGTGACACTTACTAGTCGCAAAGAAGTGTGGAGCGCATTCCCCCAACAACTACGTAGATGCCGACACCAAATGGAATGAGAAAACAAGCCTACGGCCGAGAGGATGGTAAGTGGGACAAAAAATATTGTGATGAGCCTACACACAGCGATTGTGCTCATTCCAGTCAAGTCTGTCACTGTTGCTGAACCACCAAGAATCAACATAGAGCTGACAATTATGTTTGTGGCAAGACTAGGAATCTCAGTAAGTGGTTGGAACCTTTCCTGAATATTACTTGGATCGTTACCCAAAGAACATAAAGACCAAGTGGGCAATTTTGCCCCATCGGACACCAACAATCTCCAACCATGTGTGGGCATAAGGAGCATTTAGTTTTAACTTGGCGGCCAGCTGAAAGAGAATTTGAGAATTTACAATAAAAAGCAAAGAAACAATGGATACTGCGCACCATAGCGAAAAGCAAAACTTGAACTGTAGCACCGGCTTTCGAGACGCTTTAGGAATTGCTCTCAAAATGATAAACAACAAGGCACACCTCCATACCACCACGGTCCACTAATACCTGTTTTATGAGGATATTTAGCCAAATGGGGAGGTAAGTGATAATGCGAACACACCAAACTTATATGCCACAGCACTACTTTGGAGCTAGGAGGGCGGGGGTAAACACTAGGAAATTTGTCAAAAGTGGTGAAGGTACCAAAGTAGCGGCCCACGTCCATGCTGAGACAATTCCAGAGGCAATTAGTCCAGGCTTAACACTTCGCGAAGCACTTGTAAATTCCTCTGAATTCTTCGGCGAGAAGGCGGTGTATCGTGCTTGGATCGCAGTAAGGCATATCATGAAAGCACTGAAGAACAAACCGATCCCTAGAAAGATTTTTAGAGAAGATGGACGTCTGCGAACAACACCAACATACCGGCCACTAACGAGAAAAAGTAAGCACACCGTCGAGCATGGAATGGACTTGTGGCTTACCGACGCCATAACCAGCTCCTTGAGGAAGTACGGTTTCGGTCATGTTGGAATTCGCTATGTGGAGGTTGATAGCGACCACGAATTCGTTCCAAGTCTTCGAGTACGCAAGAAGACCGAAGTGTTTGAAGCAACAGAGTTGCCCCTTTTATAGGTCTTATCTTTAGCCACTGATAAGAATCCGCATTAGCAACGATAGAGATATCGGTTATCTGTCCCACAGGTGTGTGGGTAGTGACAGTTTTGACAACTGCGAAAAGGAGGTCATAAGTCGTTCCTGAAAAATCCAAGATCTATACATTTCTCCTGCGAGTCAATTTCCGGTAGGGTTGCGGTTGACAAGGGCCAGCTTGAGGAAATCGCCGATACTGAGTTCATCACGTTTGACAGGTCCTGGGGCAGATATGAATTTCAAACACGCTTTTCGCAGAGTAATAAAGGAAGAATATTGTAGTCGAGCTGGAGCTGATTTGAACAGGTATCGTGGCATATCGTTTATTTAGTATGAGTATTACTCAACAACCTGATCACCTGTTAGCGCAACCCGACGAATTCTCACGATTTTCTTGTAGAAAGGAAACTGTCAACGACTCAACAACAATAACGTTTATCCCAGGAGACCGAACTTGTGGAACAATGCGACAATAGATAGAGAAGTAAGAACTTAGAGAACATCCCGGCCAAGGGGCGGCCAAGGGGGTGGCAGAATGTGGAAAAGAGACAAACGATCCCTACCTTCCTAATAAAGTACGTTTTTGGTGCTGTTTTTTTTGGAGATTGTGCCAAAACATAATCCTTAAGCCAGTAGACCATCAGCTTAATTTTACCCTCTATTATGTGTCTTTGTATAAATGATTTATTTGCCATTTTCAGTGGAGTCTGGACGAGTTTAAGATGACAAATTCAAAGGCTCTCCCGCTACGTCGTCGACAACCAAGAAAGTAACTACAGCAACCCGAAAACATCCTGAGGCCTGAACTCTATGAGAACCATGCGAAGTTGCTTCCGGCAGGTCAGCGACCACTTCCACCATCAAAATCGGGGGGTCACTATTTTTTTTTCTGGCCTTCCTCTCTCTCCAACCCTTGGTTCGGGATCCACGTTCCGCCACCCCCTTTGTCCCGGCAGAGATACAGGGTCTTGCATAAAAAAGTGCAGTCATCATTCTCGTGCATATTGCCTTTCACCAGAAATGGCAATTTGATGGTGGCGGGCCAGGCGTGACATCCTTTTTTGTAAATTCAACCATCAAATCGCTATTTTTGGTAAAAGGCAACTGCCAGCGATGGTGTGCGCGGAAATAATGACTGGCATTGACTGCACTTTTTTATGCAAGACCCTGTAAGTACCAAAGGCAATCTTTTCACCCCAATATACAGTGCCCGGAAGGCAGGAGCGATCCTCAGACGCTTGCAATAAGCTCGACTGTCGTATGTTTGGAAATTGAGTTATCACACCCAATCCCCTCCCTTATCCAAAATTTGGCTCATAAATCTGGGGATGGCCTAAATATTAAATTCTAAAAAGAGTCCATCACCTCAGGCTGGCTCCGGAAGACTAGGGGTGGCCGAAAGACTTTTAAACCATAAATTATAATAAGGGTTCCAACTTGACATCGAATACTTTTATTACAAATCGATTGCCATTTGTTTATTAGGTCTGTTTCAAGAGACTAGGATACTTTCAGGCCATCCTAGGAAGGGCAATGAATCAACAAGGACTCTTCTTTGGTTTTTGTACTCATCTTTTTTTCCGTAAAGGAAAGGAATATGTTTGGAGTCTTAAAGATCACCCTATCTCCAAGTGTCCCTCAGCTTATCTCTCCAATGGGGAAAGGTCAGCAATGCAACAGACTTTTGCAACCCAATCGGCCATGGTCATTGAAGCCGGCCGACTCGAAGGTCTGGATATTTTCCACGACAGGCGCGCCCATGAGAATTTAGTCATGTGCAAAATTCTCAGAGAACCAGAGCTGGAAAGCTGGCGGAAACCGTGGATCCAAGCCAAGATGACAAGTAAACAAACATGACATTTAGTCCCTGCAATCGCACAGTTTCCATAAGTTCAACGCACACCATCGAGCCTCAACTATCGTCAACTGGTCAGGATTCAATTATCAGTTCCTCGTCTTGGCGATCCGCACACGATTGGCTTATCATGGAAGAAAATACGGGGCTGCAATTGGCCATAGATAGGCGTGCATCAAGCACATCAAAAACTGATCCCCTGACTCTCGTTAACCCCCATTGCTTTGGCCAGGAGGAGTTCCCAAAGTCATCGGAAGAGCGTGCAAGGGTCTCACAGACTTTACAGAGCCGCAGACTCATTTCCGCATCTCATTCCCCATCACACGATCGTTCATCTGGCTCTGACTTCCTTGATGAAGAAAATGACAGTCCATTGTTCATCCATCTCGCCCATGGGTTAGCATATACCATAGGCTCAGCTCTGGGCTTCAGGCCGCCCTCTGAAGAAATGTGCCTTGCTGCGTATGTCGTTCCCAACAAAGCCGGGCTGACTGCTGGGTCTCGCGCCTGGTCCAAACACTCCCACCGTTCACTACCGACCCCATCTGATACGGCAGAAGAAGATGAGCAAAAACGCAGCGCGGGCTGGTGGGGAACTCCTTCTGGCCCTGTGTCTCTTATCAACGAGAAGTCTCTTCGATTGTTTTGGAAGATCATGGATAATGCGACCTGGCGAAACGTGCACTGGTTGCCGCATAAGGTGCTGGTCTACGAAGTAAGAGTGGCCGAAGGTTATGGAATGCGGTGGTCACAAGACCAAGCCGACAGTCCCGATGTCATCAAGATAGAGAATCGGCTGTGGATGTTTCGTGGGTTTGTTGAACCCTTGATGGAGAATGGACATGAACTCAAATGGAGGCATCCAACTAAAACGTCACCGTTATGAATTTCGATATCTTGAACACATCGGTGGAATGTTGTTAGAACAAAGCATAAATCGTATCACACTTCACCAGCAAGTTGACAATTTACTTTTCCGCTTTTTGTCACTTTTTAGCTTTCCCCTTAAAATTCCTGAGAAATGCGGTGTTTTTGAGGGAAAATCACCGCCAATCAGCAGGTTTCCGAGCCAGCTTTTTGCCTATCGACACCTAGCTTTTTTTAACTTGTCACTTTTCTCCCTTTTCGTCCCTTTTTTCACTTGCACAAGTGGAAAAAAAGCTAATTGTTAGACTCCTGATGGCAGCCTTCTCCCCCTTGACTGGACGCGCTTGACATTGAAACGAATCTGAGCCGTCTCTCGCTCCGATGGTCGCGGGTTAGTGGTCATCCCCCAGCCTTTAGCAACGCGATAGACAATAAGGAAGGGGGAGATAACCTGTAATAATAGTGCAAACGAGATTGAGATGCATCAAATATATGAGATTTAAATCGCCTACACAAATATGAGGGAAAAGTAGGAAAGGGATTAACAACCGTTCGCATGCTCGAAAACGAGAACGGTGTATATGCCACTAATAATGACGATCACCGCCGAAGACTCGACACATCGTGATAACTTTCGAATAGAGAGATCAATGTTCCGCTTTAAGGACCTTCCAGATATATCGTTGATGGCGAACGAGTCGGATAATGATCAACAACGCGAGTATGATGTTTACAAGAGTCGAGAATGATATGAGCACCATTGCGAAGATCAAGTCACTGGGAGGACTGAGAAGCATTACCACACCGCATCCTTGTGCATCATCAGAAAGTTGAAGTTCAAAAGTGCGAAGAGAACTTGACCTACCCAGCGGAATGAGTGAAAGGAGTGAAAGCAGGAACATGACGAGAATCCTGGGGCCCCTAGCTACGTCGTGATAAAAGACGACACAGCGCCATATCTGTAGTTGCAATCCCATGGAAATATTTGTTCTAGTGGGAGAGTATAATACTCACCATGAATCCATCTGATCCCCAGATGACCAGCGGAAGCGTGGCGGGGGAAGCCCCGACGAGAAGGGGTAAATTGGCGTCCTGGAATATGAGGAGCGTAATTCCCCAAATCGACTGGACTATCGCCAAGGTACTGAGGAGGAACATGACTACAACGTAGATAAGTAGGAAAAGCCGCATGTGGTTGGAGTATATGCCTCGTTTCTTCTGCATGAGAAGCAATTTCCAGAAAGCACAATCACGATCCCATAGGCAATCGCTGAAATGATAGTACCCAACATCCTGAGCTCCATGTATACATCTAGACCTGTAACCACTTGAAAGGAAAGGGATGAGTGCTGTTGACAAAACGTCTTGATGGAGGCAAAGGGCATAAGAAGAGGGTCAGGTCTTAAAGGTGCTTATTCAAACCGGTCACGTCGGGCTTCTCAAAGCAAGAGTCATCCGGAGAATACACTGCTGGCGACAGGTTATTTAAGTCAACTAAAAATGATTGAGAAAATGAATTAAACATGTTTACATGGTTTGGACCGTTTTTCGAGATCTTGAATCTATTAAAAATAATATATTTTAATTCTGACAAAATGTAATATAGATCCCACCTTTATTGTAAAGTTCTTAGCTCCACAAAATCTAAAGTTTATGTCATCTATTTGTAGAGAGAAAATCTTTTGTTAAATTTCACATTCAGATTCTCTTTTGTTCTCCCATAAATGATAAATTTAGCATGAGTTTTTGTTGTCAGCTAGACAAAAAGAAAAATGTTTTGCACCCTAACTGAATTGAAAATATTTTAAATTTATTTTAAAGGGGCCAAAACTGGTTGTAAATACTATAATTGACAACGAGAACAATAAAACAATAAACTTTACCTTTCTGTCACAATTTTTGATTGCAAAAATTTACCACAAATATTGCATTTAATAGGCATATAAACACACTGAAAATGAAGTGTTTGACAAAAGAATTTCTGTACCAACAATCGTTGGGTTGAAAATAGATTTTAGGAGCCGGAAAAGCGGACCAAAAACGTAAACATGTTTAAATTATTTTCGTAA
>Ga0307509_10004794_pt1 | contig 19231 bp, 14 predicted proteins | sample 10_EM_MG_FD_202245 | JGI IMG/M metagenome (GOLD analysis project Ga0307509, IMG submission 202245) | Populus trichocarpa ectomycorrhiza microbial communities from riparian zone in the Pacific Northwest, United States - 10_EM | ecosystem: Host-associated > Plants > Roots > Unclassified | place...
GCGGCGCGGGGCGCTATTGAAAAAAACTCTTGGGCTTGCCCCTTGGATGTTTTTGCAGATTGCAGTTACTCAATGTTGATATTCTTATACTAATAAATGCAAATTAGAATTCATTTTCAAGTATGTGATTGAGCATGATTCCTATTTATATTATTTATATATGGACAATGTTTTGATATCTTTGGTCAAGTCTTTTGGTGAAAATGAGATATTTGTGACCAATGTTATTATAGCTGCTGTTAATTCGGTGAGAGCACAATGTATATATATAAAAAATCTGTTCTATACAAATGAGAGGTTAATAAACTTCTTGGTTGCAGGACAAATGTATCATTTCCGTGTGCTTTTGTTTGCCCAGGCACTCCTCTTACTGCAAATTCTTACATATGGGATATCTTAAAATTGCTCTTTTATTTGTGCATTTTTGAGTTTAGTGTTTGTGGTCTCGAGTTGAAGCATGATGTTGTGGTTGTAATGAGGCTGTTGTGGTTGCAATTACTCCAGAGGAAGAAAATAGTTAGCTTCCCTTTTATTTACATCTGGGCTCAACATCTACTCTATAAATAGTCTGTCACAAAGCTATTATTATTGTCATGGGCAATCATTATGGTTGATTCATGGATCATTTACAGCGTACAGACTTTTTAAATGATGAATTCATAGAATTTGTGGGGGTAGTTATCCTGGTGATTGATTCATAAAATCATTCCTCTTTTTACAGGCTGAACCTTCAGACATCTGTCGAACCAGCAGATCGAAAAGTGGAGGAAGATCATGACATGATTGGAGTTGCAGAAGCCATGCCAGCGAATGGTATTAGAAACAAGGTTGATATGGATATAAAAAAAAATAAAATATATATATATATATTTTAGTAGTCACTTAATTTTCACCCAATATTCATTTTCCTTTTAATTGGGTCCATTGATTTTGCCTGTTATTTTTCGGACTGATCATTTGTCTTGTAGTGGGAGGATAATTACTGTTAGCTGATGAAAATGGTTTACTGTTGTGAGCAGATGGTAAGTCAAGCTTCAAATTCAGAATCTCTTGACTATGCTCAGGCTCCTTCCACTCCTGGTTTAATAGAAGAGCCAAACTTGTCCAGTGTTCAGGATGGTCTGGCTTGTGATGATCATTTGGAATCAGAAGATCACAATTTAACTGAAGTAGTAGGAATAGAGAGCACAGGCAATGCTTCCAGTAAGCCAGATCTTCATCAGAGGGATGGCACAATGAATTTGTCTCCGGGCAATCATTTAAACTACGATACTGTTGTGTGCATGCCTGCCGAGGAGAATGGCTGCCTTTCTGGTGATCTGGAAATCAATCAAGCAAAGTCACAAGGAGAGTTGCAATCCACTGCTTTGGCAGATGGGACCATTTGTGCGTTGGATGGATCAGACAAGTTAGAAGTGATAAATAATGTTGTTTGCAAGTGCAGCGAATCCACAGGAGTTAGGTTATATGAACCAGATAATTTTGAAATTACTAATGCTGTGGAAGACTTGAGCTCACTTGGAAAAACTGTAGATGCAAGTTCTGGCTGTCCATTGGAATTGGCTGGTGCCCCAGAGGATGTTGCTCAGGCTTGCGAAGGACCAGAGGATCCTGATACTTCGAACAAAAATGTTGATAATGAAAAGATACACACTTCCATGGGTATGCTCCAGGCATGCAATTCCCATTTGAATGAGCCCGATCCATCATCTCATGGGATTAATAATGATGAGCCCCCCCCTGAGCCACAAGATGTGCCAAGCAGGGAGGAAGCGCTCCATGGTTCTGGAATTTCCACTAAGGTGCAAGGTTTGTTCGGCAAGCTACATGAATGAACTTTGAGTAAATTTCTGTATAAAGTTTTGTTCGAATAATCTACACATTCCTGTATGCTATTTAATGTTTTAATGAATGTCTTACCTTTGCAGGTGAAGAATGCCATGCGACTGATGGTACACAATCAGTGGAGAATCAGATATCAGAGCTCAATTTACATGGAGAAATTCAAGTAGGTGGGAAACAAGATGAACAACCAGACAATGCATTCTATAGTGATAATCAGTTGGAGAACTTGAATGGTTCCTTGACCGCCGAATTGCCTACACCTGAAAAGTTGCTTTCTGTACCACAAGAACTTCTTGATAAGCCAAATGATTTGCTGGTCGAGTCAACACCAGACAAAGAAATGGTAGATGGGGGTGACAGAAGCAGTGCTGGAACCAACATTACTGGAAAAAAGCGCAGTTTTACAGAAAATTCACTAACTGTGCAAAGTTTAAATTCAATTGATTCTTTTGGAGTCTCCAGATCAAAGAGAACTGTAGATTCCATTCCTGATGATGATGATTTGCTATCTTCTATATTAGGTATATGGTTCTTCTTGATGCTTCTAAGCATGCCATATTGTGACATGACTCATGAAATGGGTTTGAAAAACTAAAAAGATTCTCCATCTGTTCCTAAAATTTTCACTAACTATTTTCTTTGAGAAAAGCTGATAATTCTATAAATGTGTTTTTTGCCTGACATTTTTTGTTTCAGTTGGAAGAAGATCTTCAGTTCTGAAAATGAAGCCTACTCCACCTGCACCTGAAGTGGCATCCATGAAACGTGCCCGGTCTGTATCTCGACCCAGTGCCATGAAGAGGAAGGTGCTCATGGATGATTCAATGGTCTTGCTTGGCGAGTATGTCATTTTTTCATGTTCTACTTTTCATTTCACAATCTATCTGTCATTGATCACTATCTATAATAGTAAATATCTCTGCTCAGTATACGTGTCTGGCAGCAAAGAAAATCTCTTGGATGTCAAACTGTTGAACTAATGGGGAATTTTTGGTTGCTATTATGTCTTTAACAAGCCCTTCTCTCCTCCATCCCCATTGACCCATCACATCTTATGCATTTCTATAAAGTATGTTGCTGCTGATTTTTCTTGGAAGAATCTCTTCTATCTACCTGTTGCATAAGCATGTTGCCTTAGCTCTCCAACAATCCCACCAGCCTGATTAAACAAATCTGACTCCTTTTGATATAATTGCATGAAGACACCCACAAGGCTTAATCTAGCTTTGCGCTTTTGGGTGCTGGTCTTTGATGGTGGGATATGCTATAATTTCTTATGAAAACTACTGCCTGGTTGTTTTGTTTTTCAACACCTCAGTATTTTTCTGATTCTCACTTGCATAATCAATCAGTTTAAACACATTAAGCTTTCAATCATGCACTCAATCTTTCCGTGTCATAGATTTTTTTCTCATCTGAAAAATACTGACAATTTTCCATTATTTCCTGTCAAGTACTATACGCCAACAATTAACTAATACTGAAGACATACGTCGCTTACGAAAAAAAGCTCCTTGCACACGCACTGAGATTTTGACGATCCAGAGACAATCCTTAGATGAAGAAATTTTCAGTGAACCGGTATTGACTGGTGAGTGCATTTCTCTAAACCTTAAGCATGCTTGTTTGCTGTGATTAATTTATTTGTTATTTTATAAACAGTTGAGGGTTTATTTTCTGCTTGATTATGTCCTGGCCTTGGTTATAATTGCTGATCTGACTCTCCTATTAACTTTGGAAACAACTTTCTATGTCTCACTAATCAAAGTTGAATACCCATGATAATCACCCGTGTCTATCATGTACTCAATGTTTTGGTGTCCTAGATGTGATCACCTTTTTTTGTCTTCCAGCTCGTGCTATGAGTTCTCGTGATTGATTCTTCTAGCTTGTGAATATGCAGGCAAAATTTCAGTATACATGAATTTGGCTCATGACCTTAGTTTTTCCATCTGTCTTCAAATCCTGCATCCTTCTTTTGATTTTATTGCTATTCTCACAACCAAATTTCATTTGCTTATGAAGATACAAGCTGATTAAATTTTGGTCTTTCAGGTATGTCGGCGGAGCTGACATGTTTGCAAAGTGAAACATTTGATTTGAGCAGAATTGATTTGGCTGAAAATGATGATAACAATACTTCTTCTGAAGTGGCGAAGGATTCTAGTAGACCAACTGTTGCTCAAGATAATGAATTGGAAGCAAGCACTGAACTTGCCAATTGCAGAAATGATGTTGATGGACAACCAGCTGAGAGTCCCATTTGGACCGAGAACCAGCAGGGTGAAGATCAACAATTGAGTTTAGATTTTGTTAATCAAGGGCAGATGAATGCTATTGCTGATGTTGCTGATTATAGATCTTCAGAACACAAAACATTGGGGGAAATGACCGAAATGGAAATTGACAAAGAGAACACAGAAATTGCAGATGCAGCAAACCACGCTGCTGTTCTGCAATTTGAGGGATCTCACACTGAACTGATTTCTGGTGATGCTGGTAATATGCTGGATGGGTTGGCTCTCATGGATAGCACCATTGGCGAAGATGGTTCTCTTCATATGGATACTTCAATCCTGCCATCAGATATGATGGATACTCAACTGTTTGAGGAGGCTGCCTTAAGGGATGTGGGTGATGGAAAAACACTTGATGATGTTGGAATTTTAGATCATCATACAAAAAATGTTGTTGCAGTTGTTACTGAATTGAGGGAAGGGGGAGAGATTTTGTTGGAAGAAAGCAAAGCTGGTGCACCAGTGGAAGTTGGAGTAGATTTGCAGGCTGATGGTTCTGCACCTTCTGATGATGCAGACATGTTGCTTACAAATATGTCTTCAAAAAATGGTGGATGCATTAACCTCGCTTCTGTAAATGTTGACCAAACTCAAGATGATGTTGAAAATGACAAACTAGGGGATGGTAATGAAGATGGGGGCCTAGCTGTGAGCCCAGGGCATGCTGACAAGGACAGAGAGTTTAATCATCTATGCAGTGAAGATAAGATGAATTCTGCATTTCCCAGAGGACTTGACGGAGACTTAAAAAATGCTTCTCTAAATTTTGGAGATTATCTAGTCTTTCAAGAAGCTGATCAAGAGAGAACTGCAGATGCTGAAATAACTTCTGCCGACCATCCTGCTGTAAGTTAGAACTCCTGATATCATCTCTGCTATGATTTTTTTTGCTGTGAAGCTTCTTCATTAGAACTCATTTCTTTGGCATTTAGGTTCTTCTAAATTTTTCTTGTTTCTTCTTTGTTGAATAATGTTATGAAACACGATCCCCTCTGTTGTTAATGAACTTGGTAAGTTTTGTTTCAGTTTCTTTTTTTTATTATTTTAATTTTCTATAAGAGACGTGCACAAGTAAGAAACCACGTGCAATAGATAGAAGACTGATAGGCATGCATTGATTTTTTGCATTATTGAAATTTATTATGCTTATGGAGTCTCACCTTATTATTGGATGAGTAGAATCTCTTTTAAATAATTCCAGCTTCAGCTAAATAGATTGGTTTATGGTGCAGGATCTTCAAGATGTTGCATTTGCAAATGATACAGGTGAGCTTCTTCTTCATATTTCAATGGTGTATTTGTAAACCTAATTAATCACGTTTCTTCCTTACCATGTTTGAATACAAGTACTTTGTCATGAACAGTTATATACAGTGGAAACTCTTACATGTTCAGTGCTGGACATCTTTTTGTATCTTGTGATGTCTAAAGCTTAATGTTGAAGAAATCTCTACCTCAATTTTTTGTGTTTGGTAAATTATCTGCGACCATCATTTCTGTTAGGATATGAAATGCCTAAATAAGTCGCAAGCCATTCCCCTGTTATGACAGTGATGCAAACATGGAGCTCAAGCAAAGATGTTTAGAGGTTTGAGGAAGTTAAAATTGTTTAGGTTTTGATATCGAAGCTTATTTGGGACTTACAGTGTTTTGGAATCATCTTTTTTATTTTTATTCAACCCAATTAACTGCTGATCAGTGTTCCTACAATGAACCAAATTTCATATTGTAAGAATTCTCTCCTGCTTGCATATGCAATCTTGTAGAGTTTCTGTTGTTAATGGTTGTTGGTCTATTTTCTTTTCAGAATTTTTGAACGTAGATGATGACATGGGTGAAGAAGATGATGATGGCATGCCAGGTCCTGAAGATGCCCGCCTTCTTGACAATAGTGGATGGTCTTCCCGCACCAGGTGTGTGCTTCCAGGGGTCCGGGTTCATATGACATCTTACTGGATGATATGGAAACAAAGTTTAGTTTGTGTGTGCATGTATCTGTTTGTTTGTGTACATTCATGTAGGATCTAGGACAACAATTTCCATTGGCATGTTGGCTTGCGTGTTCTGCTGTACACAGTATTTGAGAGTATGCTTATGTGGTCAAATTGATAGGTATATGATATCCGCCTGATTAATGTGTTGAAAACTTGGCCCTCCCCTTCCTCTCTTCTTGGGAAGTTTATCTGAGCTGTAGGGCGTAAAGCAGTATACCGTGGCTGAGGCTGCACTCTCTTTTCAAAGCGTTTCTTTTTACCTCTAAGCTTGTTTGGGTTGCTTTACAGAGTGGGATACTGGTTTTTGGCAAGTGTTGGTGCATGGGTAGAGCATATCTGGGGAAACGTGATGACATTGAAGACTTGGATTTTAGTTGAAAGCCCTGAATTTTTTGCATTGCAATCTCTGTTAAGGAAATTAATAGTAAACAGTTTAATGCTAACTATCTATCCTTTCTTTACTATAAAGGGTGAAAAAACTATCTATTTGTTGCAGAGTTTTGAAGATGTTGCTGGATGTTTCTTAGTTATGATGATTAGGATCATTTGATAATCTTTCTGAGCTTAGAGAATGGTTTTCCTGTTTAATCCTTGAAAAGCAGGCTGTCGAGATTATTTGTTTACTTTTCAATCCACTGTTTTCTATGTTTTGTGCATTTCTAATTAAAAATTAAGTTGAATGATTCCTGATAAATTGTTATACCCTCTTTTGTAGAGCTGTTGCCAAGTACGTTCAGACTATATTTGATAATGAAGGTGGAAATGGAAGGAAGGTCATTTCAGTGGACAGCCTTCTGGCTGGTAAAACGCGGAAGGAGGCATCAAGAATGTTCTTTGAAACTTTGGTATGTGTTTCACACTTGGATTGCAGTAAACACCTTGTTGTGTTTTGAAGTTCTGTTGTTAAGTAAAGTTTTTGTAAAGGAGTTGGAAAATGGGTGTAGACTGGGTTAACGTGGATTTTTCAAAATTTTGAGGCAGTAAGGACTTGTTAGTATAAACAGTAGCAAGCTGTTTTAAATTTTAACAGTGTCAACATAATATGGAGATTGGAGCTGTGCAAGGACCAAGACATTTTAATAGGGGTTTGAATGTGAAAAGATTAATCAAGAAAATAAAACAATGAAGAATATGCTAAAATGTCAGATGATTTTCTTGTTCTAGTGTTATCCATCTGTTATTTACAGCTTGTGGTGGTGGATCCCCTCTTTCCCTCGGATGATTATTGATGATGTACATTTACGCTTTTGCAGGTTCTTAAAACAAGGGATTACATCCATGTAGAACAGTTGAAACCCTTTGACAGTATCAATGTAAAGCCACGAGCAAAGCTCATGAAATCAGACTTCTGATCTCGGTAGGAAAGACAGAAACAGTTGATAAGGTCAATGTAGGTCTAGTTCAGCTAATGCTCTGAACGAGCAGGGTTTTGTTTTTTAGTCTCCCTTTCCATCCTATTTATTTCTTCTCCAAATTATTTCCTTTATATTTAGCTGGTGTAACTGATAGTTTAACGATGGCGTAGAGTTTTGTAGCGTGGATCGTGTGTAAATACGTGTAACATATTAACACTGCAATTGAAGATGCTAATTTATTTGTTTGCCTGTACAATCACCGTGCAATTTGTTAGTTGACAGGTACACTTGAGTGCTAGTTTCTATCAAGAAATAATTTCCATTTTAATTTATTAGCAGCAATATTGACAAATTAATATTTTGGTGTATTGACTTGTATTTGTGAGCCAAATGGGAAATATATGATTGTGTTTTCCTTCATCTATTGGTAATGTTGCGATTACTTTCATGTATCCTAATATAAATTAGTTCAATTTCAAGAACGTTTAGTTTATTCATTTTCATGCAAATACCTCCGAGCTATTGGTCTAACTATTACTAAAATCATATGCTTTGCAGAAATTAAAATACTAACGAGGATGAGGGATGTCATGGGAAGCTCTTTGCTAAAAGGCAATTTAGAAGCACATGAAAGTAGCAAATATAATCCAGAGTTTGGATAGCCGCATGAATATCAAGTCAGGTCGGGTCAAATTACGTACACTTAAAATTATTAAAGTAAATGACGCTCAAATTGAAAGGATTGAAAATTACATGCGAGAAAGGATCTCTCCAATCTTTATTTACACCCTTGTTCTTTTTACCAAACAGATGACAAGTACAATCCCTCCCCTTTCATCAATCTTTTCCTCAATCCCTCCTTGACAAATTGAGTGTAAAATTTAAAATTATATTTGAGGAGTGAAGCTAGTGCGGGTAAAATTCTTGATCCAAAAAAGTTCAGTTTGCTACGATAAAATTTAAACTAACACTGTTAATTTCTGATCCACAGTAACTAGAATCACAATCACTGCACTGCACTGCACTATCAAACCGGTAACATATGAAGCTACTCTCATGCGATTGCTGTGACTATGCACCATCTGCAAGTGTCCTCTTTGAAGTGCTGATGTACAGAACTGCATCAAAGGAGTTCAAATATGATCATCATCATGCAAACCTTGTAGACAGTTAAGAAATTACATTTGAAAGACATATAGGTTACTACCATTATTTCCTCGGATGAAAGCATCACCATATTTGTTTTTCAGTTGGCCATTTACGTATTCCTCTGTTTGTTCCATTGCTATGTTCATGTACCCATCAAGACAAGCTAAAATACCTGAACAAAAGAAAATTGCTTGTAATAATAAGCATAACCATGGAAGAAAAAAGAGATGCGAGCATGCTCTCTAAAGCGAGGGAGATCCAGCTGAAGATCAAGCAATATCATAACTATTTGACATCTGATTATTAGGATCATCATACCATATAAACACATCCTGAAAATCCTTGGATACAATCTAATCATAACCAAAAAATCTCTGAACAAGCAGCCCTGGGTCAAATTTGATGGCATGGGAGAAACAAACAAAAGCTGCAAACTTTAAGAGGTCAATCAATTAACAAGTCTTTATGTTTTCTAAACAGTTATCCTATTTCTGAACACAGCCTTGATGAGTAACAAGGAAAGGAAATGCTATTGATCTCAACCATGGACACCAGCAGGAAGTATTTATTTATACAAAAATGCTCTCCTTGTAATTTAATCCTCTCCTCATCAATACCATGGCATGACTTCACAGAAAAACTAGTGGTTCACTCAAGAGTAGCAGACTTTTTTAGTTCACAGATATGTTGCAGTGATGAGCAATGGCCACTGGCCTGTTGTACATATCTATAGCGTGACATGAAGCATATTAGAATCCATGTGGATGTGGCTCAAGTAGTATTCCATGTGAGTTTTGTTGTAGGGGTTAAGTTTCAATATTCAAGAACAGCACCCATCAATTTCCATAGCGTGACACTTACTAATTATGAAAGAAAAAAAAAACCATTTACTGGGAAAGCAAGAAGGTAGGTAGCTGTATTTTAGATAAAAATCCACCATTGCATCCATGTTGTAAGATAGATAGATAAAACCAGCAGAAAAGGGCATAAGAGAAAGAAAAAAAAAGACTTTACAGATGAGGTTATACATAGAGAGCACGGATTGTAAATTAAGCAAAGAGAAAACGACAGACCTCTATAATCAACTCCAGAATTGAGCTTGACTACAACAGGGCGGCCGCGTATCGATTTGAGGAAATCAGCGGGTGTTTTCGTGGTGGTCGATCCCTTCTCTCCTCCGCTTGACATTTTTTTTTTCAACTTTTCTGCAACGTACACATTAAGGAAGGCCAACAAGGTAACAATCATACATTTGACAAACAAAAGACCTAAATAAGGTTAGCACGTCAACGTTTTTGAATGACCCACAAAAAGAAACTTAAATCAGAAACCCTAATTTCATACCTGGTAAAGATTAAAGTAGTAATAATAATAATAATAATAATAATAATAATAATTGGAGAAGAAGATGGAAATAGTGGATTATATTTCTTACCTGAGCTTGTGTGGGCGACTGCGACGATCTTGTGTTTTTGCAAGTAGGAAATAATAACAAGGCAGTGCCTCTCTCACACTCACTGCCTCCTTCCTTCAGTTTTATGCCTCGCTCGTCTTTTTCACGCGGACGACTAGTCGTCTGGTTATTTATGCTTCTTTCCCGAAACTAGTGCAACGAATACAAACCATGGCAGCTGTGGTAATTAAACACAATCTTTTGGGTCTTTTATCTTTCAATAAATCATTGTATATTATACTGCACATTTTTCCTTTTTGTGAAAAAAAATCAATAATATAACATTTAGTTCACTCATATTTACAAGTATTTGCCACCACTCAGTTTTTTCACTTATTGACTCAAATGCCCTTTCAAAATCAAAAAGCAAAGATAAAAGTTAGTTAATACAGTTAGGTTTTGAGAACTGGCAGTCTTCTCAAGTTTTCTAAACCTAGAAACACCATCTCTTCGTAACCTTTTTTTTCCCAGTGATTTGTTTCACGCAACATACAAGTGACTGAGCCTTGATCAAATCAAATTATCAGTGTAGGAAAAAGAGAAAGGAGAGAGCCACGATTTCATTCTAATATATATTTTCTGAGGGTCCAAATCCATATCCTATGTTATCATGCTTCTATGTACATATATATAAACCTAGGGTTTTTGGGAAAACAGAGATGTCTTGTGACCTCCGCAGAGAAATGTGATGGCAATGCATGTGTAAACCTTCATTGAGAATAAATAGGCAGATTTGTCTTTAAGATTTTGTTAACATGCACGAATAATGGTATTTTGCAGCAGCATAGCCATGCATAACATCTGCTAGTTTTTTATTTTATTTTTGCTGGCAAGAAATAGCAAAGAAGAGCTAACCGTAACCAGTTAACCATAAGACGTCTGATTAACTAGAAGATGCAGTTTCAGACATAAAAGAAGCACATAAGAAGTCCCTTCTTCGTGGAAATCAAATAATACTCTGACTAGACAGGATTATATCAGCCTGGCTAGTTCAATAATCCTGTTTTGCAGCTCATTTAATGCTTGCTTAAAAACAGGAGTTTATTTTTCACTAGCAGTACATATACATGCCGTCCATCACTCTTCTTTGCCGCTTTTCCCTTCAACACCTTTTAAGAACCGCATGAACCAATAAGCAGAAGATTTTGGGTGCCGAGAGAGCCCATTCTTGTAATCCACATACACCAAACCGAAACGCTTGGTATAACCTTGAGCCCACTCAAAGTTGTCCAGTAATGACCATGCAAAATATCCCTTCACTTGTACTCCATCCCTGTTGGTGCAGTTTATAAACAAGACTGATTATTCTTTCTTTACAGTTACAGACATTATTAACAAATTATTCAATATGCAACTCATTTTGATTTGATTTATAACGTCAATGAAAAATGCAAAAACTCCCACAGGTACATAATTAGGCATCAATCTCCAATACACCGCAAAAATATGAGAACACATCAATCAATACACTCAGGTCTATGACATAATAATAGTTAGCAACTCACTTGATTGCCTGAGCAACTGAAGCAAGGTATCCTTTAAAATAGCGAACTCTCAGATTGTCATCTAGAACTTCATGAAGTGGGGCATCAATGTCCTCGTCATCCATACCTGTCAAAACAAGTACAGTGAGCTTCAAGAGAATATTGATGCTGGTTTATTTTGTTCAAGACTCCATTTGGGAAATAGCAGATAAGAATGCACAAAGAAAGTTCTCTGGCTGGTAAACCGTAATCCTATATCCCAACTTATAAGATTCTAAGGTTGTGTCTCGCCAAACACAAATAAGAAGGTGGTATAATATTTGAAGTGCGAAAATAACAAAAGATATCATTAACACCACATAGAATTCTAATTGACAGACAATTGTAAGAAAATACCATTCTCTGTAACATATATTGTGGGATTGTTGTATTTCTGAGCTAAGTAATTGAGAACCTTCCGGAGTCCCCAAGGACAAACATAAAGCCACTCTGATGCTGCCTGTCATTAGAAGAAAAAAATTCACCATCAGACTGGAAGAAAGGATATTTGACATGTGTGCAAATGTCTGTGTGTGTGCACGTGAGCATACATGCAAGCAAGAGAGTCATACCTTCTCACCAATTGGCTCCCCCCCTTCAAATTCAACTGATGATAGACAACAGCAGTAGAAAATGAGAAAATTAAGCATGAAAAAGTTGGAAATAAGCTGCAGGTAATAGTGATTTACCTCTTCTCTCCATCAATTGTGCTTTATAGTAATAGGATTCTTCAGGGCTCTCTGTTGCATGAGTTATGAACCTTGAGGTGTAATGATTTAGACCTACAAAGTCCATTGGGTTTCTAAGCAACTCCTTATCTTCCTCTGTGAATTTTGGGAGCTGTTCTCCCAGTATTTCACGCATAACTTCTGGATAGTCTCCGTAATATAATGGATTCAAGTACCTGTTGGAAACAGTAAAAGGAAAATAGCACTTAAGAGAAGTCGCTAAAGATAAAGTTACAACATTTTGCAAGCGTTTGGGCATGAATGAACCATTCAGGATAATCATTAAGCAAGTGGCTACTATATTGGCATGGTCTAGAGCCTGGTGAGTCAGATACTCTAACAGAAAACAACTGCTTGGGGTTTAAATTTGGGATAATGAAGAGGTCGGATAATAATATTTTACAGCTTCTTATCATTTCTCACCCACCCCCCTAAAAAAATGTAATCACGCACTTGCATAACTCAATAATCATGCATTAGTGTGAGTCAGAAACAGTAAATAGTTTAGTAACCATTAACATAACTGATTTTCAACCTAAAAAGTTGCAAGGAGAACTACCATCCAAGCTGAAATTCGAGGCGTCTAGATGCTGCAACTTTGTCTTCTGTTTTGTTTGAACCAGTTTCTGCCCATTCACAGTCAAGGACCAATCCTATTTGTCCCCCTTGCTTGTCCTGAATAAGATATCAGCAGCAGCAGCAATCTGTCAAGCTTTGAATGATTTAAAAAACAAAAAAGCGATTGACATAAATTTTAATTGATTCTTCCCTCTTAACAAGTTCATTTCTCAACTGATGAGGCAGTGCAAATGCCTGTGACGAACAAGAACCTTGCCCTACAACATTAATAAGTGTCTAAAAGTGGCCAATGTCCAGCATCTTTATTGACCATGTATTAAGTAGTTTCACCTATTGCTATTTCTTGGAAGATAAAAACATTTGTGTTCGAATATCTAGTAATACCTCAAAGCTTAGTGGAGAAAAAAAGAGTGGATACAAATAAGAAAAAAATTCATTCTATTACTTCGGCAAATGATGTTGTGAAACTTTTAGTGAAGCCGAATAATAACAGATATGATACTCAAATGGTACACACGGACACACTATGTAAGATCCCACATCGGAAGCGAGCGTCCAGAGCCAGGACCTTATAAGTGCATGCTCACCTTGACTAGTAAGACGTGTTTTGGGGCCATGCGTGACTGCCAAGAACAAACCCGTGAGGGGGACCTGGGTGGAAGCCCTGGACATGGGTGGACTGGGAGGCCCAAAGCGGACAATATCTTGCTAGTGAGGTAGGGTGTTACATTTGGTATCAGAGCCGAGGACGGCTCGTCTTAAGGTGGGGGGATTGTAAGATCCCACATCGGAAGCGAGCGTCCAGAGCCAGGGCCTTATAAGTGCATGCTCACCTTGACTCGTAAGACGTGTTTTGGGGCCATGCGTGGCTGCCAAGAACAAACCCGTGAGGGGGACGTGGGTGGAAGCCCTGGACATGGGTGGACTGGGAGGCCCAAAGCGGACAATATCTTGCTAGTGAGGTGGGGTGTTACACACTAGCTTCATTTACATTAACTAACACTCTGTTTAGAATACCACAATCAGTTCGAGAACATTTTGGATAATGCAAAAGAATGCAATAATCAATGCAGATAAAAATACAAAACTGAATAGTGTAACTGAAAGTGATTTATCGAGAAGATAGAATGATTAGTTCAAACAGGAAACAATTTGCATCATACCTTGTACTTTTTTCGGTATATGGAAACAGCTGCTGCATGGGCCAAGATCTGGTGGTGTGAAGCCAAATAAGGTTCTGTTGATGGCTGGTCATGTCTTCCAGGTGCAAAACTCCCAGAGTCATAACCATTTATTGCTGTTTGGAGAGGCTCATTAAGTGTGATCCAATGCTTAACTCTATCACCAAAACTTGCAAAACAAGTATCTGCATAGATTGCAAAATATTTTCTGGATGTTTGCAAAGAAAAAGATCACATGGATCATTAGTGACAAATCTAAGTAAACGTTGCTACTGAAGTCACATGAATGATGCAAATGTTTTTTAATTTATTATGTTTATTATACTGAAGTGCATAAGTTACACATAACCACATCTTTTTTCAGCAATTGTACTATATAACTCACAATTAAATAGGCAGCCACCAGATTTCCTGGTCCTGGTAAATAAGCACCTTCAATCACTTAAGGACACAAATCTCACACATATATACCATGTAGAAAAGTGAAAAGGTTCCAAGCTCAAATTCTAATGAATTAAAATGACCTCTGTAACTCACCCAAATCTCAATTCCTCAGAGTGGGACATCTCACATTTGGATCACAAGCGTATTGGAATAATCTTATCTTTTTGGTAGTTTGGTTGCTTTAGGATATTCAAAAGATCTTTTTTTTTTTTCATGTTTGGTGATCTAGAGAATTTTGTCTGACAGGATGGAAGGATTGAAATTCTTCTACATTTTGCTTCTTCCCATGTATCTTTTGTTATCCGGTAATTTTTCTTATTTCATGTTATATTTGTTCAGCTTCTTCTCTGATCCTTATCTCTTTCTTCTCCCTCTTTCTCTCCCCATCTGCCCAACAAGAAAAGAAAATCCTTGGATCTGAATCTTTTACATGTTTAAATCACATGAAGCCTTCTAGACCACAGTAGCCTCCTTTCAGCTTTAGCATATGGGATACTTTTATTCAGAGCAAAAGGAAAGTGTGGAGACCCAAAAAGCACAAACACTGCTTGAAATTAAGCAACTTCTGAAAAATGATTTTATTATTGACCAAGTAGTTGACTTGTAGCCTTCTTTGCAAACAAGGGACGAATTAGAATGAGGATCAACCAAGTTTCTATTGCTTAATCATCTTTCCTAAAAATTCTATTTTTAACACACAAGTGGAAGGAGTTGCAGCGACATTAATTACAAGTCACAACATATAACAGCACAGTAGGAGAACTACAGAAGGAAATCACTACTTTTCCTTTTTCACATTAATAAGCTAGTCTCAAATAGAGAAGAAAGGGTGAAGCTGAGGTCATCGCAAAATAATTCATGTTAGTAAGTGGATGTATTCATTGTTTACCATATTTGGCAGACACACAATAATTGTTCAATTTTCATAGGTGAGAAGTATATTCATGAACATATTTCCATTAATAATTGATTTTTAAAGGATAGCACTACTTACACAACTTCTTTATTTAACCACCCTTCCATTGACTCCTGAAGATGCAGGGGAAGGTCCCAGTGGTACAAAGTTACATATGGCTGAATACCTGCACAAAGTAGTTAAATATGAATTAATGATGCAACAAGAGGGAAATCGAGAAAAAATCAACTTCATAGTTCATACCCTTTTCAAGAAGAGCATTAATGACGTTATTGTAGAAAGCAATCCCTTCGTCGTTGACTTTGGTTCCCAAACCATCTGCCAGCATGTAAAATAAAAGAATAAATGAAAAGCATTATAGCAGCTGTAAATATAACTACATATGGGAAGACAGGGGGAAATCAGGTCATCAAAGGAAGGGGGTAAACTAAAAAGGCGAAACTGCATCAGCGGGACAACAAGATTTAAAATGGAAAAAAGAAAAAGAAAATACTTTAAAAATGGATATCCTTGAAGACCAAAAAGAAAATTAAAATCTAATATTGCACTCATCATCTGCTGAGTAAGCTTCCAGGTAAATTCAAGTAACTAAAGTAACTGCGTAGCTTATGTGTGGCATAATTGTGAATTAGTACACTCACACATATAAGCACATAGTTCACCTACTGAAGCAGGAAGGGCAGTATGTTTCAACTATCATGGTTAGGTTTCAGGTCACAGATTCATTTATCAACAGTCAGGTGAAGACCAACTTTGTTCTTTCAACCAGGTTTATTTTTGGAAGTGAATTAAAACAGGCTTATCTATCAACAAAGTATTAAAGGACTTCAAAAAATTATAAAAGTAGTTATTTCCTCCAACTGCTAACAATGCAGAGAACTAAATGGTTAAAACTGAATTCATCAAGGAAGCACATACCGGGGAAGATTCGAGACCATGATATGGAAAATCGATAAGCATCAAACCCCAGTTTGGCTATGATCTCAATATCTTCCTGTATATCATTAATGAGTTTTAGAAACTAAAATCTGAAAAAGTAAAAAAGGCATGGCACAAGGAGACATGAAGAAGTATCTCTAACAGTTTGTGTGTATATGTATAACATGAATACTAATGATACAAATCATCAATAACATCATCCATGCTTAGCTAAAATTTGCTGAGAGGTCATGAAGCATGCCACGGAGTGGTTACTGCCAAAGCTAACAAGCTACCAGAGAGGCAATAAAGAAACACCATCCAGCATGCTCCATGCCACATCAATGAATGTCAGAGAGACAACAAGGAATAAAAGAAAATGCAGGCCACTCGTTGCTAGTTTTGTTGATGCTGACCTTGTATCGATGATAATGATCCACTGCTACATCACCATTGCTTCCATCAAGTATGTTTCCTGATAAAACAATAGTGAGAACTTTATAATCAAGGTCAAAGACTATGTAAAAAAATAACACCACGGGAGCAGTTCACTATAAGCTTGTAATCAATACACGATAAAGTCATGTATCTATTTATTTAGTTTTAAAAAAATTTACCTTTAGACTGCGCAAAAGCGTCCCATATAGAAGGACCCCTGCCACCTTCGTTGCTGGCTCCTTCAATCTATAAGCAAGTAACAAGGAGCTTAATTCAAAGAGTGCAAGTTCTTCGTAACCAATACACACAGCATGAAACTATAACTATGCCAATTCCAAAGCATCTGGGACATCAACAATTGAGATCCGCTAGGGATCAGAGAAAACAATATATCAACAGAGAGAGCTGGATGATCCCTTTATGCGCGAGAAAGAGGGGAGAAGTCAGATAAAACCTCTGGTTTCTGAATGCAGACAAAGCAACTTTTTAATCAATTGAACTCATCAATCATCCCTGTACCCTAATAGAATCAGTATCGAGCCTCCTTGCGAAAAGGAAAGTTGCCCGCAAAAAATAAGAAAAATCCCTAAAAATATTTCCTCGCTTGATCGTCAAAAACTAGCACAAGGTAGGCATGATTTCAGAGGATAAGAAGCAAAGGTGAAAAAAATGTAGTAGTTTTAGAGAGAGCTAAAAAAATTCTTTTATTTTTATATTTTTGATGAATAAGAGCACTGAAAAAACATCCAAAAAATAAAATCAAACAACCAAAATGAACAATGGATCAATCAGTCACCGTCTTTAACAACATTGATATCATCTACACAATCAAAACTGTCAAACAACCCAGATCAGAATTTGCCACCAATTAACAGAAATAAAGACACGCACACAATGGGGCGCCTACCTGATAAGCAGAAGTGGCAACTCCAAAGATAAAATCAGGAGGGAAGTCAGAGCGGGACACTTCTTTCTCGTTCAAATATTCATGTTCCTTCAAGAACTCCTCTTTCTTTGCCATTTCTATTTCTTTTTCTTGTTGCCGTGAAGAAGAACGACTGGGAACCAAGTGTAGCTATTATATACAGTAGTTTTTAAAATACAAAAAAAAATTAATTTCTTTTAAAAATACTTTTAAAATATAAAAACAAACCTACCCACGTTGCATTGCAGAGGAGAAGACAGGGACGGAAGATTGGCAGTTGAGCTGATTTGATGTATTTACTAACAAAAACAAAACATTTTAAATTGATATCGCATTTTTATTCCAAACATCTGCATTATTGAAACGTGGAAGGCATAATTTCCATTTAAACGTATTGTTAACAGTCATCATAGATTGTAATGTCGGAGAGCAGATCTTGAGGTACTATATTCCGTCTTCTTCTCTTCTTTTTCTTGTTTAAAGAAAATATCCTACAATCCACAATTTAGACAGTGAGGAATTAAAATTAATAGTTAATACTTTTACTTTAATTAACAAAAAAAATGATAAGGAGGTTGTTGGCGCGTGATGAGCATATTTTCCTTTCAAAATATGCGATCGGCGGCTCCTCTTGCTGTTGTGCATAAAAAAAGAAGAAAAAAAGCTATAAGCATATTTAAAATTGCAGTGATACCTTCATCTTTAGACAGTGTGTGGCTTCCTAATCTTTAATTTATTGTCAACAATTTTTATTTCTTCATCCTTTTCTTTTCTTCTTGATTTTAACATTTGACCCTTTAATTGTTCAAAATAATTTTGTAATTTATTTTTCCTTTATATTTAATCAATGTTATTTTAATTAATATTTATTTTATTTAAAATAATTTATAAATTAGACTTTTTTTAATTTCATCGTACTTCATTTTTTAAATTTGTCATATTTAGTTTTTTTTTTGCTATTTATCTTATTTTAGATAATTTTTAAATTTTTTTTTTTACAATTTTATCATATTTTAAGTTTTTTTTCCTATCATATTTTATCGTTATTTTTTTTGTGGCTATTATTTTTACTTTGATAAATTTTTTAAATTAATTATTTTTTTTATTTCATCCTTCAACATTAATTAATTAAAAATTAAACTTTTTGATTGAGTCTGGGTGTGGGATTTCAAGTGTTGTGAGTTTGAGAGATTAACCCAAACTTAAAATATTCTCTCGAGTTTCTTGATTTTTCCCTCCTTTTAAGGTCATCTTTTAACAATTTTATACCTAGGCATTTTTTTAATTAGAGATTAAGCTCTATTATTTTTTTAATATACAAAGTCTTTCACTGATTTTAAAAATGACTCGGGATATCTCAAGGTTTTTTATTTATCGTTATTTGTTAAGTTTAGCTTTTTCAAAAAAAAATTGTTTTTAAAATAAATTAAATGATTAAATATAAATATGAGATACTTACTTTATGGTATTTTATTTAATTTTATTA
>Ga0307509_10004795_pt1 | contig 19230 bp, 11 predicted proteins | sample 10_EM_MG_FD_202245 | JGI IMG/M metagenome (GOLD analysis project Ga0307509, IMG submission 202245) | Populus trichocarpa ectomycorrhiza microbial communities from riparian zone in the Pacific Northwest, United States - 10_EM | ecosystem: Host-associated > Plants > Roots > Unclassified | place...
GTAGACTTCTTTGTCTGAAAGACAACGAGATAGGATATGTGCGGGGCCGCCGGACTGATACGCGGCCGGGAGTTAATATGGTGAGCAGCAATCGACCATTTTCAACAATATATATAGTCCATTGCACCCAAGTGTTGATCAATTTCTAGATTAATTGGCGGCAAAGGTACTTCCTGATGTAGGTTGACAAAAGGTTCCCAGCAATAGGTACCGGTCTGTTTAAGGGAGAGGGCCAGATTACCTCGATGAGCGATGAAGAGATTTCCCATCATTCTTAAACACATACAAGCAACCTTATGCATAGGGATACCATCATCAGGTTGCATACTGGTAGGTATTGGTCCAGTAAAACTAATATTTTCTATTTGTAGCTGATGCCATGCTTCGGAAGAGTCGGGTAGCTACCTATTGTAATCTAGAACAATGAAATGTACATAAAGACTGGGAACTATCAAATTGAAAAATGCAATTATCATGGTTGATGACCCCTTGGTGAAGTATGTTTAATCTATCTATAGTGGGCTGCACAGGAAAGGATTGGGTAGGGGACTAGGATTATCGTAGAGAATAATCGGCTTCGCTGTAGGAAGAATGGGCAAGCTCCTTTGGTACCAAATTGGATAACTATCCGACTGCTCAGTGAACCCATAGATTTCTCTTCTAATTATTGACCTATAAATTTACAATGCTACCTGATCCGTTCTTGTTGCTGCTTTTTTTTAATCTTATTTTGTCTCCTCGCTCTTTCTTTCTTTCTTTTTTCTTGGTTCTCTTTTTGGTATCACATTACATCTCTTAAATTCATTATGCTTCAATGTTTCTTAATTTCTTAGTTGTTGAAATTTGCTGTTAATCCAAATTGGTTTTTGTGTTTTTAATCAATTGCTTCCAGTCTTTGGGTTTTGTGGCGATTTGGTCGCTGGCCTCTGTACTCTAATACTACAAAATCTGTACTAGTGAAATTACTTGTTGAGCTCCACCAAAAATCCAAAAGATTCGAAGCTCTTGCTTGTTGTTTTGTAAGCGACAGATCCCTAATCCCATGAACCTCAATATTCAGTCATCCGATCAGGCCCTTAGAATGCGGGTACCAGCGTTTTCTCAGGTACGGGTATTCTGGCTCTACATCTGATAATTCGCTCTGAAGGAGACTTGATTCCGTTGTTCTGGTTAGGAAGAAAAAATATAAAATAACGCCAAGGTTCTAGTACAGCAGGCCATACGAATTCCCAGAATGACATTACCTTCCAGTAAATTCTTTTGCTGGGATGCCTTGGCGCCTACTGTGAGATACTTACAGGTGGGCTAGCTAGAGTGGAATGAGCCAAGGACACCAATGGAGCATAGTGATGCCTGACGTGCGCAGCCCCTCGTGCTCCGTTAAGGGAGGGATCTGCGTCCTTGAATACTATACCCGAGTACAAGTACCTTTTGCGATCTTATTATTAGGTGTGAAATCGGTAGCTCCCAAACCAAACTTAATACCAAACTCTGAATTGTCAGAAGGCTGCATACCACATGCACCACAATTGAGTACTCGAGTACATTACATGCATAATACCGTATTAACTTGAATAAGAGAACGGTGTGCTATGTCGTTGGAGTTGCCCCCCTCTAGTAAGGTCTGGTATTTTTTTGTTTTTTCACCCCCTTTTTTCTATGTTTTCTGCCCCTTCTCCACGGTAGGGAATTCTTGACTACATAGCACACCATTCTTTATTCAGGTTAATACGGTATCAACCTTTTTTCTTTCTTTTTTTCCCTCTTGTCATTCCTGGATCTGTTTCACTTTCTACTTGTAAGCGGAGCATACTGGTAGTGCCTTTTCTTCACATCTACAGCTGCCGGCAGAAAAAATCGGAAAATATTGAAATTAAAGATTCGAAACACGGTTTTTCAATTGGCCCGTGTACCGGTATACCTAACGCTCCAATTAGAACCCTAGAAGCTGTTTCGTCATTTTCCGATTTTTTCTACCGATGGCTGTACGATCTCCCGAACGCCCCCAATCTGACACCTTGGGAACGTGCTTTTGCCGGAGTTTTATGGCGCAATTGTCCAACTCCCCAACCAGACTAGGGCTACCGTAGAAACTTGAATAATTGACCCGTGTGCCACCGTGAAAACTGGAATAATCGAGTCGTGTGCCATGTCGTTGAGAATTCCCTACTTTAGAAAATGTGAGGAAAACACAGCAAAAGAGCGGCACAGCACCTCTAAAAGACATAAAAAAACAAAAAAACATCTGACCTTACCAGAGGGGGCAACCCCGACTACACAGCACACGACTCGATTATTCCAGTTTTTACGGTATGTCGTTGGACTTTCCTCTCTCAGTATGGTCAAGAAACTATTGTTTTCCCCCCCGTCTCGGAAGGGGGAAAGGGGCTGTTTTTTTGCTCGGTTTTTCGCCCCCGTTCCAGAGAAGGAAATTCTGGGCTTCATAGCACACGGTTCAATTATTCGAGTTTTTACCGTAGCCTAACGATGCCAAGGTTGTGGCTCCGCCACAACCCTCGATTGCGAGAAATCGAGGGCATGTCTTCTTGACGTGCCTCTCAGCTCAACAAAAGATCTCAGCTCAACGCAACTTTCAATTTGTATTTAAATTTAAGAATTACTAACCACTATCAAACATTCTCTTGATGCTTTAAATGTCCTTCCAAATTTCTCACACATTGTTTTAATTTTTTGTAAATAAGTCTTACTTCTTTTTTCTTTTTCTTCTACAACTTTTATTTTCGTGTGGTGGGTGTTTAGGTTGAATTAAGCGTGAATCCCACGTTGAGCTGAGACCTTCCCGTGAGCTGAGGGGCATGCTAGAGACGTGCTTGCAGGGGTTTTGCAGCGCGCGGATACATAACCGGCAGGAACCTTGGCACGGTTACTGGGTAGATAATCGTAAACTCCATTCGCTCACTAACTAACCATATATCTGTATAAGAATAATAAAACAATCTCAATCATTCCATCGCTTCCCACACCTATCCATCTCTCCATGTATGACCCTATTTGCCCGCGTACCTCCGGAATAAGAATAAAGGAAAGGCATGACACGGACCATAAACCCTTACGTTAATCTCTCCAGCTCTAGGCAGGTACAGTTCCTAAGTTTTGTATGTTCCACAGGGGGTAAGGGCAGCAAACCTCGCCTGTGGAACCTGCAAAACTTAGGCGCTGTACCTCCGTAGAAGAAATTAAATCCCTGACCCTATTAACACTCCTTGCCCCTCAATAATCAACTCTTATCTCTGAATCCATCCGCTTCCGCCAACTCTGAGAGCTTCAGCCCGTAAAAATTCTCCGTCCAGGGCGTAAACCCCACCATCCCACTAGGACTGAGGTGTTCCGGGAAGCACTGGTAAATTTAGCTGGGACCGTTCTCCGAATCTGGTAATCGCCCGGTTTGGTCGCATGGCTCAATCTTAGCGGCTCCATGCATACTGCATACCGTAAAAACTGGAATAATTGGCCCTCACGCTAGTATGTTGACTTAAGGTGTATCTCGCCAAGGTTCATACATTTGTTTAAATTTTTCCTCTTTCTACTTCGCCATTCCAATGACCGCAGCCGTATCAAGGACTAGCGCTCAGACTCAGAGAAGTGAACCCTAGTTTTCAGTGTTGAAACACCAATTTCCTTTAAAATAGGGACTTTCCGTGCGCTCAACCTTATATCAACATACTAGCGCGAGGGCCAATTATTCCAGTTTTTACGGTACAGCAATGGGGTTGGTACGGTGCTGGTGTGTGATCCCTGTAATCGATCCTGGTATTCTTTTAAGACCGTAAAAACTCTTGCGGGCGCTATCTTCGGAGAGACTATATCTCCGGAATCAGAAACAAGAGGTATTAAAAGGGGTTAGTTCTTTCCTATGATGGATAAGATCACCCTTCATCGGTGTTGTATCTCACTAACGGTCATACACAACCCTGCTAACCCGTCAAATTAAACCTATCCTGGACCAACGGAGCTACATGTAGCGAATCGCAAGAGTTTTTACGGTACTCGAGCACGAGTACCGCGCCATAAGTATCCGAAGATGCCGTCTCGGCAAAACATATGGTTAAAAATCAGTGCTTATCTGGACACCTGCCTAAAACATACCCTCCCCCGCTATTTTTAGGCACTTAGAGCTTATGTTAAGTGCCTGCTGCTACGGTAGGTGGTTTGTGCACTCCCTAGCCGAATCAATTGTTTGGGTGGCAAAACCAAGTGCAAATGATTGTGTCAATGGAGGGTAGCCCGGTGGGTGGAAACTAATCAAAGTTACCACCCTGAAGGGAATTTCATTTGGAGACAGCGGATTGCTAACTATGAGAAATAACCGAACACGTTCTAGCTACAATGGGGAGAGCGTTGGCACAGTTCAATTCCCCCTGGGCACGACTATGTAGGAATCATTAGCAAAATACCGGTATGGGCAGTCTTCATTCATGCGCAGTAAGCTGGGGAATCGCTTCCATAAGGTCTCTTAATCAATCTATTATTCCGTGTTCTCCGAATATCAAAAGTGGGGGATTTCATCTAGGCGCGACAAAAGTGAAAGTGCCGAGAATTCTTGGGGTCACCAATGGGCGCTATGAGCCCTTCCTGATCCCTGACAACCAATATCACACTGTCAGAGCCAATCGGGTATACTACATTGGTCCTATTAGTACGCCAATACAAGTACCATAATCTGGCAAAAGTCATATTGGCATTAGTGAGCATTTTCTTGAACCTGTCCAACCACCGCTTGCTAACTGTTCCAAGGCTCCCACCACTTCGAAAGATTCTAGGCGACCTTTGAACCACCGTGGCACTCCGATTGAGTGCCTCACAGCTGAACGATAGTCACAGCTCCCTTTATTTATATTAATAAAATAATATTGAAAGCTGTGGGTGTCAAAGCCTGGATTGGCATGGCTCCCTTTATTTATAATAATAAAATATGATTGAAAGGTTTCAAATAAAATTCCCACCACATGAAAATAAAGGTTGAAAAAGAGAGAGAAAGGAATGGAAGACTGAGGGCCCGTTTACTGATCCGTTGCGTTTCGAGATTTTGCTGGGGAAACTAGACGGTGGCGTCTCAACCAGCATCATATTCCGATAGACGTGGCAAAACTGTTTACCCTGATTTCAACCGTCTGCTATTCTGGGTGTTAGACGGTCAAAACAGGACGCGGCTCAAGAGCTGGTATTACAACCGCCGTCTACTGGTACCACAAAAATGCCACCAACCTGCCATGCCCAGAATAACAAGAGAAGCTATGAATACGCTTTATTTTCCTTGCACAATGACCCATTCCTTCTCTCATAATTTGGGGTAAGTTTAATAACAAAGTTCTCATTGTTTGATTGAAAGAGGGGATTGTTGATCAGTCCAATATCTCGGTTGTCGAGCACTGTGAGAATTGAAACTACTTGGTTGCACACACGTTTGTGGATCAACCTTTTCACACTACTGCACACTATATTAGGTAAACACACACCCATCAATTTTCCCTACCCCACTTCGACCGTTTAGCCTCCCTTGATGGTCGGCACCGTCTCCGGAGTCCGGTTGTTTGACGGCCGTCCATTGGTAAACGGGCCCTGATTAGAGCAATGTATGGGAAAATCAGAAGGGCATTTAAAGCATCAGAGGATGTTTAGTAATGGTTCGTAATTCTTAAATAAATCTATCGTCGGGCTGTGAACTATCGTTGGGCTGTGAGGCACTCTCTTGAGAGTGCCCCGGGTTGCGAGCAAGCTGGTAATCTGGGGCTGTGGCGGAGCCACAACCTTAGCACGGTTATATGTTTAAACTGTGGCGAATTCGCCTTCTTCACACCCTCCTGTTAGCTCGGTTACCTTAGTTTCGCTTTAGCTCCAATCCGACTTTTGCCAGGTTATACGGTATCATTGCCTACTCCGGCGCCGCTCTACGTTATTTTCATAGTCAAAGAGGGTCAATCTCTGCGGGTCAGGGAAATGGGAAACAGATGTAAGCTGATATGAATATTAGACATGAGGTTGGTTCACCACACTTACGCCCGCTGATCTGGTAATTGTTCCTGATAAATCGGTGAACAAAGGTACGGAGTCTTAGTGGCCAGAGTTGGTCGAGGTACCGTAAAATCTCAAATAATTGAACCTTGTGCTATGAAGTCAGAAATTCCCTTTTCTAGAATGGAGGCAAAAATCACAGCAAAATCATAGCCCCTTTCCCCCTAGTGAGACAGAAAAAAAGAAATTTTTTCTTAACCTTACTGAGAGAGGAAAGTCCGACGACATAGCACAAGGTTCAATTATTCGAGATTTTACGGTATTGATTAGCCTAAAAAATTTTCTACCTTCTCAACCTCAACATATGGCGGGTTGGGACAACCCATGGCCAATTTGGGTAAGACTTCCAGAGGTCACCTGAACCGACAAGCGGCATCGCCGGGGGAGGTGGAAAAAGGTATAGCCGAAGTCCTAGCTTGACCAGGCTTCGCGGCGCCTGCCGACAGGCCCGAGAACCCTAGGCATATATATATTTCCACCTATCTCCCTGACAACGATAACATCAAGCTCGCCACAGCTCGCGTTCTTTGTTGCCCACCCACCACCCCTCAACCGTGACCCCGGCGCCCCTCATTGTCATTGCGGGATATATCGGTGGCAACGATTCGCCACGACAAGGGCAGCGACATTCCAGCCAATGCCTCCGACAGCGGAACAACGATACATATGAGAAGATCTCTATCGGCGAAGGAGTCTTTTGGGTTCATAGTAGTTTGGGTTTCTGTTCTCATATATTTTTCCTGTCACCTAGTATCTTAATGTATTCTTGTAGCTTTGGAAAATTAGCCACATCTACAATGAGAAAAAGCAAACACTCACGAGTCTCCCATTGAATTTACGGTAAAAACTGGAATAATTGGCCCTCGTGTTCGCTGTCTAGAATTCCCGCTTTAGATTAAGAGGGGGAAACACTGGGGAAAAGCTGCCCCTCAGCGCTCCGCTAAGACAAAAGGAGAGGAAATTTACCCCAGGCTTTAGCCGGGGAGGCGACTCCAAAGCCTACATTGAGGGCAAATCATTCTAGTTTCATCGACAGTGTATAAGCACCTGCAAGCTCTTTTGGTACAAGGTAAACATAGCATAGATGTCTTATCGAATTTACAGCATAGGAAAGCATAGCAACATTCTACCGTATTGGCTTGGTGCTCTGTGATTTTTTACTTCGCTTGCCACCACTTAAGGACCTACTTGGCAGCCCGTGTACGAAAAAGTGTTGTCTGGTGCTTGTACAGTACCAAGGTGCAGACAAATTCCGTCGAACCCTATACGTAGTATGCGAAAAAAAAAGACTGTCGAACTCATGGCGCAGTGGCTGGAGCGAAGACTGTTCTGGGAATGGCAGAGGGGCCTCATGAACTAATAAGGAAGGAGTCCAATGACTTACCCGCAACTCCCGGCACTGGTATTGCGCGTCGGGCCCCATATGATAAGCTCACCTGTGGCAGGGATAGAGTGCTAGGGTGTGAGCAAAAAAGTCTGTTCGAAGTCGAGTCTAGTTGGTCGTAAATTCCTTAAATTTATCCTAACCGGTATTCACTAGCTAAAACAAAAAAAACAAATAACTAAGGCAAAATACAAAGCACAATCGACTTACACTAACTCCCCCATCATTCCGCTGTGCATCAAACCAATCTAAAACAAATTGGCCATCCAACTCGTCGTCACCGTCACCAGTCTACAACTAAAAACTTAATCTACAAACTCGCCCGGCCTGCAGCCCGAAATTACAGGTGTGTAACGCGAATTATGCGGCTGAATAGCCCATCGGCGCTAATTTTTGGTGAGAGAAAACAGTCTGTCGAACTCTTGGGGCGGTGGCCGGGGCATACAGCGCTCTCTAAGTGGTTGAGAGGACGCTGGGGCCAATCAGAGGGACTTCGACAGGCTTACCCTTCACCCCCGGTACGCACTTTGAGCTGCCATAGACTCAGATAATCGAACGGCGTGTTATGTCGTTGGAGTTGCCTCCTTTGGTAATGGACAGTGCTTTTTTATTTTTTTATACCGTTTAGAGGGGCCGTGCGCGTCTCTTTTTGCTGTGTGTCTGCCCCTATTCTAAAGTAGGGAATTCTCAACTACAGGTACATAGCACACGGTTCTATTATTTGGGTTTTCAGGGGCATGCACGACGAGCGCAGGGACTGACCAATTAGGGCCCAAAGCAAATGCTACCGAGGAGATCATTTCAATATCTTTTCACACCCTAGTGCCTTCATGAAAGCGAAGGTGGTGTGAAAGGTTGGACGCCCTTACAAATCTAGTAGGTCATAAGAGTGATCTTGAATCTACTTGTGTGAAGCCTAGATTTGGGTTAAGGTTCGACAGACGGCTGATTTCTCTAGCAACCGTTACAAAGAATGTTGGAATATATTCTCCCCTCCTCTCCCTCTCCTAGAACGGGAGATCAGCTCGGAAAGTCCGCCTGACCAGAAGGGCCTCATCCTCGAAGATCGCTCTCCCTGAAAATTTGGTCCACGATATTGCCCACAACTTGGTATTTGTCAGACATCCTCCCTTCAAGGAACACTTGATAAGCTAATGACAATAACAGAGATCTCCTTGCAGCAGCACCGTACCCCCTCACCATGGACATTTACACCAACTCCCCGAAGAGTACCTATGTCACAGGCATCACAAAGCTCTTTATGATGCCGACAGACTCAGGTGGGATCCCGGCTGTCGCAGTTAGCAAAAGAGCTTCTCTTCTCATCTCCTCGGCGTATACCATCTTGATGATCTTGATTTTTATGGTTGGATGGAACTTAATCATAGCAATTATAATGGTATTCTGGCCCACACGCGATAACCCAAACCGTCAGACTGTCTTAGTCGCTCTTTGGAACTCTGGTGAATCAACGAATGCGATGACGTTAATGGTATCCTACTGCAAGAGAGCGATACAACACATGGCTGGGGATAATCCTGCAGAGGCCCCCTCGGGTCTGGGGGCCAACGGAGCCCAGCCAAATCAAGGGGTTGCCGGCCAGGGTTCCAAGACCGGCTCGAACGACATATGCCCCACGATCGAGGGCGTACTTCCTATCCGAGAGGAGCAGAACCGGACTTCGGAAGGTTCCTCCTCATCCAACGCGAAGTGCGAGTTAAGCGATCTCTTATGGGGCCTCCTGTTTGTATTTATTGCCTTGGCTATGACTGTTGGAAATGTTACCGCTGGTATTCTGGTACCCGTGCACCTCTCGATGGGAAACGTTGCCCCTGCTGCAAAGGATGCCATCTTCTACCCCGACATCCGACTCTACAGCTCAGCGGACAACAACGGCACAGGAAGTTCTAGATTGGGTTCATTGTTCGCCCCTCCAGTACTCCGCGCACTTGGATCTACCGATGCCTCTGGGGTTACAGTCCGCAAACGAGTAAAAGTAGTTGTCAAAACGGATGGTGGTTCTGCCCAGGCGACTTACAACTATAATGTTACAGGGGTGGACATGGGCCTGCAGAGTGATCCCAAGTTGAAGCTCAAGGTCCAAGGTTCATGCCGCACAGATTATACATGGCTCCTCAATTCAACAGACCAAGTAGATACCTACAGATCCCCCGAGAACTACACATTTAGCGTCAATCGCCAGCCAGAGATAGGTCTTCCTCCAATGCTGAAATTTGGCTTCGGCTACACGGGTGAGGGATCCAACTCTTCATATTCCATGATAATTACCACTAGCGGGCACTATTCAGACACCCCCGGCCAAGACCCATGGTACCTAACTAGAAAGTCCGAGGCAAACGCAAGCGTTGCACATCAGGTGGCCCGGGAGCGACCAGTTCTCAGTTGTTGGGAAGATAGCAAGTGGCATCTTAATAGCGAAGAGGTGGATATCTGGAACTTAGATAAGCTGCCTGGCCTGAAATTGAACAGTATCTGGATCAATGTTTTCAAGGAGGAGTTTTCGTACCCACGTGTGGCCTGGGTAGGTATGCTGGGAGGACAATCTGCGCTCAAAGCGGCTTCCTCTTTCGTGGCTTCTTCGTATGTTCTGGATGCGGGGGCATTCACTATTAAAAGGGACCTCGAACGTTTGGTGTTGGCTGCTTGGGTCAGTAGTCGGAATGTCCTACGCGATACAACCACATACAATGGGAATGGCATGCAAAACATCGCTGAAGGACCGGGAGGCTCAGTAGAAGCTGCTGCTGTACAATTCGTCCTTCAAAGTGGAGATGTTGTCACCTTGTCGGCCCGAATCCTTATTTCTGTCCCATCCATTCTCTTATTCCTTCTTATCACCCAGCAGAGCTTGAGTTGGGCACTCCGGCATTCAAGGTTAGGAGAAAAGTCTATATTACCTGATGAGAGAAAAAATGGGGTCGCTCTGCTAGCCACCCAACTATATCGTGGAGTAGACCAGAGGATAAACTCAAGGAACTGGGGGCACACGGAGTCGCGAATTCCATTCGTATACCCTTCGAGGATTGAGGGACGAATTACCGAAACTGACCTCGACGAAAAGCTCGGGGGAGCATAACGCCCGAAGACCGGCCAATAACTCGGCGAGTGTGGGCTTTGCGATCTTAAAGCCTAATAACCTAGAAAGTTACTTCGGTGGGATGGGCCGACTTGTGTTTCTGAAGTGTTGAAGTGGCTGGAGCGAGGGATAGAAGTTCTTCTAACTTTGATTGAGATGTTTCCACATATTTTCTCTCGTTCTATTACATTTTCTGACGATTCTTCCTCTTAGGCTGTGGTTAGCGGTAGTTTCTGTTTGTTTCTGTCTATTCCTCTATCAACATGTTGACGTCTAATCTTGTTACGAGATTGCTCCTATTTTTCATTTCTATTATTGTCTATGTCGTTTTGGTGGTGGCTTGGTGACCTTAATGAATTAGCTCTTGTGTACCGGTATCATTGCCAGATTTTAACTTCCCGGGTCCGCGAGGGCTTCCCATCCTAACAATGGTATTGCACTATGCCATGGTTGAAGGAAGTAGCGACGTGAACCTAACGAGAACACTTTTTTTCTTGAATTATAAATTGGTTCCTTCAAGTTGTATAGCCGAAGCGCCCCATCCAGTCCCGACTATGGTTGTGTAAAGTGACAGAGGTCTAACATTAAAAATACCCCTGTGGCAACTAACTGGGCAACCAAATGCCACGCTGGGAGTGATAAAAAGTGATCGCAGGCGGTCAGTCTGGCCAGGCTTGGGTACAGGGCGTGCAGGGCAGAACTGTGGGCCACAGTCCGGCTTTAAGGACCTGTCTAACCGGGTCTGCAGATATCTGCGCGCATCTTCGGATATCCGCGGGCATTTTCAAATATCTAGGGGGATCTTCAGGTATCTGCGTCATATTTCCGGGAATCTGAAGGCAGTGTTCTCAACGGTGCAGTGCGTCCGTCCTGAAGGCGGACGGCGGTGGACGGCGTTAAGCGGTCCCATCCGGTCTTTTTCAAAACTTGCCCTGCGCCCCGGTGCGAAGGACTATAAGCCCCGCCGTCCCCCGCCGTCCACCGTGAAACATGTTTCATGCCAAGGAACACGCCCGAATTAGTAAGAAATCTCGCCTCGGGGCAAGATTGCTTATGTCATCCCAGCTTTCCTCAGGTCCTGGAGGTGGGAATATTCTTATTATTCTTATAGGAGGAATCCGAGTGCTAGTATATGATAGAAAAAAAGAAGCAAGGGGAACATACAACAATCACAACCACCAGGTTTTTCCATCAGAAGTTGTATACTCCAACCATTTTCAGAACAGACGCAACTCTTTCTCATTTTACGTCTTCTCTCTCTCATAAATCTTAGATTGTTTCTTGTGATGCAGGCTCCGCGTGTTTATCCGACATGTTTTCCTAGCTTGGATCAGGGCTTAATGATGCAAGAGAAGTAAGAAACGTTGCAATAAGAGGATGGTAGGTATGTACGATTGCTGGATTAAGCGATATGCCCGATGCCCGGCCCTAGCAGTATATTATGGGATATATTCTATACCTATTTATCTCTCCTAGATAGCCTCAGTTTTCTTGTAATCTTATTAGATGAATTTCTGTATTTGCTCGAGAAGGTGTCATGAAATGCTGTTGATAGGATTCATAGTCCCCTGTAGTCACCAGCAGTAATCCACAGTCACTCGCAGTCCCTAGTCGTCCCCCACAGTCCCCCACAGTCCCCCACAGTCCCCCACGCTAAAATGTCTTACCTTGCAGGGCCCGCCATCCGCCACAAAAACGGCCGCCCTGAGGTTTCCAGGACGGGTGTGGACCGCATTTTGCCGTCCCGTCCGGTCCAGGGCTCTTGGCAGTCCCCCGGTCGGGCCCTACGGGGGCCCCGGACCGTTGAGAACACTGTCTGAAGGTGTCTGTTACCTATAAGCAAAATATTTACTAATCAGACGGGATATGCGGGAATCCCGCAGGCTTCGCAAAAGCCTGTCTTACAAAGCCTAGGCCTGTTTCACCCTGCTCTTGCCCGGCCTGATTGTACATCTACAGGCTAACTTATCTGCAGGCCAGCCCGGCCGCTTGCGAACGCTGGTGTGCACTAACACGGCATTGAGCGATGGGGTTACTGCATCACCCCCCCCCCCGACCAGCTAGCCTCGCTTCCCAAATATCGACGAGGAATAAAAGATAACAAGTGGAGTTGGTACATCAGGTGGAATGCAAGCTTCGGCCAATGGCCATTGAGGATTCTAATCCACAAAGTTGAAATTGTTATCCGGGGGCCTTCTTCTCTTTTTATTTCCCTTCCCTTCCCTCCCTTCGCCTCTCCTCTCTTCCCTTTGTCGAAGAAGCCATTATTCGCTCTACTGTCTACACCGGTGGTGGGCACAGGCTGGCCACAAGTCCCCCCACCCTGACCTAGAGTGCCTGCTTTTCACCGACCACCGTAGGATAGCAAATCCCGCACCCCGGCTAGGCCTGTAGAATGAATGGAGTTTCACGAATGGGTGAAATTTGTGCAGGGTCCGGTAAGATGGTATGGGACTGTTGTTCAAGCTCAGCCAGCAAAGTATATCTCTGGTTGATGCAGGGTTCCGAATAGTCCGACCGGTCAAGCCCTGGAGGCAGGACCAGACTGGCCAGTCCTGGTTGGTGTCGATGACTGGACCCGACTAACTCGGGTGGTCCGGTCCGGTTTGGACTGGTCCCAGACCAGTCTTTATAAAAGATCGCATGAGAGTCGGAATGGCACCCAGGCTAACACTCGCTAAGAATAGAACTATAGCTACAGTAGGATCTTAAAACTCTTTGTCACCTTATAAATCAACAACTCCTCAATACAAGTTGATAGAACACCCCGGAGAGGATAGCATGTGGTGGAAATGCGATAACCCGATGGATAAGAGGATCGAAACAGGTATTTGTTGCGAATCACCGGCGAGCATTCCACACGAATCAAGGTTTCTTTTGTACCTTTCCTATTTTTCTTAGCAGTTAGTTACTAGTTCCTTTGTAAGTCATTATCAAGCACGGAGGAGGTGCGAGTATACGGTGTTTGTATACTAGTGGGAGGATTCGCAGACATGGTCGGGAATGCTCGGAGAGCAGCACGAAGTATGCTCCGGAATATTGTGCGGGCACAGGGAGAGATTCTCCGCGGAAGGATCCCCATCAGTTCGGATATGTGGTCAAGTTCTGTGTATTTAAATGATCAGCTCCGCCATAGATATTCTGGATAAGCAAGCAACCATTCGAACAATATACAGACGTTTCCTCCTCTCGTACACTTTCTTTCTCTCTCTTATTGGCCTCTCTCTCGCAATCGGTCCCTCATAACAACAGTATTGTGGCAGATGGTCATGTGATGTCACTCACTTAGTGCACCAAAAATAGTTCCACCAGGGGAAACCTATTTTCACCTCCCCTAATCTAAGCGAGGCACTATCTCCACCATATATAATCCATGGAAACAATAGGTTTAATTAAGAAAAGCTTTATTTGAACGTAATATGGGTGCAGTTTAGGGAAAAGAGATAAACTTGCCTTTTTCGTATTTTGAGCTAGGAGCATTTTTACTCTGCATAGCAACCAATCACCTTTTGAGAAAATGGAAGAAACATTTTGTGACAAAGAAATTGAAATAGCATCACCATCAATCAAGCAAGTAGTATGTCAATAAACCAGAATAATGGCCTAAGCTGCTTCTTTCATTCTATGTCCATGCTTTTTCATTTAAATGCAACTAATATGTTCAAATAAAATTATTTATTAATAATATCCATTAAAGAGAGTTATAAGAGCTAAGTCAGCAGAATTAATACAAGTTTTAACATTAAGCAAGAACTTTTGGCTTATACTTTAAAGCCCTTAATTCAATACAATTAGTGTACAAGTCTATTAAAATCACCCAATATCACCATAATGCTCAAAATTCCACTTACCTGGACCCTAATTTTCACTTTTGCTGCATTTGGTATTCCTGATACATGTTTATCATATCAGTTAAATGTTGAGAAAATGAAGATATTTTCATCTTCTTTATTATAACTATAGATGTTACTCTTGAAAATATTTTAAATTTCATTTCCAGATACATTTCATAGTAGGCTATCATTCTATGCAAAAATAAAATTTTGAAGATATTTTTAAAATAATCATTACAGGTCAAATATTACTTCAATTTTAACATCAAATATATTTTAAGAAGTCCAGAGGATACTCAATATGCCATTAAAAGTCTTAGGGGCATTCACCCTATTTTGGTGTTGTTGACGAGTTTCACCTTTTTCACATAAATGCACCCAATTATAATGTGATAAAAATAGCATATCCTATTCCTTGGCAGGCCTGGTCGGACCAGTCGTGGTCGAGTCGGTTTCGATAATCCTGACTGTCCCGTCGGTCTAATTTCAACCATTAGACTAGACTTGACTTTCGACCGGACTAGCTAGTCCAGTCCAGTCTTCCGCCGACCATTCGGAACCCTGGGTTGATGGGGTCAACTGCTCCCAACCCTTCTACAGTATCGATAGCATGAGGTCCAAAGCAGGGAGCTGTTGAATGATACCATAAAGGTTATTAGAATTCCCTAGTGGATTATGAGTGGGAATCATTGCATTAGCATCGGACTGGTTTAGTTTTGCAAGCCAGGAATAAGCGAAAACTACTAGATCGGATCCACCACGCCCAACCGGCTTATACTATACCGTGCAAGGAAAGAATTAGCCCTTCTCAGGAAATTCGCTCTGGGGATTAGAGGCCCAGGTTGGAGTAGAGCATGTTTTGGAGAGGCCGGGGGTGCGGCTGGGGTTGGATGAGTGATATTTGGTGATTTTGCCTCTGGCTATCTCGACCTGCAATCTAGTCCACGAGCGACCTGGGGCGGGTTCTTGGAGTCTAATCTGTGGACATGCTTCCTACTGGGGAATCAATCTTCGCGCTTTAGCTGCTGTTTCTATTAATAATCAGTTTAGGTGACTCCACAATCCAAGGGAGCTTTACTGGGACGGTAGATATCGAACGCTTTAGAACACAGAAACACCCACTACTATGGGGTGGTCATGTCAAACGGGTTTATGAGCGATGGACAAATAAAGAGGCATGCCACTATGAGCAATTGTAGTCGTCTAATATGGAAGTGGGCGGGGGTGTATGGGATGGAGGATAATGGTCGGTGTTTCACACGTACGGGACGCCCGGGCCTATAGTCCATCCGTGTATTTGGCTACCCGGCGTAGGACGTCCTCTCACCCAAAGGATGAGGGACTGTGATCCGTAATCCGTCACATCTTGCTTCCGCGACGTACGGACAGGACGTTTCCACCTTAAGCCTCCAATGCAACGAAATATATCCCAATAAAATTACTTATTGACCAGAAAAAAGCTAAGAGATTCCAAACCCTTGTTTGTTGTTTTGCAACCCACAGATCCTTAATCCCACAAACCTTAATATTCAGTCATCGAATCAGGCCCTTGGAATGCGGGTCCGGGCGTTTTCTCACATACTGGTATTCTGGCTCTGCACCTGATAATAACCGCTCTGAAAGAGACTTAATTCTGTTCTGGTGAAGAAGGAAAAATAAAAAATAAAGCCAGGGTTCTGACACGGAGGGACATAAGAATGCCCAGGATGACCGTTCATTCCAGTAAATTTCTTTCTCTGGGATGCCTTGATGCCTACTGTGAGATGCTTGCAGGTGGGCTAGCCCCCAATGGGGCATAGTAATGCCTGACGTGCGCAGCCCCCCGTTAGGGGCGGGATCTGCACTACAATCCAACCGCTGTCCTCGAATACTATAATCGATCACAAATGTGGGGTTGGAACAATCCATTGCCAATGGGGCAAAGCGCACACACTCTTACTCGGGGGTGGTGGAAAACAGTTTAGTCAAAGTCGACGCCTCCTTCCCCGGGGGCCATAGCTCCAGCCCATATAGGGCCACCACACTCCCGGGAGTTGGAGACCTCCAAGCTCACTACAACTCGCATTATCGTCACCAAGCTCGCTACAGCTCGCGTTCTGTGTTTTCCCACCCACCACCCCTGAGACCTATATGGCGCCGTCATTGTCACCTTGGCATATATCTGTGGCAACGATCCCAAGCGACAAGGGTAGCGACATTTCCCCAACGCCTCCGACAGTGGACTTACGAACGAAGTGTGAGAAAGGGATGGCATAGCTAGGTTCGGATGCGTATTGGGTTTCAGATTTCTCGATTTTCTTCTCACGGTTTTTTCATTGTCTCTTTATATCATCATCATGTATTCACTTGGCTTTGCAAAAATTGGGTACCTCTTGCGATCTCATTATTAGGTGCGAAATTGGTATTTCCCAAACAAAACTTAACCCCATGCTCTAAAGTGTAGAAAGGTTTGTGTTTGTTGGGGTTCGCCGGTGATCACTCGGTGCTGAAGAATCTAATCCTTGTACCTTACCTATCTAGTCACTCACTTGTTAATAGTTTCCTTTGTCACGCGTTACAATTATACGAGGTGGAACGAGTATATCTTGTTGGTATACTGTATTGAGGATTCGGATGAATTCCGGGAATGGATTGGAAGGAAAAGCGGAGACAGAATAGGGATGCTGAGCGCAAAGGAGACCGGAACCCGATTGTTCTGGTAGCATCTTTGGTTGGATTCTTGCGTCTTGCGAAGGGGCAATGGTCTTCAGATTTTGGATATAAACCCTCTGTCCGGCAAAAGATTGAATGGACAAGCAAGCAAGATACGCATCCAATCAATATACATATGCTTCCTCCTTGACTTCGTTGTCCTTCTTCATCTAGCCAGTGCATTATTTCTCTATCAATATCTCATAACAACAGTGTTGCTGCAGATACCCCATCTACAACAATCAAGTAGATGCACAATAGCAACCTTTTCTCTCTCCCTTTTCCATCTTGTCATTAGAGTTCGTTACGGGGACTTCGGGTCGCCGAAAAACGCGGGCCCCCGGCCTATTTCCCCGCCCCGCCCTGCCCAATGGCCTGGAGCGGGGCCTAAATGTTGGCATTCACTGCCCCTGTCCCCGCCCGGGCCCCCGCCCCACCCACCCCCCAGACGGGTCCCGCTTAAAATTTGGTGGTGAAAAACGGGGCCCGCCCAGGGAATGAGGGGGAGTGGGCCCCGGATGGGGGCAGGGCAGGGATAACCCAAACAATATCCCCCCCGGGCCGCTGAAAGGGCGGGGCCTGCCGACTGAAAGCCCGCCCCACCCCGCCGCATAACAAACACTACTTGTCATAGCTGGATTTGTTTCGCTTCCTAGGCAGAGCCACAGTGCGTTTTCTTGACATCCACGATCCCCTGAACCCCTCTATCCTATTATCGATTTTGGATAAATACTGATCATATATAAAGCAGTACAAGTGAGAAAATCAAAAAGTATGAGAAGTAAATGGTGCTCCGAAAATATCACCTGCTGCTTACTCCATATTGTCTTTGGACAAGAACTTCAGATATGGGCTTCTGATGGAAGTAGTGATGGGCACGATTATGCCCGATCATAAATTTTTGGTGTGCTCGAGCACGATTTATGCTCGAGCATGGGCTAAACTTTCTGCTTGAGCATGATCGTGCCCATCACAAGATGGAAGACAGGCTGAGAGCGATAAGACATGCAAACGACAAGAGTACGACAGAGTGGAGAAGGAGTATAAAAATGCTAGAGGGATATATTCTATCATCAATGAGTATTGTGATTATGGTTCCTTGTCTTTTGTCAGTATAAACTCCAAGTCAGATACTTAGGAAAGTGGAAAGGAAGCATACGTTGAGGAGAAAGGGCTTGTGTCGTGATAGATAGATGGATAGGAGTATATTGCTACTTTAGATGCACACTCCTGCCTAGTATTCGTTACGGGGCAGGCCGTGTTTTCACTGGCCAGACCCGACCTTTATCCGTAGCCAGTGGGGGTATTTTTCGTGTAATGGCCGCCCCGCCACCCTCTGCGGAGCACCCAGATTCATTCCCTGGACGAGGCCCCGTTAGTTACCACCTATTTTAAACAGGGACCTGTGTGAGGTATGAGTGGGGCCAGGGCCAGAGCGGGGACAGAGGGAGGGAATGCCGAAAAAGCCACAGCGCCCCAGGCAATTGAGTGGGGCGGGGCGGGGAAAAGGGCTGGGGGACTGATTTTTTCTGGGCCCCTGTCCGCCCTGTAACAAACTCTACGACTGTCTCTCCGGTTGGTAAATTAGTTAGTGGAAGATAATAGGGGTGGGTTGAGTGTGAAGGGATTGAGAGTGAATGAGAGAGAACTTTCTTAGAGGTGTATTGGGGAACAAAGCCTGGGTGCTTCATCTTGCTGCATTTTTCGCAATTCGGCTGTTTACATTAACAGATAAGCAAACAGCGAATGCAATTTCCATCACTGAGTTTTTGCCCCGACCAGCTAGTCTGACTAAGCGCGGTCCGGCAAGTCTGAACATCCATGACTGTCTGGTCAGTCCAATACCCACCATACTAGACCAGATTTCCACCTGGTCTAGCTAGTCCAAACTATAGAAATTCTCTGTTTATTTCCTATATATATTCCACACACTACTGTGAATTCTGTTACTTAGTTTGTATTTCGGCTCCACCTGGCTACCACTTAAATTACTTCAACTAAGTCATATATTATGGTGTTTTATTGGTTATTTCAGGATTGTAACATGTGTACATGTTCCGGTAACGGTACACAGGAGCGGGCAGTGCAGGATCTCCTATGTTTAGTTGATTTATATTTGGTTTATTTGATTTGATTTCAGCTCCGCCACTGTCTCTGAGTCAGATAGGCTATGCTATCATATTGCTATGTTT
>Ga0307509_10004796_pt1 | contig 19226 bp, 12 predicted proteins | sample 10_EM_MG_FD_202245 | JGI IMG/M metagenome (GOLD analysis project Ga0307509, IMG submission 202245) | Populus trichocarpa ectomycorrhiza microbial communities from riparian zone in the Pacific Northwest, United States - 10_EM | ecosystem: Host-associated > Plants > Roots > Unclassified | place...
TCTGCTCGACAATCAACGCACTGGCTTCTCTCCTTGAGAGGGTTGACACCCTCAACGACCGCATCACGCACACCCATGACTCCATCAGCCAGGTGGCAAACTCGGTTCCCAACAGGGATGAGCTAACCGCCTCTTTGGCCCCCATCACCTCTTCGGTTCGTGACCTGTCACATAGGGTCAGCACAGCCCCCGCGTCACACAGACCTGCACCCCCACCAACCAATCAGGCTTCGGCCCCAGCCCCCCCTCCCAGAAAGCCCTCCGCCCCCACGCCCGGCCTGCATCCCGACTTCCCCAGACACGACCACGCCACCAACAAATACTATGGTAACACTGAAGCTTTTGCTAAGTCCCACCCCACCTCCTGGGAAGCCTCCCACTTCGCCAACGGGGGTTACCCCGCCGTCTCCACCTTCCTTCCAGGGATTCAGGACCCTACTTGTCCTCGGTTAACTTACGCCCAAGTCTCGGCCCCCCCGTCAAAAGGAAAGAAAAAATCCTCTCCCCAAGGGGTTGCATCATTGGCCTCTCCTCCCTCCTCCTCATCCTCACCAGCCTCCTCCTCCTCCACCTCTTCCTCCAGACCCGCTACCCTTCCGGCTGCTGCCAGGAGGTTCTATGCTCCCAGGCAGGATCCCCTTTCTCACCCGGACAGGGAAACCATTGCCGCCACCTTCCCCGACATAGCCGCAGAAGTCTTACGCTCGTCCAACTGCGCCCTCCCCCTGTCTTTCACAGCGAAAGTTAACTCGAATGGTACAGTGACCCTCTTGGGGGTCTCCCCCTACACGCCTGCCTCTGATTACGCTCCCTTCTTCGGTGCCCTGGCGGCGCGACTAAACAAATCTTTCCCAGTCGGCTCCTCCCCATGGCTCCCTTTCAGGCCTGCCCCCAACGAAAACCAATTTGCCATCCATGGCCTCCCTCTCCGATATCTCCCCGAGGACAACGAAGGACTCTTCATATACCTCAAGGCTGCCATTCTCAATGCAAAGGGAATCGAGATCACCTCGGCCCGCTTCCTCAACCTGGATCCTGAAGCCCGCTCCCTAAAACTTGCCTCCTCGGTCGTTGTCACAACCTGCCCTGAGGATGGCAAGAAGATGGACCCTAACATCTTCCTTCTGTCTCGCAAGAGAGAAGTCAAAACCGCCCACTCCGCCAACAAGACTACTCGATGCCACAACTGTCAGAGGTATGGCCACACGGCCCCCGTCTGCAAATATGATCACCCTGTCTGCTCAATTTGCGCCCTCCATCATTGTAAGACGGAACACCACTGCCCCAACCCCACATGCCCCAAGGAAGGCAACCTCCGCCCTGTGGCGAATTGTTGCTCTGCCTCCCCTGCCCACTGTGCTAACTGTGGGGACGACCACCCTGCCACTGACCCTGCCTGCCCGGCTAGACCTAGCCGTCTCCCTCCCGCTGAAGAAGCAACCCACGCACAGGGACACCCCCCCTCCGTCCCTGCCGAAGGAGACATGGACACAACCGAAGACGAGGGTGAGGCTGTTGCCGAGACCCCTAGACCCTCTGCCCCATCAACTGTAAGAAGACTTCTCCCTGCCTTCGAGGTGGTTACCCCTCGTCCAACCCGCCCCTCAGCTCCTCCCTCGGTTTTGCGCCCTACTCCAGGGGCCGGTGGTCCACTCCCCCAGGTGGCCCCCAGCCCCTCCCCTGCTCCCTCTAACGAACCGGGCAGGGCCCGATAATGCAGTACAACGGCAGCCCTTCCATGTCCCCCCGGCCGGCCAGGGCGACTCTTCGTTCCTTTTCCATCGTCCAACACAACAGCCTTGGGAGCTGGGATGTGTTTCTCTCCCTTATGAACAGCATTAGTCAGTTAGCCTCCCCTCCCATGATAGTAGCCCTCCAGGACCCTCCTGTCAGGAGAGGCCAACTCCCATCCTTCTCTACATACAAGTGTTTTCACCCCTCCTTCCCCAAACCAAGGGTGGCTTTTTACATCCACCCCCACCTACTAAACTCAGTCTCGCTCCTACCCGGCACATCCACCCGCTCCGATTTGTTTTCAATCGACATATTTGCTCCAGATGGTTTCTTTGAGCTTCAGTTTACTAGATTCAGAGTTGTCAACGCCTACAACCTCCCTCTCAAGTCTGCCCCTTTTCGAACTATCGCCCCCCCAGATTTATTCCAGGATAACGCTTTTCCAACCATGTTGGTTGGTGACCTCAACTTACATCATCCTGCTGCCGACCCTCTACGCACATTCGACTCTAGGGAATACAACCTGTCGCACCCCTACTACAGCCAGGCATCGGAACATGGCTACTCTCTCCTCAATCAGCCTGGGTTATATACATATTTCCCCTTCGCGCACAACGCCAGGCCCTCGGTCCTGGATCTCGCCTTCGCTAACAGCCCGCTTTTTCCTTCATTTTCTCATTGGGACACACCTCTCCCCTTGACTGGCTCTGACCATGTTCCAGTGCTCATCACACTGGAGTCTCCCAGGTTCAGGCTTCCACCTCCCTCCCCCAACTGGTCAAAAACGGATTGGTCCAGGATCCTACCCAACCTCCCCTCCTTGATACCTCCCCCTCCTCCGTCTGTCTGCTCGACCTCCACCTTTGAGGAATGGTTCGACACCCATGCCAATAAAGTCAAGACCCTCATCTCCTCAAACACTCCTGTGTCACGCCCGTCCCCCAGATCCAAACCATGGTGGTCCCCTCTTCTCTCTCACCTAAGGTCTGCCTTCCACGCGGCCTCTCGAACATACAGGTCTTCCAGAGACTCCTACGACCAGTCTGCTTTACGCTCGGCAAGACGCTCCTATTTTACTGCCATTAAGAAGGCCAAGTTCGCCCATTGGTCCACCTACCTTTCGTCCCTTACCCCCTCCTCAGTCTGGGAGGCTCGGAAGCTCGCCTCTGGAAGGCAGGCCTCAAGGTTCCCCTCCTTTCCTGACCAAGATACTCCTGAGGGCATTAACAAGGCCCTACTTTCACATTTTTTTCCCTCTACCCCTCTTCCGACCAACGCTCCCTCCACCCTCTCTCCCTACCCTGACTACTTCCCTCTCAGTCAGGGTGAAATTACGCTCGCCCTTTCAAAATCCTCCAACACTTCCGCTCCTGGCCCTGACACAATCTCTTACGACGTATGGAAACAGGTTCACCGATCATGCCCTGCCCTCCTCACCAAACGCCTCTCTCCTCTGCTACACTACGGACATCACCCCGCCTCCCTGAAAAAAGCAAACGGCATTGTGCTGGATAAGCCTGGCAAGGCATCCTATGATACCCCTGCCTCCTTTAGAGTCATTGTCTTACTCGAAACTCTTTCCAAAATACTTGAACGAGTAATCGCTTCTCGTCTCTCACTCCTGGCCAGGCATGTAGGCCTTCTCCACCCTCACCAGACAGGATCCCTCTCGGGCCTCTCTACTTTCGACGCCACCTCTACTCTCGCCCATGAGGTTCGCCTCCTCCAGAGACTTGGTTCCAAAGTTTCATCTCTTTTCCTAGACATCAAGGGCGGCTTCGACAATGTCGACCCCGGCCAGCTCACGTTGGCACTACGGGCCAAAGGGGCCCACAAATACCTCACAGCATGGGTTGGCAGTTTCCTTACCAACCGCAGGTGTAGACTACTCTTCCAAGGTTCCCCAAGAATATTTTCGCCGGTCGCCATGGGCACCCCCCAGGGCTCCCCCATCTCCCCCCTCCTCTTTGTTATATATGTTTCTCCACTGCACCCAGTGATACCTAAGGGTATTGTAATCTCCTACGTGGACGATTTTGTGATCACTGTCTCTTCCTCCTCCCACAGGCGCAACGTTCAACTCCTCCAAGGCCAGTACCGCTCTCTCTGCAGTATCGCGGCACCCAGGGGCCTCACCTTTTCCGTCCCCAAGACTGAGCTCATACACTGGCGCACCCCTCAGGAACGCTCACCTCCCTCAACGGCGGGAGTCCGATTGGACGACCTGTACTTCCCCCCCAAGGACACAGTGAGGTGGCTGGGATATTGGTTCACGCCCCCTCTCTCTTCGAGTGCCCACTTCAGCAAGAGGCTGTCCCTCGCCCAGGGCGCCTTCGACACGATCAAAAGGCTCTCTCCTCCGGGGAAGGGCCTCCCACCGTATCTCTGCCACAGGCTGGCCTCTTCCCTCCTCGCCCCTGTTCTCCTGTATGGGGCGGATCTGTACACACCCCTTGTGAGAATGCAGGACAATTTGGACGTATTTTGGCACCGCGTCCAAAGATGGGTCACCAACTGTTTTTCCTCCACTCCAGTCCCTATACTGGCCATCGAGTCCTGCCTCCCCCCTCTCGTCCTCCTTATAGAACACCGACAACGCATGGCGGCCCTGAGGATGGTCTGCTCTCCACCCGAAATCAACCCTGCGTCCGCCAGGCTACACAAGTCAGTCCCAAACCGGTCTTCCTATCGCTCCCCGCTCTGTCACCGCTTCCTGCTGGTCAAGTTGAATCCCGCCCACCGCCCCCTCATGTGGAAGACACCTCAAGTAACGATCCGCAAACATCTCCCCATCGATGAGATCACCCATAGGACGCTTCCCCTGCTTAAAGACAGGCTTTTCTTTCCTTCGCACAACCGTCAACTGGTCCCTACCCTATCCGTCCCTCCAGAGGACCCTCCCTCTGACTCGTACAACGCACTCAAAAAAGAATCCTGGGCGATCCTCCTTCTACAGTGGCGCTCGCTCGCTCCTCCCCCCCAGGCTATCCTTACCCGCCTTCGCTCACACCACACTCCTTTATGGGCCTCCCCAAGTTCATGGCCGGTCGCTTCCATCAGATGCGGTCTGGCAAGAGCTACCTCGCAGCCCATCCTTCCTGGTTTAATCGAGATACTCCCTCTCTCTGCCCCAGGTGCCACGCCTCGGCTGAAACCTTTGAGCACGCCATCCTTCACTGCGAAGCCCGCCGCCGCCTGAAAGAGAGTCTCCTCCCGGCCCTCACCTCGCTTGACGCTGCCTCGCCCCTATGGTCCTCCGATCAGGATATCGCCATCCTTTCTAGATTTATCGCACTCACGGCCACTGGTTTCCCACCTGACATTTTCCCCCTGAGCCCTGCTTCCAGCGCTGCCCTCAGCCCTGCTCCCTCCCCTTCCTTCTCCCCCTCGCCCCGCTTCAGGTTTTCTCCCGCGGAGGATGATTGATTTGTTCGGGTATTTCTATACTTGTTGTTTCTTAACGGAGATCGTGAGGTCTGGTGGTTTTGGATATTTCATTACTAGTTTATGATGTTTTCCCTTGGTTGGTTATCGCGTCATGGTTTAGCTACGCTTCGGAGAATCGGGTGGATAGGGTTTTCTTTTGTTTGTTGTTTTATTATAGGTTTTGTTTACGTCATAGCTCACCGCTGCATGCAAGTTCTTTGTACCTTTAAACAAACGAATACATGACTTAAACAAAAAAAAAAAAAAATCCTCCCCATCCTCTATTCCCAAATACTAGGGCTGACTCGGGGGGGATATTTCCTTCACAAGTGTGTAATATTATACCAATTCTTCTATCAACTAGACCTAGCTACTAAAGTTCACTAGATGCTACCCCGGCACCCTTAGGTTGTTACTTTCTTGATTCTTTCCCCAACAAAGCTTTTGGCAATGTTCTGGGAACCTATGTATCAACCAGCAGTGTTCCTAACCGTCCGGGGCCTCCTAAGGGCAGGACGGCCGGGAATGGTGAGGGACGGCGGGGGACTACCGGAGACGACACGAGTGATGTCTCATGAAGTGAAATGAATCTGTTTGGAGGTGCATCATCTCAACTTGGCTAGTACAGGTGGTCCAAGCGCTAGGACTATAGTCCTCTATAGTCCGTCCAGTCCCCACCTACCCGGGCGTAATCCGTCCTAGCACCCCCAAAAAGACGGTCTATGAGCCGTAGTCCCTCCCGTCCTCACTCGAAGACGGGCGGACTGGACGGTTGGGAACACTGTCAACCAGAAGCAATATTGGAGCGCCAAAGGACTTTATGGGACATAGAATCAGTGGGAGCCTTTATAAGCCTTGTCTCGCCTTTTTAATTCCAGCAGTAAATAAGAGAAGGAAGGCATGGATAGGGAGGATTGGTATGTGCGGTGATGGAATGGCTACTTCGCCCTGACACACACGTCCGTTTGTGTTGGTTTCGGTTACCGATCTTCCTCTTGGTAGTCTTGTCTGCCCTTCGCCCGGGGACATAAGAGCTGATAGCTGGAATCCCATAGTTGTTAGGGTATGCTAGTTAGTTTGGGGTACGACCGGTTTAGGGTCGTGACTGCCACTTGGGGGTTTTTCCTGTTGTGTGGGTTTTTCCTGTTGTGTGGGTTTTTCCTGTTGTGTGGGTTTTTCCTGTTGTGTGGGTTTTTCCTGTTGTGTGGGTTTTTCCTGTTTTGTGTATTTGTGCGCTCTCTTCTGTATCTAGTCTGAGCTACTAGTAGAGAGCTTCCTGTATGGTACATCGAACATCCACATCGTTATCATCACATACCGGAACCACCACCTACATGCTTTTCACCGTGCTTCACGCCGTTACCTACGCTACCCCAGTTATCATTAGGTTGTGAGCGAGCTGTGATCAGAGTGTCGCTATCAGGTTATGAGCTCGGCCTAACAAGTCCGGAAAAAGCTAGGAAAATCTTTTCTGCCTGTTGAGGAGAAAGGTTTTCACGGAAGACGATCTAACAAATCCATCCATCCATCTATCTATTCATCTACCCAACGAAGCAGTGTATTGCCGGCGAGTCTATAACAGGTACCTAGTCAACGGACGCTGTTTTTCGCGGAATATAAGATGACCGAATGAGAAGGTTCAGTATCTCTGATGGGATCAGGCTTTCCGAAGCTTGATGGAACGAATTATCGCATGTAGTCCATGCGAATGACAGATGTCCTCCAACGGGAGGGACTGTAGGATTTGACGATCGGTGATGAAGAGATTGTGAAGCGGCCTGACTCCACCATACTCGTTCTGCCTAGAGAGTACCAGACTGCCATGGACTGATACCAAGTGCAGAGGAGAAGGATTCAGAAGGCTGTTGGAACTCTGCGCCTGGGTATGACAGATGCCATCGCTGTTTCCTACTACAATAAAGTATGGATCACACCAGGGAAGATTTGGAAAGACGTCCAGAGCAACTACGAGACTGTAGTTGGCTATGATGCAAATTACTAACAGAAAGACCTGTACGAATGTAACATCGAGGAGTGCGGTACTGTACTCGAGTATATTAATAAGATCCATGAGCTACGGGATAAGCTTGTTATTAGCGGAAATACACCTACGTATGCGCAAATCATTTTCCATCTATTTGAGGGCCTTCCCAAGACGCCTGAATGGAAGACATAGATTATGCATACCAAGAGTGTTCAGTCTTCACAAACAACAATTATAGGCTACACAGAACTCAAGGCAAAGCTTACTACCTACGAAGTTGAACTACGACGCGAGCGGGATATTGAGCCTGGCCAAGCACTCTATTCAAAGTCTATGAAGACCGGTCGGTTCCAGAAGCCATCCAACTATTCGAGAAAAGGTGTCGCCCCTGGTGCTAGAAGCAAACCTATAAAAGAAAGGTTCGACGGCTCTTGCCACCACTGGGGCAAACCCGGTCATAAGATTCGCGAATGTCGAGTGAAGTCAAACGAAGACATAGGGTTGGGAATCTCCGTCAATCGCCGCGTGAACCAGGCTGGAAGAGCTGGGGTCATGGAGGAGCAGCTCGGGCTGGCGACCGACGCCAATGTAGAGAGCGTGCATGAGGAAAAGCGAGTAGAAAAGGGAATGATGGGGAAGCATGTCGTTCCAGAGATGGATTGGGTGATAGACTCCAGTTGCACCAATCATATGACGAAGCATGCTGGTGTATTCCTGGAGGGAACTTACAAGTGACTGACATCTGATGAATGACAGATGCGTACCGCTACAGGGGAGTTGGTCTCTGCCACCGGAATCGGTACAGTTCGCATTAGGATATGGTCACCTAGCCAGGGATCACAGATGATACTCCTTCAAGAAGTCTTACATATTCCCAGCACCGGTTCGACAAATTTAATCTCCATCAGCCAGCTTACAGTAAAGGAGATCAACATATCGTTCAAGAGGGACATTGCAGAGGTCTTCCGCGATGGTATTCTAATGGCTATTGCCAGGAAGGTCAACCACCTGTATACGATTCTCACAGGTGCGAGCGTCACAGATGATGGGCTTCTTATTTTGTTGAATGACCCGACGTTGACGCCTCTATGGCACCATCGTTTAGGCCACCTCCACCACCAAGCTCTACTCAAGATGAGCAGTACCGTGCTTGTCTCTGAGTTGCCCGCTCTACAAGCAAACTCAATAACCGGTCGAGGCGATGCTTGTTTAAAAGAAAAGATGATCCCAATGTCATTCAAGCCAGCAGCACAGCATACGTCTGCTCCACTTGAGCTGATCCACTCGGACCTGTGTGGTCCTATGCAACAGAAGTCATTCGGAGGTTGTCGGTACTTCATGCTACTTAGAGACGATTTTACAAAGTTTACCACTGTCTATTTCCTTAAAAAGAAGAGTGATGCAGCTGAGTCTTTCAAGGCATATAAGACTCATGTGGAACGGCAACATCAAGGCAGTGGGAAGGACTACGTCATCAAGGCTATGTGTACAGACGCTGGAGGAGTGTATACAGGAGAGCCATTTCAGAGAGAGATGAGGAGATACAGAATCAAATTTCAGTCTATGGTTCCCTATAGGCGACAGGAGGATGGCGTCTCAGAGAACAGCAATTGAGTCCTTGTCAGTAGAGCAAATGCGCTGCTACAACAAGCCAGTGCTCCGAAGATCTATTGGGCTGAAGTGGTACAGACAGTGGTTTATTTGAAGAACCTGTCTATTACGAAAGGGACGCATGAAATGGATGCAACACCCTACGAATTGTGGTTTGGCAAGAAACCCAACATTCAACACTTACAAGTCTGGGGATGCACAGTATACACCCACATCTACTCAGCAAAACGAGTGGACAAGAAATGGAGCCCTCGTGCAGAGTGTTTGATCTTTATTGGATACATGCTATCGGCCAAGCAATACAGGCTCTACGATCCGAAGCTGAAGAAATTGATTATGGCATGCGACGTTGTCTTCTATGAAGGCTCTCTATTGTACAAACCTCTCGAGGAACAGATCTTTTGCCCTGTTTTGGCTAATGATTCTATCGTCAGTGTTTCTCAGAGTACTGGAGAAGACACAGACTTTGATCCAGGTGTGGATGATATTGAGAGTCTCAGTAGCGATGATTTTGATCATGCTAATGACGAGGAGGCAGAAGAAGGAGAACCCGAGCATAGTGGAGAGTGTTAGGCATACCGGAAGGCTTAGCCTTCTTTTAGTGAATAAAGACCTATAGTTACCCTGCTTTAGGATTCTGAGTTCAAAAGGACAAGCCAACACCCCACTCCCGCACCAGCGTTGGGACACCACTACATCGGCAGACGGTGCGGTAGTTGCGTCCTCTCACCAAAGACATAGTCATTGAAACCCTCCTCATAACCCCGCATACGTCGCGGCCGTCAGTCCGACCGGATCCCGTTGACAGGATATATGAGGGAAGACCTTTGGCAAGCTTATGCAAGTGGTTCGAGCCAAATCGGTCCATGTGGCATAAGGTTACTGAGCACTAAAGATGAAAGTCACGAAGGTGGTCACTAGGTAACAGGACGTTTTTAGGGACAATGGTTAAGCAACACATTCAATACTCCACGCTCTGGCGATGAAAGTCGCAGAAGTGAATGGTGTTGTTGGATGAGGTAGTTTGAGAAATCAGGCATACCCGGACTCACACACGTCAATAGTATTCCACGGATACTGACGGAACTATACGATAACGATATGACTATAGAGAGATAAGGGCCATTGGTTCGATTATCCAGAAAAGTCTATCTTATGCCTCGCAGCTGTCGAGTGCAGGATTCATCTGCAATGCTGAGAGGTTCGATAACAAAGCTGGCCCCTTTGTTGGTTCAATCATGGAGACCATTCTGCGTATGCAATGGTAAGCAACACTCCATGCTAACAAAGATGGATTGTGACCAATAGACTAATGTGTGGAAGCACCGTCAGGAAAATTCATGGTGTTGCAATTCGGAAGTCAAGTGAGATAACAGGATTGTCAGAGTCAAATGGTGTTTGCACTTTTAGAAAAAGTTGGAATTTGTTAGTAGGTACTTAGTTAGTATGAGAACTAGATGTAGCCCGCGACCACCCAGACGCAGCATATAAATATCGAGGTGCCTTCCAAGCTATTTGAACATCATCAAGCAACGGAGAAGAGATCTTATCAATATCATAAGTTTTACACTAGAAAATCTGTTATCATTCTACCTACCCATATTTAGATCATTGAGCCTTCCTAGACAATCTTCATCTACGATTAAGATTATTGGCCTGAGTTATCTCGCAAGACTTTGAGATAGGCTCCCGCCTAACAGAGAGAGCCAACACATAAACTTCGAAGAAGTTAGAAGAGAACCAGAGTGAGTGGTGAAGAAGACTCCAAAGAGTTGCACTCCTAGTCAGATGGCGAATACTCATGGAAGCTACTGGAGAGGGTCTGCCAGTGGGCTGAGACCGATAAGCAGAGAGACCAGAGGAGAAGGAAGAAGAAATCAGGTGACGAGCATTGATTTAGCTTTATTGGTCGCCGATGGACCAAGAACTATTACAGACGCACTCAATGGACCTAATCACACCAAGTGGATTGAGGCAATCAACAGCGAGTTGATGTCATTGTAAGGACACAAGACATGGTCTGTGGTGGAGGAAGGAAAGATACCAAAGGATGCATGAGCGATATCTTTGAGAATGATACTTTAGGAGAAGATAGGAGAGGATGGAAAGGTGGCGTGATATAAAGCATGTCTTGTCGCACACGGATTCCGACTGAGAGAAGGAATCGACTACTCTGAAACATACAGCCCCACCATCTCATTCGCCACCATTCGGACTGTCCTATCGAGAGCGGCAATGGAGAATAAAGAAATCATTCAACTCAACATTGTCACCGCCTTCCTAGAAAGCAAAGTTGAGGAGGAACTCTATCTATGTCTACCTCAGGAGTTTGGCCTGGCCAACAATGAGAGTGTAATCCTAAACAGTAATAGGATCGAGTTGGAAGTCTCCATCGCGCTTAAACCGAAGCCTCTATGGGCTAATGTAGGCAGGATGAAAGTGGTACAACACATTGGAATCATATTTCACAAAGGATATATGTATACATGCCTCCAAATTCAAAGCTGGAATATATACGACCCCGACCGGAGCTACATTAAGAGCCTGGGTTGATGATATTTTGCTTATCGGAAGTGCAGAGGAGGTTCAGAGCATGAATTCCACCATTCAATGGCGTTTCACTATCAAAGATCCAGGGAATGTCAAGTTTTTTCTCAGCATGTTGGTGGAACGGGACCGGGGGAGGCGCATCATCTACCTCAGTCAAAGAGTGTAACTCGATAAGGTTTTGAAAAGGTTTCGGATAGATGAATGCAAAGGGGGTGCCATACCCATGGACGTCAAAGCAAAACTCCATGCAAAAAGGAAGGAGGAAGAAGCGGCAGACAAGGTACTATACGAGGAGACTGTCAGAAGCCTCACTGTAACGGGGGCACCCTATAGAGAGGTGAACTCTAGGGTTGCGACCGCAACAAACACTTAAAGTAGAAAATAAAGACAAGGTAAATAATTCAAAAGAATCAAACGGTAAAACTTAATATAGTTAAGCTCGAAGCTTCACTCAATTGAGTTCTCTTGAGGAAAAGTTGGTTGTCGAAGTAGAATGCCAAACCCTTAAACTTAAGTAGATATCAGATAATAAGCCTTTGACATTCACCACTACTCCGACCTTGTGCAAGTACCCTGTCCTGCTCAGGGCTAGTCCAAGTTCTACCCTCCATTGGGAATTATCCTTCTGGAGTTATCGGACCAACTTGGGTACACTTAACTCCGTCAATAGGATATGAGTTTCTGCAATGCATCTCCAATACAACCGCAGGTGGAAAAGCTCCTCCTATCGAAGTCGTACCAGTGGCTAACTGTTATGACAACAACCGGAGTCAATACCTAGGTGGTGGACTCACTGGCCCAGTGGTAGTTTCGTCTATACAAGGTATGCAATCCATCATTTAATCTACACGACTATCTAATGTGATAAATTGACATACAAGCTCCCCCGGTGAGATGTAGCCGATGGTTGGCTAAATGGGCGCTACCCATAGCCAGCCTCTCGGGGCATACTATACGGTGATAAGACTCATACCTCTAGAGTCCATTGACAACCCATAGTAATGCTACAAATCAAGGGGAGAAGGTCCCAGCTGGTTACAGAGGTATTTGTCCTGCAAGTGCCCGGGCCTCCTGGGACTACCCAAGAACCACTCGGATGACTACTCTACTACCCGTAGGCTAAGATAGGCTCCTAGGTGCTGGAGACACCATTTATGGGTGACCCCCATTTTGGCGGTTACCCATACACCCCTTATATATCCTGCAAACGGCAATCAGTTGGACGGATGGCGACGACGTAAACGGTGTTATGGCAGCCGCTCCAATGACCTCTTTTTACTAGCAAACGAGCAACTATGCAGCCGTCTGCCCATGACGCGCCGTCCCAACACTGGGGCCAGAGGGGGGTGTTAGCCAAACCCGCCCAAGTTCAATAGCATGTTGGGGCCACTCTCATTCAGGCGTGGGGTCTCCACGCGCAGATGTGTGCGCGCCCAAGAACATCTAAGAGCCCTTAGAATGTGAGGCAATAGACCTCTAAGTTCTAGGATGACTTTGCTGGTGAAGGTAGGGTAACTTGGGTTCCTCAGTAAGGTAACTGGGACCCATGGGCATAATAACCAAATTCCCAAGATAGGGTAACTTTGCCCTCTTATGCCTTTAACCACTCCGGAAGCCCTCCAGTCGACCACAGAAGTCATCTCGGAGATCCGTGTAACATTCCCATTATTCTCTTGATCTTATGCGAATGTTCTCCCAAAAGGTTACCCTGCCTAATAGAGTGCCTAAGGCCACTCTACTGTTCCCTAGGCCTTGCTCTTAGGTGAACCAGCATTCTTGTATACTAATACACTAGACCATACCACCTTTGACTACCTCTTGGTATACCATTTGGGCTAAGGTGGTAGTTATTGTAGCGACCTATCGTAGGGTCATTACACCAGATAAAGGATATCTTTTTAGAGTATCAAGTAACAAAACGCACACGGACGAAGATTGATGATCAAGGAAGGGAGCTGCAACATCACAGGGCTCAGACAAGCAAGCACATCTCACCCTCGAAACATCAGCAAAAGTTCATATTTCCTCCCTATACCTCTTGAGGCATGTGGGGGATATGGGGCAAAATTATAAAACTCAAGTTGTTGTACAGATAGTCCATAGCTCTATAACCCCTGATTACTTTAAGGGTTATGGGGCATCATTATTTTTGTCTGTAATTGCCTTGCTATGCACCCCTTTCGGGACGCCCAATGTGCTATTCCCAATGTTGCACAGTCCTTTTAAGCTTCATCAATTCCTCTAGAGTTTATCCGGCCTCAACCCCTATACCTCCAATTGTTCCGTTATGGACCTCTGCCCCACAACTCATTCCTGACTCCCAACAGCCTCAACGGGCCGTATCCTCTATTCTCGTTACCACTCATTGCCCACCACCCTTTACCTACTCCTATTCACCCATATTCACAAAACCTACAAGCCTCTCAACGGCCTAAATGTGCTGCTCTTTGTACTCTTGCTCCCTTTTCCCATCCTCGCTTAACTCTCCCCTTCCTTCTTACCCTCACTCCCACCTATTTCTACCCAACACTTTCTTCGCGTATCCACTAACATTCGAACGATCTTCGTCGCGTTTACGCTGCAGTCGGTCTACTCCTTCATGATGCTTGAAATTCTTCTCTGTTCGTCTACTTTTCTACTCCACTACTCAGTGTAATTAACCCCTGATGTTTTAATCACATCATTCGGCTCCCCAGTTTTCTTCTTTGGCCTACCTCTGTTATACTGCTGCTACATTCCTTCGCAGTTCCGCTTCACTCTTGCTTCCTTCCTGGATCTCTGTGAATTTTGTTCGGCTCAATTCAACCTTCTTTAGCCTTTTTTATTTTACAAACACGCTTAAAGTCTAACTCGAAGTAGTATATTAATAATAAATTAATTCACCCAAAAATTATAAAATTTAGTTAAATAATACATAAAATCCTAAATAAGACGTCAATCATCCCTATCCCACCCCTCTTTGAGTGCCTCAACTACTTCGCCCGCTTCAGGATCTGAATTAATATCCTCCACATCGCTCTCCTCATCCACTGAAACCTCCAAATCCAGATATCCAGCGGCTTCTTTGTCCTCCAATGCAGCGCGAGACGCCTCTGATCCTGAACAAATCCACTGTCCCGCAACATTCGCTTAGTGCGTTTTTTCGCGTAGTCAATCTGCTTAGTTCTCACCTGGAACAGTAGTCCTTGTCAGGTTGCACGCTGCTGAAGATAAACATCTAAATTTGCCAATTAGTAAGACAGTCTTTGGAACGGAGCATTTAGGCTCCTTGGAAATCACTGACTTTGCGCTATTTGAACCGAGAAATCTGAAGGTTGAATATATAATCCAGAACTCCAAGCCTTTAAAGCATGATACATACAGGCTGTCGTAAGGCATATCAGGACGTCATTAAAACGATTAAGAAATGTTTTATCAGTACTTCCCCGCATTATCCCACCCCTGAAACACTTATGGTACAAGGGTTTTGCTATCTGGGGGGCAGCAAATCGGAAACCGCATTCCTATCTGGGTAAGTCCTTTGCCGTCTCATCAGGGACGATATGGGTGTTAAACTAACCTCTTGTTTACTTGGATAGTATGTAAACCGATCATTTTCCAGCAAATAGGTAATTTTCGCCTTTACATCGGTCGGTGATTTATGAGCTAAGTTATAAAGATCCTGAATTGTGCTCCTGATCTCGGAAACCAGGTGTGACCTGGCACTAGACTGCCTGGCTTTCAACTAAATAAATCAAGTTAGCTAAATCAAGTTGGCTGTGCAAAGTCTCAAATGAGACGTTATTTGTTAATTAGATGACTTACAAAGGTCATTGCAGCCTTTCTCATCGCTATATTTCTCCAACCTAACTTGGTAGCTGCCTTTACCCAATAGCCCTCCAGAAGTGTATCGTTCTCAGCTGGCTTTACAAAGGGATTAACAAACCATGTGTGATACTGGATCATATTTGCAGCATTCTCAAAGACTATCCTTTTGTCACCATGTAAGGAATTGCTTTTTGTTGATAGTGAGGTGACCGGGACACCGGAGGGTCTAGATTAACTATACTGCATCCAGAATGTGCCCCCAAAGTTCGGTCCTCTTCAGGAATATAGGGTGAGAGGTGTGATGAATTGGCTCTGAGATGGCCTGAATGTAATTGTGCTGCAGGCCCTTGAGACGAATATCCCTGGGAAGGTCGATTCAGAGCCGGTGATGGGGAGTCCTCCGTAGTCTTCCTTATAAGCATCTCATTGTAAAATTGGTAGATTCACTTACAAATCTCAACCAGCTTCTTTCTCTGGGTGCCTCCTACTGAAGAATGAATTCCAAAGGATGTTTTCCAGCCCTTTGGGATGTCTGGGAACCTTGTCATCGTCAACTTCAGTAAGTTTGTCTTCCTCAACAAATGAATTAACTTGTCGTTGTGTTTCGAGTAAAGGCGTTCCAACCTCTATGAAGGATACTGAAGATCTCAATGATGATACCTGAGCTCGGGAGACCGCTGCTACAGAGGTCAAGAATGTTGTATTTAAGGCTTTAGGGAGCTCGTCTTGGATTTTCAAAGGCTTGACTCACCTCTACTGGTATTTCCAGCCATAGTTGCGTATTAATATGAAGTATCTGTAGGGGGTTGGAGGAATAGTATGTGTACATGAAAGCTCTTCAAAAGGATAAATAAACACCTAGCATCCCATTGGGGATGAACGAGCTTTCTCTTAGGATACGGATTTGTTAGGAATCAAGGTCTATGTAAATCATGGGTATTTACTCGGATCTTCCTATTCCCTTTTGACCTTCAAATGTCTTAAAGACGACGTGTACTGTTAAATCTAGGCCGGCTAGAGATTGTCTATTCAGAATTGCCAGACCCATATTAACTTGCTGGATCACTTGCCTGGATAGACATAACTTAGAGTTTCTAAAGGATTAGATTATAGAGAATGCAGTAATATCAAGGATAAAAGTGAAGTCTGCCGTCTCAAAAACGCTCTGTTTCACCGCCTACTAATTCTAAAGAAAACACTACTAAAAAGATTGAAATCTAAGACTACAGACTAAGATATAGGATAGCCGTACAACAGCGCTTTCAGGATTAAGAAGAGTATTATCAAGAGCTAGAAAGGAAAGCAAAAAAAAGCTAAGAAAGGCTGGAGAAACAAGAACTGCCCAATCGCTGGGAGAATAGGAAAGCTGTATGGTGGTGCAGACAGGATTAGGAAAACAATTAGCAGATGGAGAGAGAAACTAAGCAGAACCAAGGAGGAAAGCCTGTGAAACAAAAGAAAAGCTATCCGAAGGTGCAAAGAGGACCTAGCCCGGCACAAACAAGCCCCAGAAACCTCCACAATTGGAAACAGATGAGAGCTAAACAAAGTAAGAAAAACACGTGAAACAAAAGAAAAACCACCCAAAACCTCCAAAGACCCAGCCCAGCACAAACAAGCCCCATAAAAATCCCACCTCCATCTCCATCTTAGGTGGCCCGCACCCGGGGGAAGAGCGACATTTTGGACATCTTGTCCTGCATAAGAGCCCATATCCCCAGCTCCATGCTTCACACAAGGGTGGGAGATCAGTTCCTGGGAGTGATCCTGAAACCTAATGACCTTGCGATCATTGCTCTGAATTCTCTTCTGCCAGCTTGCATGAGACCTAGGAAAGGCCTTTGTGTGCTTTGCACAGCGCCCAACATCATCCTGCACATCAGAGTCGGAATCTGGCTTGGTGTAGAACTCGGCGACGTCAAATTGGTCCGGATCGAGATGGCGCTGATTATGCCCAGCAAGAGGAGTATTGGGACGAACTGGGTCACCACTACCAGGTGGGGCAACAACTGCTGGGTGGAGGAAACAAGCAACAGTGAGAGAACTGCAATGTGAGAGACAAAGCCAGGTATTAACTTGATTGTCGTCAATCAATTCGATCTGGTTAGCGGCATCGGGAGTGAGAATTCATCCCATGAATGTCACGAAGAATACCAATGAACTGCCGGGTGTGCTCGCCGTCCTACATGTACTGACAGGCATCTTCGCCGAGCTCCTGCAAAGTGTAGTGCCGAAGGATCGCTAGCCAACTCTTGTTTAGAGTTGAATTGTCATGCATAACCCATGGGAGCTCGCGAGTCTGCCCAGCTACGGCACCTGTCGTCTCAATGAATATCATTTGTACCGGTGTCATCAGCAAAAAAAATGGCTTGCGTCCTGCGCGTCAGGTGCGTCTGATGCACCTGGCGCCCAAAACGTCAATCGCGAATCAGGACCCAACCTGACGAAGCGCCGGATCTCAGGACGCACCAGACGCAGCAGCTAATCTCAGGACGCACCGGGTACACACAGAATTCTCAGGACGTCCCGGGCGCATACCTAATTCTCAGAACGTCCCGGGTGCACACCTAATACTCAGGATGTACTACTTCTGTTAGGCTGGAGCCTATCTCAAAGTCTTGCGAGATAACTCAGGCTGATAATCTTAATCGTAGACGGAGATTGTCTAGGAAGGCTCAATGATTTAAAAATAGAAGTAGGTAAAGCGATAATGATTTTTCTAGCGTAAAAACTTATATTGATAAGATCTCTTCTCCGTTGCTTGATAATATTCAAATAGCTCGGGAGGCACCTCGATATTTATATGCTGCGTCTGGGTGGTCGCGGGCTACATCTAGTTCTCATACTAACTAAGTACCTGCTAGCAAACTCCAGCTTTGTTCTAAAAGTGCGAACACCATTTCACCCTGACAATTCTGTTATCTCACTTCGACTTCCGAACCGCAACACCATGAAATTTCCTGACAGTGCTCCCACACATCAGTTCATTGGTTACGATCCATCTTCATCGGCATGAAGTCCTGCTCACCATTTTACATACGCAGAATGGTCTCCATGATCGAACCAACAAAGGGGCCAGCTTTGTCATTGAACCTCTCAGCATTGCAGACATATTCTGCAACCGACATCTGCGAGGCATAAGATAGACTTGTCACGATAATCGCTCCAATAGCCATTATCCCTCTATAGTCATATCATTATCGTATGGTTCCGTCAGTATCCGTAAGATACTATTGACGTGTGTGAGTGTCTGTATGCCTGATTGCTCAGACTACATCATCCAACAATACCATTCACTTCTGCGACTTTCATCGCGAGAGCGTGGAGTATAGAATGTGTTGCCTAACCATTGTCCGTATAAACGTCCCGTTACCTAGTGACCACCTTCGCGACTCTTGTCTTTAGTGCTCAATAACATTATGCGACGTTGACCGATTTGGCTCGAACCACTTGCATAAGCTCGCCAAAGGTCTTCCCTCATATATCCTGCGAACGGGACCCGGTCGGACGGACGGCCGCGACGTATATGGGTTTACGAGGAGGGCTCCAATGACCATGTCTTTGGTGAGGGGATACAACTACGGCGGCCTCTGCCGATGTAGCGCCGTCCCAACACTGGTGCTGGAGGGGGGTGTTGGCTTGTCCTTTTGAACTCAGAATCCTAAGGTAGGGTAACTATAGGTCTTTATTCGCGAATGGAAGGCTAAGCTTCCGGTATGCCTAACAACTTCATCTTCTGGAGATAAGTGAAGGGTCCCCCTTTACCCATTTCTTACCTTGGTCACCCAGGTCACAATATATTTCACATCATGAAAAAGTATTAAATTTACTACTAACAGTCTTCTATTCTTCTAATATACAGCTTATTGAACCCCCCCCTTCCCCCCCCCCCCTCTTACCTCCCCCGGGACCATATAGCTCCATGGAGAATTGGCACCTCTGAACCCCCTTTATACCGGCGTGTAGCTGGCGTTAAGCCCAGTGACCTCCAAGTGACGGAATCAAAATCGGTTGAGCGGTTGTGGAGGAATCTGGCATCGAGTTCAGGATTGTTAGAGACAAAAGAGCACTCTCAGAAGGGTGGTGAACTCCATGAATACTGATGCGCCAGAGA
>Ga0307509_10004797_pt1 | contig 19225 bp, 13 predicted proteins | sample 10_EM_MG_FD_202245 | JGI IMG/M metagenome (GOLD analysis project Ga0307509, IMG submission 202245) | Populus trichocarpa ectomycorrhiza microbial communities from riparian zone in the Pacific Northwest, United States - 10_EM | ecosystem: Host-associated > Plants > Roots > Unclassified | place...
GGGGACAGGGGCAGGGAATGCCGAAAAAGACACCCCGCCCTAGGCCGTTGAGTGGGGCGGGGCGGGGAAAAGGGCCGGGGGCCCGCGTTTTTCGGGGCCCCGTCTGCCCCGTAACGAACTCTAAGTATCCTGGGAGGAACAAAAGGAACAATGAAAGAACACACAATAGGCTTTCAAGTCAACCAGTAACAAGTATGAAAACATAAAGGGCTGAAAGAAATATTTGAGAGGAGAAAGAAACCATATTTGAGAGGAGCAGAAAACCATATACGAACACTTCCAACTTGGAAGAGATGAGTGATGTATCATGATAAATTAATTACTCATTCGGAGGTGGTAACCCGCCACTACCCACCAAGGCTAGGGACATGTATCTCCGCTTGCTGAGCCTCCAAGAAAAGGTTAAGAGCCTGTTTGGTGGGCACGGAAGGAGGGTCGACCTTTCCGTTCACCAATACAAAGCGACAGTTCCCTTTTGTTTGGAAACGGTCGCGTTGTATTGGTGAACGGAAAGGTCGACCCTCTCTCCATTCCCACCAAACAGGCTCTGAAGGAAGGAAAGTATAAACCGAACAAAATTTTCTTTTTTGCAGCGACTCGGAATCTCGGAGCTGGGCTACCATACCGGAGCAACTCATACCAAAGAGGTACGAGAATGCCAGCTTTTCTTGCATTCACAACAGACCTTTGTGTATAAGTGAAGAACTGTATGCCCCCGAACTCTCCTTGCTCTACATGCAATCTTCCTCACACCGAATTGATTCATAATCTGCTCCTTGCCTGCCCGCCGCCTTTCTTATTACTTACTTCCCCCATCATCCTCGAGCTATCCTCTTTTATCACAGCGTTTTGGACTTAAGGCTACCCCTTGAGATCCCTTAGAGGCATTACGAATTTTTCTCTCTTGTTTTCCACCGCTGCTATTTTTCTCTCCTTCGGACCTCTTTGCCAAGTAGTGATAAGTTATGCATTTGTCTTAACTGTTACTTTCCTCCAGAACCATTTTGTTTTCTCCTATAACCACTTCCATCTTAGCTCTCTGTCTTCCTTCCAGGGGGTTCCTCTGCCTACCCAATTCATAGTGGGTTGTGCTGATTACTGACTACAAAGAATCCTCAGTAAGCCCAGCCGGATTCCTATTTCTTGGGCAATGGTGAAAATATACAGCACACCCGGAACTACCACCCGGACATTTACCCCGCATTCTACATCGCCTCTCTGCTCTCAATAACAGGCTAATTGAGCACTCCCGCCTTACCCTTAGTACAGCCTATCATTATCAGGCAACCAAGCTTCGCTAGCGATTTGCATCTCAATTGCCACCCACAGACAAACCTGCTCTCACAGAGGAGCTAAACTAAACCTCTGAGCCTCTTTCCGAGGTTTTGGCATTGGTGGAATAGCGGGTTGCGGGGGGGGGGGAACATAACCCATGGGACACCTATGAAGTTATTTTGCGGCTTGTTCTGAAGCCATTCCAAGGTGGTTTTCTGCCAGACAATGAACTTCATTCTAGAGCTGCTCAATTACCTCGCACTGTGGATAAGGGACTGGATATAGTCAAATCCTACTATCCGATATCCGGTGAGGCACGTAGTTGTGAATGTACCGTCACTAGACAAAGGTCTCGGTGATTGCGGAATAGTTAGACACGCCTGTGGATTCAAGGTGTGTTTAGTAAATAGCTAATAATGGCATTTCGATGGTAGAAGAAAGCGAATAATTAAACATACTAGTAAAGTGTTAGTTTCAAGTTGGTAGTACAGCTGGAAGAATACTTGTAGTATAATACTCCATACGTGATTTTCCACTGTGGTAGGCCTAGGGGGGTGTCGGACTAGGTAGCTCGCTTAGTCCTGGCTAACTAAGCGATCACCAAGACCTTTGTCTAGTGACTGTACATATACCAATACTAGCTACATAATTATGACACTTCCAATTTTCTTGTGGTTACCGAATTATTCTTCCTGTACCATGCCTGTCCCTTGCCTTACCTTCCACTTGCCTCTTTCTCAGCCAAAATCATTGCCATTACCTTTCACAACTTAGGACATTCTTCCCCTTGCTACCTTACTCAACAATCTCACACAAGCTGCCTTTGTGTCCCCTTATTCACACAACTGGACATCCATCTTCTTATTATTGCTATCTGAATTTCCTCACTGATTTCCTCACTTGATTAATCAATCAGTAGGCTTGCAAACAAACACAACCCTGAATCATTCACTCCTGAACAGCCTGGTGTTATCACTTGAACATTTCCTTACCAAGATAGACAGTGCCAAAACACATGAACCATCCCGAGATCAACTGAACACTTAATACCAATTGCTGCAACCGCTTACTTGGTAGTCTGAGGGTTGTTAGTTGGTCTAATACTTTATTTCTCAATCCCATATTTACTTTTGCTTCGAAATAGCTAACCTTTGTTTCATTCAACAGACAAAAGTTGATCTTTCTCTTATTTGATTGATTCTTGATCTGCATAATAGAGGACTCAATGAATATTAACATCTTGATCATTGACCTACCTCAGATCTGGTTTTGGTTAGGAAAACTATTGAAACCCATCGTGAAAAAAGGAGACTTGATTCACTTGTCCGAATAACCTTTCTTAAAATTCATACCCCAATTATCCAAGGCCTGTCTTTCAATAGTTTTCAATTCCAATTATTATTATTTTATCATGAATTGTGCTCTCAACACGCACCATTTGGTTGGATTAATGAGCGTTGCTATTGGGAGTCATGCCCACCATACAAGTCGGTGGAATGACATTCTACTTGACAAAGTCATAGGTGGCCTGTTGGTTGAGGATAAGGGAAAGGAGTGTACTATTACTATTCTAGATTGATTAGCAAGTACATGTATTTTGGATCCAGAAGGGCAAGTCGTAGCAATTGGGTTTCAGCTGAAGCTGCAGGATAGAAATATTTGCTTAAAAGTAGCTTAAAACAGGAAGGTCAAACTGTGTTTGCTGAGGGAATGGAATTATTGGTGGGAGTTAATGGGAGAATTGTGTTTCAAGTTCAAGCAAGATCGATTAACAAGGTATAACCAGGTACAGCAGATGCTACACAGGAGAGGTTGGCCTTGTATGCCTGATGGAGTTGGCTAGAATCTCAGAATCTGCCCCTTGCGTCATATATATAGCTATATGAAGGCCAAAAATGCCTATAGTATCACCAAGTATTTGATCCTGCTTGCCCTATTGATGAAAGGATTTTACCAATTGCAGAAGACTGAAGTCAGAGGACTGGCCTGGGACGATTACAATCTTCATGCTGCATTCCATTCTCTTAAGGTAGCATATAAATACTATAGATGTAGGGAACTCTCTGGGCAATCAAATGAATTCTGACACTCGCTGTATTCTTTGTTGGGGGTGGCAACATACTATGTACAAAGATGGACTCAAAAGGGGTTGTACATTTGTGGTGCTATTCTTCGAAGCCTTGGTAAGCAATTTTACCCTATTTGATAAAAAAAGCGGAATTGGAAATTTTAATATTTTTCTTTACATATATTTGATCCTTCAAAGGAAGGGTCAATGATCTTCAACCTTCATCACACTTTGGAGAAGCTGACTTCCCAACACCGAAACATAAAAATATCTTATTACTTTTACACACACACCGTAACTACAATCTATTTTCCAATGTCAGCTGTCCATTGTAAATGTCATACTACCAGTTAAATGGCCGGTTGGCTTACCACGGACCGTAAAGCAGTGGGAGGTGATAATTGATGGAACTATTCTTGAGAATGAGTCTGTTGCCAGCAACTGGAAAGGCAAAGAGGCAAGTGTGCTACAAGGAACCTTTCTGAAAAAGGAACAGGCTCAGGGCCCAATTCAGTCTGAGTGTTTTTTAATTGAATACTATGCACAGCTAGCCAAACTCAGGCTGGCTGACTCAGAGAGTATTTCCGAAAATAAATACGTGTTAAGAGTGAGCCCTACTCGCACGGTGGAAAGCAAATACCCAGCAGTGAGAATTGGAAACCTGCAAGACGACGGACTCCGCTAGTCCAACAGTTTTCTCAGATTCAAAGCTAAAGTATTTTCCCTAGCAAAGAAAGCAAACTGAGCACACATGATCATGGAAAAGGACAAGTGGTTGCTGCAACAGGCAGCAAGAGTACTTCAGCACAAGATCAAATTGTGCAAGATAAGCATGGAAATGATATGAGAGAGAAGAGTAGTGAAGGTATGCCAGCTAGTCTGTGTGGGACCAGGCGTAGAATAGCAGCAATATTGCCAGATATTGCTCAACCAAAGAGGCTTCCAATACGAAATCAGTGTATTCCTTTACTCGATGAAGGGAAAGACAGAACACTCTGAGATAGTATCAAAACAAAGAGTTCTGCAGCACAAAGTACAAGTATTTCTCATGATCAGCAAACAATCAAAGGAACATCATGGAATATGGTGGTGAAAAGGGGTATGTCAGTACAGAGCAACAGGGTTTCCAAAATTGATCAAACCAAGAAAGAGAAAGCAGGAGAAATCTTGATACAAAAGAGTACTGCCCAACAGAGGGGAGGTAGAACTAGGGGCTATCAAAGACAACAAGCCATACGGCGAGATATAGTGGAACTGAAGAATTAACTGAGAACGAGTCCTATTGTTTTCAAGATAGATCAGAGCACATAAGGAAGATGTGGAGAGATTAGAGCAGAAAAGAGAACTCCATCACAGATGAGTAGTGTTTCAGACAAATAGAAGGGTGTGCCATCCTTTAGCTATATCAGGGTTTCCAAATTAAGTTATGCTGCATGCCCAATGATGTGGACCGACGGGTATAACACTCAGAATCGTTTAAAGTTTTATACAAAGGAGAGTCATGGGAAGTGGTATTGGCCTTGGGACCTACTACATTTAGATGAAAGCAGGCTTAAGGCCTATATGGTAGAAGAAATATCTACAACATATTATGAGCATTGTAGGGAAAAGCAGTGATTCAGAAGGGCCTCTGATGGCAGTACTGCTGCGGGGAATGATGGGCCAGTAGTAGTCCATCAGAACTCATGGGCATTTGCTACAGCTCAGATACAGAATCCTTGTATAGGGGAAGGTTCTTTGGGGTGGGTCTGTTAATTGTCCAGTGGGTGCGTTATTATAATATTATCTGATGCTAGTCTTTTCTCTTGTGCTCCCATACCAGTTTGTAATGAGGGGTTTGAACAAACAACTAGTTGAAGTAGAGAGAAAATAAAAATAGTTGGAGTGCCTTTGTTGAGGTCTGCGGAGAGTGCCTGGAAGGGGTATAGGATACACAATATACATAATCAACTGTCACTTATGGTGGATTTCATCATAAATTTAAAAATGCGAGAAGGGAAAAAATTGAAAAGAGGGGAATATAAGAATGATGGCAGAGCAGGGACTGTGGGGTAATGGAAAAAAGAGGGGAAAATGAATCTTATTGTTGGGGGGAATAGTCAAGCTAGTTGTAAATTGATTATAGGAGGAAACTGTTAAAATACTCACGAAAGTTCCATATCTGGGACACTGTTACCACACCGGAAGTGAGGATAAGGAGCGTTTTGGTTTAGAGATTGTTGGGAAGTATGGAAGTTGAAGCAATGGGGTGTATGAACGAACTGTTGGGTACATCGGAGATGTTTCGGGAATATTCACGAATCACACTAGGGGTACTAAAGGTTTAGAGCTAGTGTTAGCTAGAAGATGGAACGAACGAGTGTCACACTTTGACGATAGCAAAACAGGAGAAGGAATCAGGAAAGTTTGGAACGAAGTGTTCAGGAAAAGTATGTAAGTAGTTGAAATGGGCAAAGGGATTGACGGACAAAATCTGTAGGAAAGGTGAGGGTCTGGTTTGAAAAGCAAGAGACGGTGATGGAAGAACAGTGTTGAGTGATGGCGAAGAAGTGTGTTGCTTGGAAGAGAGTTTTGTGTATATATAGTGTTGAAGAACACCTGCGATCCCTCCATGCTGATGTATTTTCCTTTGTACCAGTTCACATATTATTTCTTGTTTGTTGTTAGTTTCCTTTGTCACTCATTATCAATCAAGAGGAGGAGCGGATATACCTTGATGGTATACTAAAGGATGAGTCGGATGGATGGCCGGTAATGGCCGGACAAGGAACCGGAGACACAAACCGGAGTGGAAGGCGGAGGACAAACCGGACAGGAAACCGGTGAATAGGCCAGAATGGCTGATGGAAAAGGGACTGGGGCTGCATGTGCCCAGGGTATCTCCGGATGGATTTCCGTGAGAGAACATGGTAGAAACATCTCTTTCTATTGTCTATATAAACCCTATACTCCACCATAGTTAGACAAGTAAGCAGGACAGCCACCCCTCCGATCAATATACTCACGCTTCTCTCTTGACTTCATTGTACTTCTTGATCTTGCAAGGGCTTTTTTCTCCCATCCAGAACTCATAATAATATATAGGACGCTGCTGGCAGCACAGAAAGAATGAGGACCGCAAGACTCTCTACCGAACATAGCCTATTTTGAAGATCAATTTGGTTGTTGCTAATATTCAGCTGTAGGACGGATTGTCTATCAGGCAAACTTCATGAAAGAAATCATGACCGATGGCGAATCTGGGGTTCAGGCTGGACTTGATGCACTCGCTAAGACTCCAGAATTCATTCACATTCTTCAGCAGGAAGTAACCATCAGGGGCTTTCAACTCGAAGCTGTTACCGAGTATATCCCTTCCATCTATCATTAAGCATCCAAGCGCGCACTTAGTAATGATTTTATAATTACTATTTACAAGGCGGAGCATACAATGGAAGAATGTGCTGTACTTGCCGCTTTCCTGAGGATGCAGCGTGAGTGGGCGCATGTTCTTCAGTGGAGGGAGCAGGAGAGAAGGGGAAGGGAACTCAATCACTGAGTTAGCAAATTTGTTTTGCTAGGTCACACGGGTCTTTCCTGTCTCTATGTGTAGCGTGCTGCGGGGGGGTTGACTGGTCAGGTGCTGAAAGGGACGCTGTTGTTCATAGCAATAGAAAATTACGGGCTTGGATAGTACGTGATGAAAACTTGCACGCTGTGAAGAATATGATATAGTACAGGGTCTCAAGAGGGGTGGGGATAGCCACATGTGCAGTAAAATATTGAGTGGTGCTACTTAATTAGCCAAACCAGATTCTGTAAAAAGTCCTTAGGGGCTAGAATGTCCATGACAGTCAGACAACACATTCAGGATGAAAATAGGACAGGATCTTTCTGGAAGAGCAACGCTATACACATCACTCCAAGGAGAGGTGATATCTCCAGATACCACCACAAATGTGTGATTATGGCACGACGCCAGATATCATCCTAGTCTGCAGGCAATCATTCTAAAAAGAGTCCCGATTATATTCTAGAAATATCTTTGGGAGCAGCAACACGTGGCAGGCTATCTCAAGACACCCGCTACTTGTGTTCTCAATAGAGCAGTTCGTCGGGTGTATTCTCCAGGACGCAAGGAAACTCACTGATCTATGTAATTGGTATCACTCTAATTATTTTCTGGAGAGATATCATAATGCCTACCTGCGTCAAAACATGACATTCTCGAGGTTAGAGTCATTAGATTAACCCCATCAGCCCTAAGGAAACTCAGGAGTGCAATATTTCTGCATCACCGGTAGTCCCACAGTTTTCACATTATCGGAAATGACATAGAATGTCAAGTCGACCATTCCATCAATGGTGCCCTATATGAGTGATTTCTCACGTAGGATAATGTCCTACCCTTTCAGGTTGCGAAGGTATACACCATGAGAATATCTTTTCTTTGAGCCACCTCCCAGCATAGTGTAGTGACGCCCGTAGTAAAAAGATGAGACCTATAAAGCTTCTAGTCGAGCGGATCGAAGTTAAGAGCGAGTTACGGAAACTGGGCTATGGGGGGGGGGCTAAAATTCAGTGCTTCACATCTGGCGAATAAAGTGTGCCATTCTACCTATTCCCCAGTCTGGTGTTGTGCATAACCTCGCCTAACCACTACAGGTTATAAATTCTGCGGAAATTCCCTGCGAAATTCAAGGAATAGATTTCAAAAATCATTTGGTTACCCTCGTAGAGAACAGAACATCGTCAATATGATACTCTCACTCGCAATGGGGAACTCGAAGGTTGTATGGGAAATCAAGTTCCGAACTTGTTGGATTTAAATGAACCCTATTGACTAACCTTGTAAGGTAATACTCTTTGATATGGTACTAAGATTCCTGTTCCCCTGCTCGCTTGACTGGTCCAATCCGAATATTGAGGTGAAATGTCGTCCGAACAACACCAGAAGGTCAAGTCGACTACGGCTACCTGGGCGCACTCAATTTTCAGCAGCTTAACAAGCTTGAGTAAAGTGAAACCAACCCGGTATCAGTTCCATAGATATTTCAATTCGGACCGCTAATACCAAATGTGCACTCAACGTGCCGTTGGAGTTCCGGACGTTGGTAGCAGTGTTCCCGGGACAAAGCCTCGGATAGCTTCCTTCCTTGATCGATATCGCTATCCAGAGTAGGAATGCGCCTCCCCCAGGTAGGACTAACAATTGTCGTTCCAAGGCACTCAAAAGAAGAAAATCGGGGAAGGGCACCTACCCTCTGAAGCGTGGGAAACCACCAGCCCTCCACCGTCACTGATGAGAAAGTCTGCATGACAAAAGAAGTTACACATTTCGCAATTAATTCAACCCACCTAAGCTAATTCTCAAGCCTTCACTTAGGGTGGAGCAAGAGAAAATAAAGGAAAAGAAAAAAATCAAAGCGAAATGAAAGTCCAACCATACCCGGTTGTCCGACTATCTATGCACTGACCTTCCTTTTCTTGATGTCCACTGTCGCAAGTTTGCTTCGTCTGTTGACTGTCTAAATTCTTGCACCGTCTCCGTTATTGTGCAAAAAAACCAGAGAGCAGCAAAGGATCATCGGGTAGCAGTTTAATGGATCGAGCTCTCCGCATCTGGTCATACTTTTGTCCTCATGCCTGATTTTTTTAACCTAATCCCTAACTTGCCGCCTTCCCTAGTGCCAATTCCTAAAACATCCCGGTTCTCAAGCCTCGCAATTGGGCCCGGGCTGATTGGGCCAGCCCGGGGTTAGATCGGGTCGGGTTGGGCCGGGCCGGGGGTTAAGGGGTTTGGGCCGGGTCAGGTCGCCCAAGTGGCAAGCCCGGGTAGCCCGAAATAAAGCCCGAAGAATTGTCACTTTTGTTTATTAAATCACAAGATATCACTCATATCTTCCAAAATTGCTGTGAACCTAGGACTTGTATCATCTCCAATCTAGTATTTGTTGAGAAATTTTCAGCCTCACATTTTTAATTACCCCTTTTCATCCCAGTCGCGTAGCTGAACTTTGATTCTTGACAAGTGATCTCTGTTGAGGAACAAGATTTCGGAATATCGCAAGTCTTGATACTGAACCATCAATACTATCGGTTTCTTTTCTTTTCTATCATTCACATCATGGTGACTAACTCTCATTCAACTCTAATAGAATCAATGCAGCTTGAAAGTCTCTCAAGTACTGAAGTTAAAATAGTTAACATCTTTAAATAGAATTGGATTAATCCCTGTTCATGAATAGTTTGGGCTGTTTGGGCGGCCCGGGCTTTTTTGGGTCGGGTCGGGTTCGGGTCGGGCACGCCATGGTTTGGGCCGGGTTTGGGCTGGGCTTAAGAATTTGCGGCCCGGGCCGGCCCATTGCGAGGCTTGGTCCTTCTTACTTGTTCTAACTCCTAAACCAAACATGCCATCGCTCTTCTAATAGGGGGATTTAGCTGGTTCGGCGCATTGTTCGCTATGCTAAGAAAACTCTGCAAAGAGTTTAGTGTGAATACCCGGAGACTTTCCGGTCACCCCTAGGAGGGTATTTACCCTCCTAGAAGCTCTCTTGTCTTTAAATGCTTCTTAAAAAAATATGGATGGTCCTGTAATGGATATCTGAAGTGGAATATAAAGTCAAATATCTAGGCTATTTACTCAAGTAGAATTAGCTAGGACGGATGTGGTTTGGACACTGGTAGAAGGGAAAAACAGAGGATGAAATGTTCATTAGGTGACTAATTGAGAATAGTGTGATTTTAAAATTTCATATGATAACTGGGCGATTGTAGCCCAAGTGACGTAAATGGACTATTATTCTTAAATCTTTCATAGAGTGGTATGATAGTATTATGATATCAAACATATATTATTCCACTCTTACCATAATGGCCCTCTTGCCCACCCTTTGTCCACCAGAAGCCCTACTCAGCGATCATTCCACTTCTCTTACCCTAGCGCCTCCTTTGCAGAATCAGCTAAATCCCCCTAATACATACGCCTCATCTTGCAACCATCTTGAAGTATAATTCTTCTTGGTCATCCACCATCAGTGTTCCGACTATGTCCAAGACATGGAACCTTCGTGAATTTTCAACAAGTATGGATTCACGAGGAGCAAGATAGGCAGCGAGTAGGGAAGTTGGGGAGTCGTCTGCAGTGCTCTGAGAGTGAACAATACGGTCAAGGAACACCGTCCTAACAGTGCCTCCGCCGGGGATCCTGGTTGAATTGTATCTCAAATAGTGCCTTCTCTACCCCGCGGTGTTTGTTGAGCTCTGCGATCTCAATTCTGGGAACTTTGGGTTTCTCCGTCTATTCCGTTTTCCTGGTGGCCTTTCTGCTTTCAGCACCAGGAAACTAGAAATACTGCTCCCTAATAGGCATCGTGGGTTGGTCATGAGACGTACTCGAAATGTCATGATGTTTGTGAAACGGGCTGTTATTGCACATAGCCAAAACTTGGCTAAGACTCAGAATTTTTGTAGTAGGCAATGGGAGTCCTTTTTAAAAATGTCACGGCATTGCGAGTAGGTGGGTCAGAAGGGGAGGGGGTAATGCTTGGGCGGCTATGGGCGGGGTCTGATACGGGGTTGTCTGAGTGTTGGTGGGGTACCAATTTTCCAAAGCTGCGCAAGTGTATTGACGCTAACTAACTAGGAGAGAAAGTGAAAAGCAAGGAAAAGCCCAAGAAGAAGAACGCCGAAGGAAATCCAACTATAACCTCCATGCTCTGTGTTGATTCCGTGGTTCAGCTGTTGGGGGTGTTGGAGAAGTTGCCGCAGCCCTTGCCATGGGAGATCGTTACCTCCGATATGTCCCGATGTGGCAATGAGGGGGCATAGGGGTTCGTAGGGGCGGCGGGTGGGCAATGAAGAAGGCGAGGTGTAGGAGGAACGCGAGCTGTGGGAAGAACACGAGGTGTAGGAAGTGCAGTGTTCTCGAGGTTGGGGGGAGCCCGGGAGTGGGGTGTATAATGGGGGTCCACGGACCCCGCGTCCCTGTGCTATGACCCCCAGCAACCGGCCATACCTTTTTCCGCCATCCTCCGTGGCGCCATAGTTCACCCGTGAGGACTCCCATACGCTTTGCCCAATTGGCAATGGGTTTTCTCAACCCTCCATCGAAGATTGGTGGCTTCCCTATAAATGGTAGGAGTATCAGTCCCATGGCCTTGAGAGATGACACTACTGCTGGAAATCACCGGTGATCACTTCGTGCCCAAACATATTGTGTGTTCGTACCTTTCCTATTCTTTTAGTTTGTTACTACTTTCTTTGTCAGTCATTATCGATCACGGAGGAGGGGCGAGTATGCCGGGTTTGTATAGTAGTATAAGGATTCGCAGACATGGCCAGAAGTGCTCGGGGAGCAATGCGAGGAGTGGGTCAGAACACATTGGGTGGCCGGGAGCAGCATTGTCTCCTGAAGGATTCCCGTCAGCGAAGATGGGTGATGAAGGTCTCTGTATTTAAACCCCCCGCTCGGCCATAGATATACTGATAAGCAAGGCACATTTCCGATAAATATATACATGTTTGCACCTCGACTTCTTCGTCCTTCTTCATCTATCCGCCGCGTAATTCTCCTATCTAGAACTCATAACAACAACTACTCATGACGAGTCTCGAAGGTTCACCATTCCGCTATTTGACAGCCAAGGAAGGCCCGAATAAAACATCTGTTCATGTGCCTCAGCAGACATCGTATGCGGTGGTTACAGTTGTCTTCTACCAGCCAATGTGTGAGCAAGATGATTGGTGTTCGAGAAGGGCAGAGGGGTCACGGGGCCTGTCTGGGTGACTTTCAACGCTTCAGACAAAACTGAATCACCTCAGTGGGTCAGCCCAGGGAGGAGGAATCCCCGCACGGACATTTTAAGCTTAAAGGGAAAGCCCTATAGAGTGGGACAGTGCTCTACGCGGGTAGGGCCAGGACGGCTGGGCATCAAAGGGCGGATGTCAGGGGCCTGCTGGGAACAGATGCGTTGCTGGGAATGGAGCTGATGATAGGACCAAAGGATTTTGTAGACTGAAGCAAAGGGATTTGGTATAAGATGTGTACATGTTCCAGTGACTGTACACAGGAGCGGGCAGTGCAGGATCTCGTATGTTAAGTTTCATTGATATTTGGTTTATTTGATTTGATTTCAGCTCCGCAACTGTCTCTGAGTTAGATAGGCTATGCTATCTTATTGCTATATTTAGTTTGCTTTGCTGGAAGTTAATATTTAGGATTCCAGGGATGGAATGAGTTTGTAACACTGGTAGAGGCTGAGCTTTGACTATTTGTTCTTGCAGGATTACAGGATTCTGGTGTATAGACAGCTACTGGTAATGATCGTGATTGCAGGAAGGCTATCCCTGAGGATTTATGTATTCATACCAGTCTCCTGGCCAGGAGGATACAGCAGACAACAAGAAAGCTTCAGTGTAAGAATAGACTTGGTTGAATGACAATCCCTGAGTCCCTATTTGTCCTTCAACTATTTTCTCTTTACCTACCGGTCCTTTGAAGCCTGCCTTACAAGCAGCGCTAGCAGGTCTATCGCTGGTCCAATTCTATTTTCGTTAGACAGGAATAAACCTGTTACCTTCTGGCCAATGAGAGGAATCTGCCTTAAGTCAATTAAGACGAGGTAACATAGAATGAGAAAGGAAACTTAAGGAAAAGAAAAGTACAGGTAAGGAGAATGTATGGGAGCACACCCTTCAACGCTTGTGTGTTTGGCCAGCACATACTCATAGCACTGCCTACAAGACCAGGCATTGCCAACACGGAAGACAGGGGATGGAATGAGTGATGTTTCATGATTTCCTATGTGTGTCTGCCACTGCTGATCTCTAGTTAGAAATCAGTTGAAATAAAGGGAAAGGAAGCCCTAGGTAGGAATCCCGGAGCCTAACCACTGAATATGCCTTGTGCTCTGTAGAACTAAGGACTATTAGATACAATCTGCGACAATCGCATGACTAGTTTATTAAAGAGAATTTAATTTGCATTTGAAACAGGCAATTAGTTGTAGAAAAGGAAAGATAAAAGAAGTTGATAATTAACTTAGTAAACACGGAAATTACAATTAAGGGTTTCCTGTTTGGCTATTTCTAAAGGCAATAGCAGAATACCTTTCATACTGTTGAACAAGCCAACAATGTAGCAACGGAGTCCGTATCTTGCGGATCAGGCATCCTTTCAATGTTATTAATGACAGGTTTACTGCCAGCAGAATTCCTTCGTACTCTATGTTTTGCTCGACAGAGCTCATAATAAATACGTGAAATCCTACTCACCAAATACATACGAAGGACTTCTTCATCAAGCTGTCAGATACCCCAAGGCGAATACCACTTTCGGTGACTTCCACGTGTGTCGAGCTTAGAGCCCTGTTGCTTGTCATAACCCTCAAACCATATTTGACATGAGCTACAGCACAGTTTTGGCACGCCAATATAAGCAAAAGGTGGAACACCTTACGATGCCACATGTAAGTTCATAGTTTTGGATGAAGAACCTGTCCTCGCGCTAAGCTCCAATGGCCATTCTTGGTTTCTCAATAACCTTGGTTGGAGCTTGCAGTGGCCTACACAATTCTCATGCTCCCGAGCATTGGAACACGTATGATTTCTTGTCTGGCCCTTGGCTGTTGTTGCACCTTGGGTAACTTGAAAATAGTCCACTAGTGTAATAATCCTATTTTCCTCTTGCTATCTTGCAAAAGATAACAACCTTACTTACTGATCCCTTAAGTTCTCTTACTATCTTGTAAGATTCTACGGAACTGTCTTGTCATCTGGGAGTTCCACTATCTCGTCAGATAGTATGAATCTGTCTTGTCGTCATATACAACTATCTTAATAGTTTCAAGTCCATATTATCGATGGGCTGTTTCAGACTGTTACAATAGTCACAGGCGTCTCGAGTTTGTCTCTAGAGTATTCGTAGAATTCAATAGTGTACAGATAAAGAGAATTGTATAGCAGCTCCTTTGAATAGAAAACTACATAAATTGTTCTGTGAAGATCCAATCTCTCAGGCCTGAAGGCCTGCCTTATATAGAGATCTTCTCAGCCCAAACTCTGGTGACTCAACACTTCACGTTACATAACTTCTATGACTTATAAGTGAGTTATAGTGTGAGATCTATCAGATGACTCATATGAGATTGTGCACAATATACTGTTTAACCAATCAAAACCTATAGAACAAGTCATGTGCTCGTTTAAGTCACATGCCTGGAACCCATGTCTCATAATGTTAGTCATGTGCGAAAGTGATTACATCATATGACTTACAATTGTGAGTCATTAAACAATCGACCAATTATAACAGGACGATGACTGGCTATTCTACAGTCATGTGAAATACTATGAGTCAACGGACTGCATAGCATGAAAGAATAACATACCAATGTCTAATAACTATTAGTCATGTGAAATCTGTATTGCTTAGTGACAATTTGTGACAGCTAGAAAACATTCACAGTAGACAGGAGAACCTCTCGTTTCACTTCCTGAATACCGTTCAACCAAACCATTTGCCTCCTTGGCCATCCATTTTCCTGAAACAGACTCAAATAGAGGGATTATGCATTTAGTAACATACTCCTACTCTTGGGTATTATAAGGCAGTGTGAAAACACTTGAATCAGGGGGTGGAACTCAAAGAATAAAAAGACGGGAGTGAAGGGCAAACAGCAGCTGTGGTGAGTGGGTAAAGTGGATTAAACAATGCAGATTGCGGAGCTGGAAGGATATTTGCTGCAGAGCATGGTGGATATAGAAAATCATTGTGTCCTTAATATTCTCGTCTAAAAGTGAATAATATTATAAATCTCATAAGATGGAGAACCATAGACGACAAACATATCAACTTGCGCAATAATAATATCACAAAAAGAAATATGTTGTCTTGTTAACTTTGTGACACCAGCTATTGCGACTTCAAATAAGGCATGTAGCAATCGCCAGTATTTAGCCTCCTGTGTATCAAATGGCATGGTATTGTAATCCCTAACTGCAGCTTTTAGAGTAAGAAAAGCCAGGTCATGATCATGCTCGTATCCTGCAAGTTCACCATTGCGTGATTGATAGAAACATTGCATGAAAGCTTACAGAGGGGAGAACCACTTGTTAACACAGTGTTGATTTTTCTTGTGTTTATAAATATATATGGAGTGGAATATAGCAATTTGAACATCACCTCCAACACCTTGTGGTATAAGCAGTAATACACATCGTTGTTGGTAAAGCTTCTGACCAGCTGGATACTTATCAAATCTCTCTTTCGCGAAAGTGGTTGATAATTATCTTAGTATTCCCCAGATGTTAGTTAAGTAGGGAATAATTGTCTTTTGTACTTTGCCATTTTCAGCGACGGTCAAACATATCGTTCACTCTTGTGGTTTCCACTCGAGACCAATAGCTACTACCAGCCCCACTGGTTCTGACAGATACTCACAAGTGCATCCAGAATTCGAAATGGGCACTTATTTCCATCATGACTATCAAGAATTCACACCTTGAACATTGCCTAATGGTTTATCATTTTGACGGTTGGTGTGATGGGCCATATCTCCTATTGCAATATGCATAAGAGCAACTAACTTGTAGTACTTGAGAGAAGCTTTATCACAGACATGATATGGAGGCAAAGGGAATATGCTATGATGCAGGGTGATTGAGGGACATGTTATGGATTTGTCAGGAAGGTGGGTAATTTGGGATACAGAGAATATTAAAATCTTGCTCTATTTTGATTATCTCTGTCAATTAGAAGTAGAACACCTGGTGACAATCATAACCAACTGTTAATGTTTAATCGCCGGCCAGAAGAAACCAATCATGAAATGTCTCCAAGTCCTCTCTTCATATAATAAAAAATACATTCTCAGTTTGCTTATATGAAATGCAATGTGTGTAATTGTGCAAGAACACAACTATGAGTGAATCACCTTTGCTGACTGAGTCCCAGACATGTAGTTGTAGCAAATCAGTTTAGATGAGGCAGACCGAGCAAGGCCATTTGCAATAGCAATCGGGGAAGCCAACTGAATAGGCCTCAGGGGCAGAATAAGGGACACAATTGCAGCAGAAGGTTCACAATTGCAGCAGAAGAGATAAACTGAAGCTTAATTGTAGGTATGCAGGGTTGGCAACCAATGAGTGGCAAGTAGTGAAGGAACAAGCATGAGGAAAATAAGAGGACAAGGCTGTTGATATCATGTAAAAGTACACAAGGGCAGCAACAAGGGTGATTTATTTTGGAGTTTTTATGGTAGGGTAACCTATAACAATGCCTGGTGGAAATTCAACCCAGGATGCTGTTACCTCCATCATATGGCATCGGGTACAGTTAGAGAGTATTATCAGGCCAGAGCTAGATCACTAGTGTTTCGAATCTACCAACCTAGAGATGATGAGATTGTTTGGAGCGACTTTATTGAGGGCTCTGTCATCATTTTCCTATTGTGAACAATGCTCCCCTCACCCCTACTTGCCTGCTAGCCACATATACCTTCATGCAATTACTGATTTCTGATAGGCCATCAAAGATGGGTGCTAAGGCAAAAGTCCTTCACTAAAACTTCTATTTTCTATCAAGTATCCCTTCTTGTTTCATTATCAATGCCTGTCTTGTGGCAATATTCTTAACTTGAAAGCTCAGGGAAATCCTGCTGTGGAAAAACCATAAATCTAACTACTAATCACCTTATTATACAATCACCCTCACTAATGTCCCCAGCCCCAGTAACATTCCAGGAATTGAGACCTCTGAAAGAGGGCTCCATTACCAAGTACCAATATTAGAAGGAGCGAACAAGGTTAGTTAATGTTTTAAAGGAAATCACTAGACCCTGTGGATTTCAAGCATATCTCTCCTTATCGTATACTTTTGGAATAAGCTATCTACAGTCCCCAACTCCCATGAGAATATATGGATGTGGTGAGCGGTCCGGAATGATTATTCAACATTCTTCCCCAGTTGATTGATGTCGTGTTGCCTAGAATCATGAATTAGAAGGGGGTTGTTGCTGGCTCTGGGGATTTGAGTCTGAAATCAGGCTTAGGATGTCACTGGACTCCGTGTCAATCCTTTCCAAGATCGAATGTGGGTTCTCTTCTCTTTTCTCCAGAGGGACTAGGAGATCGGGGGTGCATGAGTGTGGGCTAAAGGTTGCTTGTTATATAAAACCCTCATACATGACCTCCAAAAATGGTGCCTGGATTGCATATTTCTATACATACTATTGCTAGCAATGACGTCAATGTTACCTTATTTTCCCACAATACATGCATGCACCATAGAGTCACAGGCCCTCTTCCCACTTTCCTCCCTCTGTTCCTCCAATATCTGATGTAGGGAATGCTTTCGGCGAATATTGGCGGCGGACAATCTGTTGAAATTTAGCCAGGGGTAAGAGTGGAGCATTGTATCGTAAAAGGCGTGTTAGGAATCAGGTTGTATATCTGAAATGGAGTTGATAGATGTCAACTAGAATGGGATGTTTCATGTAGGAGAAGATAAGTGTTTTCAAACCTGGGGAGTCATCAATCCTTCACATTATGAAGTATGATTTGAGCTGTGGGATATTCATTTTTTGCTTGTCGCTAGGTCATGGAAGAAATCATCTCCTGGTGCACAGTCTTGTTCTTCACCTGTTAGTTCAAGGGTGGAATGCTTGCCGAGGCTAAATTATCAGTATCCATATTGTGCAGATGAAGCCGGAGGGAGATATTGCTCCTTAAATCACAAACTACATCCTTGGCTTTTCCAAAGTAAACTTCGTCTATTCGCAGCAATGTTGTCAGCGCGACTGGAGCTATATACATCGGAAGTAAAGAGTTCATTGAGTAGATCCCTCATCTTGAACTCCCTATCTTCGACCATCTGCTTCCACGAATGAACGAGCATCTTCTTAATAAGCTACGACTGTGGTACCATGGCATACTTTTCCAATATTTCTTTAAAATTAGCTATGGCTTAAGGGCGAAATTCGGTGGGCCATACAACGGCGGGTAGCGAGTGATAGGGAATGAAACGAAACAATCCCCAAGACTAAAGAAGATAGATCGCACACAACAGAAGCGGGGGAAATCTTTTTTCTTCTTCGACACACACACTCTCTCTCTCACACCATGCCCAACTCAACTAACTAACTAAACAGTGAAGACAGGAGTATAAAAACAACGACGCCGTCCTCCCATCCTCCCGGTCCCATCCTTCCGTCGATCACCACACCGGTCCATGTCCTTCCACCTATGTCACCGCTTTCATGCCGATGCCCCCATCTCGTCCATGCCCGCCCCCGCTTTCCACCCAGGTCCCCCTTTCCCTTCCGTGAAAACCAATCATGCTAGCAAAGGAAAGACCTAGGAAAACTCTGCAGGTTCCGTGGCCTACTCGCATCCGAGTCCTCCTCACTGATCGCAGGGGTACACCTAGAGGTTTGTCGAATGATATCGACATATGTGTAACATGCCGAGCGGGATCAAAGAACTTGCTCCCGGCTGAGGTATCGATCCGGCGCGCATATCAAAAACTTCTTTGTCTGTACAATAACGGTGTAGGATGCGTGCGGGGCCGGTGGGATAAGCGCATGGCTGATTAGTTTAGCATGGTGAGCAGCATCGAAGAGTTTCAACAATATTGGCAATATGCGAAGAGCTGTGTTTGACAGGCACATCTTGCTTGATCCGGTTAGTCATCATTCCACCCAAATCCGTCTCCCCCAATGATTCATCTGTATTAATCAGATTCAATATAACATTGGATGAGAGGTTGTGGTCTGAGACAGTGTTCCCAACCGTCCCGGGCGGACGGCAGGGCCCTGGCGGGCTATAGTCCCGGGCGTCCCGGGCAGGGTGGGTGCGGACGGCCGGGCAAGGCGTCCGTCTTTCATAAAGACGGCAGTCCTATGG